>ERZ791821.403-NODE-403-length-38201-cov-86.315420_pt1 | contig 38201 bp, 39 predicted proteins | sample MGYA00510300_ERZ791821 | MGnify/ENA primary metagenome ERZ791821 (study PRJEB30046, sample SAMN00792034) | human gut metagenome | study: EMG produced TPA metagenomics assembly of the A metagenome-wide association study of gut microbiota in type 2... | reverse complement strand
GCTCCATGCCGCCCCGCCTCCGGCCCGCACCGGCAAGAGCGTGGCCGTCATCGGCAGCGGCCCGTCGGGCCTGTCGGTGGCCGAATACCTCAACATCCGGGGCCATGCCGTCACCGTCTTCGAGCGTGCTGACCGTGTGGGCGGTCTGCTGATGTACGGCATCCCCAACATGAAGCTGGACAAAGCCGTCATCGAGCGCCGCATCAGGATCATGCAGGCCGAAGGCGTCGAGTTCCGCACCAATATGGATGTGGGCGGGGCTGTGGATGCCGCTGAGATCTTGAACAGCTATGACGCCATCGTGCTCTGCTGCGGTGCCAAGAAAGCCCGCGATCTGAACGTCCCGGGCCGCGACGCGAAGGGCGTGTACCTCGCGGTGGACTACCTCACCAGCGTGACCAGAAGTCTGCTGGACAGCAAGTTTGCCGACGGCAGGGCCATCAACGCGGCAGGCAGGAATGTCCTCGTCATCGGCGGCGGCGACACCGGCAACGACTGTCAGGGTACCGCCCTGCGGCAGGGCTGCACCGACCTCGTGGCACTGGAAATGATGCCCCAGCCCCCGAAAGAGCGGGCCGCAAATAACCCCTGGCCCGAGTGGCCCAAGGTGCTGAAGGTGGACTACGGCCAGACCGAGTGCCTCGCCAAGTTCGGCAAAGACCCCCGCGTCTACCAGACCACCGTCAAAGAGTTTTTGAAGGACGACGCCGGCAGCCTGACCGGCGCGGTCATCTCCTATCTCAAGCCCCAGCGTGACCCCGACACCGGCCGTACCAGCATGGTACCCACCGGCGAAGAGTTCACCTACGACTGCCAGCTGGCCTTTATCGCCGCCGGTTTCGTGGGCTGCGAGGACTATGTGGCCGAGGCGTTCGGCGTGGAGCGGAACGCCCGGGGCAATGTGGCCGACCACGGCTTCCGCACCAATGTAGATAAGGTCTTTGTCTGCGGCGATATGCGCCGGGGCCAGAGCCTCGTGGTCTGGGGCCTGCGGGAGGGCCGCGACTGCGCCGCCGAGGTGGACCGCTATCTGATGGGTTACACCAACCTGTGACCCCCTCCCCCTATTTATGACATTCTCTTTCCTATCCTAAACAGAAACGGGAGCTTTCCTTTACCGGGAGGCTCCCGTTTCTGCATTTTGCCGCTTTTGTTTTCACAAAGTTTTCACAGTTAGCGCATTCTACCCACTTGAAACGGATACCCCTAAGTGGTAAAATCAGAGTGTCGGGAGATTTACCCCCACAGGGTACGCTTCCTCTTCACACTGATACACCCGGAAAGGAGTCATCTGCTATGACTGATGCTGAAAAAAAGCCCTGCTGCGCCGCCGAGCCTGCCGAAAAGGACACTGCCCCCTCCTGCTGCCGCCACAAGGACCGTACCCCTGAGGAGTACCGCGCCCTCGCCAACCGGCTGAGCCGCATCGAGGGCCAGGTGCGCGGCATCCGCGCGATGCTGGACAAGGACGTCTACTGCGCCGATATTCTGGTGCAGGTGGCTGCGGTGAACGCTGCACTGAACGGCTTTTCCAAAGAGCTGCTGAGCCAGCACGTCCGCACCTGCGTGGCCGACGATTTGAGAGCCGGCGGGACGCAGAAGCTGGACGAACTGCTGCAGCTGCTGCCCCGGCTCATGAAATGATCCCGTTCCGGGCATCCTATAAGAGGGAAAGGAATCTGCAATGGAACAATACAATGTCACGGGCATGAGCTGCGCGGCCTGCTCTGCCCGGGTAGAAAAGGCCGTGAAGAAGGTGCCGGGCGTCACGAGCTGCTCGGTGAGCCTTCTGACAAACTCCATGGGCGTGGAAGGCACAGCCTCCCCTGCCGCCATCCTCTCGGCGGTGCAGGAGGCAGGCTACGGCGCAAGCCCGAAGAATGCCTCTGCCAGTAAGGCTTCGGACGCCAGCGCCGACCTCGATGCACTGGCTGACCGCGAGACACCGAAGCTCAAGCGCCGCCTCATCGCCTCGCTGGGCTTCCTGCTGGTGCTGATGTACTTCTCCATGGGCCACATGATGTGGGGCTGGCCCCTGCCCCACTGGTTCGACGGCAACCACGTCGCCATGGGCCTTGTCCAGCTGCTGCTGGCGGGCATCGTCATGGTCATCAACCAGAAGTTCTTCATCAACGGCTTCAAGGGCCTCATCCACGGCGCACCCAACATGGATACGCTGGTGGCCCTCGGCTCCATGGCAAGCTTCGTGTGGAGCACTTATGCCCTCTTCGCCATGACCCGCGCCCAGGTGGACGGCAGCGATGAGCTCGTCATGCACTATATGATGGAGTTCTACTTCGAGTCTGCCGCCATGATCCTGACCCTTATCACGGTGGGCAAGATGCTGGAAGCCCGCTCCAAGGGCAAGACCACCGACGCCCTCAAGAGCCTGATGAAGCTGGCCCCCAAGACCGCCACGCTGGTGCGGGACGGCGCGGAAGTGACCGTGGCCATCGCCGACGTGCAGAAGGGCGACGTCTTTGTGGTCCGCCCCGGCGAGAATATCCCGGTGGACGGCGTGGTGCTGGAAGGCACCAGTGCAGTCAACGAGAGCGCCCTGACCGGCGAGAGCATCCCGGTGGACAAGGCCGTCGGCGACAAAGTCAGCGCTGCCACCACCAACCAGTCGGGCTTCCTCCGCTGCGAGGCCACCCGGGTGGGCGAGGATACCACGCTGGCTCAGATCATCAAGATGGTCAGCGATGCCGCCGCCACCAAAGCTCCTATCGCAAAAATCGCCGACACCGTGTCGGGCTTCTTCGTCCCGGCGGTCATCTCCATCGCCGTCGTGACCACCATCGTCTGGCTGCTGCTGGGCCATGAGCTGGGTTATGCGCTGGCCCGCGGCATCTCCGTGCTGGTCATCAGCTGCCCCTGCGCACTGGGCCTTGCAACACCTGTGGCTATTATGGTGGGCAATGGCCTCGGTGCAAAAAACGGCATCCTCTTCAAGACTGCCGCCTCGCTGGAGGCCGCAGGCCGCACCCAGATCGTGGCGCTGGACAAGACCGGCACCATCACCGAGGGCGCACCCCGCGTCACCGACCTGCTGCCTGCCGAGGGCGTCACCGAGACGGAGCTGCTGACGCTGGCCGCCGCGCTGGAAAGCCGCAGCGAGCACCCTCTGGCAAAGGCTGTTCTTGCCGATGCCGAGGCAAAGGCCATCACTTCCCCGGAAGTCACTGACTTCGCGGCCCTGCCGGGCAATGGTCTGGCGGCCAAGCTGGACGACATGGATATCTATGCCGGCAATGCCGCCTTCATCCAGACCAAGCTCACCCTGCCCGCCGCACTGGCACAGCAGGCTGAAAAGCTGGCCGCCGAGGGCAAGACTCCCCTCTTCTTCGGCGGCGCAGGCCGTCTGCTGGGCGTTATCGCCGTGGCCGACACCATCAAGGAGGACAGCCCCGAAGCCATCCGTCAGCTGCAGAATATGGGCATCCGGGTCGTGATGCTCACCGGCGACAACCAGCGCACCGCCGACGCCATCGGCAGGCAGGCGGGCGTGGACGAGGTCATCGCGGGCGTCCTGCCCGACGGCAAGGAGGCCGTCATCCGCCAGCTGCAGGCCAGCGGCAAGGTGGCCATGGTGGGTGACGGCATCAACGACGCCCCCGCCCTCACCCGTGCCGACACCGGCATTGCCATCGGCGCAGGCACCGACGTGGCCATTGACGCCGCCGACGTCGTGCTGATGAACTCGAAGCTCTCGGACGTGCCTGCGGCCATCCGCCTCAGCCGCGCCACCCTGCGGAACATCCACGAGAACCTGTTCTGGGCGTTCATCTACAACATCATCGGCATCCCGCTGGCGGCTGGTCTGTTCATCCCCTTCGGCCTGACGCTGAATCCCATGTTCGGTGCTGCTGCCATGAGCCTGTCCAGCTTCTGCGTCGTGAGCAACGCCCTGCGGCTGAATCTGTTCGATTTGCACAGCACCAGGCACGACCACAAAACCGCTTCTCCCGCCGCTGCCCCGGTGCAGTCTGCGGCTGAAAATAACAAAAAATCGGACGCCGAAGCGCCCGAAGTCAAAACGGAGGATAATCCCATGAAGAAGACCTTGAAAGTGGAAGGCATGATGTGCGGCCATTGCGAAGCCCGCGTGAAGAAGGCTCTGGAAGCCCTGCCCGAGGTGGATGAGGCTGTCGTGAGCCACGAGGCCGGCACCGCCATCGTCACCCTGAACGCCGAGGTCGCCGACGACGTGCTCAAGAACGCCGTCGAGGCACAGGACTACAAGGTCACCGGCATCCAGTAAGCTGTAAGATGCAGAAAAGCCAGCGCACGAAATGTGCGCTGGCTTTTGTTATAGGTTATAACCTCTCAGTCTCGCTACCGCTCGACAGCTCCCCTACCGAGGGGAGCCTCTGGCGAAGAGACAAAGCTTTACGAAATGCCAAGGCCTCTCCTCGATAGGAGAGGTGGCAATGCGAAGCATTGACGGAGAGGTTTCATTCCTTACGGAGTCAGACGGTTGGGGCCGCGGAACAGGAACTCGGCATCCTTGATGGACTGGCCGCAGAGCAGCATGGTCAGACGGTCGATACCCAGACCGAAGCCGCCGTGCGGGGGGCAGCCGTACCGGAAGAACTCCAGATAGAACTTGACGTCATCGGCCAGGCCCTTCTCCTCTGCCTGCTTCTTCAGCACGTCGTAGCGATGCTCACGCTGTGCGCCGGTGGTGATCTCCACGCCGCGCCAGATGAGGTCGTAGCCCTGCGGCACGCCGTTCTCGTCGCGCATATGGTAGAAAGCACGCTTCTCGGCGGAGTAGTCGGTGATGAACAGGAACTCGTGGCCGTAGTGCTTCTTGACCCAGTCGTAGCTCAGACGCTCGGCCTCGGTGGTCAGGTCGCCCTTCTCGCTCTCATCGACCGTGTAGCCGAACTCCTCTTCCAGACCCTTGTACAGGTCGGCCAGCTTGACCACAGGGAACGGCGTGGTGGGGACGACGACTTCCAGACCAAACAGCTCCTTGATCTGCTCGCCGTACTGCTCCTTGACGGCCTTCAGACCGGCAGTCAGAAGCTCTTCCTCCATCTTCATGACGTCCTTGTAAGAGGTGATGTAGCTGAACTCAAGGTCAAAGCCGGAGAACTCGGTGGAGTGCTTGTTGGTGTAGCTCTTCTCCGCGCGGAAGACGGGGCCGGTCTCAAAGATGCGCTCGAAGCCGGCGGCCATGGCCATCTGCTTATAGAACTGAGGGCTCTGGGCCAGATAGGCGTTGCGGTCGAAGTAGTCCACCTTGAACACCTCAGAGCCGCTCTCGCTGGCGGCAGCGATGAGCTTCGGGGTGTGGATCTCGATGAAGCTGCGCTCGAGCAGGAACTGACGCATGGCGTTGACGAAGCAGCTCTGTGCCTTGAACATCAGCTGGTTCTCGTCGGTGCGCAGGTCGATCCAGCGATAGTCGATGCGCTGGTCGATGCTGGAACGCTCCACAGCCTTCTTCTTCTTGGTGGCGGCGATCTCCTTGCGGACGATGGGCAGCGCGTCGGCGATGCTCTCGATCTCGATGGCCTCGGGGATCATCTCGATGCCGCCCATCTTGACGTAGTCGTTCTCCATCACCTTGCCGGTGACGGTGATGACAGAGTCCGGGGTCAGCTTGTCGATGGTGTCCACCAGCTCGGGGTGGTCCTCCTTCTCGACGGTGATCTGAAGTTTGCCGGTAATATCCTTCAGCACGATGAAGGCCATATATTTGCTGTTGCGCAGGTTCTCGATAAAGCCCTGCACCTTGACCGTGCTGCCAATTTCCTTTTGTACCTCATTGATATAGGTGCGTTCCATGGAAATCCTCCTTTTATGTCTTGTATACTGTTTTATTATATAACATTTCCGACATAAATCAAGACAAAACCACTTCGTTTCTCAAGATGCTCCGGCTCATCCCTGTTTCAGCTTTTTTCCCAGCCTCCACATCCAGCGTCCCGCCGCCGGGCAGCAGATCAGCATCCAGAGCTTGCTCTTTTCACGCTTCTTGCTGTTCGGGACGCGCAAGGCCGCCCGCCAGTGCTCTCGCGTCATCCGCACGATCTTGGCTTGCAGCTCCGGATCGGCATGGTCGCTGCCCGCCATCTTTTATCCTTTGCCTTTCTGCTCTGTTGATGTGCCGCCCAGCATCTCCGCTGTAACGTGATAATATTCCATCAGGTTCTGAAGGGCTTCATCGTTCCGCATCCTTCCGGAGGTGTTGACCGACATCAGGCACTGGCGCTGGCTGTTCCGGATGGTGAACCACTCCTTCGAGTTGGTGCTCACCTTCACTGCCGGGATCCTTTTCTGCGCTCCCACGATCTTGAGCCACATATCGTCCGCCGTCGGGCACAGCTCCATAATCTTCCCGCTGTCGAACTCGATGCCGCTGAAATAGCCTGCAGGATACAACACCCCTCCAACGCCCACCGGAAAAAGTGCTTCCGAAGGTCCTTTTTTGTCTGGCGACAGGCCGTGCCACTCCTGATAAGGCGCCACCCTTCCGCCTTCAAACGCGATCTCATGCGCGCGGTAACAGCACACGCAGCCCGGATCCTTTTCGTGGGTATCCCACAGCCCTTCCAGCCAGTTTTCCGGGTAGAGCGCATCATCATCCGCCGTAACGATCACATCATTTTCAAATTCCTGCGCGGTGTAGAACACCTTTTTAAAGGAGCGGATATTGTCGCAGAAGCGGATGTCCAGTCCCTTTTCTTTCAGGCGGAGCAGGTTTGCCGGGAGCTGTGCTTCCTCCGGAAATTCCTCCTTGGACAGCCAGAGCAGGATACAATCCGCCGGACGGCTCTGCCGCAGGATGCTCTGGATCGTCAGATGGACTTTCCCGATTCGGAGCGGGAAGGTGGTCAGGGATACCACCATCCTTTCGCCCTGCGTTGTTCTCTGCTTCGGGAGCGGACTCCATGCACAATATATCGGATAGAGGACATTCGCCGCCACTCCAAGCATCCGGTTCACCTTGATCTGGCGTTTCGTTGCCTTTGCCCATGGAGTCGCAAAGTGATACAGTTCATTCAGCATGTTATGTTTCTCTTATTTATGGTCATTTTTCTCTTCTTCGTGCAGCGTCCCGGTGCCGCCCTCCACCACGCCGTCGTGATCGGCCACAGCCCTGATGGTGCCGAAGAAGCATTTGACGTCCAGCCAGAAGCTCATATGCTCCACGTACCAGCCGTCGAGCTTCGCTTTCTCGGCGATCTCCAGCTCGTCGCGGCCATGGATCTGCGCCCAGCCGGTCAGGCCGGGGCGGACGTCGTTTGCGCCGTACTTGTCCCGCTCGGCCAGCAGGTCGTACTGGTTCCAGAGGGCCGGGCGCGGACCGATGACTGCCATATCGCCCACAAGGATATTCCACAGCTGGGGCAGCTCGTCCAGACTGGTCTTGCGCAGGAAACGGCCCACCCGGGTGATATACTGCTCCGGGTCGTGGAGCAGATGGGTGGGCATGTCGTGGGGGGTGTCGATGCGCATGGTGCGGAATTTCAGGATGTCGAAATAGCTCTTATGGATGCCCACCCGCTTCTGCTTGAAGAACACCGGCCCCGGCGAGTCCAGCTTGATGGCAAGGCAGAGCAAAAGCAGCAGCGGCGACAGCACCAGCAGCCCGCAGGCCGACAGCACCACGTCCAGCAGCCGCTTGATTCCTTTTTGATACATGATGGTTCTCCCTTTTATTCCTAGAATATTCTTATTATATACCATTTTCCCCTGCCCAAACAAGCCCCGGGCCGCATTCCCGGGCGAAAATGCTGGTTTTGTTGTATCGTTCTGACGGTTTTCTCTCTTGCCCCGCCGGGCCGGACGGCGTACCATAGACATAAGATCATCTGAGAGGAGCACTCTGTTTATGATACAGCGTTTTGTCATCGGGAAGCCTTTTCCCACCGAGAGCGTCGTGCTGGACCTGCCCGCCGAGACCGGCCCCGTGCCTTACCTGACACCGGACGGCGATGGCTGGCAGTATGTCATGCAGGAGAAGGACATCGTCTATGGCTTGGGCGAGATGCCCCGGGGCCTCAACAAGCGCGGCTGGCACTACGAGACGAACAACACCGACGAGAGTGAGCACGGCGAAAACCGGCTTTCCTACTATGCCGCCCACAATTTCCTGCTCATCTCCCCTGCCGACGGCAGCGGATGCATCGGCATCTTCGTCGATTTCCCGGGCAAAGTGAGCTACGACATCGGCTATACCCGCCACGACACCCTCCGCTTCGCCACGGCAGAGCCGAACTATGCGCTCTGCCTCATCACAGCCCCTGCAGCGGCAGAGGCCGCAAAGGAGTTCCGGCATCTCATCGGCCCCAGCTATATCCCGCCCAAGTGGGCGTTCGGCCTGGCCCAGAGCCGCTTCGGCTACAAGACGGAGGCCGACATCCGGGAGGTGGCCGCGCAGTACAAGTCCAACGGCCTGCCGCTGGACATGATCTGCATGGATATTGATTACATGCAGTCCTACGCTGATTTCACCATCGACAAGGCCCGCTTCCCCGACCTCGGCAAGCTTGCCGCCGACCTGAAAGCCGAGGGCATCCGGCTCGTTCCCATCATCGACGCAGGCATCCGCTGCGACGACAATGACCCCGTCTGCCGCGAGGGCCTCGAGAAGGGCTATTTCTGCACCAAAGAAGACGGCACACCCTTTATAGCGGCGGTCTGGCCCGGCAAGGCCTACTTCACCGACTTTCTCCGTCCCGAGGCCCGGGCGTGGTTCGGCAAACAGTACAAGGTGCTCACCGACCTCGGCATCGAGGGCTTCTGGAACGACATGAACGAGCCAGCCCTCTTCTACTCCCCTGAGCGGCTGAAAGCCTTCTTCGAGAAAGCCGCCGCCCTGAGCCGGAAGGATAACCTCGACCAGAACGATTTCTTCGGGCTGGTGCGCTCGGTGATGGGCCTGATGAATGCCCCCGAGGACTACCGCAGTTTCTACCACGATACCGCTGCCGGGCGGGTGCGCCACGACCGCGTCCACAACCTCTACGGCGGCTGCATGACCCGTGCTGCCGGCGAGGCGTTCCAGACCCTGCGTCCCGGCCAGCGCACCCTGCTCTACTGCCGCAGCAGCATCATCGGCGCCCACCGTTGGGGCGGGATCTGGCTGGGCGACAACCACTCCTCGTGGAGCCAGCTGCTGGCCAACATCCAGATGATGCCTGCCGTCCAGATGTGCGGCTTCCTCTACAGCGGTGCCGATTTGTGCGGTTTCAGTGAGGACACCACCCCCGATCTAGCGCTCCGCTGGCTCGAGTTCGGATTGTTCACCCCTCTCATGCGCAACCACGCCGACGCCGAGAGCCGAGGGCAGGAATTTTACCGCTTTACCGATGTTCTGCCCGCCATCCGCAATATGCTGGATCTGCGGTATGCCCTCCTGCCCTACCTCTACAGTGAGTTCATGAAGGCCGCGCTTGAGGACGCACCTTACTTCCGGCCTCTGGCTTTTGACTACCCTGCCGACCCCGACGCCCGGGAGGTGGACGACCAGCTGCTTCTTGGCGAGGGCCTGATGGTCGCACCCGTCCACACCCAGAACGCCCATGGCCGGACGGTCTATCTGTCTGAGGGGATGAAGATGCTGCGTCTGCGCAGCGTCTCCGACTACGACGAGGAAGTTCTGCCCGCCGGACGGCACTATCTGCCCTGCGAACTTGACGAGGTGCTGCTCTTCATCCGTCCGGGCCACACCGTACCGGTGGCACAGCCCGCCGCCAACACCGCCCAGCTAAACGATACGGCCCTCACCTTCTGGCGCTTCGCGCCCGACGGCCAGCCTGCGCCCTACCGGATGTATACCGACGACGGCGTGACCACCGATCACAACAGGCCCGAACACTGGCGCATCGTCGGACAATAACGCAAAAACACCCGGAAGCATCTCCGGGTGTTTTTTGGTATTACAGGTATGCGACCGTCTCGGACAGGGGCTTTCTCGAGCCGTGGTTTGCCAGCGGCCCTGCGCCCTCTGCGGCATAGCCGAGGTCGAGGATCATCAGGACCTCTTCATTTTCCGGCAGGCCCAGCTCCTTGGCCAGCTCATCCGGATCGAAGAAGTTGAGCCAGCAGCTGTCCACACCTGCGTTGGCGGCGGCCAGCATCAGGTGGGTCGCCACGATGGCGGCATCCTCCACGCCGGAGTCCCGCTTTCCGCCGGGATAAGTAAAGACGCTGTTTTTATCGAAGGCCACAACAAGGCAGGTAGGCGCGCCATAGCGGCAGGGCGTCACCTTGTCGAGCTTTGCCAGGCTTTCTTCCGACTGCAGCACATAGACGCGCTGCTCCTGAAAATTCTTGGCGGTCGGGGCCAGCCGCCCCGCTTCCAGGATCTCCGTCAGCTTCTCGGCTTCTACCTTGCGTGTGCTGAAATTCTTGCAGGAATAACGCTCTGCAACGACCTTAGTAAATTCCATAACCGTTGTCCTCCTGACTTTGGGTGATAGACTTTTCATGTACGAAAGTCTCAGCATTATTGTAGCACGCTTTTTCTCTGAGAGCCACTGTTATTTTTACGAAAGGATCTGTCGTTTTTTTTTTTTGAAACGGCGCGGCAGATCCACCCGGCCATTCCCCCGCAGACCGCCCGGGTGAAAAGTCCTTGACAAATCCTTCTAAAAGAGTTACACTGTTCTCGTTCCGAAAAACAAATATGGGCCTATAGCTCAGCTGGGAGTGCAAGCGTATCGCTTTTGTGCCCCACAGAGTTGTGGGCATTCAAATGGGGAGTATGTCGGTTGGTCGCCCAACCGAGTCACGCCCCTAAATATGGGCCTATAGCTCAGCTGGGAGCCCATGCGGTCCTTAAACAATCTGGAGTTATATACCACGCGCCCCCAAGCGGTTTTTGGGGGCTTAAATATGGGCTCGTAGCTCAGTTGGGAGAGCGTTCGGTTCGCATCCGAAAGGTCGAGGGTTCGACTCCCTTCGAGTCCATAAAACGCCGTATCGTGTTAAACGATACGGCGTTTCTTTTTGCCGTTCTTTGCAAAATCGTGCATCATTCGTCTTGACAGCGCAAAGTGACGTGTGCCGAACTTTTCGGCATAATGTTCATAGCTTCACCAGAAGTTTTGTCAAAAACGACGATTCCCCCATTCGGAGTACCCAGCCCCCTAACGGGTGCTTGTTTAAGGTTCGTTTTCCGCCCACTCGGAGTACGCACCGAGAGTGAATGACTCTTAAATTCTTCAAACTCCTCCAGTGGAACATTGAGGATGATCTCAATATCATAATCCCGTCCAACACGGACTTCCTTGATGAACTGGTTGAGGATTGCCTGCCGCTGCTGAAAGGATGCGTTCTGATAGGTGCTTGCCCAAGTGAACAGATTGCTGCAATCATTTTCAGCTTTCTTGTTTTCCTGCTCAATCTCCTCCAGCTTGTTCTGTGCAGCGGTCAGGGCGTCCTGTGCTGCTTGGATCGCAGCTTGATTTTCATCCAGAAGCTGCTGGATCATATCACGGTCAATGCTGCTCTTTCCCCGGATGACGCGAATCATTTCATCCTTCAATGCATTCCGTTCGTCATCCTTGAGGTCGAGTTCACTCTTTGCGCGTGATACTTCTTTCTGCGCTACTTCCATGTCCTTGCGAAGCATATCCTGAAGCAGCTTGCTTTTGGAACACTCTAAAATCTCCGAAAACTTGGTGCATACGATACTCTCTACGATTGCGTCCAGTTTTGTTACACCGTAGCCGGACTGTCCATCGCATTGACCCGGATGCCGTACATTATAATGGCAGCTATAACGGAACCGCTTTTCCTTCACCGTGGAGCCATCCGCACGCAGTCTGGTGCGTCCGCTGCTCGTGATGTTCAGGCGATTTCCGCAGTGTGCACAGAACACCTTCCCACAAAGCAGAGCATGAGGACTGTAACTATCAGAGTCTTCGCCCTTCTCTCTGCGACGAGCATCCCGCAGCTCCTGAGCCTTTTCAAATACTTCCGGCTCGATGATCCTCAATTCCGGGCATTCCTTTTCGACGTTGCCGTTGATGAGGTAGCCCAGATAGGTTTTATTTCGCACCATCCGAACCAGAGTCGTGGTCGGGATGTTCTTGCCGTTCCGTCCCATGATGTTGTTCTCTACAAGGTAGTTGCAGATTCGCTTTACACCGTAGCCTTCATAAACGTATTTCTGGAATATCAGACGGACGATCTCTGCTTCTTCCTCGTTGATTTCCAGCTCACAGACTTCCTGATTTTTCTTGTTCACGCGACCCTTTTTTACACGCTTGTACCCGAAAGCAACCGTTCCACCGGTATAGTGACCTTCCTCTGTAAGCTGTTCTATACGGGTGCGAGTACGGATAGAAGTTTTGATACTTTCGCCGGATGCCTGCCAGTAGCGGATGTAGTTCATCAGCTTATCGACATGGGAATCAAAACGCTGCTGACCTTCATTTACGCTCCAGACCTCGACCCCTTGCTTCGTGAACCATTCCACGATAAAGGGCGTTTCGTCGTCACGCCGACCCAGACGGTCAAACATGAACACCAGCAGAACATCAAACTCTCCGGCAGCAGCAGCCTGCTGAAGCAGCTGGAGCTGATCGCGGTCTTTTGCAGATTTCTTAAAACCGGAAACGCCTTTTTCGGAAAACTCCTTGACGATTTCCCAGCCCTGCCGTTCTGCAAATTCGTGGCAGGCTTCTTTTTGCATGGGTATGTCATCCTTTTCGACCTGTCCAATGGTCGAAACGCGGTATAAGGTATATACACGTTTTTTCATCGTTGTCACTCCTATGTAAAACTAAAACAACGATACTGTGCGCACACTCGTTTGTTTGAATTGGTTGCTGCATCAACTGTACCATTATTTTAGTGCTGGACTATCCTTGTTGCAAGGATGTCGATTCAATTGTAATTCTTGGCTTCTTCGCGGAGGGTATCATGAATCAGTTTCTGAAGAACCTCCATGCTGTCACCATCTTCTGCATAAGTGATTTTCACTTTGCAGCCATTAACGATATACGAATCCTGCGACACAGGAATCACATTCATATTGGTCATATCTAGCCCTTCTTTCAAAAGTAGCGATAGCGCGATATAATTATGTAATAAGAGGCACCCACAGCTTGCAGGTGCCTCTTGGCATAGGAAATATGTTTTAGAACTTCATCGGCAAGGCGTCCTTGCGGCCTTTGCCGTTGTAAGCCATGTAGATGGGAAAAACGTATTTCTTCCATCCGGGCAGCTTTGCAGGGTTATCCCTGCCAACACGGTAAATCTCCATGGGATGGACGCTGCCAAGCGCACGAACCAGCCGTTCCTCGCTGAACTCGCCGTGATACAACTCCACAAAGTGCATCATACCACGCAGAACAGATGCACGAAACGAATCCGGCTTACCTCCCCAAGCAGCCACAATCAACCGCAGGGCTTCGCAGTAGATCTTTTCACCCATCTCGTTATACAGCTTGAGCGCGGTGCCCACGCAGCTGATGCGGTAGTCGCTCAACTGCAAACTGTCATAGTTGAATGCCAGTCCCACCCGGTTGGTAGCAGCGAGAAATTCTTTGGAAGGAGCATCATCGCCCGCAACCTTTGCTCGCAGCTTGATGCCCGCAGACAAAGGGGCAGAATGGCCGTTCTGCTCGGCAAAGAGCAGAGCTTCCTGCTGCATGGTCATACCGGTGTAGACCTTGCAGAGAATCGGCAAGGCTCTGCCGCCGTTACGAAGGATGCGCGCTTCGATGGTGTGCTGGCCATCCACCACATAATACTTGCCGTTGCGGAAGCTGATCTTCGGCTCATTCGCAACGTATTCGTTGAAGTCAGCAGCAATCAGTTCCACCCGCTTACGCTGCACACCCCGCTGGTAGATTTCACGGGGATAGATCAGCTTACTGCTGTGAATCACCCTCATTTGGTAAGGCGGGGTGATATTGAAGGAAGCTGCAAAATTTTCAGTGTCATTCTTCAGGCGCATCTGATTTCCTCCTTAATTCGCCAAATGTATTTTTCAGCTTCGGTCAAAATCTCAGTCACTTGCTTCTTACGCTTCGGGCTGGTGAGCAAGCTGGGATTAAAGGTGAAGCTGTATTCGAGCCGCTGGATCATTGCGTGAACAGCGGATTGCAGTTCGGTGTATAACATCATTTCTTCGACTGTTCCTGCATCCTCAAAATCGGATTTGATAGGAGTGTAGGGATAGACAGGCGGCTTACCGTCAACTACTTCTGGCGGTGCGTAAGCCGCCGTAGAACGGACGATAGGTTTGAGCTTTTGGATGCTTCCCATTGGGTTCAGAGCAAGGCTGATTTTCACAGCATCATCGACCCGCCCCATCTCTTCTGGGGTGAGGTGTCCGACAAATCTTTTAACACGGCTTTTGTCGATGGTGAAGATTTGCTCAGCCTGAACGATGGACGGCTCCAGCCCCTCCGGTTCCACCAGACAATGCGTCGGCTGCGTAGCTTTCTTTTCTGTCTTACTTGTCAAAGTCGCAACGATCAACGTCGGTGAACAGGAGTTTCCCACATCGTTTTGTAAGATGACCGCTGGACGGGTTCCGCTTTGTTCGGAACCCGTGCGGTTGTCAAGTCGAACGAAGTAGATGTCTCCGCGTTGGAATTTCAAAGTAGATTCCAAATTGCGAAACCTCCGTTTGGATATGTAAGAAACCCACTGCACCTCCTAGGCAGCAGGTTTCTGTTGAAGTATGGGAGCAATTCTTTTTATACGATACACATCATCTCCTTCGATGACTGAGATAAAGCACCGGTATCAACGGTGCATTACAACATAATCGTAACCACGCCGGGTCTGACAGACAGTGCAAGTGTCCATGCTGTTGTCTGCACTCGGCACGATAGCAATTTTGAAAGCCTTGGCTTCTACGAAATGTCGCAGACAGGTTGCACAGAGGGTTCGGATGGACTTGATCATTTCCGGGGTCAGTTCCATCTCCTCATAAATTTCCTGTTCGCGCACCGTAGGATTCAACTCGTCCATTTGAGTAGTCCTCCGTGTTAGTAAAGGTGATTAGCGGATAAATATGTAAAAGAACAGGAGTGACCGGAGACCGAAAACAGCATCCGGTCACTCCTGATAAAATATGTTCAGGTCTCGCATATTCGCCCTCGGCCCCCTGCGAGTGGGGCATGAACATCTGGCAGCGGACTTGTACCGCTTCATTGGCATTTCAGCCACCCCGTCTGCTTTGTGACCGGGCCGCGAATTACGGAAGTATCATTATCGGAGTACCAGATGACGGAACTATTCAGTTTTCAAGGTACGCGAGGTCGGACGCTTCGTGTAGTGGCTTTCGCCATCTGGTGAATCGTCCTCTCACTTGGTAGGCATCGAGAAAGGGCAAAAAGTAACCAGAAAAAGAAATTCGTTCAAAAGTTTTTCAAAAATTTAGTAATTTTCTCAATTCGCTTATGAATTGCAACCTTCGAGCCACCCAGCTCTCCTGCAATCTCGGATTCCGTGTAGCCGACGTAGACGTAGAGCGTAAGAATTTTGAGGTCAAGTTCCGATAAGCTTTCAAGAGCAGACAGCAGTTGTTCGTCCTCAATTTTTCCGACCCATGCAAAACGGCTGTTGGTTTCGCAGTAGTGGTCCGTAACAGAAATAGCTTCCTGATACTTGTTCATCAATGGCGAGTAGGATTCTTCGCTCTGTTCAAAGGACGGAGCTGCAATTTCCTGCGTATGGTTCTGGTAAGAACGATTAGCGTTAAAAACAGACCAGTCGTAATCGTACATTGCCTGAATCGCTTCGTTCCTCATGCCAGCATTCTCATACTGCTTACGGGTCACAGCCCACTGGCTATCAAAATTCTTCTTTTCCAAACCGTAGTTAAAGCCCATGTTAAACCTCCAAATTTTCGATAAAGCGTAAAAAGTCGAAAATTTGGAAGGCTACGGATATTTCGCCGCTTGGGGCATCCACGAAAAACGGACAAACATAAAGCCTGCTCCTTTTTACGGGAGCAGGCTACCTGAAGGCTAAAAAAATAGCCGGACAACCAACTAACAGAGCGGTTCTAAAGCAGAATCACTCTATCAGCTGTTGCCCGGCTATTTGGTGCGCGTTTCATACATTGCCTTGCGGCAATGGCCCGTTGCTCGGTGACGAACAGTCCATATTCAGGGTGCAATGCACCCGATTTTTAAAATTGTGTTTTGCCTATAAAGTAATCAACGCCTGCGATAGGCTAAATCAACCGTTGCTACGTTGCCGCACTTGAGGCACTTTATACGGATAGTGCCTGAACAGCTCTCATCTTTTTGGTAGAGCTTGTGTCCGCAAACGGGGCAAAACCTCCAGCCGATGCTGAATTGTGCCTGCTGTATATTGCTCAGCGGTTTATTTTTAAAAGAACGATTATTTGACTGAATCATGTTTATTCTCCAAATCGGATGATGTCCAATGGATGGCAGTGGATGGGTTTGCCTTTTATGACCTGCATCTGCTGTAGTCTGATCCTGATAGCAGACCACGATACCCCCATCCGCGCAGCCATCTCCAGAATTTTTTCATAGTTCGGGTCAGATGCGGATTTGTACAGGATTCCATTCGGCAGACACAGCGCTGCACGTTCTATTTCGGCGTTGACCAGAAATGTTGGCATCAGCAGCTCTGCTGCAAGGGTGTTCGCCTGCCATTCCTCCCATGAGGGTTGTCCGTTTCGTTCCCGATAGGCAATGTGCCCACGGCACTTGACTGCTTTTCCATAGTCGTTCGGAAACAGGTCAGCCAGAATATGGTGTGCCGCCTCATGCGCTATCGTGAAATTCCGGCATCCAGTGCACCTGTCTGCCGCAAGGGCGGAATCGATTACAACGTCCCTCGGCATGAATATCTCTACAAGCTTTGTACCATCCCCTAAAGTTACGGTAAAACCGCATCTTTGAAAAACGGTCAGCCCGAGGACACTGCCATCACTACATAGCGGCAACATTTTCACATTCAGCCCAAGAACAGCGCTTGCAAGCCGTTCAGGGTCAATGGGTTCCGGGGCATTCTTGCTGATTCCAAAGCGGGTATAGTACTGGTCGATATACTTACCCGCTATGCGCGAAAGGTCTGCGCGGGATAAGTACCTTGCCATTACGAAGCACGGCTTTCCGGCACGGAGCAGTAGGCTTCCACGAACCACTTGCCCTGTTCAAGCCAGAGATTCCGCTTCTGCCCGCAGATCATGCAGGTGAAGCACTGCCCCTTCCCGCCAAGGCGCGATGTGCCACGCCTGACAGCCAAAACACGGTCGATTCCATAGATATGGCTTTTGTCGTAGTTGATGGCAAGAGGGCGGATCTTGCCATCAGGTGTAAAGCGAACGTCCACTTCAACGTATCTCTTTTCACGGTGGAGCTTGTTGTCATCACGCATCGAGGGGCCTCCTTCTCATTTTTTAGGTTGTTTTTGCGATGGTTTAATTTGGATTTTTTACACCAATTTGGTGTTTACGGTTCGATTATACTGCGATTGGTTTTAGTTGTCAACTACAAATCTACGAAAATATTTTCGAATGTCAGTTGATTTTACTTAAACTGCACGCCACAACGCAGTCACAACCGTTAGTATTCTTTCCCTCCCATCTTCTCCTTAGCCTTGTCTGGCACGTCGATCAGGCCAAAGCGGTAGAACAGCCCATAGATATACGACACACCCCGGATATCTCCCAGCGCCTTGGGTCTGTCCACTATCTCTCCGATTTTACTGATATTGTGATACGCCAGCGTCACGGAACTCCAAGCAAGGCTCTTGCTGTCCTCTCTGCGGTCGATCCACAGCTCCTTGGTGAACTCATCTCCCCTGCCCTTTTTCAGCGTATATGTAAAGGGCAAGCCGGACAGAGTCTTGAACTTATATCCACGAAATTATCTTAACCCCCATTCTAATGAGTATCCTAAGTTCAGAGAATGCTCAAAGGTTTAATCAATCGAAGACATATTTCACCTTGGATCTCCTAATTGGTTGGCATAGTGCCCTTCTCAGAGTGTCAAGACCGTGAGTGCACTTTAGTCTTGATACTCTGAGAAGGGCGCTATATCCTCCAGCAGGAGATCCAAAAACATCAAGAACGGGTGTTCGACGTATGAAGATAGGTATTACACAGACTTTTCCACAGTGGGTTAAGATAATGACTGACCCGCCATATAAAAAACAGGAGCGTGATGTGTAGCCACCCAGTAAAAGCACTCTCCCAGAAAGACAAAAGGCACCCGACTCAGAATCGGGTGCCTTTTTTACAGCTGTGTTTTCACTGGACGGCAACTATACACGAGGTATACCAACCGCATATAAACGATTATCTGAAACAATTAATTGGCTTTCACGTTTCCAACGATTCACGGTTTTATATCGTTTCGATAAGGAGCTTTTTAGAATATATATTTTTTGATTTGACGATCCCCTAATACTTATATTATCGTTTAGAGCATCCTCATAAGGGCCATCAATCAAGACTCCTATATACGGTAACAACTGATGGAGCATAGGATTTTTTTGAATTTCCTCAAAAGTATAACCAGTATAGACCAAAATATCTTCAATACCCAGTGAGTGAATTTCCACGAGCAATTCTTTTATTGGTTCTGGTTGATAAAATGGGTCTCCGCCCGTTATCGTAATGCCGTCAATTTTATCTCTAAACTGCTCAATTTTCTCTACAATAAACTCGACAGAAACAGTTTTGTCCGGCTGAGCTGTTTGCAATTCCGGATTTGAACAGTTTTTGCACCGTCTAGGACATCCTATGGTCCAAATACCGAGTCGTTCTCCATATCCAAGTGTTTTTACAGGATAAAAGATTCGATCAATTTGAATTCTCATGACAGCTTACCTTAAAAGCAACATCTGCAAAACGTAGAACATCATCAGAATGCAATTCCACTGTCTCGCCTTTTAATAGCCTTTTGTCATTTACAAATGTCCCGTTAGTGCTTTCATCTGTTACCCAAAAGGCACCATTTTCCAGCTTGAGTTTTGCATGATAGCGGCTTGTGTAATCGCTTGCATTCAACAAATCCGCAAGATCAGAAGACATTCGGCCAACTTCGATATTTTCGCAGACGGGGAATTCCATTCCGTTATTAACGGAAGTAAGAAGCCACGACTTTTTCTGTGGGAGTGAAGAATCGTTTTGCTCAGTTGGCTGAACAAATGCCAAATCTGCACCACACTCTTCACACGCCATTGCCGAAATCGGGTTTGCATGACCGCAAAATTCACAGATTCTGACTTCAGCCATCTATATACATCTTCTTTCTTTTTTGAGTAGAAGCGCGGCGGTTGTCTGATTTCCAAGTAGTGTCAACAAATCGGACATATTCCTCTGAAGGCGGATATAACTTTTCATCTGTAAGAATTATACCGCGTTCTTTTAATTTTTCTTTCACTTTAGGATAGTCAGGACAAAAGCGTTGCATATCTTGGCATATATCTGATTTACTTGCATTGGCGCAAGATTTTCCAACCACTTCAAACATAACTGCCCCATCCGTTGAAGATGCAACATTAACAAAAGAATTCGATGTATAGTCAAATTCCTTCTTTTCTATTGTGCGTGTTCTAGTAGTCAAAGTCGTTGTATCGCATACTGAATAGCCTAGCTCTGCCATAGATTCCTTTAGTGCAGCTCCGACGTATTCAGCTAGGGTATGCTGCTCTAGTTCTTTTTTCATCAATTCAATTTGTTGATGAAGTACATCCTTATCTTGTGGGAGTTCATCAGTGGATTTTCCCAAAAGTGTGCATAACGATTCATACTCTGTCTGAGCGGCAATTATGGTATGCTGATCTATTTGATGTTCTGTTACAACTGCTTGACGCCGCATACGAAGTTCCCGAATTTTATATTCATCATCAAGATATTCGTTTTGAAAAACATTCTGGATAATAGTTAGATATTCTGTAGGGGCAGCTATGTTTTTAGCTGCAAGGAGTGCCTGATGGTATTCTTCTAACAACTTTGGGGAGACGGCCTGATATTGATGTTTTTTGATTGACGTCCAATCTGCTTTCTGAAACTGCTGCTCCTTTTCTGTTGTACGAGCCTGTTCATAAACGCTTTTCAATCTATTGTCAAGCATTTTTACGGTTGCAATACTACCACTTAACATTACCTTCGTATTTTTACATTTGGCATAGACCAAGGATAATACATCCGAGGACTCAGAGTAAGGAATATCGAGAATTTGAATTTCTAAAATACTTTTAATTGCATTTTCTAATTCAGAAACTTCTGCCGAATCAATATTCGCTAAGTGTAGCTTGTCGAGATGGCGCAAATAATCTTCTTTCTGAAAGTCTTTGATTTGCTGTTGAAGAGAATTGTTAGCACTCTTTATATCAGCGATTAAACGATTCTTCTTTTCGAGTTCCAAACGCTCCAGTTCAGCCTTTAGTAATTGTTCGGCTCTGTAGCGTTCAACAAGTGCGTGACTATATTTAGGGCCACTCATTATGTATTCCACCCCGATTTATTTATCATGTCTTTCCATTGAAGAACCTGCGTTTCATATCCGAGACTGCGAACCCATGCAGGAAAGAATTCGCTATTCATTATCCTCCGGCAGTGTACTTCACATTTCTGATGATCAAGAGAAGTAAGATAGCTGCTTAATTCTTCCAAAGTGGAAAAACTTTTTTCATCCAGTTCAAAGCCCTTTAAAGGGTTTAAAATATATGCTATCTCTAGGTAATCTTCTCTTGTAATCGTACCGCTTTTTTCATACTGCGTTAGCTTATCGGATAAGTCTGATGTCAGCTGCTGATGTAAATCCAGATAAAATTGAAGACTCCCATCCGTTATAAGTGATGCACAAATGGTCATTGATGCTGGAAAACTTTCTAACATACAGCGTCCAAGTTCCGCAGTTGTACCAAATTCATGCTGTTTATAGCTTAGAGGAGCATTGGGATCAAGGAGATACTGCAATCTAAACGCAGCTGCGTCTTTGTTGGACATTTCTCTAAGATCAATGCACTGAGAAACTAAATCTTCACCATAAAGTGCTAAATAATTCTCAACAAGACCACGGTATAGATGCTTCTTGGCATTCGTCCAATCTTTAGCAAAGGCGCGCTCTAGTTCAGGCAAACTATAATAGTACATATTGGCAAACCGATATGGACGAGCTTTTTCACCGGTAAGTGTTTTTCGTTCTTGCCCTTGTATGGGAAGTTCAAAATCTTTTCCATCAACCCAATCGCAGACCTCTTTGTATCCCCAGCGAAGATTTCTGTCCTTTATGGTAAGGCCACGAATAAGTGCTTGAAGCCTAGGATTAACTGAAGATGGAATGTTAAGGTTTTCATTAACCGTCTGAAAAAGAATTTGCATATCGGTCATCCCCTCAAAAGGATCATGGCCAAGTAGAATATGCAAAAGAGTGACGCCGAAAGAATAATAATCAGATTCTTTTGAGATATAGCCCGTACTTGTTTCAGGTGCAGCATATCCAAGAGTTCTTGCCATACCAGTAGCTCGAACACTCATATTCGTACTTAATACTGAGCTGATACCAAAATCTCCAATCACAACATTCGTTCTATTATTGGAGAAGAAAATGTTACTCGGTTTTATGTCCCGATGCACAATGTGAACTTGATGTAATGCATGAAGGCCATCATTGATTCCCGGTATAACGACTGTCGAAAGAAGCTGCTCATCAATGGGAAGATTATGCCCCAAATCTAGTTCATCATAGTATGGAAGCACTTCATAATATCGACCCTGCCAAGCATCACTTTCGATAACAGGCATAATATGAGTATTCCCAATTTCAGCTAATGTCTGTCTTAGCTCGGTTTTGGGCTGAATATTCTGGTGGAATACTTTAAGAACACATTGCTTGTTTCCATTGTTGCAAAGAAGCAACGTTGCTTCGCCGGTATTCTCAGCCAGAACCTTTTCTACCTTGAACCGATTGATTTGCGCATTTTCTTGAAGTAAACTAGCAGGTGAAGGATTACCGTTATTTAAAATTTGTGTTGAACGGTTAGGTTCATGTTTTTCTGTATTCAAGATTGCAGTTTCACGTTCGGGGGCATTGTTTTGAATTCGTGTCGTTCGAGAATGATTCAAACCAATGTTTTTGAAAATACTCGTTTGACGAGAATTATCTTTTGGATTCATTGCAAAACCTCATTTAGCTTTCCAAGTAAATGATTGAAATATTGTCATTTCCACCTTGCGCCATAGCTTCATGATAGAGTTTTCTAATTGCATCAGCTGGCTTCGTATCTGCCATTATATCTTCCATATCATCAATTGACACTAGATCTGTCAATCCATCGCTGCACAACAAAAAATTTTGTGGAATTGGAGTTTCCTTTATATGAAAATCTGTCTCCAAGTGCTGCTTTCCAACATACTGAAGTAATGGTGGTTTTACATTTGCAGATTCATCAGGATGGAACCCAGTCAAGCCATATATTGTATCTTCAATGCTGAGTGTCTGAAGAAATCCATTGTTTAAGGAAAACAAAGGACTATCTCCAATGTTGAATGAAAGTGCTATATTATCAAGAATAAGTATACCAACAATAGTCGACGCTGTGTCAATTCCATCTTTTGATGCTTGATTGAAGACAAAATCGTTCATGGATTTCAGGTATAATTGCAATTCATCTTTTGATGTTGGAGTTGCGCAGTTTAATGCATACTCCATTATCTTTCGTACGGCATACGAGCCATCTTGAACGCTTCCAACTCCATCAGCAACAAAAAACATTCCCGGTTTATCACAATTTATCTTTATGCTAACAGCATTTCCAAGTCCGACAGTTCCAGATAGAAAAATACCATCCTGATTTTGAGTTCGGACGATACCTTTATTAGTAAATCCATATCCAATCATTTAATCACCTACATTGATTTGAACAATATCGTTGGTATCAATTTCGATATTTTGAATGCTCAATACAGCTCCCTCAGTCAAATGATTATCGTACACATAGCGAGCCAGCGGATTTATAAAGTATTTTTCCATAATATTGCCGATACCGCGACCACCATTTTCCAAATTCCCGAATGCTTTTTCTTTCAAAAATTCAAACACATTATTTGACCAAGAAAGCTCGATTTTCTTTTGTGAAAGTAGGTTGTTTTTAATTTTATTTAGTTGTGCCGTCAAAATTTCAACGGCAACATTTTCTCTTATAAAATCGAATACAACAAAATTGTCGCCAATACGATTCAGGATTTCAGGCCGACCAAGTTGCAATTTGAAATAATCCTTTATTGCTGAAATTAGCTTGTCTTGCATTTGACTGTATGACATATCAAGACTTATGTTGAGATGCTTTTCGCCAAACTGATCTGCAACATACATTCCGAGGTTGCTTGTGAAAATAATAATACATTCTGAAAAATAAACTGTTTCGCCTTTTCCGTCTGTCATGCGCCCATCTTCAAGAATCTGAAGGAACTTATCAAAAATGGATGGATGTGCTTTTTCGATTTCATCAAACAGAAGAATGGAAAAAGGTTTTTCTCGGATTGCGTTTGTGAGTTGGCCACCAGCTTCATATCCGACATATCCCGGAGGCGCACCTAAAAGTTTCTGATCCGATTGACTTTGCTGATATTCCGACATATCAAAACGAATGCAGGCATTCTCATCAGAAAACAGCAGCTCTGCAAGCGTTTTTGCTAGTTCTGTTTTACCAGTTCCGGTTGGACCTGCAAAAAAAAGAATGCCTTTGGGTTTAGATGCACTTGAATGTTGAATTCCCGCCATATTGCAAGCTGCACGTTTGATAATATCTACAGCCTGTGATACCGCTGCGTTTTGTCCCTTGACACGTTTGTGTATGATTTCCTCTGCATTTTCAAGACGTTCCGGTGGAATTTCAGCCCAAGGATTATTTTTCACCCCATATTTGAACATATTGATGGCTTGGTGGATACTGGCTAAATTCAATTTTTCATTCTGGCAGAAAATTCGTAGGGCATTCAAATCCAAATTTTTCATGCCATCTGTCAAATCAACGAAGCTATCCTTGAGTTTTGAAACTTCATCATCAGAGAAACCACTAGTTTCCGGAAGAAAATATGAAAGTTGCGTGTCAATAAACATCTGCCGCGCAGCCTTATCCGGTTTGTTGAGCATTAATGTTTTCTCAAGTGGATTATCTAGGTAAAACCATGTAGGCACATCATTTGCCTTTTCGGTCACTAATATTAAAAGGTTGTTTAAAAATTTTCCATCTTCCTTTTTTGCAGGTGTTTTCTTCAGGGAAGAGAGCATCAATTTGGTATAAAGATCACGTTCCCGCTCACTTACGTTGTCGGAAGAAAGTACATAACGGGAAGCCAACATCATAACAACGACAACAGGTGCTTCTCGATTCCCAAGTGCAGTGCGAATAAGGTCACCGGCGCGTTCTAAATCGTCCTTTCCCATACCTTCGGTTATTTTCAAACTGCCTGCATGAAAAAGTTCATCTGTCTTTTTTGCATTGGATTTGAAAGGATCGTAAAATCCATCAATATGATTATAGTAAATAACATTTTCATATCCATAGTCGTGGAAGTATTTGTTCAGATAATTATCCAGCATGACCATATCCCAACGAATTTCATTGTTTTCTGTGTTTGTGGGATAGGCATAAATATCATAGACATTTCCTTCAAGAATAAAAGTGGTCTTTATATTTAGGAACATGTCTAATTCTTGGTGCCATTTTCCGACTTCCATAATAGAACCTCAATTCAAAGAAGAACATTCATACAAATAGTCATTGGATGCTCGATTTCGCTTGATCAAAAACCAAGAAGAATTGAGTTTGTCAACTCCTACAACGACCCCTTGGTTTGATGAACTCGAAAGAGAAAGTGTTTCATCTTCAAGTGTATTAAAATCATATATAACATCGTCTTTCTGGTATAACACATGGCCATAATCAGCACCGACAACCGCCTGAACACTTTCAGCAAGAGTTTTCGCATGTGTGCCGTCTGCCTCGAACGAGATGATTTTATCTGCGTTCTGTGCAACTACATCACCGTTATAATAAAACTTGTCAATATTATGGGCCAGTGTATTTCCTTCCGACGAATCTGTTTCCGCTGCATGATGGAGAATCTTCAAATCTCTCGAAAATGTCAAATATAGAATATCCTCTCCTATGCACGCAAATGATTTTATAGAATCAAGCGTGACAGTAGTAGTTTCTTTTGTTTCCAAATTGCATCGTTCTATACCATTAGATTCTGTCTGAAAATATAAAATTCCATCCATTATCTGTGCATTTCTGATTGGCTGTGGAACTTCGGAAACTGCTGCGACAGTGCCTGACATATCGCAACTCATCAGCTGATGAGTCGGAGATATAAAATAAATTGATCCATTATAGAAGCTAATGCTTTTTGCAATTCCATCGCAGAGAACAAAAGAACTATTTGCTGTCGTTGCAATAGTTTGTGTTCCATCAGAAGAAGGTGCAACTGTCAAGGACTGCGCCCCATAAGTAAAGCCACCATTCAAGCTGGTGTTTATATCATTGCCTAAAGATTGTTCCTCGTAGATCTGATACGAATTTTTATATGTAAGGTCCATAATACTTGTAATAGTACTTTCTTGTGTGTCCAAATATTTTTGGGAAGCACTAGTGTTGATTTTTGAACCCAAAAGGTAAGACATCACAAATGCAATTACCAGTAACACAATAAGGATAATTCTGGAATCTGCGGATTTTTTTGAATGGTTGGGTTTTACTCCGACAATTTTGCTTAGGGTACTATTTTGCTGTTTGATATAGTCAGCCACTGTTGTGGTCGTATCTTTTTTATTTGACATTCTGTTCACCCTTTAATTGCATAACCGATGGAAAGAACAATGGATAGTACATAAAAAACGATGATTCCCTCACCGGGCATGTCAGTTACAAGTGGAATTAAAAAAGCAAGCAGAAGAACGGCAATAATAAATAAAGTTTTATCAATAATACGAGTTCTCTTGCTCGATTTCCGAACATTCCGTGCTTTAGCAACAAGACTATCCATCTTGTCACAATATTCTTTCTGAAGTTCAAACACCTTACGAGGAAGACAATACTGCTTTTCAACAAGATAGGTGGTTAAAGCCTGATCAATCTGGTCGCAATCCTGTACTGTCCATTTTTCCAATACTGCATCTGGTTTCTTCACCACTTTGTCTGAGAAAACATCAAGAATTGTGGCAGAGGTCAAATTAGTCACATTTTCTGCATAGGTGTCTGTAGTCAATTTCCCATCAAGGGATTCAAGTGACCGTAGGCTGTACCAGTCTGGTTCATCACGAGAAGTAAGTTTCCACGCCTCTCCATATTGAACGGCATTTTCTAGGTGCATAATTAAATTAGGGATAAATGTAACAATTTTATCCATGCTTTTGAGTGCAGATAAACTGCAGTTCATCAAAGCATCCAGACCATAATATTTTTTAAGAACTGGATAACATGGCAAAGCTAAAATCATTCGATATTCGGGGAGTTCAAGGATGTTATCAACTATCAACCGTTTCTGCACAGTTTGGTCGTTCGGAAGGCAAGCACTCAATAGTGCAAAAACTTTACTGCTGCTCGTTTTTAATTCCATCAATGCCCACTTCTTTCTTATAAGATTGAACTATGCTGAAAATGATCGATTGTATCTTTAATATTCGAGTCTGAGATTGTTAATGCATCGAAAGTTTTCCGATCAAAGTCAATTGACATAACGGTATTCGGTTCATCATCCTCGTTTTCAAGCAAGCCATCAATATGCAGCATATCAACTGCATCAATATGAACTGCTTCAAAAATTTCGGATGCAGTCCGAATCATAATAGCCCATAAAGTCGTTTGGTAAAAATTTTTTTGTGCGTTTTCTGGCAAAGGTGTCGCCTCATATTCTTGCGAACTAGGGTTATATCTGTAGGATTTTGCAAAAGGAAATGTTGAAATATCTGGCAACAAAAGTTGAACGGTCAGCCCTTTTTGAGGGCAACTATATTGAACATCATAATCAACATCCAGTCCTCCCGGATATTTTGAATTTCCGAGAACCATTAAAACATATTTCTCTACAGCGGTTTGTTCACCCTGTTCGTACTGCTGCCGAAAGAAATCAATGTTGCTATTCTGTTTTAAACGCGCATACTCGTATTCATTTTTCTTTTGAACGTAGCCTTTTAATGCCTCGCTCCGAGTTTGGCCACTAGCTGCATTATATTGAAACGCAGGATAAGGTGTACGATTATACTGTGCATCCCAATCAAGCGTGTCATCAACTGCAAGCGTGGCGGCAATCAGGGAAGAATATTCTTTTCTTAATTGTACTTCTTCCGCGGTAAGTTCTTTCGCACGATTCTCTCCTGCCTGAGTTTGCTCAATTCTTCTTTGCCGAGCTTCATTGGCCTGCTGACGTGCTTCTTCTGCACGTACCATATTAGACAGTTCCCACTCTGATGTTGCACGAAGCAGTCGGGACTCTCCTGTGTATGCGTTTGTTACAGTCCTTGTATAGTTCAGGGCAGGAGTAGAACGTGTAGCAGTAGATCGAGTGCTGGTTCTTTTAGGGATGGTTTGGGTATGATAGATACCTGTTCCGGGAATCGAGTTGGTGATACGGGTTCCCTTAGGGCCAGAGCAGACACGAAACCCTTTTACGCCCCAGCTATAGCTCACACCGCTTTTGCTAAAATTCATGCGGACACCGCCGCCAAGATTGATACTTTTTCGATAATTCCAACCCATTTGTTTTCACCCTATTCTTTTTCAGTGGGAGGCACTATAGCCTCTACTACACTAAAAGCCGGAGCAACTGTATCTGGAACATTCGGCATTTGAGGAAGTTGAGAAAGTTCTACGGAAGAAGGTAGTGTAGTGTTATTTATTGTTTGTGGAACACATACTGACGGTAACGTCTGTTGCTGTGCTTGCAAACTACTCACATGACTTGAATGGCTAACATGATCACTAGCCGATTGATGGCTACTTTGGTGACGACTTGTATGACTAGCATGACGTGAACTATGCGTTGTGTTATGATGACTTGCCGCACTACTGGAATGATTCGAATGGCTAGAACTTCCATGGTTGCTATGCGCTGAACTGCTGGTATGACTTTCATGGCTCCCGTGATTGCCATATCCAGAAGAATGTCCACCAGATTGGTGAGAAGTATGTGCCTTGTGGGATTTGTGAGACCCATGTCCGGCGTCTGCTTCTAAAGCAAAGAGAACACTTAATACAACAGAAAGGGACCCCACCATTAACAACTTGTTGCGAGTAATGTTTCCTTCTTCTTCGTAGAGATAGTCCGAAATTGACTTTGATATATCTGGAAAGTTTCCCATAGTGTATAAGCCTTTCTTATTTGGACGATTCGCCTGCTGCAACTGCCGTCGCACTAAACGCCGGTGTTACAGTATCCGGTGGCGACTCTGGCATAGTGGGAATGTTAGAAAGCTCAACCGATTGTGGTAAAGACCCCGTTCCAATTTTTTTTGGAGTTAAGACCTTAGGCATCACATTTGAATGATTGGAATGGTTTGAATGACTGCTGCTACTGTGGCTAGAATGACCTCCACTGCTATGACTGCTGTGGCCAGTGCTACTTGTATGACTTGTATGACTAACATGGCTAGAATGAGAACCATAGCCAGAGCTATGAGATCTGTGTGAACTATGAGAACGGTGGGAACTGTGCCCAGCATCAGCATCAAGAACAAACAAAACGCTCATAATAACGGCCATGGAACCAACCATAAGCAACTTGTTACGAGTGATATTTCCTTCTTCTTCATAAAGATAATTTGATATTGACTTCTGTATTTGTGGAAAAGATTCCATTTTTATGCCTCTTTTACTTCGTAATATTTGTGCATTTTCCGTTTTTCCATGTAGTGGTATAATCTATCGAATCAACGGTATAGGTCATAGTGCCTTCAGGAATACCATTTTCAAACATTCCGGTTAATGTTTGACCCGTTGAGAATGTATATGTTCCTTTGAACATTTTATCATCCTTAAATGTTCCATCGAATTTGTCACCATTTTTAAATTTATACATTCCTTCGGTCTTTTTTCCCTCAAGAACATAACCGCTGTAGGAATCTCCATTCGGGTACGTAATGGAAGATTTACCAGTTAGTGTTCCGCTTTCATCGATGGGGCCAGAATAAATTAGACCATTAACCGTAATTTCCGCTCTCATCCCATCATTGCAAAGGGAAATTTTTCCATCAAAATTATCGCCAGATACTACATATTCTACATTACTAAACTTGTTTTCGCGAAATTCGCCCTGAAGGGATATACCACTAGGATACTCGATTTTACCGCTGCCTGAAATCTTATCATCGTACCATTGTCCTGTATAAAAAGTTCCATCTTCCCATGTGAAAGTTCCCTGACCAGTACGAACGCCATTAAAATAGTTACCCTCGTATGTGCCAACTCCCGGATAAACCATTTTTCCATGACCACTATATTTTCCGTCAGACAACTCTCCAGAGTAGGTAACCCCAGTATTGAATTCGTAAATACCAAATTCGTTTCCAAGGCCATTTTTTAATATTCCAGTGTATGTACCATCTATGAATGTAACACTTTTCTCTCCATTCAGATCAAGTGTGGAATCGACCGTATTTATCTGGTGTTTATAACCTGCAAACAAAAGTATTGCAAAAACCACAGCGATAAAACCACCAATCCGCACAAGATATTTTGAATGAGGAATTTTCGCTGGGTATTTTTGCTCAATAGTATCGGTTACTGCCGTTGCTTCATCAACAATAGCGTTCTCCTCTTGTAGAATAGATAGTTGTTTATCTTTCTGCGCCATAATATATACCCCTTAATCAATCTTGACCGATCCAACTATTTAAAATTTTTCTTACAGTTTCATCGTTTTCTTCCAGAAGTTCAAAGATGCAGTCAAGCATACCACGGTAGGTTTGACATTTATAGTTATTGGGAATTTTGGAAAACACATCCCCCTCCAGTGCATAGTTCAAAACGGGACAGGTGCCGCAGTAGGGTTGATATACGCAATCACTACAAGTGGGAGCGGACTCCAATGTGGAAGCAACACAGCAAGCCTTGCAAACATTTCCATTCATCAAAGAATCGTAGGTGTCATCTACTGTGCCAAGCTGAAAAGCACGGTCGCCCATTTCAGCAAGCATACGGCCTTCATCACAAGTATACACATTGCCATCGTAGTAATAAGCCATTTGACCAACGGCTGCACCACAGGGGGAACGCAGTTCCATGTAGTTTTGACCTTGACCATTCAAAATCTTCTGAAGGAACGTAGCTGCGTGTCCCTCGGAAAGATAATAGCCGGAACGATTTACATCAATAATATAATTTAAGGCTTTTTTATAAAATTGAACGAACTCATCTGCTGTGTATCCGATTTTTGCCCAATCAGCATTTGCAAATCCTAAGGGTGTCAGCGGACGAAGAAAAATATTATGCAATCCAAGATTTCGGTATTCGTCAACAAGCTCTTTCCAATATTTATAGCTATACCGTGTGGTGGTTTCAATGGCTCCTACGCACACATTCGCTTCTTGCAAACGCTTTAGCCCACGAATAGTTCCTTCATATGTACCTCCACCTTGACAGAGTGGACGGTTCGTATTATGTAATGCTATCGGCCCATCAATAGAAGTCGATACGTTGACCTTGTGCTCTTGAAGAAATCTAATCATCTCATCATTGAGCAACGTCAAGTTACTAACCAACGAAAACTCTACCTTTTTATGAGTTTCCAAAGCCTTTTTTTCTGCTTCAGCTACAATTACCTGAATTGTAGCAAAATTCAGCAACGGCTCACCGCCCTGAAATTCAATTGACAAAAAAGGTTCCGGCGACTGAAATGCTAGAGCCACAGCTTTTTGGGCCGTATCCGCATCCATCAACCCTTTTCTGTGCGATGCTTCAGATTGCGCTTGGCAATAAACGCATCGAGCATTGCATTCGTTTGTTAGAACAAAGATATGAAGGCTAGTTGCATCTAAAAGGTAACTTTTTATATCTCGCAATGAGTCCTTGTGCTTTTCAATATAAATATCTGCATCGCCTTCATAGATAAATCCTTTCTCTAGAAGTTCATTATAAGAAGAATCGTTTTCGTCGAGCGTTTTTAGCAGAATTGCTTGCAATGTGGAAAGGGAAACAAATGCCCATCTACCAAGATCATTGGTGAGCAGAACCTGCTCGTTGTTCCATTTGCGAAAATTAAAATATGCGTATTTCATGATTCACTCCATAATGGGACGAGCAACAAAGCATCCTGTTGATATAGTGCTGCTGAAAACCCCATTACATATTTCGCGCACGGCACAAGTTGTGCACTCTGGCTTATATCGAATTTTATAGTCTGAAATGCTATCTTTGCAGAGGCTCCAGTATTTCCGTTTTACTGCGCAAAGAGGAAAATTGTACAATCCAACATCAATACCTGCATGAATGATTTTTTCGATTGCATCTTCACAAGCATTGGCAGCCTCTGAATAGTCAATCCAAACTCTATCTCTGTTTTTTATTGCATTACCGCACATTTCCAGACCAATGAAGTTTACAACTGTTACTCTTGGAAGTTGTAAAATAATATCAGCAATATTAGAGATGTCCACACAGTTGAGTTTTGAGACTACAACTCTTATTTCAAGCTGCATTTTCCCTACAGCCAAGTTTTGCAGCCCACGAATCGTTTGATTGAAAGATCCTTTTGATTGCGTGATTGCATCGTGTTTTGCGTCTGTAGAACCGTGAATAGGAATTGCAATTCTATCAAATGCTGAAAGATTTTCTATAAATTCTTTTGCATAAGAATTTACGCAAAATGTGCGACCATTAGTAAGAATAAGAATTTCTGCTGAAGGGCACTGTTGCTTAGCGGTTTTTATTATTTCCAAGAGATCCTGCTTTAGTAGTGTGGGCTCACCGCCTGTAATCGTTATATGTTCAACAGCCGTTCCAAAATACGCAATTTGGCTTGTCAATTCTTTTGGAGGCGCAGGATAGGCATGGATTCTCGAACTTTCGCTTACCGGGCACATTACACAGTTTGTATTGCACCCCAAACCGGTGACGATAGTTGTCTCACCAGAACCAGCCTCATAAAAACAATAGCATATACCGCTCTGATCTACGGATATCGCATCAAAATCGTTTAAATTACACCATCGCTCCCACTCAGAGTTTTGAATCTTATATGTTTTTTGAAAAGGATAAAAAGCAGCCGTGTGGGTGTCTTTGTCAATGTAAATAACATTCAAGCCGATCTGCGTATCTTGTTCGATCTCATCCATAGCAAAACGGATTCTTGCTATAAGATATTCACACAAAGGCTCTTTTCGATACTCCGAAAGATAAAATGTCATAATTCGGATTCCTCACATTTTTACAATTTGATATGCTGCGAATAAAATAACGCCCACCGCAATGAACGACGCAAACGGAATTTTACGAACGGTAACAACCGTCTCTTTTCCGTATTTTGAATCTTTCCAGCGTCGAACGGCTGCTGCCTCTTCCTCTGTCAGACGGCTTCGCATATCTTCATAGCTGATTTGCGGTAAACCTTTTACCCTTGACGGTGCAAAGCAGACGACCGTTGACTTGCTTAAAATCATTCCCGCCTTGACATCTTCGGTCGGAACAGATTCATAAACGTACTTTCCGGCAATCCATGTTGTCCACATCACAAGAAGCACCAACAGATAAGTCTGAGCCATCCGAAGAACGCCCACAGCGGTAATGCTGTTTCTCGTAAGAACTAACATCACCGCATCCAAGGCGATGCAACTGCCGATCAGGATCTTTGAATGATAAACTGGCTTTTCCCGAAGAACTGTAATCAGGAAATAGCTGATCAACGAAAGCAAGAGAATGTTGTTCTCTACAAAATATGGAACGGCAATGGAAAGAGCACTGTTCCATGCGTATAAAACAATAAACGCATGAAAATAAGACTTGATCGTAGTCCATGCGCCTGCTTTCGTAATGGTCGGAAGTTTTATTGCGTGTTTTTTGAAGTCCAGATAGACTGCTTCACCAATCAGATAGAGATACCCGATACTGAACACCAAAATGAACAGATAAGCTGCCGGAACAATCGTGTCCGTATTTGCCCAAAACAGCCGTCCCGGCAAAAGTGAAATCAGAACGATCAGTAACTTGCTATCACCTGCCGACCAGATGTGGACAAAATAGAAGCCGATCGAAAGCAACGCTGAGATAAACAGGTTCAAAGCAGTGATTCCAAGACAGTCTCGACAGTATACAGCATAATAGACAATGTTCAGAGCCAGCCCTATAGTAAAACCGACTACAAGATGTTTGTTTTTTATCTGCCCATGCCGCAGGTCCGTCCAAACACTCAGACCGCACAGTACACATGCGCAGCATAGGAGGAGTATTTCACATATCATCATAATGCCACGCTCGAAAGATTGATCAGATAATTGAAGAATTCATGCTTTGTAAGAGCTGTGTCATACTGGCAGTCCTGAAAGGTCAGCACCCAGTGATCTGCCACTCGCTCTACATGAATCTGTGCCAGCTCACGGTATGCTTGTATTGCGGTCTGAAGAAGATTCTCCGAAAAAATTTCAGAGCTGACCAAAAGTTCATTCTTATTTTTCATCGAACCAGTCCTTTGCAATCGCATCCAGCTCATCCTGTGCATCTTCGGTCATCGGACTTTCGGCTGCATCGGAGGATATGCCCTCATCCACCATCGTAGAGGACAGCGCACGAGCCACCAACAGCTCCCTCAGAACCGTAGTTTCTTTGGAGACAGTCTGATGGATCACTTGTGCCAGCAATTCGTTCTTAAACTCGTTTTCCAGCTTTTCTTTATCAAACTGTGTTCCGCCTTTGGCTGTAAAGTCCACAAAGAAGCTACCATCTTCCACGCCAAGATAGACGTATGCTCTGTCTGTAAAATGGTATGCCGCTTTCAGGAGTGCTTCTTTTGAGTAGAACTCTTTGTCATACTGAATTCTCATAGTGCCCTCTCGCAAATCTAAAATTTCACAATTTAATTATACTCGATTAAAAGCTAAAATCAATGCGTTATGAGCATCTACAGCGTGTTGCTCCTCCCTAAAGTATCTTTTAGCTAAAAGTGGCTGAATACGGACCGAAAGGACGCATTGTTGTGGCAAGCAGTGCAGACGTATATACATCTGCTTATTTTGCGTTGCAAAACGCTTGTTGGGGAATGCCCCAAGCCCCTTTGATCTGCATTTTCCAATGCAGGCTGCGCATCCCTACGGGACGCTTTTTTACCCGGTGATATGCTCCGGGTCGTTGAGGACTTGCATGAGGTGAGAAGCAGCTTCTGCAAGAAAATCGTACTTCATCTGTTCGGGAACAGACGTATCCAGAAGCGAAACACCCCACGCTTGCATACGGTCCGCAAGTTCTTTCTGTGCCTGCAATGCCGCTACCTTACGCATATCGAGTGGATGTAACTGATTTCAGTTACATCCACTTTTTTCCTAAATGTATTGACAAGGGTATCGTTTGCGAGTACCAAAACAAGCTCCAGTCCTTCATGGATGAAGCCCAGGGCATTCTGGATCGTGACGCCAATGTCACGAAGGTGGAGAACACCTATCTGCGGCACAAGGTGATGACAGAAGCCGAGGATGAGACTGAACCCATATACCGCTTGGAAGAGTTTTTGTTTCTGCAGCCTCATTCCTTTAACATGACGGTCTTCTCTGATCGGCGTTCGATCATCGTTCTACACCAGAGTTTACCGCACTCGATGATCTCCTCCAGCGTCACGTTATAGTCATTGTGATAATAACGGATAAACTGCATGGCGATGCCGTCCGAAAATGCAGAAACTTCCAGTTCAAGCAGGTGTTTATCACGAATAGAGTCGTCTTTGTTTACTGCCTCGTAAATTCGTCCTTTACAGATGTTGCCCAGATGACGCACAAAATTCGTCACTTCATCTGAGATGAAGATCAACCGGAAGAAGGAATCGTTCTTCTTGATATAGGCATAAATCTCATCAAAGAAAGGTTCAATGTCATGTACATTGGATATGGTTTTGTTCTCAAAGAAGGCTTTCAGTGTTTCGGCTTTAATATCCTCCGCAACGTGCCGCACATCATCATAGTGAGAATAGAAAGTGCTCCGGTTAATGTCCGCTCGCTGCACCAGCTCTGTCACTGTGATCTTGTTAATATTTTTCTTTTCGTAAAGCAGCTCTGCAAAAGTATCTCTTATGAGGTTTCTTGTTTTTACAGATGAAGCGTTCAGGTTCTTTGCCTTCATAAATTTCCTCCTGAATATATCGACTAATATGCGTTGAGTGTGGATATATCAACACTTCGCATAACATCAATGGTTGCTCCATAGTACATTCCTTATTATAATATAGACAGTGTTGTGATTTCAACACTGTTTTGAAAACTTTTCAGAAAGGAATGTATGCCATGAACATTTACAATCTGTTTTACAAGGCTCCCGCACCTGAAGGCATAGAAGAAAGGAACGCCCACATCATTGGCGGAGGAATGGCCGGCCTTGCGGCAGCGGTCTTTCTGATTGATGATGCCGGAATGCCGGGAAAGAACATCACGCTGTATGAAAAACGAAATTCCCTTGGCGGCTGCTGTGACGCTTATTCCGGGGAAGCGGGCTATATCTGCCCCGGTGAGCGTGAACTGGAGCCATTTATGGAGTGCCTTTGGTATCTGTGCAGCAAGATCCCGTCCTTGGAAGATCCATCGATCTCGGTGCTTGATGAATCAGTAAGAGCCAATAAGGATATGCCAATCCATTCCGAAAGCAGACTCCTGTGCAAACAGGGACATATTTACGAAAAGGTGCATGACTACCGCATGAGTCCGGAGCTGCTCCTGAAAATGGAGCACTTCACCAGCATCCCGGAAAAGGATCTGGAGGATATGACGATTGAGGACTATTTCGGAAAGGACAGCGAGTTCTTCCATAGCTCTCTGTGGTGGTGCTATCACTCTATGCTGGCTTTTAAGCCCTATCACAGTGCATTGGAGGCGCAGCGGTATTTCAACCGATTCGGCCTTCTGAACAGGCTCGACTATCTGGAGGGCATTCTGCATACAAAACGCAATGACAAGGATTCTGTGATCAAGCCGATTCATAAATGGTTGGAGGATCAGGGTGTCACCTTCCGTATGGACACTGCAGTCTATGATCTGGAAATGGATGAGGCCTGCAATACGGTTTACGGTATTAAGATCAAGAATCAGGAAACCATTCCTGTAAGAGCTCAGGATTACGTCCTTCTTACCAGCGGCTCCATGATGACAAACGCCTCCTACGGTGATAATATACATATCGCTGAAATTAACCGGGACACGGAAGATATGGGCTTGTTCACGGTATGGAAAAACCTTGCCGCACGGAATAAAAAGTTCGGCAATCCAGATAAGTTCTTAAGCCATATCGACAAGACCAAATGGATGAGTTTTTTCCTCACCGTAGAAGACTATCCCGAATTTTTTGAACGATTGGAGAAGATGACCGGAAGCAAGAGCGGTACGGGCGGCGGAATCACCTTCATGGATTCCGGTTGGGAAATGTCGCTGGTCATTTATGATAGGGACTATTTCCCGGATCAGCGGGAGAAGAACCGTGACGTTCTGTGGGGAGATGGCCTGTTTGGAGAGCGTATTGGCAGCTATATCAAAAAGCCTATGGCGGAGTGCACAGGAAATGAGATCATTGAAGAGATGCTGTACCATTTTGGAATGTTGGATATGAAGGATGAGGTGCTGGCACATTCCCATATCTCTACCTGTATGATGCCCTATATCACCTCGCAGTTCATGCCTCGCAAGGAAAGCGACCGCCCGACGATCATTCCGAAGGACTGCACAAATCTCGCTCTCATTGGACAATATGTCGAGGTTCCCCGTGATGTGGTGTTCACCATTGAAACCTCTGTCCGCACACCGCTGGAGGCAGTTTACATGCTTACGGGTCTGGATAAGGAAATCATCGAGGTGAATCCTGCCAGATATGACCTTCGCTATATCAAAGAAAGAGTCATGAAATTCGGCGGTATGAAGGGTAAGATTACGGAGGAAGACCTTCCGAAGATCAATCCTCTCAAACTGTGGCTTGGGAAGGCAAAGCTGATAAAAGAGCTCTTGAAAAAGGCAAACGAGATTCCGCCTTATTACATCATGTATCCGGGCAGAGATAAGAGCATAGCACTAAAGGATTCTGTTCTGAAACCACAGTTTCCGAAAGACAGTAGATAATCATTCATTACAAACAGGCCGTGAGACGGAAATCAACCATCAAAGCGGCCTGTTATATTATTCCCTATATAGAAAGTTTATTTGAAATTGTTATTCCTGACGAATTTCTATCACTTATAATTATACACGCATTTGAGGAGGAAATTTCCAAAAACACAAAAAAGATCAAGTACCTCTCGGAACTGTTCTATGATTTTGAAGCCGGACGCGATCTCAGAATCTATAACGGAAACGGTATGATAAGCGGCAGATACATGGATGAGATCCTTTACGCAAGAAAAATCGAAATTAAAAAACAGCGCAAGGATTTTCTTATAAATCTTGTTATCGGTGTTTGCAAGCTTGCGGAACTGTTCCTGATATATCTTCTGGCAATAAACAAATATGTTGCCGGCGGGCTTATGCTTGTGAACTTTATTCTGTATATAAACGCATCCTATCAGATCGCCTCATCTATTTCCGAAATCGTTTGGACAGTCAGCGTTTTGTATACCGCGTCTATCTACTATGAAGACTTCAATAAGTATATGAAGCTTGAAGAGACGATACGAAAAGAAGGAAGCAGCATCCCGCCATCTGGGAGCTGTGTGCCGTTCATAGAGTTCAGAAATGTCTCATTCAAATATCCGAATCAGGATAAACTAAAAAAGCCGCCGAGGACATCTCCCCAAAATGGGAAGAGTCCTCGGCGGTATTCGTTTATCGGGTCTGCGCTTTTTCGATGGTGTCCTTTTCTCCCGCAAAAAATCGTTCCACGTTTTTCTGTGCCCGAACCAGTTCTTGCATCTCGTTCCGTGCCTTGCGGTAGTCCGGGTAAGCGGCTTTCTTTTTGGTCAGTAGCTCTGCAAACTCCGCATCCAACTCCTTGACCTTCGGCAGCTTCTGCAGCCCGGCTTCGTCAAAGGCAGCTTTCGCCGCCTTGTGCAGAGTAATCTCCTCGTATAATAAAATAGTAGTATTTATAGACCGCTCTCCAGCGGAATGCTACAA
>ERZ791821.402-NODE-402-length-38383-cov-10.392142_pt1 | contig 38383 bp, 48 predicted proteins | sample MGYA00510300_ERZ791821 | MGnify/ENA primary metagenome ERZ791821 (study PRJEB30046, sample SAMN00792034) | human gut metagenome | study: EMG produced TPA metagenomics assembly of the A metagenome-wide association study of gut microbiota in type 2... | reverse complement strand
TCCCCATTGTACAATTAAGCCGCCGAAGTTGGGGCCAAACTGTATGTATCCGTTTTGTGCCATCAGGCCGGACACGCCGAGTTTTGCGTTCGTAAATTTCTGGTCGTCCCATACCACATCGGAGCCACTTGAAAGATTTCCGACGAGCGTAAACAGCGTGGCCAAATTGATTTTCGGATTGTTTTTCCAGTCCGATTCTCCTGTTATGGACTTAAACATGTACGCCATACCGCCGAGCAGCGTTTTCAGCGCCGCCGTATCAGCCTCCGGCGCAGCAATATCTCCCAAAGAAACGTTAAGCTCCTCAATGAGTGACCAAATTTTGCCGCCCGTCAAAACCTTATTTTCTGATCCAGCTGTCGGTGCCGGCACCATTCCGCGCACGCCTGCGGCTGATGCCGTCGCGCCACCAAAGTCCTCGTGGGCGTCGGTATCGGCGTTATGGGCAGTAATAGATTCTGCTACAACACTTGCATTAAAGGATTTAATAGCATTTTCTAAATTAGCTGTAATATCAGTAGCTTGATTATCATAACAATCATATCCTTGTTTTACTAAAAAATCCGCTATAGCTTTTGCCATAACGGACGTCTGCAAGTATAGTTTATTGTGTAACCTTGATAACGCCATACCAGGTGTTACACCACCTAAGCGTTGAGTCGCCTGTTCGTATTCACTGTCATTATAGGTCTTATCTGCTGCATTTTCTTCATTAAATATACGAAAATTCGTTTCAGCCATTTTTATTACCTCCTACGTCCAATATCCTTTATCATAACCGTACATATCCCGATCTTCGTCGTCTAAATCATACGAGAATGAATCCTTGGGATTCGGATCCAGCCAGTTTGCATGGTCGTATCCTTTTATTGTCGCTGTTTCCATATCATACCCAAATACAGGCCCATCAGAAAAATATGTGTTTACACCAACGGACTGCGGTTTGGGAACGACATATCCATTCTGAATCATGTTTTTTGTAATCTGATCGAACGAATCGCCTATAACTGCAACGTCAATAGTCATATCCTGATTATCTTGTACGATAATCCCTTCACCAAATAACGTTCTCCATAAGTCTTTTAAATCCATGATGCCGCCTTTCCACATATTTTGAGCAATTTTAGCCCGCAACAGCGTACGGTAAGCAGCATTATCCAGAATCGGGGACAACCCTTTATCTGGCTGAAAGTCTAGCGTTCTGTCCGCGCCAACTAATATCCCCAATATATCTTCTTGTTTGCCCGTAGCCAGCATCACGTCAAACTCGTCATCCATCGTTACGGCCAACGAAAAAATGTCGTCACTAGGACGTAATAATGACGTAACCATGGCCATATATTTTGGTTTATCCCTATGCTGGCTTGTAATCAATCTTAAATAATTGTCAATGAGAGCCATCGCTTTCCTCCGTTATGGTAACGGTTCCTACTGATGCCGCTTCGTTAAACAAAATATCAATGTCAGATGTCGTAGGTGGATTTCCTGTCTTATTAATAGTAATGCCACGTAACGAAAATTCGGGCTTGGTAACATCAGCAATAGAGGCCGTAACAGCAGTTAAAACCCCGGTTACTAACACATCATACCCAATATCCAGCTCCTTTATATAACTTTCTATATTTTGTTTTATCGTATCACTTACAGCCGTTGTATATGTGCTATTACCCTTAATAGTAATATTGACATCAACAGAAACATATGTCGGACGGAAAAACCGTATAACGTTGGGTAATCCGTCATCATTTACATACGTCACTGATGTCGTACCGTATGTACCGCCTCCCGGCCCTTTGCGTAAATAGATCTGTTCTGCGATATCGGCATCTAAACCGCCTTCCACAACAGCCGCAATTGTGTGTCCCGGTATACCATTGCTGTCTACAGTATTACCATCATTATCATATACTTTATATCTCGTAACGCCGTCTACACTAGCAATACCTGCAATCGTACTATTTACCATATTCTGACTGGGTATCGCTACGCTGATAGTTTGCCGATACCGTAACTGTTCATCTGTTTCGATAGGATCCCCTGCCACTGCAGGGACTTTATTGCTTACGGATACCCAACCCTTTTGCGGATTCGTAATTTTCGTGATAGTACCAGGCGCAGCTTCGACAGCTCCAATCGTTTCGCACTGTGCAGTTACTTCTATTTCAGCGGCATCAAATCGTATATTAGCAGGAAGATCCCATTTATTCCCGGCATCGTCTTCCACGACGCCGGCAGGAATAACCGTTCCTGTATCCCCGGTAAGTGTTAATACGCAGGTACTGTAGCTTGCAGCTTTGCGGGCGATGCCGTTTAATTTGACAATGCTGTCCAGCGCCGTGCCAACGGCTGTCTTTGGGCTACGGTTATTGTATACGATTTGCAGTAACTGCATCGTATCATACGTCTTTAACGCAAAAGCGCTGATCATCTGATAGTCTTGACTATCGTTTTCCAGATAAATATCCTGCCCATAAATCTGTTTAAATTGGTCGACTAAGTCGTCCCGTATATCTACGTATGACGGAATATGTAATCCCGCATCGTCTATATAGGGCGCAGTATATGCCATTTTCACATCACCTCATTTATTTGCGCAGGCCCATACTCCGTATCAATAGCTACTGCAATGGATAAACTGCGGGTTTCCGCATTCCACTGGCAATCAAATGTCTTGATAGCGGTAACATGCTGCGTGCTGGCAATACGGTCGCGGATTGCTTTTTCGGCTTGTGTCCGGTCCCGTTGGGCCAATATTTTTTGCCACAAAGGCAATCCGTCTTCTAAATCCTCCCACCACTCGTACAGCAGCAGGCGCAGCCGTGTCACGACGGCCTGCCGTACAGCTTCCGCGCCAGATAAATAACAATTTACGTTACTGCCGAAGGTATAATCCCCATTTTCATCTAATTTCCGGTATATCATGCGTTGACGCCTCCCGTATTGCCGCCGCCTGTTTCGACGCCACTGTGCGTATGCCCTAAAAAGCTTACGCCATCTATCGTCGTACCGCCTTCTATTGTCGTCTGCCCGTTAATGGTTAGCACACTGCATTTAATGTTAATCGTGCTGCCGGCAATCTCAATGCAGGCGCTGCCATCCGCGTTACGCAGCTGCGCCGCCCCTGAAGAAAAGCCGCTGACACATTGGGGCTGACTGCGAAACCCCACAATAGCGAATCCATCAGATAAATCATGGCGGCGGTGGTCTGCCTGATTTTGTACGCCGCCGGACTGCCACCACGCATCGATGCAGCTGTCGCCAAATACGACAAGGCAGTCGTCACCGACACGTACCGGCAAGGTCAGACAATACCCGCCGCCGGAGTATACAAAAAACGGCACATCCGGCAGCAAGGGAATATCCACCCACTGCAGATTGCCGTTATAGTTTAGCTGTTCCCGGATAGCAGGCTGGACTGTACAGGTCTGCCGTTCATAATCAACGCTTTGGATAATACCTGGCAGGGCCACACGCAAATCAATTCCCAGCGACGATTTAACGCGCCGCTGATATTCAACAACGTCCTGCATCCGTTCCGGCATATGCAGCATATCTATCCCTCCTTTATCGCGTCGTCTGTTCTTTCGTTTGTACGGCCGTCAGTAAGCCCATACGGCCGTTACGGCCAATACCGACGACTTCTGTCGCCCAGGTGTCGCCCCATGTATCCCCGGAATGCGACACGGAAAACACCTGATACTCGCCGTCCTGGTCAAACTGATACTGCTGCGGCAACTGGTTGTTATTCCCTTTGCCGGTCACATCATATTGCTGCGCCTGCCGCTGAATGATGTCGTTGTCAATTTTTATCAGCGTATACAATTTGACGCGGCAATCCAGCAGCATCTTGATATGTATGCCATCGTCGCTGTATACAGGCGTACCGACAAGCCCCGTAACTGGTGTAAGAAACAGGCATTTATCTTCTGGAATCTCGTCTTCTACTTTTTTGATGGTAACGTTGCCGTCGTCGTCTTCCCAGAAATTAGCGTCGTTGCCAATGCACAAGTCACGGTAATACTTAGACGGCGTACCAAACAGTACTTTTCCCCGCGGCAGGGCCTGCTGCTTTAGGTTCTGACTTACTTCGCCCACGCCGATCGGTGTATCGGCATTGTCCGAAATAGCCTGTACGATAGCCCGCGGTGTACTGCCCGCCGCCAAGGTGGCACGCACATAATTGACATCAAACATAAGCACGCCTTTAAGGGCAATAATTTCCAAGCGGTAATCGACGCCGTTTTCTCGGTTGCGGAAAATTTGCACAATATCGCCGGTAAAAATCTCGCCGTACTGGCCTTCCTGGTAGCCGCCTTCTATGTGGATTTGAAAGCCTTCCGTCAAAATACTGCCTTCTGTCGCCGCATTCATGTTATATACGACAAGCGTACATAGCACTGCTGCAGACTCTAAATTCTGCTGTGTCTGAAATACGCAGCGCAGCGCCGATACGTCAATAGCCGTGTCGTGTTCTTCATCACGGACCGTATTGCCATTTTCATCTTTCTTGTAGGCTGGTTTAAAAATCAGGATCTTCCACTTGCGGCCATACAGCCGCCCCTTACGTTCCTGCGTGGCTGTATTATTTTCCGTCGTAGCCATCGGTATCACTCCAAATCAAATACCAATCCGTCAACAGCGTGTCTGCCGACGGCCATTGCTCTTTGACTTGGGACCGCGGCAAGATATAGGCGCTGCCAATCTGCATATACTGGTACTGCTCTAAGATATTTTGCGCCGGTACGACAGGCAAGCCGCTGATCAGCATCATCCCGTCGGCGTTGCTGATGTCGATGAGCCAGTACTTTGCCAGTTCATTGTACGTTACGTAAAAAATCAGCGTCAGGTTTTGCCCATCCACGGGAATTTTGCTGGAAAAACGATTATTGGGGATATTTTGAATCGGTACAATCGAATACATACTAGCCTCCCAGTCCTATGGCCCCTGAACCAGCTGCAAGGGCAGTCTTATTTACGCCATCGCCGGTTTCGACGGGCTGCTGACCACCGTTACTGGCGTCTTTTGTCGCCGCAGCTCTGGCGCTTGTCTGCGTTTCAGCAACTTCGGCGAAAAATATTTCCCGCAGCCGCACTGTCGCCCGGAAGGCGTGCAAGGTCTTCACGTCGTCTGGCGCCGATAATTCTTCAATGACCATGTTGACGTACGTCTGCAGGCGCGTCTCTACCGTAATCGGTACGCGGGATACCTGAAGACGTTTCAGCATAAGCCACGTCTGCGCCGCCCGGCCGTCGCCCATAATCATAGCCGGCTGCGCACAAAGGGCGGCAAAATTGTTATATATCCGGATAGACTGCATCGCCTGATACAACGTGTTGAGCAGCGGGTCTGTCGATACGTATTCGCTCGTTTCCGCATCGCTCATCATGACTTCGACGGTGAGTTCTGCCGGCTCGACGATCGCGTGGTCGGTCATCTGTACGCCGGTCTGCACGGGGTACTGCGTCGTCCGAATCCGGCTGACGTGTTCTGTCCGCATAATGCCGTCGAAATAGATACCGCCAATGGGCCACGACGGCGTACGGAATAAAAAGGTATCCAGGTTATTGATACCTGTCGCCAAGTCCAGAATAGAATAATTTCCCGTCAGCTTAGCAATTTGACGGGAAAATTCCATACATTCTAAGGGTTTCGTGCCGTCGATGACATCCTTGAAATACAGGACACCATCAACAGATAATCCTTTACCAACTACTCCCATACACCATCACCCCCTTACACAACATTGGGTCCGCCCGTCAAGGTACGGCTCTGCAGCAAGTATTGCCCTTTGGCGTTGAGTTTTTCCATCGTTTTATCCGCCACTGCATGTCCAATATCGTCCGGACTTGCATTGCTATGCGTCACAGTCACGCCGCCGACGTTGATAGTATTGACGATAGTTTGCGAAGCGCCGCCGTACGTCGCATACCTCGCGCCAGCCTGCATACCGCCAAGCAATGCCGGATCAGCCTGAGAAACCAGACTGCGCACGCCCCGGCCAAATTGCCGCACAGAGCCTATAAAGCCAGAAATACGCTGAGGCGGCGGCAAAACCCTATCCCATGGGTTATCGGGATAGGCTGGATAGATATCCGTACCTGTCATGGGTGGCTGTTTGGGTTTAGGTACAGTAGCCTGTCTTGCGGCTTCGTCGTATGCAGCACGCGCATTTGCTTTCCGTCCTTCATAATTCGCCGTCGCTTCCGCAGGGATTTCATAGCCTCTGGCAAAAATCTCCGCAGCTTCTTCCACGGTTTCTGCTGCCATCATAGCCGCCAAAACCTCCGGATAATTCGTCTGTAAATCCCATTTTGTAAAATCTAACTGTGTCTTACGATCAGTCCAATGGGTACCCCTATCAGCGGCAAACTCTTTTAGTTGTTCCCAGCGCTCGTTATGCCACTGCGCTAAGCCGCCAGAGGTCCCGTTGTCCCCTATAGCAGCAGGATCATAAGAAGATTCGATACCATAGTTCCCAATAATCCCGAAGGCAACTTTCGGATCTAATCCGTTGGCAACTAAATATTGCCCCATTTCTACAGCTGTCTTTCCGGCTTCGCCGATACCCGGTTTTGTACTGCTGCCGAACAAAGCGTTTTTCGCTCCCTCGAAGTCACCTTTTACTAAGCAAGCCAAAGCCCTGCCGAGTTTGCCTAATTTCTTAATCGCGCCTTCGACAACCGTATCGATGATGCTGCCAAACGTCTTTACGGCTCGGCCTAAGCCATCCCAAAAATCACGAAACAGCTGATTCGAAGCCATCATCTTAAAGAATTTCGCCAGCAGCTCGATGAGGAACGACAGGATCCGTACCATCATCGTGATAATTTTGACCACGGCCCGCACGGCGTCCCGGAATCCGTATACGGATTCTGTCGTACCCATACCGCCGAAAAAGGCTTTCAGCGCCGTATAGACAAGATCCAGCAGTGCACTCGTTAAATCCAGTACAGCAGACGCCAATTCAGAAACGGCATCTAAAAATTCCCGTATCGTCTCCGATGTTTCAATCTCATCCAGCCATCTGGATACTATTTCTATATTGCGCAGCACAGCATCCGTCAGCCACAATATAATGCGCCACAACCGTTCCAGTACGCCGGCAAACTTTTGGGCCGTTTCATGCCGTCCGAACGCATCTATCAGCATTCGCACGGATTTTACTACCGTACCAACAACGCCGCTTCCCAACATGTACAGCGCTTTCCCCAGCCGTACTATGACATCACAGAAGGTCTGGAAGGTATCGGAGCTGCGTATGTCGTCGGCCATGTCTCCAATGGCATTGGAAAACGCAATAACCGTCTGCTGCGCCTTGGTAAGGCCGTCTCGCAAGGTTTCCCAGTATTTACCGAATAACGCCTGCTTACCTTCGAAATAACCAAAATAGTCATCTACTAACAGCAGTAGGGCGCTGACGAGCGTAATCATCCGACCAATGGGCGACATTTTCAGGACCGCGAAAAAGGCGGCCATCGCCGCCGTGGCGATTTTCACGCCCTTAGGAAACGCCGCCCACATATCATAGGCCGCTGAGGTGATGCTCTTAATTAAATCAAAAAAATGCAGGCCAATGTTAATGATATACACGGCCGCCCGAGCCAGCTTTTCCGTCCATGCCGCCATGTTGCGGACAAAAGCGTTATTAAATGAACGGAACCGCGCCTGCGCTTCGGCCAGCGGCCGGTTCAGGTATTTCAGTAAATAGTATCCTACCCAGGTCATGGCATAGGCCACTTCCTGCTTGAGCCGCGTAAACTCAAACATCAAATCCCGAAACCCTTTCATGGTTGCGGCAAAATCACCGCCCGGCTTCATTTGCCGACCATCGGCAACGAGTTTCTGGTACCGGTTCATCAGTTCTGGCGTAATGACGATATCGCTGATGGATTCGCCCAGAGCGTCGGTAGCCTGCTTCATCTGCCAAGCTGCATCCTTGCTGACCATCATGCGCCGGGCCAGTTTTTCCATCGCTAAATCCTGATTCGCCGCGGCTTTGGCAACGCCGGCAGCGGCCGTCGTCACGCTGGCCAGTGCCGTTGTGACAATCCCCGCCGCCTTGACAAATTCCCGGGTCCATGCGCCGGTCGCGGAGTTGACAGCTTGGCTGGCAGCCTGCAGCGTATGGATGAATTCCGTAAAGCCCGGACGGTCGACCTGAAACCCTAAGCCGACAAGATATTCATCTAATAGGTTCCCTGGCATAACAATTCCTCCTGACTATGCTGCCACTCTTCGGCACGCCGTTGATTTTCCCGCTGAACCAGCAAAATTTCATGGGCGTCCAGCAAATCACTTAGTGTATACGTGCCGTCCCACAGTTCATGCTGCCGCCACATACCGGCAATGACCGGCGCGTACACCCAGGCATTTATATTTTGGTATTCGCAGGCAGTATACCGGCAAGGCTCTCCTTGAATGCCGATAAGCCGCCGGCGGCGAAAAAATCCCCGACGTTAAACGCCAGAGCATGGATTGTAAGCAGCAACACAAGCATAGTGTTATGCTCTACGTCATTCAGCCCCCACGTACCATTCGGGTTCAATACAGGCCGCGAACCTGCCGGCAGCACTTCGCTGACGACAGATAAACAATCCCGCTGCAGCGTTTCAAATTCTTGGCGGCTCATGTGCATCCGGTTTGCCGGCAACTCGTTTTGCAGCGTGCCGACAGCCCCCTGTCCCGTTTCTACCGGGACTTTAGCTTCCAGGGCCATCGGCAGTACTTTTTCCATCATCTGAAACATGATGTAACTGCCGGTGAAGGCATCGAATTTCTTGATTTTAAACTTGCGTCCCATGACGTCTACGGTTTTCTCTGTTTCTCTACTCATATACGCTACCTCCTATACAGACAGACGCTGCAGGTCTGCAAATAAAATCTGCCAGGACACACGCTGCCCCTGAGCCTGGAACGGTTCATCCGGTTCCTTGACAAATGCCCCGCCCGTGCAGTAGTAGGTCTTGCTCATCTTCGGGGCCGTGATGGTCATGCTAATCTGCGCCCATTCGTCTGTTTGCGCGCTGACCAGATAGTTAAATAGCCCTTGCAGCCAGTTATGCAGCCCCGACGTCTGTTGTGCGTTAATAGATACCGTACCGTTATTGCCGGCCATCTTGCTAACCATGATATGACCATCTGAGGCTACGTCGTGGGCTGTGCGGTCTGTGTTTTTACTGATCGTCATGTCGCCGATACCTTCACCCTGCAACGTATACGAGCCGTAGCTGGGATGCGAAATTGACGCGCTGATGTCCGTAAAAGAATACGTGCTATGTGCCATATGCTGTCACCTCCTAACGATTTACGTCGACCTGCACTGTCACATGATGGATAGCCCCTGCCAGTTTAAGCGACACATAAATCGGCGGCGCTTTGCGGGCATCCCTATCTGCTTGTGACTGCTGGTCAATGGGTTCGGACTGAATCAAATAGCCGTTTGGCAGCGTATCGCCTTTCTTCAGGTTCAATATATCGTTCGCATTCCAGACGCCGGACGCAATGAAACCGACGCGGTTCATATCGTCGCAAACCACTTTTACGGCGTCCTTCAGCTGCGTCATACCGCCTTCCGTCTGGGCAATTTTATTGTTCTGATACAGCAAATCCATCAGGCCCAGCTGCATGTCGTTCTGGTATTTATCCAAATAAATCAGCTCATCAAACCAGGTGCCGTCAAACAGCGTTCCTTCTTCAAATACGTCGTAATACGAGCCGCGGTTAATAAAAACATTGCCGTAATTTTCTTTAATCGTATCGACTTTACTGGATGCAAATAACGCCGAAGAGTTTTCCGTTTCCACGCCGACTTCGGTCTTGTAGGCCAGCGTAAAAGCGCTGTTAATCGTACCGGTCATGGCTCCCATCGCCCAGCCGATAATCGCCGCTACAGCGTCGTCATGCTTCGTACTGTATTGTCCGAAGGTACGGCGGTAATTCTTGTTCTTGATTTTCTTGAAAATACCCCCGTCTTCCGTATCCAAGACCTTCGCATCGTCTGTCGTGAAAGCGAACATGGAATTCGGAGTCACGGCTTCGATATACTCGCTGCAAGCGAGAATCTGATCGTCCGTCATATCGCCGCAGTAGATACCGACATACCATTCACCGTCCGCTTCCCGGCAAGACTGCAGTGTGGCAACAGGTTCTTCATTTTCCACTCCGCCGCTGTCCTTTTCGACTTTTCCGATCATGACCTGGGGCGGCGTCTTCGCCTGCCCGAAGAGCAGTGCCGCCGCTTTATATAGACGGTCTTCCAGCGTAAAGCCGTCCTGCAGCATTTCCGTCGTGCTGGCATAGGTCTTGACACGCGCCGTACCAAAGTCTACGGCTTCGCCGACTTCGCCCATGAGCAAGGCTAAATTAAACTGTTTGCGTACTGCCGACCGGACCGATAAATTTACGATAATATTAACTACCGGATCCAGCGGCAACGTATAATTTGCCATAGATACCTCCTATCTGGATGCGCCGCCCGTCAGTTCGACCGATTCGATGTGGCCGACATCTTCCGGCGGCGATTCATACCATTCGTTAAAGTGCAATGTCAAATCCCAACGATTCCACCATTTTCCGGCATACAGTTCTGGAATCTGGCGGCACGTGGGCAAGTCTGAAATTAAAAAGACGGCGTGTTTACCGAGCATTGCCTTGATAGGCTCCGTAAATGCGTCGTCTCTGATTTTATTTACCATTTCGTAAGATTCTGGTCCGTATGCCGTAAACAACACATCCCAGACGCGCGTACGCCCGCGGCGGCGGATAACGGTACCGCCTTCCGTCTGATATACGCTGTCATTTTGCTGACTGTATGGGTCGGACCGTTCGGACAGATTTAAAAAGATGATATTGTCCGTAATGCGCCAATCTGGCTTGCCGTCTACGGGATATTTATATCGGATATACTTTGCCGCCGGCTTACGCACCATGTCGTCGACGATAGCCGCCGTCATATCCCAGATTACTTTCGTAAGGTCGTTATACTCCATCGGCATCACCTACCATCGTCCCGATCGCTTTATAATACCCGTTGCTGCTGTAATCAAATACTTGCAGCAGCTTGTACTGTTTGCCGCGGTACACGCACACGTCGGATGTTTCTTCCGTGTCCGTCAAGCGCATAGGTACGTCGGCATAAAAGGCCTTCATACCGGTCTGCCGGTCCCCTTCGGGCAGCATTTCGATGTCCTTGCTGGTGGCCGGCGAAATGATGCCTTCTAGGGTCAGCGTTTCGGTTTGAACGATTTGTTCGCCCCGTTCCCACTCACTGCCGACACGGCGGATGAGCTGGAAAGTATCGCAGAAATCTGGGTCGTGAATCAATTCCTGTACAAGTATCATGGTTTATCCCTCACTACATAGGTAATGGCTTTGCGCATTTCTCCGGTGTCGACAAGCGGCTGATCCGAGCCTTTGCGGCGAATCGTCCGCGGCGAGTTCGGCGGCCAGCCGTTTTGCGGATTTTCAAACCAGCCTTGTGCAGCCGCGGATGCAACCATGCCAGCCTTATTTAAATTTGCTTCATACGCTGTCACATCTCTCAGTAGGGCCGCTCTGCCAGCATCAGCCAGTAAGATGCTGATTTCCCGCTTTCTATCTTCTATGGCCGGCTGCAGCACGGGCCGAGGCGGAATGCTCAGCATCGGGCTGCCGTGTTCTCGGATATAGAGCTTGTGCGCCTGGCTGTACGGCATGCCCGTGTCCATCATAGCGTCCATTTCATCGCGCATGGCCTTACGCCGTACGCCATGCGTATGGATGTACAGCAGTTCGGCATTGTTGATACTGCCGTCGCCAGGGCGCGAGGAATTCTCTGCCGGAATACCAACATATACCTCTTTGCGGGTCAAGGCTTCCAGTGAGCGTTTAAGCGCGTCGCGGCGGCTATATTTCTGCACGGACACCGTACCCATTACCATACGCACATACCTCCCATCGACACCATCTTAGCCAGCGTGATAAGCTGCTGGCCAAACATCGTGTATTTGTACGTTCCCCAGCCATCAAAATCGTCGGCGACAATACTAAAATCGTAGCTGACAGAAAGGTCGCCGGCGCTCTTTGACGTCTGCAGACCTTTCGCCAGTCCTGCGCTAATGATTTTTCCCACTGGCGCGTCGGCATCGGCCGCCGTCTGTAAGTACAGCGTCAGCCAATGGGCCACAAAAAATCCCATGGCCATAGCCCACATATCGCCGTAACGATCTTTTGAGATAGCAGCCTGCGCCATCTTAAGCCAGGCATCCATCACTACGTCGGGAATTTGAGGATTTCCCGCATCGTCTGCGGCCCCGAACTGGGGATACATGGCAAGGAAATCTTCTTTTGTGTATTCCGGGTTATCGCCGTGCCGGATATTGCTGGCGTTGGCAATAATCCCGAATACGCTCATATCCACTGTCATGCCCCGCTGCCGTCAGGAGCATCCGTTTTATCCTGGGTATCGTCTTTATCGTCCGACTTTTTAGCCGGTTTCTTTTTCGGCTTTTCCTCGTCGCCAATTACCTGCAGCGTGCCGTCAGCCTTCGCCCAGGCAAACATCGGGTCAGACTGTACTTCGTCGGGCAATACCTTGTAAGCCATCGGCTCCATAACAATAATCTGATCGCCAGCCCGCAGCCCGATTTTCTTCTTGGAAATTGCTTTAATACTCATACTGCGCCTCCTTAAATGCCGTCACGATAAATAAACGGTTCGTAGTAATGGATTTTGACCTGGCCGACGTTGGCCATGTACAGGCTGTCATACGACGCCGTTTGGATATTGGGCTGCGTCATAACGCGGCTCATCGGCACAGGTACATCCATACCAACAAACCGCTTTTCATTACGATACGCTACGAGACGGTTCGTACTGCCAGACCCGGCCCCTTCGCAGAACCGGCATTCGCCGATAAACAGGTCGACGCCTTTTTGCGCCGCAATGTTGTTTTCCGTAAGGTACTTCATAATAGAGATACCGCCCTGTACGCCAGCTACGGTGAGCGGCGTCATGTTGAGGTACGCAAAGTTCGCCGGATCGATGAGGATGTGGTTAGGGATCGCGCTATTGTCGTACTGTGCCGCTTTCCAGGCGTCCAGAATCGCGTTGTTAATATCCCGCAGAATTTCTTCCGGCGTCTTACTCTTCCACGTCGTTTGCTTCGATGCGCCCTGTGCCACGGAAACGGCGGTAATATTGGGGTCGTTGACAATCCCTGTCGTACAGTACTGCGATTGTCCGAGATAGGTATTGATGTCCATATACTTATCAAAATCCAGACGGATACCGTCGTCATAGACCTGCTCGATACTGCGGCCTGTGACAGCGCCGCGAAGCTGATCCTGAATCTTAACCGACATGGCGACTTCATAGGGCATTACCTTGTACAAATCTTTGCTGAAATCAGCCTGGATACGGCGGATATTATTCTGCACGCCGCCGACGCCGTCCGCCTGTCCGCCCGTTACGCCGTACTCGACGTTAAAGGCTGACGTAGCTTCCACCCATCCGCCGCCACTTTCGATGTTGATGTCGCGGGGATAGGTCGTGCTCGTGAGCGGTTCCCGCAGCAACGGGTCCATTTTCTCCAGTTCGCTGACTAAAAAAGCCAGGCCCGACGATACGGCGCTGGCGTCAAACGTCATCGCATCCATAGCGCCCCGGCTAGGAGCGATAGGCAAGTTATATTGTTTCAATGGCATGTATATTCCTCCTTATACGCCCTGTCGCGTCAAAATCGTAAGTTCGGCAACGCCGCGGGCATCTTTTCCGCTTGACCATTTCGCATTCGTAAGCTTCACACAATTCCCAGTTTCATCCTCTGCACCGAATTCACCGACAACCGAACCGTCCGGACTTGTTTCTTCGACCACTTTAGTACGAATATATACGTCGCCGCCGGGATTCGGCGTGCCCCATGCGCATACAACGGAAATACCGCCGCGCAGCAGCACGTCGCACGGTTCTTCCGGCGCATAGTAGCCCAAATTCTGATACGGATAGACCTTTGCGGATTTTACTTTCCGCATCGCTACGCCAGCAAACTGCGCCGCCGTGTTCGAAGCCCCGAAGAGCTGCACCGATCCGTCGGAATTCTGAACGACGGGCGCGCCGAAATACACGTTATCCGTATCTTTCTTTACCGGCCTCGTACGGGAAATCTCGTCGCCGTGACGGGCTACCTGCCCAGGAAATCCATAATTCATCGTAATTCCAATCACACTGCCCGGCATATTAGTTACCTCCTTTGTAATGGGGATTGCGTTTCCGGCAATTTTCGCCGAACTGCACCCGTTCATTAAACAATTTTGCATCGTTAGCTTTGCGTTTCGTCAGCTTGGCATAGGCTGTTTCTTTTTTCTTGACTCCCGGCTTCTTCGGCATCGCGTCGCGAACAGCTTTACTCAACGCGTCAACGGCTTGTTTGCGTTCTTTCTGTGGCAAAGAGGCTACAACAAGTTTGATAGCCCGAATAGCCGCTAATGTTGCCGCTGCATCCGCCGTCGGTACGTCTTTCTCCTCAGATTCATCCGGTTCTTCATCTTGGGCAATAGATTCTGGCGGAATTGTGACAGACGATTCGTCTTCATCTTCCACATCGGCCTTTTCGGACAATTCCTTTTCCAATTCGTCCAGTGCACCGATTTCATCATCTTTATGCTCCGGTTCCTTCTTTTCCGCCGATACTAAAGCGTCTACCTTTGCGGAAAGAGATGTAATTGCCGCCGCCAACGATTCCAGTGTCGGCCCTTCATCTTTTACTTCCGGCGCAGGAGCCGGACTACCTCCACATTCCACGTCATTTACAGCTTGCGCTGCCTCCTGGATTTCATCCGGTTCCGCATCTTTAACAAATGCGGCGAACATGCGCTTCCAAATACTTTCTTTTTTGTCCATCTTTGTTACTCCTTTCGGTTTTGAATCCTGAATCGCAACGGAAGGGCCTGCGCGGCCCGTATCGACAATCGCAACGTGATTTCCTACCATATCAATCTGACGGTATGTACCATCGCCATTGTCAACATATTTACAATCATATCCGCAAGAAATCTCCCGCTTTCCGCCTTCTATTTCAGCAATAACGCCGGCATCGTGTACGATAATATCTGCCAGTATATATTCGGCATTTTCACCACTTCCGCGTCGGACATTCTGCACAACTCCGCGCATGTAGCTGCTGTAATTAGACGCATCTAAAAATGTCGGCGGATGATCGTCTGTCACAGGTTTTCCTTCAAAACTGGCCATTGTTGCCGGAGAAAATACATCATCGGCATTTCGATATACTGTAATCGGCTCGTTACCAGTAAGCCCTAATTCACGGGGGTAGTATTCCTGCGTGCCTGTACGGGCAATAGGAACAGAATGGCAAATCAAAAAGCCTTCCGGCGTTTTTGTCATGTGCTCAGAAATCCTATTGCCATAAAATGCTTTCAAATGACATCAGCTCCCTTCAGCATCAAAAAAGCGCCCATTTTCTGGACGCTACCTGATATGCTCAAATTCTTTTTTCGTAATCCGCCATATACTGCCATTACGGTATATCCGCATTGGCCACGTAAAGACATCCAGTACAATGACCGGCTCGGCATAACAGCGGCAGTTCGGACAGCAACCTGCATGATAATGGCCCAGCGTATTGCGGTACTTCCGGCCATTTTTCCCGATAACAGGAAACAGGTCTTCCGGCGCCGGCGGATCATCCCAACTGACCAGTACACCTGACATATTGCGGTGGCTCTTACGGGTCCGGCCATCGCCGCCCTTACCGCCTACGGCACGCCAGACATACCAGTTCACACCGTACAAACGGCTTCGGCTTTCTGTCAGCGCCGTCTGTGTCTTCGATACCTCTGTGCGGGCGATGAGTTCGGCCCTGGCCTTAGTGTGAGCTGGAAACCTTTCAAGGATTTCTTCGGCAATGGCTGAAGCCCGCCGTCCTTTCATCGTTTCGCGCTGGATATAGTCCGTCACGTCAAGGGAAATATGCAGCGGCAGCGTCTTGATAATACCGGCGTTGCGCTGAATCTGCGCCATGAGCAGCCGCCCTGTCGGCCCTTGCAACTCACGCTGCATGGCTTGATACAATGTGCGGCTTTTCATGTTGGCCTTTGCCGCCTGCCGCCACGTCCGCCCCTGATCGTCAAACAAACCTGTTACCATCTTTACGGCTGCGCTTTCGGCGAACCGTGTGAATTCCGGCGTATGTGACAGCGTCATTAACATCCGCTGCACCGTATCTATATCAGCGTTTAAATCAACACGCCGTATAATTTCCTGGGCGATACACCGCAGGTTGCGCTTAAAGGTCAGCTCGATGCGGCGCTTCGGTTCCCATAGCTCCATAGCATCACCACCTAAAAATGGGCAACAAAAAACCACTCATCGCTGAGTGGTCATCTGATTTGAGTTCCTTGCCGATATGCGTCTTTTGCCTCATTTAACGACATGTGATTGGCGCCGCCTTTGTAGTCTGGATTCGATTCCTGTATGCCGTCATTACACCAGCTGCAGACATCACAAATATCCATGTCGTTCCATGCGTCAAATTCATACTTCCCACATACTGGGCATTTATGTTTTTCCGCCATGTTTCAAATCTTCCTCCCGTTGCTTCAAATAATACGCTTTACCCTCTGCGGGCTTAAACATTGTCGTAATTCCTTTATTGGGGTTTCCTTTAACAAAATCATTCGTATCTGCATCGTACCGTATTACATTGCCATCTTTATCAGCATGACCTTGAATACTGCCCCCGACAGGCATTTCGGCAAGTTCAACTGCTCGTTTTTCATACTGCTCCATCGTAAAATCAGGATATTCAGCTTGATGCGTCCTGCCATTTTTCCAATGATTCCTGAGCTTCTGTTTGTTCCGAAAACCTTGCACTTTGAAGGAATTTGTTCCTGCAGGCGATGCCTCTATTGTACCAGTTTCAGACATATTTGTCGACGCACTTCCAGTTCCAAATTTACCGTCCGGCCCGCGGGGATGCTTACTTTCTTCCCAAGCCGCATCCATTGTCATCTGCTGCGGCGAATCGCCGAAGGGCAGCGCGCCCATAGCTTCATCGGGACGCGATACCTCCGCGTCGGCTTTTTCGATGTCTTCGTCGGTGATATTCGACCACATACCCGTCGTTTCGGACTGCTGCCGCAGTTCCTTCAGAGCGGTGCGCTGTGAAATCATGCCGGAGTCAAAGGCTTTCGTAACGCTGTCCGTATTCTTTGACGCAAGGTCTGCCATTTCATCGTCTTTCGGCCGGCGTACCGGATTAAAGGCAAAATCGAAGTCGTCGGGAATCGCGCCGAAGCAGCTCAGCATCATGATCGGCAGCAGCTTGTCATAGATAGGCCGCAGCTCGCTTTCCTGCCGTTCTTCGATGGTATCGTAATAGTTTTGCATATCCGATTCGCCCGTCGCGTTCATTCCCGCAGGCGATCTGCCGAACAGCTTTGTGACAGGGATTTCGGCCGCGCCGGCAACGTCCATCATAAAGCGGTCATATACCTCGCCCAATCCGGAAAAGGTATACTGATGGGATTCGTATTCGTCATTCTCGCCGATAATCTGTAAAGAATTATTGTTCATCATGGCGTTCATGGCCTGAATCGTGTTGTACAGCTGCTCCTGCGCCTTTTCACCGCCAAGGCCGAGTATCTGCCCCATGCCTTCCATCTTCACGGTCCGCAGGTTTGCCATAAAGGTCAGCATAGCCATATTCCAGGATACGTTATCCCGCTTTTTCAGCTCATCATATACATGCTCAATTTCAGACGCGCCCCAGTACGTTTCGGCCAGCTTTTCTATGTACGGTAAATCACGGCCCATGAAGCGGCAAATGCGGCTGTGATGGACGCGAATACCTCGCTCCATGCCTTCCGCTGTAATAGTGTAGTAGTCCGGCAGGCCGAATTCCGGATCGGAAATATCTGTTACCAATTCCTCATCCGGAGAAATACCGCTCCACCGGTCGACGATCAGCAGTCCTTTAAAGCTCCCTGGCATAACCATGTCGTAATCCAGCGGTTTATCGAGTATATCATCGTGCCCGTCAAGCAGGATGACGCCGGCCGCTCCGCCGTACAGCCGTCCCCAGCGCAGCCCCTCCTTTATTTTAAGGGTTAACTTTGTTTGCCGTTCCAGCTGCGTGACCTTCTTCAGTTGATCTGGCGGCATCTGGCTGAGAATTTTATACCCGTTTTTCAGCATATCGCTAGGGATGACATCGATGATGCGGCGTATCACCCAGTGCGACCGATACAGTGAATTTAACAGCTGCCAGTTTTGGCTGAATCTCGTCAGCGGATACATCGTCGATTCCAATACGTTCGGCATGAAAGCGCCGGATCGTGTCAGCGGATTTTGAAAAGCGTCCGTCGTTTTTACGGCGGTGCTATTCATCACCGCTGCCGGCTCGGCTCTTGATTTTTTATACTTTCGTCGTCTTGTCATAGTTGTTGAATCCTCCATTTCGGCAACATGGTCTTGCAGAAATAGCGAAGTGCATCGCATGTATGGTCGTTGACCTTCAGAGGCTTTTCTTCGCCCCGCTGCACGGCCTTTTCATCCCATACATAATTGGACAGTTCGCGCCTCGTGTTTTCGCAGCGCTGATGTACCCGCAGCTTACGGCAAGTCATCAGCATGGCAACGATGCGGATACCGTCGTTGACGTTGTTGTCGGCATCCTTTACCCGGTAGCCTCGCCCCCGCAGCACGACCTTAAAGCTTGCCGCAGACGGGTCAATAATCACCATATCCGGATATTCACCGTCGACGAAGCCCTCGAAATCATCGGCATACTGTTCGTCCGTTTTCTGCCGCATCTCCTTGCGGCTGTCGTAGTAATACTCATTGACAACCCACAACGTCGTACCGTCATCGTAAATATCTAAAAAGACCATGGGATTCGTCGTCCCATAGTCTAATGCGATATACCGGCGGCAGGATGATTTCTTTGATTTCGTAAAGATAGTGTCGTCAAAAAGCAGATCATCCGTAAACATGTCGTAGATAATCCCTTCGGCCAGCACCCATTCGCCGAGTATCATGCGTTTGTACCAAATTCCCGAATACAGGCGTTCATACCGTTCCTTAACGTCTGGCGACAGGCTAAGGTTATCGTCCATCGTAAAATGCAGGTGTACGATGTGCTTTTCCGCCGCCTTGTCGATGTAATCGGTCTTTAGAAAATGGTATGGACTTCCGGGATTACAGTTCATCCAGATCCGTGCGCCTGGCACGCTGCAGCGGCCGATCATCTGCTCAATAAAAGATTGCGGAAACAGGGCCGCTTCGTCGGCATAGGCCCCGGCAGCCGTAAGGCCTTGCACAACGTCTTGCGACGCTTCCGTACTGGCCCCGAACAGGTAGTAGGTATTGCTGCCAATATCGACATAGTTTTCACTGCGGTTGTAGTAATAACCGATGCCTTTAGCCTGCAATATCTGCCACATCGGCCGCAGGACATTACGCTTTAACGCGCCAGCACTGCGTCCCGATACAATAAAGGCCTCGCCTTTAAAGGTGTAGAGCGACCACATCAGGAAACTGTCGATCATCGATATGGTTTTCCCGGAACGGATACTGCCGTCGGCGATAATCATGTCATATGCCTGATACGGGCTGTTCGGCAGCCACCACGTCAGCACCTGCCGCTGTTTCCGAGAAAACGGCGCAAACTTAAACGTCGCCGTCTGATGGTTCCGTCCCTTGCGTATCATCCCACACCTCGTTTACGATACCCTGCAAAGCATCTACATAATTTTGCATATCTACAGCATCACCGGCGTCAGACTGCCAGCCTAAGTATTGTTCCAGCTTCTCCCATGCCCATTTTTTGTCGGCCAGCTTGATAGACACGCCAGCCTTACCTTGCTTCACTTCATCGATAAGCGACGTATCCACACAAGTACTGTCTTCGAGCTGTACGATGCCTTTCTTCACTGTCACGTAATCGCCGATGTCCGCACCGATGACTTTCAGGCAGTACTGCAGCAGATCCGGCAGGCCGATGTGAATCTCGTTTCGCAGGATTTCGCGCAGCCGTTTTACTTCGGCGGCGACCTGAGTATTTCTGAGTAATGCCGGCCCGTTAGTCATGGCCGTTTCTTTCGCGCATCTATATACTTTCAGATACGATTGCAGCGCATTATGCGACATGGCATAATACAAGCAAAAAAGCCGCCGTTTCTCCGTCAGTTCGTCGTTCTCACTGACCGATTCCAGCAGCTTTTCTTTCAGTTTTTTATCTGAATTTTTGGTTGCAACTTTCTTAGGTTGCGGTTGCAACTTTTTATCCTTGGTTGCAACTTTCCAGTACCGCGTCGCCCAGCTTTTTACAGCTGACAGTGACACGCCATATTTTTCAGCAATGTCCTTATACTTCATCCCATCGCAGTAATCTTTATATGCCTTATCTCGTACTTCATTGCTCACATATCTCACCACCGCCTATAAACAAAAAGAGACCTGACGGCAGTCTACGGCGTAGGCTGTCACAGCGTCTCTCTTTTGCACAATCTTATATTTTAATTATATCACGTCAAGGTAGTAGGATTAGATAGGATTCGTAGGGACTTCATAAAAAGTATCGGAAAATTTTTCTGCAAAAGCTTCTAATGCTGCCTCCCGCAACTCTTGTTTTGTATATGCGAGAGAAAAATTCAACAAATCCGCGATTTCTTCCCACGATTGCATATGGATATACCGTCCCATTAGTATGGTTCGAAAATCCCACCTCTCAATTTTGCAAATCTGCTTTGTCACTGTCAGCAAGAAGCGCCGAAATTCTTCAACGACCTTTTCCTGTTTCGCAACCTCTTCCTTGAATTGCTCCAAGTCGTTTGCATCCCAGTGTGCCCCTGCGGTCTGCCTCCCCATCATTGCATCAATAGCGGCCGTCACTTTCTGCGTCGGCCCGCCGAATATTTCTTGCTTCATGCGTTTAATCAGCGTGTTCCGCTGAATAATCTCAGCTTGCGCCGTCCGGTACTGCGATAAATACGCATCTGCTGTCAAAATACTAACCCCCTTTTTTAATGTGTCTGGCAACTCCCATTTTGTAATACGTATCGTACCTATATCCTCGCCGCCGACAAAAAAACATCTGCACATTATCAAGATCTACCATGTTTTACCCTCCATATCCACCACGCTGCCCGCAACGTCATAATCAATATAATCAACAAAAACAATCCGACGCCAAGAGCTACCGAACCTATTGCCAATTCCAGCGCGGAATACGTCGTAAGCGCGTAAATTACGCCGGACAGCATCCCAAACCATAGACAAATCTTCGACAAAGTGGATAATACCTTAATCACGTCTCCTATCATGTTCATCTTTCCTCCTAACCTCTCTCGGCCCGTCGGCCCCAAACTCCACGCCGAACATCTTCAGCCCTGCCCACCTATCCATCGTATGCGGATTACATTCGCAGCACGGGTAATCCTGGCTGTGACAATGGGCGTATATGCATGTACTGCAGTTTACTTCTACGTCAGCCATTGGCCATCACCCCTTTATAATTCACCGACATACATAGGGCATACAGCTCCGCAGTTGACGTATCGACAAAATACACAGGGCCGCAGCCTCCCCCCGGCTCATGGACGTATAAATCAACGTTCATCGCTCTTAGCGGCAGCAGCTGCTTACGCTGCTTCTCATCGAGATACACCATAGCGCCTTTTGTGTCCTGATACTCACACACCGTGCCGTATTTACACGTACGCAGCGCCCCTGTAGGCTGCAGGATATGTTCGGGCGGCCAGCTGTCTTTTGGTACAAGCCGCTGAATTAGCGTTGGCGTCATTACGCCCTTCCGCCCTTTTAACAACTTTTCGGGGTCAAAGGGGTGCGAGTAGATAAACACCCCTGCATACGGCGTCGCAACGAACAGCCTGCCGTCGCTGTGTATGCCTGCACCTAACGTCACAACTTTACTACTAGTCCACCATTTTGAAACCAGTTGTACCAATTTATCGTCTAACGTTACCATTTCAGTCCCTCCTTTAAATGTGCTTTAATCGCTTGTAATAACTCATCCTGCCCGGTTTTCTTCCGCTGCAGCGCCGCCATGACCTGTTCATCAATCGTCCCTTGCGCCACCAGATGGTGTATGATGACCGGCTGCGTCTGCCCCTGCCGGTACAATCTGGCGTTCGCCTGCTGATACAATTCAAGGCTCCACGTCAGGCCGTACCATACAATGACGTTACCGCCGGCCTGCAGATTCAGGCCGTACGCACAGCTTGCGGGATGCGCCAGCAGCACGCGTATTTCCCCTGCGTTCCACCGCCGTACGGTATCCGCGCCGTCCAGCTCTTCCACCTGTTTGCCCAGATACTGTTCAATACTGATCCGGTCATGCTGAAAAGCATAGAAAACCAGTACGGGCTTGCCGTCGTTTTCCTCGATGATGTCTTTCAGCTTCTTCAGCTTTTCCTGGTGCAGGAAAGAATAGCCTCGATGCGTGCCGCTCGTATCGTCCTCGTATAAGTTTCCATTGGCCAGCTGCAGCAGCTTATTGGACAATACGGCCGCATTAGCCGCCGTAATCTCTTTGCCCTGAAGCTCCACGACTAAATCGTGTTTCATGCGTTTATATACAGCCATGCTGTCGCCCAGCGATACGGGCACGATATTATCGATGCGCGGCGGCAGCTGCAGGTAATCGGCTGCCGACAGGCTCATGCAAATATCCTGGATACGGTCGTAAATCGCCTGTTTCGCCGCGTCATCCCGCAGCCGCCAGTTATACACGACATGGCCGTTGGATTGGCCCGGCAAAAAATACTGCTGCCGGTATGCCGTAATTGTCTGGCCCAGCCGTGCGCCGCGGTCCAGCAGATACACCTGCGCCCACAAATCCATCAGAGTATTAGGCGACGGCGTACCGGTCAGGATATACACCCGCTTAAAACTGCCCAGGCATTTACGCAAGGCCTTAAACCGCCGCGACGACGGATTTTTGAAACTGCTGCTCTCATCGACGACACATACGTCAAACGGCAGCCGGTACCGGTATTGGTCGGCCAGCCACGACACGTTTTCCCGGTTGATGACGTAAACATCGGCGTTTGCTTGCAAGGCAGCTTTCCGTTTCGCCTCGCTGCCCAGCACCGTGGAAAACGTCAAGCCCTGCAGACCGTCCCATTTCCGCGCCTCTGCCTGCCACGTATCCTCGGCTACTTTCAGCGGCGCGATAACCAGCGTCTTGCCGATTGCGCAGTAGTCAAACCGCAATGCCGCAATAGCCGACAAGACCGATACCGTCTTGCCAAGGCCCATGTCCAGCAGCAGGCCGTAATGGCCGTGCCGTATCATGCGGGAGATAGCCTCCTGCTGGTACGGATGCGGCCGGAACTGCATTACAGCACCTCCTGCGTCACGCGGTACCGGTCGTCCTTGATAAACTGGATCAGCCATTCCAGCTCATCGGCACTGGATACGGTAAAGACCTTCTGCTGCAGGTTTCGCATTCGGCGGATGACCTGTTCCTGCAGCGGCCGAAGCGTGTGCCCCGGCGCCTTGAGCTCTACAAAATATACCTTGCCGGGGAAAAGCAGTATCCGGTCCGGCACGCCCGCCTGCCCGGGGCTGGTAAATTTCAGCGCCCAGCCACCGATCCGTTTCACTTCCCGAACCAATTTCTGTTCTAAGTCTTTTTCCAATATGTCCATTTCGAAAAGACACTCCTTTCTAACGCGTCAGAGGGGTGTAAACGATTTTCGGCCCGCCTATATACTTTTATGAATTAGGCGGATTAGACCGGAACACTGTAAACCCCTCGCGCGTCTAACTTGTCTAATAAAAAATATTAATATAATAATGGTTTACATTGTTTACAGTACCCGTTTACAGGCACAACCATGCGCCGCAAGGTGTAAACGGAGGGTGTAATCGCAAATTTTTTCCGTTTACACTTCCGGCCTAAATCGCCTAATTTGCAAAAAGTGCGAAAAATCCGTTTACATCGTTTACACCCTATACTCTGTTTACACCTGGGCCGTTCCGTTTACACCTGAAGGGCCTGAAAATTACGTCGGATTTTCTCGGATTGTTTATTTCACGCGCACATAGGCACGCTGCAATCCGTAGAGATTTCCGAACCGAAGATTGCCGCTTTTCGACCGGTGCGGCTCCCAGCCGTCCATGGACTGCATCAGCCCGTTCAGCTCCCGGGCAATGGCATTTGTCATCGCAGCCCGCGTCCCGTTCATGGCCTCGCACCAAATCTCAAGGACGCATACACGGTCTCTAACCACGGCGGCCCTGGGGTCCTTGTCGTCGTACTCTTCCAAATACGCACGGCGGTCATATAGGTCATATGTATCCCAGTCCTCCGGCAGTTTCTTATTCAGGTAATCCTCTATCATACCGGCCTTTTCGCTGCCTTCCGTGTGAGCCTTTTGCAGCTCCGCCGCAATAGCCGCAATCTCCGGCGTCAGCTGCAGATTCGGGTCCTGCTTGTAGGACTCGTATACCTCGGCCCAAATCTGGTCAATGATAGTAGGCGTCAGCTGCAATACGGTCAGTCGGCCGCCGCCGCGGACAAACAGCGGCCAAAAGCGGCGGCCTCCCGTGCGGTCCTTCAAAAATACGTAGTCATTCGTCGTAGCGGCGAATACGCACTGCCGGGGAAATTCTTCTGTCCGTCTTCCGTAAGGCGCCCGGAACTTATCGACCTGCCGGCTGATGAAGGCTTTAATCTGGTCGTTCTCCGATTTGTTCGTGGCCTGCATTTCCGACAGCTCGATGATCCAGCTGCCCTGCAGCTGTTCCATCGGGTCTTTACCCTGCAAACTGACGATGCTGTCGTTGAACCACTGCCGGCCCAGCTTGGCTAATATCGTTGATTTCCCGATACCTTGCGGCCCGCTGAGAACCAGGCAGGGGTCAAATTTCACTCCCGGGTGCATGACGCGGGCCACGGCGGCCTTTAGGTGCTGCAACGTAACCATCCGCGTATATGCCGAATCTTCTGCCCCCAGATAGTCGATGTACAGCGTCTCGGCCCGCGGCGTGCCGTCCCACGTAAGGCCCTTCAGGTAGTCCCGTACGGGGTGAAAGCGGTTCCGGCTGATGACTTCCGTCAAGGCATCGTCGATGACGCCCCGGCCGGTCAGACGGTAATATTTTGACAGGTAGTTGCGCAAGCTCGCATCGTCGGCGTCGCGCCAGATGGCGCCATCCTTGACCTTGTGCCACGGCAGGTCCGCTTTTAAGAGAATACGATGGCTGAACTCGTCGAGGCCAAACTTGTCCTTCAGAAACTTGTCATGCGTCAGAATCAGGATAAAGTTTTCCGCCGTCGGCTTAATGGCCGCGTTCTTCCCCTGGCCGCGTTCCAGATCATCGAGCCAGCTGTCGTCGTAGTCTTCGCCGTCTATCAGTTCCGCGTCGTCAAACTGTTCCCGCAGTTCCTTGAGTTCTTCCCGGTTCAGCTCGTGGACTGTCCGCTTATCATGTCCGGCCAGCTCGGCCATGGCCAGGAAGGACGGCCGCTTATTGATCGGTACGCTCTCGTCCGTATCGGCGTCTTTCTCGCCGAACAGGTGGATGCGCACCAAGTCAAAGGCGTTGCACAGCTTGCCGCTGGCGGGGTCCGTCCCATGGTGGCTGTAGGCAAACACGCCGTCATACAGGACCAGCCCGGCGGCCGTACTGCCGGCCGCGTAGGTATAGCGGTCCTCGTGTACCGTTGGCTCATACACGCCGGACAAGTACGCATCAATGGCCTCACTTATGGTATAGGCCCGACTAAAGGCGCCGATCAGCCCCGGCTTCGTCAGCGGGTCTCCCTGCTTCTTGGCCGTCAGCTTGCGCGCCCGTACCTCTGCCGCGCCGACAGGCCATTCGGCGGCGTCTCGCCAGTCATGATACCGGGCCAGCACCGTATCCGGCTCCAGTGCCGGCGCGTCGTTGTACTGGAAAACGTACTCTCCATTCTGGGGCGAGCTCGGCCAGTACATGAGGCGGTGTACGTCGTACGTCGTCGGGTCAAACTGGTCGATGCCGACGTCCGCGGCGATGCGCCGGGCGATAGCCTGGTACATATCCGGCGATACGGGCCTAGCTAACGGGATAATCAGGCGCAGACGCGGTGATTCCGGGCGGTGGCTGTGTGTCGAGTACACGGCCCAGGCGCTGTTGCCCAGCGCAAGATCCACGTCAAACAAGAAATCCTTGCTGGGATTATCCGCATCAAGGCTTACCAGCTGCCGGGATACGACATGCGTCTGCAGGCGGCGGCCGCCCTGGAGCGTGCCGCCTACAAACCCGCCGACGTCTTTTTTTGCGTCCTTATCGGCCTTGGACATGGCCTTATATTCGGCCACGGTTTCCCCGGTCCGCACGGTATCCCGGATACGGGCTAAAAACGCCGCCCAGGTAGTTTCTGTATTGCGCCAGGTCTTCGCCCAGCGGCCGGCGCCTACGGCAATCGTAAAAGACAAATCGTGTGTGACACCCATAGGCTACACGGCTTTCTGCACGTACGGTTCCGGCGGTGTCATATCGTAATCGCAGGGCTGCAGATGGTGCCGGCGGGCCCATAGGCCCAGGGCCGCGTTAAAGGCGGCGTCTTTGTACGCCGGCGCATTGTGCTGCAGCTTAGCCTGCCGGATCGCCCCGTTGCGTATCTCAATGCAGGCGACAATCCTGCCGTGTTTCCGGGCGCCTACGATAATGCAGTCATGGGCAACGGCCCGGCGCGCGTAGGATTTTACGCAGTTATGGAGCGTGTTGCTGATGTCTACGAGCTGAAGCGTCGTTGCCGGCGTATAAAACTCGTAAGGGCCGACGCGGTGCTGCAACGCTGCCATGACCCTGGTGATTTCGATGGTCTGGTTTTCGATTGTCTGCCGGTCATGCAGGGTCATCACGGAGTCGTGCAGGTCGCGCATCTTCACGCGCGGCCCATCCCACAGCGCTTTCCGGTTACGGTGATTTAACTGCCCGTACATGCGTAGCGTATCCGATAACTGCCGCTGCCGAAGCAGCGCGTACACGCTGGCCATGCCGTACCGCACGGCGAGAATATGCAGGAAAGCTACCGTATCGGCATCGTTCCACAATTCCGGGTCGTAATACCGGGTGCTGGAAATGCCCCCCAGCATGGGAGCCAGCCGCAGTACGTGATTGCTGTCGGATGTAATACGATGCGCTGCGGCAAGCCGTACGACGGCAAACGGGCTGCCGGTCCGCAGTGCTTTTCGCACGGATGCCTTTTGCGGCAGGTGAAATACATCGCACAGCGCCGTCGCATAGTCTTTTCCGGCCCGCGTCCGTTCCAGCACGCGGGAAAACAACGTTTCCCGTTCCGCGCTGTGGACGCTGTGCCACTGCTTCCGGTCATAATTCGGCGCGGTCGGCGCGGCCAGCCGCCAGGCGATGTTCTGCAGCGGCGTGAACAGCAGCCCGTACCCGCTGGCAAGGCTTGTTCCTACGTATAAGGAAGGAACGCGGTAGCCCAGCTTTTTTGCAAGCCGCCGCTCTACTTCCCGCCGCCATATAGTAAATACCTGCATCACTTCACGCCGGTGCTGCGGCGCGTAGGATTCCGGGCTAAGATGGCGCAGCGGCGTACCCTCCGGCCAATCCGGATTCCGTACCGGGTCGATATCCGTTACATAGTATTCATCGGGCTGCAAATCCTTGCCTTTAGAAATCACCTGCAGCACCTGCCGGCCGATATCCGCTCGCACGGTGAACATGCAAGAAGTACGCAGCGGATGTATGGAAACCTGCAGATGTTCTCCGGTGCATCGTACAGCGTGATATTTTACTTCCAGGTCGACCCATCGCTTATACGCAAGAACCCGAAACTGCATATCTATCGGAACCAGACGGTTCCGATGGGTCTGGTAAAACGCATGCTGTCCCCACGGGCGGCTCGCCGTACGGCGCACTAACCGTTTGCCGCACCGCGGGCAGGTATATATGTCGCCTTCGTCGATGCGGGACATGGAACCGGCTTTCCATGCCGTTTTAAATTCGCAGCCGCAGGCAACGTGCAGCTGCGCGGCATAATATGTATCGCAGCTATACCAGTTGTCATATCGCTGCACGACCTCGTACAGCCGGTCTATGTGGGCATACCCCAATACCTGCATAGCGCATCCCTCCTTTAAAACAGGTCGTCCAGATCATCGGCAGCCGGCTGGGCGGCAGGTTCCGGTTCAGCCGCAACGGGCTCCGGTGCCGGTTCTTCTTTCTTTTTCTTGCGCGGCCGTTTTGGCTTTTCGGCCGGTTCCTCCGTCTTCGTGGCAGTATCCGCCGCCGGCTGCGGTTTCTTGGCAGCCGCTTCCATATCCAGCAATTCGGCGGCCAGCTCGCAGCTTTTGATGACTGATTCGCAGTACGCTTCCGCGCTCTTCGCGTCGGCTACGCGTTCCTCGGGTATGTTGGTTTCTTGGCGTTGCAATATATCCAAAATCCCTTTAGCAAAATCAACCTGTTGTTGTAATTGGTGTTTTGTAACTTCCATGATGTCGATTCCTCCTAATCTTTTTTATAATAGTCGGATTCAAACCCGTCGGCGTTCAAGATAAGTCCTTGATTCCAGTCCGCGTTCTGCGTCATGATACGGACGGCGTCTTCGAGGCTTCCCACGCCTTTGGGCATTTCCAGTATCACTTCATCGTGTACGTGCATAACAATCTTGTATCCTGCTTCGTCCAGTTTTGCCATGGCATAGGCCAGACAGTCCCTGGCTACGGCCTGCACGATGTTTTCGACGAGCTTGCCGCCGTATGTTTCCAGGCGCGTCCATTTCCGGCTGTTCTGTTCCGTCCCCATGTAGGTGATGGAGTCGCGGCCAAAACGGTTCGTACCGATACGTGGATGGATATATACCAGACGACGGCCGCTGGGAAGCTCAATGAGCAGGGCGCCGTGTGCACGCTGCAGCCGTACATTGCATTGTTTCAGCCGCTGTGGCCTTCCGGTTCGGATGACCTGCTTTGCCGCATTGTCCACGTCGTACCAGAACCGCACGATAGACGGTGAGGCCTTGCGCCATTTCTTTACGATGTCCGGCAGTTCGTCTTCCGTTAGCCCCTGCGCCAGGGCGCCCATCTGTATCAGCGCCGGCGGCCCGCCGCCGTATCCCAGCGCCAGTTCCGCGACCTTGCCTTTTTGCCGCAAGTGCCCGTTGACACCGTGTTTTTCAACGGGCACGTGAAACATGGCCGAAGCCGACGCGCAGTAAATGTCGCCGCCATTGGCAAAGACATCCATGCGCCACTGTTCACCGGCCAGCCAAGCGATGACGCGGGCTTCGATGGCCGAAAAGTCGGCTACGATGAACCGCTTCCCCGGTGACGGCACCAGCGCCGTACGGATAAGCTGGGATAACGTATCCGGCACGTTATCGTACAGCAGTTCCAGCGTATCCAAGTCGCCGTCTTGTACTACACGGCGGGCCGTATCTAAATCAGCCAAGCTGTTTCGCGGCAGGTTCTGCAGCTGTACGTTACGGCCGGCCCAGCGGCCCGTGCGCGATGCGCCGTAAAACTGGAACAAGTCATGGATGCGGCCGTCGTGGGCCACGCTGTGGTCCATGGCGTTGTACTTTTTGATACTGGTCTTTCCCAGCAGCTGCCGTATCCGGAGCATGCGCCGTACGTCCGCCGGTATATCCCCTGCCAGCAGTTCTTCCACCTTCTTTTTGGCAAGTCCCTCTACCTCCCGGCCCAGCCGTGACTCTACCCAGTTCAAAAGCTGCGGCACGCTGTTCGGGTTATCCAGTCCAGTCAGTGCAGCCGCCTCTGTCAGCAGCCGCTCGCGGTAGGCATCATGCATTTGAATGGCGTGACGGACCAGCGTCTGATCCACAGCACAGCCGGCATCGTTGATTTTCCGGTCCAGCAGCCACAGGCGGTGTTCTGCCTCCGGCGGTTTCATGACCAGCAGCCGGCGCCGGATCGCCCGTTCGACGACGACGTCCTGCCGATTGTACTCGATGTACTCGGCCCATTTATCCGGTGCGTCGGACGGCATATTCCGCGTCCGTCCGCCGTTGGCTTTCGTCGGCTTACAGGGCAGGCTGAAATACCGAATCAGCGCCTTGCCGCGCGTATCTTTTTGCTGGTCGTCGCCAAGCTTTAAAATCTTGGCCACGTTGGCCAGCCCCGTCGGCAGTGAGTTATACAGGGCCAACACGCTACTGCATTCCCACGATGTGTCCGGCATATCCGGGTACAGAGTGCGCAGGCAGGTGATTTCAAAGTTAGCGTTAAAGGCCGTTTTCGTGATGCTGCTGTCAAAAAGTGCCTGCCGCACACGGGCAGGCACTCCTTCCTTCGTCAAGTCTACGACTTTCACCGGCTCGTCGTCGAAAGCGTATCCCAAGAGCAGTATTTCAAAGGCCGGCGTATCGACATAGCGATGCACGCCGTACTGTATGGGGTTATCGCTGTACGTTTCCAAATCTATTGCCAGTGTTGTCATATGCGTCTCCTAAAAAATATCGTCCGTATCGTCGATGTCGTCATCGTCGAACTCATCGGCGGTCACGACAGAGCCGCCGAGCGGTTCGCCGTCAGCCAGCTTGCGGATACCTCTTAGACCGCAGCCGATGCCCTTGTTGCCGTTGGAGTTAAAGGCGTACAGGGAGATAGACGCCTGGCAGTAGCATCCGGAATAGACTTCGCTCTGATCCAGCACCTCGTTTTTATCCCGGTCTAAGATCAGGGGGCGGTGTTCCGGCGTCGCCGAGGCATTGATGAAATAGCAGTCGGCATAGTTCGGATCGTCTTCGCGATCCGTGTCGCCGTCGCGCAGCGGCATTTTAAGGCCTTTTGTCTTGCCCCCTAATTTCGTTTGCACGTCTTTATCCGCCAGCAGCGTTTTAATGGCTTCACGGATACGGCCGACGGTCTTCGTGTCCGATTTCGGGATGATAAGCGAGCACGAATATTTTTCCGGCTGCCCGTCAAAGGATTTCGGCGCCCAGATGTTGGCGTAGCTAAGGCGTACTTTTCCCGTGGTAATGCGTACAGAATTCATATGGTTAGTCCTCCTCTAATAACGTATCGTCAAATTCATCAATGATCCGCATGGCCGGCCGCTTATCGGCTTCCGGTACCAGTGTCGGCTTGCCTTCCGCCGTCTGGATGACCGGCTGCAATAATTCGGCCAAGCGTTTCTTCCCGACCAGTTTTTCCAAGGCCGTCAGGGATTGCAGTTCCAGCGGTTTGTATATCTCTGCGGCAACATAATGTCCTTCGTCCATTAAAATCATAGCCGCGGCGTGTTCGTCCGTAATCGTCCGTTTCCGCCGCCCTTCAACTAGTTTCAAGCCCGGCCACTCTTTCCCTTGCAGGGCGTGATGCAGCGCGTGGGCCTCCACGCCGTCCAGCCAGGACTTGATGGCCTTGGCTTTTAGTACGATGCCGGCAATTTCGGCATCGGTTAAGTTCTCCGGCATACGTCCCTCCTGTATCTCTTCCAGCATATAGTCTGCCAGCGTGCGGCAGCGCATACGGGCCGGGCAGAACCGGCAGTGCGGGCCGGCGCAAAACGCACCTTTGCCTGCATAGGCCAGCCGTGCCGTATCCCGTATGCTGTCGCCCCAGGCCAGCAGGTCATCGACAGACAGGCAGTCCGACGTGACTGAATCTCGACGAGGCTGTACAATCGTCATATGTACATCGTCAAAGGCGTACAGTAGTTGAAACGCCGCTACCGCCCCAAGGGCGTACAGCCGCATCTGCGTGTTGCCCTTGGCCGATACGGGAACGCCTTCACCGTATTTTAAGTCGACGACTTCCAGGCTTCCATCGGATACGATCACCATATCACCCGTCCCGAAGCCCTCCGGCGCCCAGTCGGAAAAGTCCAGCCGCTGTTCCACCAGTATCTGCGCATCGGGCGACGCGCTGCGGGCGGCGACGATTTTCTCGACGCAGATGTCGACGTATTTCTGCACCGCCTCTATCATTTCAGCCGTGACGCCGTCCATCGCTTCCAGCATAGGTACGTTATGCACGTCGTCTTCGCCGCTTGCCAGATACAGAATAAGCGCTTCCTCCGCCAGCGCATGAGCTCGCGTCCCTTCCTCTGCATACGCTGAGCTTCGGTCCGGGTAGGCCGCCGCAATGCGGGCCGACGGCGGGCAAGTCAGCCACCGGCTCGATGACGACGCGGACAGTATGGCATGGGCAGCCATTATTCATCTCCTACGAAGGCGTTAAATTCGGCCAGCAGGTCTTTCGTAATATCCGGTACCCGGCTGAGATGATGGGCCGTCAGCCAGTCCTTGACCTTCGTCTTATTCCCTTCATCGGCGTGGATAAAGTCAGCCACTGCTTTTCGGAGCGCCGTTACTTCCTCTTCCGATAAGGGTTCTTTCACGGGCTCTTCGTCCTTCTTCGGCTCCGGCGCCACAGCAGGTTCCGCTGCGACTGGTTCCGCCGGTTCTGCTTTCGCCGCCTTAGCCGCACGCTGCTTCTTAGCCGGCTTTTCTTCGTCGTGCCGCTCTGCCGGCGAGGCAAGGGTTTCCGCTAACATAGCCGTCAATTTTTCTACGTCAAACGCCGCATCCAATACTACTTTTACCGTTCCATTTACATTCACATTTAAGTCCATATTAAGCATCCTCCCTTAAATCAAATCGTAGTAATCGTTACTATTTTCAAATACAATGGGCATCTTTCGTGCCATCGCAAATCCAAATTCAGCTAGGCAGCCTTTTGAGTTCTGCCAATCGCCGCACAGCAGCAAGACATCGCAGCGCCTAAGCAGTTCCAGGCATTTCTGCAGCCCCGCCAGATACGGCGTACCTTCGTACATAAAGCCCTGCTGATGGATCGGCGATACGTAGACGGCCTGCAAAAGCTCTGTTGAGGGTATGCCGTCAGACGTGTGCAGCGCCGTTACCATAGGACTAACCAACAACGGATGATTCCCCTCTGTTAAGTCTTCGATAATCTGTTTTACAGCCTGGGCGTTTTTCTCATCGCCGCCGTACGGATGGGCTACGTATACGAGTTTCATATTGCATCATCTCTCTTTCTGTGGTACAGTAAACATGGTTACAGTTTTACATAGCGAGCCGCCTTCTGCGCCAACAGGGGGCGGTTCTTTTTTGTTGAGCAGTCCGCAGTCGTCGGGGATACAATACCCTTTGTGCGGGCAGCCCTTGCAGTCAAACATAAGCATCACCTCCTTTACAGTTTTTCCAAAATCAGCCGGATTTCCCGACCGACGGCCAGCCTGTCGTTAAACGTGGACTGCTGCCGAAAATCTTCCATGTACGCATCCACCATCTCGTAATACACATCGGCTTTGAAGTTGTTCGGCGTCGACACGCCGCGCGTATACGGCTTGAGAATCGTCACTTCGCCGTTATCCTCGACGTGTATATAGCCCTGATTCTTCAGGCGGTTCTTCATTGTCCGCAGCATCTGGCTGTCAACACCTAACAGTTCGCAGGCCTCGGCATTGGTACAGGCCGGATTGTCTGTGTAAAGTGCATGCAGCATGCCCATTTTTGTCTGTCTCATACGTACCTCCTCAGCGAATAATCCAGCCGTTCCAATACATGATGACAGCCACAACCGTAAATAGTACCAGTAAGACGCCCAGGATAATGCACATTGCCTGTAAACGGACAGCTTCATCATGTAGCTCCATGACGTATTCCCATCCTTCAGCAGACAAACCGTTGAACGTTTCCGGGTCGTCAACCGGCCAGTACCGCGTCTCGTCTGTAATCGGTTCCTTGTTGACCCATGCTGGCACGACGGGCCGCTGTAAGTTTGAAAACGCCACGCCGGCCGCCCGGTCAATCATCTTGTAATCATCTGCTTCGTTGTACATTAGTTTCCTCCATTTCTTTGTTAACTTCGTCTAAGGCGCGGCGGTTCAGGTCTTCAAACAAGTCTGGTATATCCTTACGCTCCATACTGTAACTAAGACCGGCTGCCAACACCTGTTTTACTGCGTCGACAACACGCTGCGCCTGTACAGCCTTAATACTTAATGTACCGGGCAGCCTATCGTTTGATGTACAAGCTTCCCGATGAGCGTCTTTCATACATACCTTCAATTCCGCCAGCATGGCGGCTTTTTCATTCCTATTCAATCGTTTTCCACCCTTTCTGTGCGGCGTAGGCATCCAGATCAGCCTGCGCTTCTTTTCTCGTGTTGCACTATGGCAGCTGCCTCATACAGTGCCAGGACAGCGTCCGTGGCTTCAAGTACCGGCCTTTGAAAGCACAATCGCCTAAGCCCGGCATAACCTGATAGAGCCAGCCGCGTGAATCTCTGTAACGTGTCACACCGTTTCACCCCGCTACTCTAAAAATCCATAATTTTCAAAAATATCATCCAACTCGCCGAGATAGTGATCCGTATGGCTTTTTTGACGTGCCGCTTTTTCGCTTTCCATAGCCCGTTGCTCTATATCGAGGAACATATGCGACATGCGAACTTGGGCTTCTGTTGCGACTGAATGGAAAATACCTCTCGTCATGATATCCCTAATGACTTCTGCACTCGCATTCCATCCCTGATATTTTTCAAAACACGTTTTCGTGTTCTTTTCGCGGAATAATACGCCGTAGTATGCGCATTTCAAATCGTAGAACTTGTTGGCAAAAATCATAACTTCTTCGTTTTTCATATCGTCTCACCTTCCTTCAAAATTCGTCCGTCCGACAGCCGCACGGGCTTGCCGTCCCACACATGCCGGCTCCAATACCGCATCAGCGGCCGGGGCCAATGCACGAGCTCTGGTTCCCAGTCGTGCGGGATATACCGACGCGGCGCGCTGCCGTGGTCGCGGACGTAATCCGCGTAGGTGTAGGTCATGACGCTTCACCGTCTTTCTGCTTCTCCAACCATTCTTCATACCTCCGCACGTTCTCCGGGTCGCGGAAGTATTCGATGATATCTCTAATAAATTGTTCCATCGCTACCGCCTCCTTTCTTTAAGAACTATAATTTAACGCTTCTCCCCTTATAAAACGAATAAACTCGTTTTTAAGGCCAAAATAAATATTATCTACAGGTACGCCGTAAATTTGCGGGATTTTACGAATAAACTCGTATGGCATTTTTGAGCTATCTTCTTCTAATCTAGCCAATGTTTGGTAGTGTATTCCGAATAACTTTGCGGCTTCGATTTGAGTATATCCTGCATTTATTCTTGCGGCTTCTAATGTCATTTTCATAGCTTTGCCTCCTTTCACAACTATGATAAACGAGTTTATTCGTTTTGTCAATATGAAATTTCGAGTTAATAACGTATTTTAAGCTTATTAACTCGCTAATCTTCTTGATTTTAACGATTATATTCGTTATAATATAGTTATCGAAACTAATATTCCAGGGGGCGATTTAATGCCAAGAAATAAACTATCCAAATTCGATAGAGAACTCAGAGAAATTATATCTGAAAATTTAAAAAAACATGCAGGGCATTTAACTCAAGCCCAACTTTCTGAGATAACAGGAATTCCTGCATCTACCTTGTCAGGTTATTTTGCAATGCGTTCCACGCCAAATGCCGGTAATGTTCAAAAAATAGCAGATGCATTACATTTGCAGAAATCAGATATTGATCCTAGATTTTCTCCGGAATTTTTAAAAACTGGAACACTAAAATCCAAAATAACTGCTGTTGAATTGACTGCTAAAGATGAACGTGAAATAGAATCAGACTTAGAGGATATGATGAACTCCATGGTCTCGGCCGCGTATGATGGTCAAGATAACATCGAAGATATTGAAGCTTTTAAAGCAACTATTAAGGCTGCTATGATTCAAGCCAAAAAACTCGCAAAGAAGAAGTATACTCCCAAAAAGTACCGAAAGGACTGACTGCCTATGGACGTGAAAAAAGTAGTGCATCAGCTCATAACAAAGTACGACACAGACGACCCTTTTCGCTTAGCCCAAGAAAAAAATATCAAAATACTTTATGGGGATTTAGGCGGTAAGTTGGGCAACTACTTGAAATATAAACGGTCAAAATTCATTATCATTGATAATATTCGTACTCCGGAATGGATGTTACCGTTTGTATGCGCTCATGAATTAGGCCATGCGCTGTGTACCCCAAACGATAATACGCAATGGCTTAAAACATATACCATGAGTGTAAATGCCGATCGAGTCGAACATATAGCTAATGCTTTTGCCGTAGAGCTACTTCTAAATGATACCTATGTCAACGATAATCGTGACCGTAGTATTTATGATTTAGCAAATATTCGTGGAGTGCCTAGGCAATTTATTAAATTAAAACATAGGCCATTGTAAAAAAGGAGTTGCAATACTATGAAAAAATTTATTCTTACTACCCTATTTTGTATATTGTCCTTAACCACAGTGTTTGCGGCAAATGATATATACGGGTCGTACTGGAATGGCAACCGTAATTATCCCATTATCAATGGACGCATGGGAACCGGGTGGTATTTGGACAAGAGCTCTATTGTTATTTTGAAAAATGATCCGGACGGGTTAGCATTTGCTGAGAATATTATTACTGTAAATGTAAAAACTCAAGCCTTTAGCACATCTACGGTTTGGCTATATAAACCAAGTACGTCCTATAACACGGCATATATAAAATATAATAAAGAAGATTCATGGAACAAACTGGATTTATCTAATACTGCTGGTTACAATTTATTTGCCCGCAACGCTTTTTTTGCTGGATGGGAAGCCATCACAGGATACCCTTATCATCTATAAAATAAAAAAATCCCGCCACCGTGCGCCAACACGATGACGGGAAGGGCTGAGCAGTACACCAATACCGCATCAGCAAACATAATCATTTACCCATTGCCTATAAGGGGGCTGATTATGCCTATATTATAGCATATGAGCCCCTTTATTCACCATACACATTTAAAAGGAGGCTTATTTTTATGTCTAAATTAGCAGTTATTTACGCCCGTTTTTCGTCCGACAAACAACGCGAAGAATCCATCGAAGGCCAGATCCGCGAATGTACGGCCTTCGCGGATGCTAATGATATAAAAATCATCGGCACATATATCGACCGTGCTATGAGCGCCCGGACCGATAAACGTCCTGATTTTCTGCGCATGATCGCCGACAGTGCAAAGGGCGTCTTTGAATATGTCCTCGTCTATCAGCTGGACCGTTTTTCCCGAAATCGTTACGACTCTGCCGTCTACAAAAATAAATTAAAGAAAAACGGCGTGCGCGTCTTATCGGCAAAAGAAAACATCCGCGATGATCCGAGTGGTATTATCCTGGAATCGGTCATCGAAGGCTACGCCGAATATTATAGCGCCGAGCTGTCCCAAAAGGTCACGCGTGGCATGACTGATAATCTGCTTGAGAAAAAATGGACCGGCGGCTTAGTCCCTCTCGGCTATCGCACGAAAAAAGACGGAACGCTTGCCATAGATCCCGCCGGCGCCGCTGCCGTCACCAGCAGCTACAAGCAATTCATTGCCGGGAGAACGGTACCGCAGATTATTGACTACTTAAACGAGCATAATTATCGTACCACAATGGGTACACGGTTTAACCGCAACAGCCTGAGCCGCGTGCTGAAAAATAAAATTTACACAGGTACATTTTCATGGGGCGGTACGGAATATCCGGAATTCGCACCGCGGATCATCAGCGATGCGACATACCAGGCTGCCCAGGCTATTTTCAACGCCCGTAAAAAGAATTCCGGGAAGGAAGTCGTCCATCGCAGATGTCCCGACGTGTACGCTTTGACAGGTAAAATCTACTGCGGCATCTGTGGCATGGCTATGACGGGCATGGCTGGCCGTTCTCGCAGCGGCGAAATGTATCACTACTATCGCTGTTCGAGCAAAAATAATAGCAAAGAAAAGGCCCGGCGGGAAAAAATCGTCTGCTCGTCGCGCAGCGTAAACCGCGACAAGCTGGAGAGACTCGTCCTCGATACGACTGTACAGATACTCAGCAGCCCAGAAGCGCTGCACTGCATCGCCGAGCAGGCCGTCAAGGCGCAGGAAAACGCCCCGCAGGCTGCCGAAGTCAAGCGCTTAGAAGTACTCATCGGTGATATAGAAAAACGTCTGCAAAACTCCATCCGCGCCGTCGAATCCGGTATTATTTCCGACACCATCGCCCGGAATATCCGCCAGTACGAAGAGGATCTGGAAAGCTTAAAGAAACAGCTGGAAACGGCAAAACTAGATACAGGCTTTAAGATTACGGCCGAAGCTGTCGAATATTTTTTGAAAGAAATGGTAAAGAAAAACGACAGATATAAGCTCGATACCTTCCAAGCCTTTATCCGTCGTATCGTCATTACCGGAGACAAGGTAGAGATTTACTACAATTACCATTCTGTCCCCAATATACTCAAAAACCCCGTCAACAAAATGTTGACAGGGTGTTCGAGTAGCATTGCTATGGTGACCC
>ERZ791821.400-NODE-400-length-38661-cov-7.770761_pt1 | contig 38661 bp, 36 predicted proteins | sample MGYA00510300_ERZ791821 | MGnify/ENA primary metagenome ERZ791821 (study PRJEB30046, sample SAMN00792034) | human gut metagenome | study: EMG produced TPA metagenomics assembly of the A metagenome-wide association study of gut microbiota in type 2... | reverse complement strand
CCCAGCCGGTCGTCCGCCCCGTCCCGTCGGGCGACTACTCGCCGCGGCGCAGGGCCTTTCTGGCGGCAGGCAATCTGGCCCGCGTGACACACAACGAGTACGGCGAGGCCATCGACGAAGATAAGGTTCAGGCCGTGCCGCTCAACCAGCAGGATGAGAAAGGCAAGAAGGCCGACAAGGACGCCCCCATCTATCCGCCGGCGTGGAACGTAGCCCGGCAGGGCTCCGACATTTACGTCAATGGCCTGCGCATCATGACCTGCGCGCCCGGCGACGACGGAGGGGCCATTACCCAATCGCTGGAAAAAGCCTTAAAGGCCGAGCCGGCCATGTTGTCGGAAAAGGAAATCAAGAAGCTCAACAAAGAGTGGAAAAAACAGTACGAAGCAGATAAGAAAGCCAAAGAAGAAGCCGAACAGGCCGCGGCGGAAGCCCAGCAGCCTGCCGAAGCTTCGTAGGCCCCATGCGATACGCGCCGCCGACGGGACAGACTTCCTGCCCGACGGCGGCGCGTCGTCATGCTGTCTTTGATTTTGAGAAAGGAGGGGAAGGCCATGCGTTACAGCGCGCTCTGCTGCGTTGTCCTGACGGCGCTTACCCTGGGCGCGGGCCTCGTCACCGTGGCCTATCAGACGGCAGAGCCACAGGAGCTCGTCGACCCGCCGATGGAACAGGCCCGCCATCTATTGATCGACGGCGCGGAGACAGACTGCCGGCATCAGCCCGTAGCCGTGACGCACTACACGCCCGATGATCCGGCGTCGTCCAGGCCTGTCCTGGGCTGGAGCCGCATCGACGGCGCCGTCATGTACGACGTGCAGGTTGTAAAGCGCCATGGCGGCGGCCCGTCTGCGTGCTACGAGCCGGTCATGGCTGCGCAGCGCGTCTACAATACGGCCTGCGAGCTCCTGCTTCCCGCCGGCTGCCGCGAGCCCGTCCTGTATTGGCGCGTCAAGCCCCTGAATCTGCGCGGCCAGGCCATCGGCCCCTTTTCCGAGTTGGAGCCCCTGCCCGTAGATTGGCAGAAGCAGGACGTAATCAAGCCCGTTCCCCTGTCGACGTACAATCAGGGCAGAGGGCAGACCCTGCTTTATCCCGTATACGACTGGATCGCCATGCCCGATGCCGACCATTACGAGGTAGAAATCCTCGACGCGCCGCCGGAAAATCCCAACGGCATCGAGCCCTCGGCGCACCGCATCGCCGTCTATACGACGCCCATCGCCCATCAGTACGACGGCCAGGCGCGCATGTCGGCGCAGCCCTTCTATTGGCGCGTCCGGGCCATCCGCAGCGACGGCAGTCCTCTGGGCGTGTACTCCGACGCCTCGTCGTATACGACCGACCCGGGCCGGCCCTGCGCGGCGGCGATCTACGGAGACAGCATCAGCCACGGCGGCGGCAGCGTGTCCTACTCGCCGGCAGACTGGGAATTCAGCTACGGCCATTACCTGGCGTTTCCTACGGTCAACCTGTCCTTCAGCGGTGACACGAGCCGCACGGCCGCCGAGCGGTTTGACAAGGACGTCGCGCCCTTTCATCCGCCGTATTTACTTATCCTCATGGGAACGAACAGCCTCCGCGCCGGCGTCGAGCCGGCCGAGGTCATCGCCGACATGGAGCAGGTCAAAGCGAAATGCCTGGCCTACGGCATCCGCCCCGTCTTTCTCACCTTGCCGCCCCTCAATCCGGACAACATCCGCGCGGCCTTTGGGCAGGACACGGTACGGAGCTGGCGCGAAGCCATGGCGGCGGTCAACGCTTATGTGAAGACGCAGGTCCACGTAGACATTACACCCGGCATGGCCGACGAACAGGGCGAGCTGCGCGAAGACCTGGCCGTCGACGGGCTCCACCTCGACCCGCCGGGCAAGCGCCTCATGGCCGAAGCCATCAACGCTGCCTGGCCGGGTATTACGGCACTTCCCGATGAAGCGTGGAACTCTGATGACGAATCGTAAAGCATATAAAATACCCGTCTCGGCGACAATCGGCCGGACGGGTATTTGCATTGGTTGAAATCCTGCTGCCATCACGGCAGACGGTGAACAAAGCCCCCGAATCTATACGAAACGGGGGGTGATGCCCATGAACGACACGAACGTAACCTTGTTACTGTTTATCGTTTTGGTCATGTTGTTGAAAGATACGACAAAGAAGTAACCGCCAACTTAGTTTTCCCAGACTAGAAACGGTTGTTCATTTGTACGTAATCTATCCGGGGGCTATACCGTTTGCTGGCACAGCGCCTCGCTTTTTTCACCTTTATTATAACGGCTGAGCCCGCTGCCGTCAAGGCGCGCGTCATGGCGCCAGGGCTATTCGCCTGGTTCTTCCGTGGGTTCAGGTGCGGCATCGTCGGGCCGATGGGCCTCGCCCCAGCGGCACATGGCTTCCATGATCGGGTAGAGGGAGCGCCCTTTGTCTGACAGGCTGTATTCGACCTTCGGCGGGATTTGGGGATATTCCCGGCGGACGATCAGGCCGTCGCGCTCCATGCCTTTCAGCTGCTCGCTCAGCGTCTTGTAGGTAATGGCCCCGATTTTTCGCTTCAGCTCGTTGAAGCGGACGGTTTCGTATTCGACGAGAAAATACAAGATGATTAGCCGCCATTTGCCGCCGATCAGGGACAGGGTGCAGCCGAAGGGGACGTCGGACAAGGCCTGCAGGGCTCCTTCGTAGGGCTTCATGCTCATGAGGGGATACTTCCTTTCTCCATAGTATATGTCAAAAAAGTGCGTACTATACAATCTGTCTTTTCTTTTTTATCATAAGAGAAGAAGGATATACAAGTCAACCCGGCCTAGCCGGAGAAGGGAGCTATGCCATGAAAAACGTAAAAATTACCATACTCAAGACGACGCTGGATGCGGAACTGGCCGCCCAGTACGGCGTGCCGGGACTCACGGCTTGTCCCATGATGCGGGAAGGGCAGGTCTTTTACGCCGACTACGCCAAGCCCGAGGGCTTCTGCGATGAAGCGTGGAAGGCGATTTATCAGTACGTCTTCGCCCTGGCTCACGGCGACGGCAAGACTCTGTTTTACCACGGCGACTGGATCGCTGTGCCCAACGTCGCCATCTGCAGCTGCAACGACGGCCTGCGCCCGGTCATCATGAAGCTCGAAGGGACGGACGAAGAGGCGGAAATCCGTTACGTTCCCGTCCGCTGACGAGGCTGCACAGGATTATTCTTCCTATGCATGTATAAGACTTTGTTATACTATATTGATATATTATAGCTCCAGCGGCGCGGTCTGTTAGCTTGTCATTCGATAGAAATGGCAGGACGAAGGCTGTCGGTTTGTTCTCCTTTTTGTCCCCTAATATAAGACAAATACTGGTATGCAGCCGCTCGATTCCGGCCCCTTTGGCGCAGGATCGGGCGGCTTTTGTCATATCTTTTTCTCACTATCCGGCGGCAGCGCAGAGGTGAACATCCGCATAGATATGCCGTTTTTCGCCGCCGCTATCGTCAACTGTAACGCGTACGTAACGCCCTAGACTAGAAAAGACAAGACCAGAGGAGACAAGAGGGAGAAAAGGGAAGAAGGCTGCGGCGTTACGGCGGTCGCCCCGGAACGGACGGAATGAGCGGAACGAAATTTTTCCATGAGGAGACATAAAACGACGGGGCCTTTTCACTTACTATTATAGAACGCAGCCCCGCTGACGCAGCTGGCCGGAGGAAAGACGGTGCGCTCCTTCCGCTGTCTGCGCTGCGGAACTCTCGTCTTTGTGAGGAACCGCGCCGACAAACGGGTAAAGTTCTGCTCGCCTCGCTGCGAGCGGCTGTACTGGAAGCATTCGGAACACACGGCGTGCCAGGCTGTGCCGCGTACCTTTTCCTGCAAGCAGTGCGGCAAAACCGTTGTCGTCGCGGAGCCCAAAGACCGCAGGACGACCTTTTGCAGCGCCGGCTGCCGCATACAATGGTTTTCCGCTCATCGAAAGCGGGCAAAATAACAATCATAAGAAAAGAGTCAGAACAGGCGAACTGTGTTCTGACTCTTTTTACATATATAATAATGTAATATATAGAAAAGGCCGGCGCCTTGACGAGGCGGCGCTGGTATGCTAAGGTAAACGTGAAAAAAGAGATGTTAGCCGACAAACGGTTAGCCCCAATTATTTTACGAACAAAAATAGTCGCGATCTATGGGGAGATGGAGGCGGCTATTTTTGTTTGTTCTGTGTGAGGATGGTTGGCATATTACCGCGTTGCTGTTTGGAGTATGCAGAGTCTTTTGCGTCATATAGTACAGGACAAATGGGTGTCTTATCGAGAAAAAAGCGATTGTATGTTCGATTGGTATAGCGCTTAGGGAAAGACTGTGCTCCGTGAAACTGGAAGAAAACCGGTTCATGGAGCGCAGCTTTTTTTTGCTTTTGCGGCCCTTAGCGCTTCCACCCTGTTGAAAGAATGCCGCGTCTTTTGATATGATAAAATAAATCATCATATTCTATGCATAAGGGAGATGTAAATCGTGTACTCATGGAAACATATGCTGCGCAGTGCTGTTATCTGCGCTGTGATTGCCGCATCGTCTATGACGGCCTTTGCCGGTGAGACGTCGTATTTGGAAAAGGTGGACCCGCAGCTGCGGCCGGCGCTGGAACAGGGATCTTCTCTGGATTTTAATCAGCCCGGCGCGCTGGAGGATATTAACCGGCGGGCCGGAGCCTTAGTCGGTTCGCCGAATTTGCCGAAGGACGAGGCCGTGCAGGTGTACGACGTGTATATTCCTAATGGAGACGGCTCGGAGAAGCTGCGCCTGCGGGTGTACAAGCCCATACAGGCCGAGGCGGCGCTGCCGGGGATTTACTGGATTCACGGCGGCGGTTTCTTATTCGGCGTGCCTGAGCAGGACGAGGCCCAGAGCCTGCGGTTTGCCAAGGAGGTAGGGGCGGTCGTCGTATCTGTCGATTATCGGCTGGCCCCGAAATATCCCTATCCAGCGGCCATCGACGACACCTATACGGGGCTGAAATGGTTTTTTGACAACGCTGCATCCTTAGGCGTCGACGATGAGCGCATTGCCGTTGCCGGAGCCAGCGCCGGCGGGAATCTCTGTGCTGCCGTGGCCTTGATGGCGAGAGACAAAGGCGAAATACGGCCGGCCTTTCAAATGCCACTGTATCCCATGCTGGACGACCGCATGGCCTCGCCGGCCAGCCGTGAAGTCATGGACATGAGGGTGTGGAACAACGTGTCCAATGTCTTTGCCTGGAAGGCCTACATCGGCGACGCCGTCGGGACGGATCGGGCGACGGCCTATATGGCCCCGGCGAGGGCTGACGATTTGTCGGGCCTGTCGCCGACATATACCTGCGTCAGCACGCTGGACCCTTTCCGCGACGATACGATACGCTATGCGCAGCGCCTGGCTCAGGCCGGCGTACCGGTGGAATTTCACCTCTATCCCCGGGCATATCACGCCTTCGAGGCCATTGCCAAGGGAACAGCCTATTCGGAGCGGGCTATCGACGAATACGTCCGCGTACTGGACGAAGCGCTGAACCCATAAATCGGATATATGACAGGAAAAGGCTGCCTGAGGGGCAGCCTTTTTGTCTATGGAACATAATGTGAGTATTACAAAGAAATCTTGGTTATAAAACAAACGCAGCCGCGGCGAGAGAATGGACATTTCTTTTCTTGCTGCGGCTGTTGTGTATTTGTAAAGATGGAATTAGGTTTCTTCCTGCAGCAGGCGCTTGGCCGTGAACTGGTCCGTAATGAGGACGTTGGCGTAGCCGCCTTTTAGGGCTGCGCGTATGCTGGCGACCTTGGCTGCGCCGCCCGACAGGAGGATGCTGTATTCCTTGGTCCGCAGGCAGTCGAGGTCGATGCCGACGGTGCGGTTGTTCAGGTCGGGGCTGGAAATATTGCCGTCCTTGTCGAAGAAGCGGGAGCAGATATCGCCGACGGCGTGGGTCTTGAGAAATTCCTTTTCTTCTTCGTCGGCGTAGCCCAGACGGAAAAAGAGGGCGTTGTCGCGGACGGTGCCGACGCTGAACAAGGCGATGTTGGCGTTGCGGCCCAGCTCCAGGACGCGCTTGATGTGGCGGTCCTTATAGACCATATCCTTTACGGTTTTGGAATCGAACAGTACGGGCAGGGGCAGATATTGGGCGATGGTTTCGTAGTTTTTGGCGAAGCGTTCGAGAATTTCGTTGGCATAGGTTTCGCCGGCGGCCAGGGTAATCCCCCCTTCGAGCTGGACGATCTGCGCGCCCCGCAGGGGGTGGGGCAGAAGGGCGTGGGACAAGCAGTGCATGGTCGTGCCCCAGCCGACGCCGATGATGTCGCCGTCCTGGACGATTTTGCTGAGGTATTCGGCGCCTACCTGTCCGATGTATTTTTTGATGTCTTCTTCGTCTTCAATAGGCGCGTTGGCAATGCAGGCGTCCTTGAGGCCGAAGGCGGAAACGATTTTTTTTGCCAGGAGGCTCTGGTCTTCGATAGGGTCGAAAATTTCGATGCGGACAAAGCCCATGTCTTTCGCATATTGGAGGATGCGCGATACGGACGGGCGGGACAGGTTGAGCTCTTTGGCTATTTCGGTCTGGCTGTATCCAGATTGGTAATATAGTTTAGCAGCGCTGATGGCTATTTTGTTTTTATTGTTTTGCATGGTAATCCGCCTTATCTGAAAAAATGGCAATGTAGTTCATATAGCTGTTTGTATTATCTTATTATATCACAGGATGAGGCAGCAAGGATATGTATTATCAAAAATAAACCTAAAATAGAGGCTATCTTTTAATGACAAATACTCCATAAATAGCATACTCTATTTATAGAATGCGAAAAAGACATAATGAATTGACTGGTTATATATGATATGCAATACTAAGAAAAAATGTAAAATAAATATTGCAATTATTTTCATATGCTAATATAATTAAGACAACGCATAACCCATATGCTGAACCTGAAAGAAGAGAAGAGAAAAGAGATGTGTTGAAAGGAGTTTGGTATTATGCAGAAGAAGTATGTTATGGCGTTGGATGCGGGGACGACGAGTAACCGCGCGATTATTTTTGACGAAGAATCCCGCATCGTCAGCGTCAGCCAGAAGGAATTTACCCAGCATTTCCCGCAGCCTGGGTGGGTAGAACATGACGCAAATGAAATCCTCCATACGATGGTGGAAGTCATGAAGGGCGCTTTGGAACAGAGCGGCCTGACAGCGGCCGACATTTCGGCTATCGGCATTACGAACCAGCGCGAAACGGCTGTCGTATGGGATAAGACGACGGGCTGCCCCATTTACAACGCCATCGTTTGGCAGTCCCGCCAGACTGCGGCTATTTGTGAAGATTTGATCAAACAGGGCCTGGTTGACGAGTTCAAGGAAAAGACGGGCCTGGTCATCGACGCCTATTTCTCCGGCACGAAGGTAAAATGGATTTTGGATACTGTCGAAGGGGCGAGAGAAAAGGCCGAAAAGGGCGAGCTCCTCTTTGGTACCATTGATTCGTGGCTCATCTGGAAGCTCAGCGGCGGTACGGTACATGTAACGGATTATTCCAATGCGTCCCGCACGCTGATGTTTAATATCAAGACCCTCGAATGGGACGACCAGCTCCTTTCGTATCTCGACGTGCCGAAGAGCATGCTGCCGGAAGTCCGTCCGTCCAGCGACGTGTACGGCTACACGGACCCGGCGATTCTCGGCGCTCCCGTCAAGATTGCCGGCGCGGCAGGCGACCAGCAGGCGGCTCTCTTCGGCCAGACCTGTTTCGATCCGGGCATGGCGAAGAACACCTACGGTACGGGCTGCTTCCTCCTCATGAATACGGGCACGGAACCGATCACGTCGAAAAACGGCCTGGTCACGACGATTGCCTGGGGCCTCGACGGCAAGGTAGAATATGCGCTCGAAGGCTCGATTTTCGTCGCCGGCTCGGCTATCCAGTGGCTCCGCGACGGCCTGCGCCTTATCGACACGGCTCCCGACTCGGAATGGGTAGCCAAGCGCGTTCCCGACTCGGACGGCGTATACGTCGTACCGGCTTTCGTCGGCCTCGGCGCTCCGTACTGGGATATGAACGCCCGCGGCACGATTATCGGCATTACCCGCGGCACGACGAAAGCCCACATCGTCCGGGCTACTCTCGACTCCATGGCCTACCAGACGATGGACGTCCTCGGCGCAATGGAAGCCGACTCGGGCATCAAATTGGCGGCTCTTAAGGTAGACGGCGGCGCCTGCGCCAACAACATGCTCATGCAGTTCCAGGCCGATATTCTCCGCGTGCCTGTCGACCGTCCCCAGGTCATCGAAACGACGGCCCTCGGCGCGGCATACTTGGCTGGTCTGGCTGTCGGCGTATGGGAATCGAAGGACGAACTGCGTCATAGCTGGAAGCTCCAGAACCGTTTCGAACCGACGATGGATGCCGACAAATCGGCGGCATATTACAAAGGCTGGCGCAAGGCTGTCAAACATGCCATGCACTGGCTCGACGACGAAGACTAATAGCGTAGCGTTCAGAAAGCGGGTGTCTGTATATGGATAATTTAATCGGTGAATTTTTTGGTACGATGGTGCTTATCGTGTTCGGGGCCGGCGTCTGCGCCTGCAACACGCTGACGAAATCAAAGGGCCAGAACGGCGGCTGGATCTGCATTACCGTCGGATGGGGCTTTGCCGTAACCCTCGGCGTATTTACGGCGACGACTCTCGGCGCGCCGCAGGGCGACTTGAATCCTGCCGTTACGCTGGCGAAGATGATGGTCGGCATTTACACCTTTGAGCAGTTCCTGGCGACGTCGGTCGTCCAGATTCTCGGCGCCATGGCCGGTGCGGCCATCGTCTGGCTGGCATACCTGCCCCACTGGGCGGAAACGGAAGACAAGGCGGCGAAATTGGGTATTTTCTGCACGGCTCCGGCCATCCGCAACTACCCGGCCAACATTTTGTGCGAAATTATCGGCACGTTCTTCCTGGTATTTGTCATCTGGATGATTTTCTCCAAGCAGGTCGGCGCGATTCCTCCCGGCGTAGGCCCGTACATTGTCGGCGTTCTTATTTGGGCTATCGGCCTCAGCCTCGGCGGTCCGACGGGGTATGCCATCAATCCGGCCCGAGACCTCGGTCCTCGCCTGGCTCACGCGATTTTGCCGATTGCCGGCAAGGGCGGCTCCGACTGGGGATATGCCTGGATTCCCGTCGTCGCTCCGATTATCGGCGCATTGGTAGCTTACGGCGTAGCTTCGGCTCTCAGCATATTCTAATAACTTTATAAGCGTTTAGGCGCAGGGACTTCTGACGATAACAGGAGTCCCTGCTTGTTACATCGGTGTGAAAATATGTAAAAAGATATGAACAAAATTTCAGCACAGCGAAACCGCTGCAGACTGCGATTTTCTCATAGACATGTTCTGCACAATGCAAAAATGGAATTTTGTAAAATTACTATTGCAATTATTTTCACAAACCGATATAATGTGACCATAAGGTAAGTACTATTGTATTGGATTCCGCAAAGAAAGAGGTTGTAAACATGACAAAACAAGCAGATGTCGTCGTCATCGGCGGCGGTATTACCGGCGCTGCCATACTGTATGAATTGGCAAAATATAACCTTCGTGCAGTCTTGGTAGAACAGGAACCGGAACTGGCTGCCGGCACGACAAAGGCGAACAGCGCGATTCTCCACGCCGGCTTCGATGCTCCCACAGGCAGCATGAAGGCCCGCATGAACGTAGAAGGCAACGCCATGTATCATGAGCTGAAAGACGAACTGGATTTGGAAATCGAATGGACGGGCTCCTTCGTCGCCGCCGTAGACGACGAAGAAATGAGCGTCCTGCAGGAACTCCTCGAACGGGGCAAGGCCAACGGCGTTCCCGGCCTTGAAATCTGGGACGGCGACAAGGTCCGCGAAAAGGAACCGAACGTCAGCAAGGATATCAAAGGCGCTCTCTGGGCTCCTACTGCCGGCATCTGCTGGCCTTTCGGCATGGCCTTGGCCTTTGCTGAAAACGCCGTCATCAACGGCGCCGAAGTGCTCCGCGAATGCCAGGTAACGGGCATTACCGTAGAAAACGGCGCGGTAAAAGCCGTCGAAACGGATCAGGGCACGATTGAAACGAAATATGTCATCAACGCTGCCGGCGTCCATGCCGACGACGTAAGCCGCATGGCCGGCGACGATTCCTTCACCATCATGCCTCGCCGCGGTGAATATATCCTCTTTGATAAAACGGCGCAGAAAGACCTCGTATACTCGCCGATTTTCCCGACGCCGACGAAAATGGGCAAGGGCATCCTCGTCTGTGCTACGACGCACGGCAACGTATTCGTAGGACCGAATGCCCACGACCTGGACGGCAGCGAAAAAGACGACACGGCCGTTACGATTCCGGGCATGAACGAGATCCTCGAAAAAGCCCGCAAGCTCGTGCCGAACATTCCGGCCGGCGCAGCCATTACGGAATTTGCCGGCGTCCGCGCCGTATCCAGTACGGGCGATTTCATCATCGGCCAGTCTGAAAAGACCAAGGGTCTCTTCCAGGCAGCGGGCATCCAGTCTCCGGGCCTGACGTCGGCTCCGGCTATCGCCAAGACCATCGTAGGCGAAATCGTCGCCGAAACAGGCGCGGCGCAGAAGGAAGACTACAAGAAGGGACGTCCGGCCCAGCCCTGCTTCCGCATCCTCAGCGATGACGACAAGAAAGCCCTCATCGCCAAGGACGCCGCATACGGCCGCGTCATCTGCCGCTGCGAAACGATTACGGAAGGCGAAATCATCGACGCGATCCGCCGTCCTGTAGGCGCGCGTACCGTCGACGGCGTAAAACGCCGCACCCGCGCCGGCATGGGCCGCTGCCAAGGCGGCTTCTGCGGTCCCCGCGTTACGCAGATTTTGGCTCGCGAACTGAACATTCCCGTAACGGAAGTTCGCAAGGAAATGAGAAAATCCTATATGTTCTACGATAAAGAAACTCAGAGCGGAGGTAAGGCATAATGGCTGAACAACTGTATGATATTATCATCGTCGGCGGCGGCCCGGCAGGTCTTTCGGCCGCATACAGCGCTTGGGAAAACGGCGCGAAGAAAATCCTCGTCCTCGAACGCGACCGCGAAGCGGGCGGCATTCTCCAGCAGTGCATCCACAATGGCTTCGGCCTGCATCACTTCAAGGAAGAGCTGACCGGCCCGGGCTATGCGCAGCGCTGCTACGACCTGGTAAAAGATAAACCGGAAATCGAAATCCTCGTCGATACGATGGTTCTCGACGTTCATGAAGATAAAACTGTCACGGCTGTCAGCCCGAAACACGGTCTCATCACCGTACAGGGCAAGACGATTATCCTCACCATGGGCTGCCGCGAACGTACCCGCGGCGCCATCCGCACGCCGGGCTATCGTCCGGCCGGCGTATTCACTGCCGGCGCGGCACAGCGCATGGTCAACATGGAAGGCTATCTGCCGGGCAAGAAGATCGTCATCCTCGGCAGCGGCGACATCGGCCTCATCATGGCCCGCCGCATGTCCCTCGAAGGCTGCAAGGTGCAGGCTGTTCTCGAAATCTGCCCCTTCTCCAACGGCCTGACCCGTAACATGGTACAGTGTCTGTACGACTACGACATTCCCTTGTACCTGTCTCATACGATTACGGCCATTCACGGCAAAGACCGCGTGACGGGCATTACGGCGGCCAAAGTCGACGACCATATGCAGCCCATTCCGGGTACGGAATTCGACATCGACTGCGATACGCTGCTCCTGTCCGTCGGCCTCATTCCGGAAAACGAATTGTCCCGCGGCTTGGGCCTTGCCATGCATCCCCTTACGAGCGGCCCCATCGTCGACCAGCATCGTGAAACGAGTATGCCCGGCATCTTCGCCGCCGGCAACGTCGTTCACGTTCACGACCTCGTCGACTTCGTATCGGAAGAAGCGGAAATCGCCGGCAAGTTTGCCGCACTGAAGGCCCTGGGCCAGATGGAAGGCGAAGTCGCCGATGTCAAAGTCGAACCGGCCGACGAAGTACGCACCTGCGTACCCCAGCACATCCGCGCCGCAGCCGAAGGCGAAACGGTCCGCTTGTTCATGCGTGTCCGCCGTCCTCTCAAAAAATGCCGCCTGACGGTTACGAGCGGCGACGACGTCTTAGTGACCAGAGTCCTCCCTGTCGCTAAACCGAGCGAAATGATTGCCGTCAACGTACCGGCTGACAAAGCGAAAGGCCATCATGCCGACTGGACTGTTTCCGTAAAGGAGGAAGCGTAACATGAGTGTAGAAACGAAACAACTGAACTGCATCAACTGCCCCATGGGCTGCCTGCTGACCGTTACCTTGACGGACGGCGCGATTACGGACGTAACGGGCAATACATGCCCCCGCGGTGAAACGTACGCCCATCAGGAACTGACCAATCCTCAGCGCATGCTGACCTCGACGGTACGCATTTCCGGCGGCGAGCTGCCCCTCCTGCCGGTCGTATCGAAATCGACCCTGCCGAAGGGCAAAATCCTCGAATGCGCCCAGGCGCTGCGGGCCGTTTCCATCGAAGCCCCCGTTAAGACCGGCGACGTCATCGTAGCCGACATCCTGGGCCTCGGCGTGGACATCGTAGCCAGCCGTGATATGGATAAGATTTAAGAAATACGTAAGGAAGACGCAGTATATGCCAATATAATGCAGCCTTCACCAAAGGACTGTCATGATAAGATCATGGCGGTCCTTTTCTTTACCCTGGCTGCAGGCGAAAGGGAGGGCCTGCTTGTGTATAATATAAAAGGGGAAGAAAGACGAATGCCTGCGGCGATTAACCGACTCAACGATTTTTATGGCGAGGATTTTTGGGAAGCGAGAAGCGCAAGCATTTGACGATCCACGTTTTGCCATGCCTTTTATCGAATAGAGGAAGGTTACATACAGCGACGTAAGGCTCTTCGACGGCGTACGTTTCCAACTGCGGAGACAGGGAAACGGAGGAATTGGCTATGAACGCCAGTATTACGGAGCTGAGCGAAGAGGAAATGGCGGCATATAATTGAATTCACATACTAAATAAGACGTTCCCATGACGGCTGCTGTGCGGCGGCCTGCCAGGGAACGTCTTGTTTGTGTATGGTTTGCAGGATATCCGGTGCTGTCTATCCTTGCGCTGTTATATTATATATGTATTACAGCTCGATGAATCCCGGCGTCGAGAGGTAGCGGTCGCCGTTGTCCGGCAGGACGGCTACGATGGTCTTCCCGGCGTTTTCCGGCCGTTTGGCAATTTCTGCTGCAGCATGGAGGGCTGCGCCGCCGGAAATGCCGATGAGGAGGCCTTCGGCTTTGGTAAAGGCCTGGGCTGCCGTATAGGCTTCGTCTGTCGTGACGGCAGCTACTTCGTCGTAAATGGTCTTGTCGAGGGTTTCGGGGACGAAATTCGCGCCGATGCCCTGCAGCTTATGGGGGCCGGCGTGGCCTTCGGACAGGAGAGGCGAATCAGCCGGTTCGACGGCAATGACCTGAACGGACGGCTTTTGTTCTTTCAGGTACTGTCCCGTGCCGCTCAGGGTGCCGCCGGTACCGACGCCGGCGACGAGGATATCGACGGCTCCGTCTGTATCGTCGTAGATTTCCGGGCCTGTCGTGGCCTTGTGGATGGCCGGGTTGGCCGGATTGGTAAACTGGCCGGGGATGAAGCCGTGCAGTTCTTTGGCCAATTCTTCGGCCTTGTCGACGGCTCCCTGCATGCCCTTGGCCCCTTCCGTCAGGACGATGTCTGCACCGTAGGCTGCGATGAGCTTGCGCCGTTCGACGGACATGGTTTCCGGCATGGTGAAGATGGCTTTATAGCCTTTGGCGGCGGCGACGGCGGCCAGGCCGATGCCCGTATTGCCGCTCGTCGGCTCGATGATGACCGTTCCCGGCTTGAGCAGGCCCTTCGCTTCGGCGTCTTCAATCATAGCCTTGGCAATACGGTCCTTGGCTGAACCGCCGGGATTAAATGCTTCCAATTTGACGAGCAGGCGGGCGCCGACGCCTTGGGCGGCGTTGAAACGGGCCGGCTCCAGCAGGGGCGTGCGGCCGATCAGATCGAGGATGGATGTATATATCTTTTTCATGAAAATCACTCCTTATACTGTATGTAGTATGATTTGAAACTAAAATAGTAAAAATATACCATAAAATATACTTAACGAGTATATTTTAACTATACAAAGATAACGGACTCCACGCCTTTTACGGGGGAGGAGATGTCCTTAGCGGCTGAGGCTGCGCAGATGCGGCTCGGCGGTGTCCATAGCGCTTACGCGCGACTGGAGGATGGCGACTTGCTGCTGCAAGGCGGCAATCTGGTCTTCGATAGGGTCGGGCAGGCGGTTGTGATCCAAATCGACGTCCTGCTCCGAATGGCTGATCTTTTTGCCCTGCTGGAGGACGACGCGGCCGGGAATGCCGACGACTGTCGAATAGGGCGGCACTTCTTTTAAGACGACGGAGCCGGCGCCGATTTTCGAGCCTTCGCCGACCGTAAAGGAGCCGAGTACCTTTGCTCCGCAGGCGACGACGACGTAATCTCCGATAGTCGGATGGCGCTTGCCCTTTTCCTTGCCCGTGCCGCCGAGGGTCACGCCCTGATAGAGGGATACGTTGTTGCCGATAATGGTCGTCTCGCCGATGACGATGCCCATGCCGTGATCGATGAACAGCCCTTCGCCGATCTGCGCGCCCGGGTGGATTTCAATTCCCGTGAAGAAGCGGGCGATAGTCGAAATGATGCGGGCCGTGACAAACCATTTGTGCAGGTAGAAGAAATGAGCCAGGCGGTATGCCCAGATAGCGTGCAGTCCCGAGTAGCACAGCAGGACTTCCAGGGTATTTTTTACGGCCGGGTCTCGTTCCTTAATGACGTGAATGTCCTTTCTCAGGGTGTTAAACATGAATGGTGCCTCCTTGTGTCGTACGAATAAATGCTGAAATACAAAAAAGCCGCAGTCCCTAAACAGAGACGGCGGCCCGCGGTTCCACTCTGATTTGCAGGCATCTCAGCGATGCGCTGCACCTCAAGACCTATAACGGCGGCAAACCGTGACAACCTACTATATGTTCAGCTGCCCTGCTCCCAAAGGCATTCCATCGTACTAGGCGGCGGCAGGAGCTCTCAGCCGGTGACTCCCGTTCTCTGTATAGCTTTCGTACGTGTACTTGTTTTGGTCATTGCATTTTTCGTTGGGAACATAATACCGTTTGTTTGAACGTTTGTCAAGGTATTTTTTGCAAGGTTATAAAAAATTTACATTTTTCCGTATTCTAAAACGGGCTATTTGGAATGCGATGCGTGTCAAGTTGAAATGAATTATTGTAATGTTCAGATGCACATTGCAGGACAGGTGATGCAGTGGAAATAGAACATAACATTGCGTCATAAAATAACGAATAATGTATACAAAATGGAATTATAATGCAAAATGAATGAATTTTAAAACAAATAAAAATGAAAATTAATAATATAAATACGAATAGTCAAAGTGGAACATGGAAGGAGCTTTGTTGGAAAAACGTGCGGGATTAACCCTATAAGTAATAATTTTTAATCATAGTAAAATGCCGAAAAAGTCATGATAAAAAGACATAGCGGCATGCAAAATACCTGATAAAACCTAGTGAAATAGCGAATATTATACTGCAGAGGTATTAATTTAAGTAATATAAACTTGTCAAGTGTATTGCTATGTCATATATGCAAATATGACTATAAAGCATGGATATGCGAGTATCGTTTCACAAAATATATTGCGACTTTGCGTCAGACTCGTTGCATAAATTGTATAAAATGCTATACTTATATTAATACTTTAATAGTATGCCATGCATTCATTTAAATTTTATATTTGACGTAAAGAGGTGTGAACATGGAAAAAGCAGAATTGTACGAAACGTTCCAAAAAGGATTAACCAGCGTCGCTGGGGAATGCTATTTGGCTAAAAAAGCCGACGTAGCAGCAACTCTTGTCAAGATTTTCCAGGAAAAGGATGTAAAGGATGTAGCTCTGGTCGAAACGCCGCTCCTCAAAGAAGCCGGCGCAGCCGACGCCTTGAAGGCAGCAGGCATCAAGACAGACACGGATCACTTCCGCAAAAACGCTCCCTATGATAAAGGCGGCGTAACGGAAGCCGATTACGGCGTCGCAAACCTGGGCTCCCTCGTCCAAATGAAGGATGATATTGACGACCGTATCGTAGAAATCGTAGCGGACGTATATGTCGGCATTATCAAATTGTCGAAGATCGTCGACGATTTCGATTCCATGATCGACATTATGGCCGAAACGAAGCCATTCCCGAAATTTGCCGGCATCATTACGGGCCCGAGCCGTACGGCCGACATCGAATGCGTCAGCACGGTCGGCGTTCACGGACCGCGCCAGTATGCCGTCATTGTTGTGGAAGATGAGTAAAGGAGGGAATGACACATGTCAACTGAAATGGATTTGTTGAAACAAGAAATCGAGCGCGCAATGGACAACGCGCCTTTGCAGAAAGCGCTGAAAAACTTTACGACTGCGTATCCCGGCAACCGCGAACGCGTGTATAAAGGATACGACTTTGAAGCTCTGCGGGAAAAGGTTCACGAAGTAAAATCCTACGCCCGCGACCACATCGACGAACTCCTCGACGAATTCGAAAAGAACGCCACGGCTAACGGCGCCGTCGTATTCCGCGCCCATTCGCCGCAGGAAGCCTTCGACTATGCTTTAAAGGTAGCGAAAGAACAGAACGTCAAACTCGTCGTCAAATCGAAATCCATGGCATCGGAAGAAATCCACTTCAACCCGGGCTTTGAAGCCGCAGGCATTCACGCTCAGGAAACGGACTTGGGCGAATTCATCAACGCCATCGCCGGCGACACGCCGTCCCACATGGTAATGCCTGCCATTCACTACTCCAAGGAAGACGTAGCCGACTTGTTTACGTCCTATACGAAAGAAAAAGAAGTTCCCGATATTTCCAAGGAAGTTAAAACGGCTCGCCGCGTCATGCGTGAAAAATTCCTGACCGCTGAAATGGGCGTATCCGGCGCCAACGCCGCCGTCGCCGAAACGGGCACGGTCATCACCATGAGCAACGAAGGCAACGGCCGTATGGTAGGTACCTTGCCGGCCAGCCACATGTACATCTTCGGCATTGAAAAATTCGTCGCCAAGATGAGCGATATCCGCTATATCTTCAAGGTCCTGCCCCGCAACGGCACGGCTCAGAACCTGACGACGTACCTGTCCTTCTATACCGGTGCGACGGACGTCGTAACGGATGAGGAAAACGATACGAAGCAGAAGAAGAGCTTCCACATCATCATCCTCGATACGCCGGAACGCCGCAAGATCATGGCCGACCCCGATTATCAGGATATTTTCTGCTGTATCCGCTGCGCAGCCTGCCTCAACGTATGTCCGGCCTTCCGTCTCGTAGGCGGCCACGTATACGGCGGCAATATTTACACCGGCGGCATCGGTACGCTGCTTACGGCCTTCCTCAACAGCCGTGAACGCGGTAAAGAAATTCAGAATATCTGTCTCCAGTGCGGCACGTGCAACACGGTCTGCGGCGGCAAGCTCGACATTGCCGGCATGATCCTGAAGCTGCGCACGAAGTACGCTCAGGAAGACGGCCTCAACCCGATTCATAAATTCTGTCTTGACACGGTTGCCGACCGCCATCTGTTCCATTCCATGCTGCGCATCGCTTCCGTTGCTCAGGGCGCGATTACCAAAGGCCAGCCGATGATCCGTCATATGCCGATGTTCCTGTCCGGCCTGACGTCGGGCCGCAGCCTGCCGAGCATCGCTCCGCAGCCGTTCCGCGACGTACTGCCGTCGATCAAACAGGACGTTCCCAATCCGAAGGGCAAGATCGCGATCTTCACGGGCTGCCTCCTCGATTTCGTATACGTAGACATCGCGACAGCCGTCGTCAAAGCCCTCAACATGGCCGGCTATGTCGTAGAAATGCCTCTCGGCCAGTCCTGCTGCGGGGCTCCGGCAACGTACATGGGCGACGCAGACAACGCTAAGAAGGCGGCTGAGCTCAACATCGAAGCGATGGAAGCAGAAAAATACGACTACATCGTATCGGCCTGCCCGACCTGCACGCACGCCCTGCGCGATTACAAAGAAATGTTCAAGGATGATCCGGAAATGTACAAGAAGGCTTCCGAACTGAGCGACAAGTCCTACGACTTCTCCAAGCTGCTCCACATGCTCGGCGGTCTCCCGGACAACGGCGACGGCGTTCCCATGAAGGTTACGTATCACGATTCGTGCCATATGAAACGCTACATGGGCGTATATAAAGAACAGCGCGAACTCCTGGAAGGCACGAAGGGCGTAGAAATCGTGGAAATGAACAACTGCGATAAATGCTGCGGCTTCGGCGGCTCCTACTCGATTAAATTCCCCGAAATGTCCGCTCCGATGCTCGAAGAAAAGATCGACAACATCGTGGCTACCGGCGCCGACACCGTGGCTGTCGACTGCCCGGGCTGCCTGCTCCAGATCAAAGGCGGTCTCGACGCGCGCGGCCTGAACAACATCCAGGTAAAACATACGGCCCAGATTCTCGTAGAAAAGAGAGAAAAACAATAACTCCTAACACGGCCGGAAAGGTGTATGGGAACGGCGATGATAAAACAGACATTATTAGAAAACAGCGTTCGGAAATTTATGCCGAAGTATTTTGCCAACGTCAGTGATGAGCAAATAGAGCAGATAAAGAACTATATACAGGCCTTTACGGCCCATACCTTTGCCGGAACGCCGACCGGCGCGGTACTTACCGACGCGACGGCGTCAGAAGGAAAGATGATACGGCCCCGCCTGTTGATGATGGCCTCGGAATACGGACCCAAACGCGGCGACGCGCAGGAAAGGCTGTATAAGCTGGCGGCTATCGTCGAAATGACGCATTTGGCTTCGCTGATTCACGATGATGTCGTAGACGACGCTCCCTTCCGACGGGGCAAGCCGTCCATCCAGAGCCGGTACGGAAAAAACGCCGCCGTCTATGCCGGAGATTTCCTCATGAGCCGCATCAGCTATCACCTCATGAAGGAAGGCTTGAACAGGGCCGGCATGGTCCTGTCGAAGACGGTAGAGGAAATGTGCAGCGGCGAAATCGGACAGGCTATGTGCCGGTACAAGGATACGGTAACGATTGACGAGTACCTGCGCAACATCCACGGCAAGACCGTAGCCCTGTTCATGGCCTGCTGCCGCATCGGCGCGATGGAAAGCGGCTGCAGTGAACAGCACGCCGGCATATTGGAATCCTTTGGCGAATGCCTGGGGTATATGTTCCAGCTGCGGGACGACCTGCTGGACTTTACGGACGACAAGGCCCTGAACGGCAAGACCGTCCATCAGGATTTCCGCGAAGGCATCTACACGCTGCCCGTCCTCATCGCCCTGGAACGGCCCGGCGGCCGGGCCGCGCTGGCCCCGTACATGGAGCGCAGCGCAGCCGGTACGCTGACGGCCGCAGATATTCGGGCGATGGAACGCCTCGTAGCGGAATTCGGCGGCATGGAAGAGGCGTGGAGGTATATCCGCCGTTACCAGCGCCGGGCAGAAGAACTGCTGGCGTTTCTGCCGCCGTGCGACGCGGCGCCTCTCCTGCGCAAGCTCGTCAGCAAGCTGGGGGCGGTGTAATGGCGGGACGACAGGCAATGACTGTGACGGCCGCCGTCCGTCTGGCCAATCCCCATTCGTGGATAGCGGCGGTCTATCCGGCTGTATTCGGCGAGCTGTACTGCCTGCTGGCCGGCTACGACATATCGTGGCTCCAGGCTGTTCTCCTGCTGGGGGCATGCATCCTCATGCAGTCATCGGTCAATACGCTGAACGATTATTTCGATTTCGTAAAGGGAACGGACACGACGGACGACTTCGTCGAAGTCCACGACGCCGTACTGGTATACGAGGACATCGCGCCGAAACAGGCTCTGTATTTAGGCTTCGCGTATCTGGCTGCTGCGGCCCTGCTGGCTCTGCCGGTCATCGCCGGCGCAGGTCCTGCGCCTTGGTGCATCGGCCTCGTCGGCGGCCTCGTCGTCCTGGCCTATTCAGGCGGGAAGACGCCCTTGTCTTACCTGCCCGTAGGCGAGCTCGTCTCCGGCGGCGTCATGGGAGGCCTCATTCCCTTGGGAGTGGCGGCAGCCGTACACGGCATCGTCGATGGCCTGGCTCTGATATTGGCGATTCCCTTCATTATCGGAATCGGATTGGTCATGATGACCAATAATATCAGCGACATCGAAAAAGACCGGCAGGCCCGGCGCAAAACCCTTCCCGTTGTAGTGGGAAGGCCAATGGCCGTAAGGCTGTACCGGGCGGCCATCGTCTGCTGGATTGCAAGCCTCATCGTTATCCCTTTATGGTACGGCGGCTTCTCGGGCCTCATCGTACCGGCTCTTGCGGTCTTGACGGGCCGAAAGGTCTTCGTCTTCTTGCTGACATCGCCGATGATTCCGCAGGAGCGGGTGCGGCAGATGAAGAGTATCGCCATGGCCAACGTGCTGGGAAACGGCGCGTATTTGATCGGCGCGGCCCTGGCCGTGCTGGCAGGGAGGACGGTCTGATGGATTCGATGGAAAAACGCAGGCGTGTGTACCATATCTTCCAGGGCATTTCCCAGACCTACGACGGCGCGAACCGCCGCATCAGCCTGGGGCTGGAGCAATCGTGGAAAAGGGGGCTCGTCGAGGCTGTAGCCTCGCAGGTACCGGACGGCGGCGCCGTTCTGGACGTCTGCTGCGGCACGGGAGACATCGCCGTAGCCGTGGCAAGCCGGCGGCCTGATGCAGCCGTTACAGGTCTTGATTTCTCGCCGGCCATGCTGGACGTGGCCCGCCGTAAGGGCGCGGCTCTGGAAAACCTGACCTGGCGGGAAGGCGACGCCATGGCCCTTCCCTTTGCAGACGATACGTTTTCGGCGGCGGCCATATCCTTCGGTCTCCGCAACACGCCTGATTACGGCGCGGTCCTGACGGAAATGACCCGCGTCGTTTGCCCCGGCGGCTGGGTATACTGCCTCGATTCCTTTGTACCTGACTCGCCGTTGATTCGACCCTTTTACGACCTGTATTTCCGCGGCGTCATGCCTCTATTGGGCGGTGGCTTCCGCCATCGCAGGGAATACCGGTGGTTGTGGCAGTCTACGCGGGACTTTCTCCGCAAGCGCGAGCTGACGGCTCTCTTTGCCGCCGTCGGCCTGGAGAAGGTCCGCGCTGACAGCCATCTCTTTGGAACCTGCGCGCTGCACAGCGGGCAGAAACCCCGATACATCTGAACGAACAGGAAATACTATACGTTTACATACATAAACCGGCGGAGCCGACGCATTGGAACCGCACGGTTAAGGAGGGTAAGAACATGAGTAGTGAAGAAAAATTTGATGCTATCGTTGTTGGCGGTGGCTTGGCCGGTTCGGCGGCAGCCCTGACTATGGCAAAAGCCGGACTCGACGTTATGTTGATTGAACGCGGCAAATTCTGCGGCTCTAAAAACTCCAGCGGCGGCCGTATTTACGGTCACAGCCTGGAACGCCTGATTCCGAACTTTGCCGAAGAAGCTCCGATCGAACGCAAGATTACCCAGGAACGCCTGTCCCTCATGACGGAAGGCGGAGCCTTGAGCTTCCAGTACAATTCCGACAAGCTGCAGAACCTGAAATATCCGTCCTATTCCGTACTCCGTTCGAAATTCGACAAATGGATGGCTGAAAAAGCGGAAGAAGCCGGCGTCATGCTCCTCGAAGGCTTCCGCGTAGACCAGGTCCTCGTCGATGAAAGCGGCAAGGCAACGGGCGTCGTCTGCGGCGACGAAGAATTCGACGCCGACGTCATCGTATTGGCCGACGGCGTAAACTCCCTGCTGGCACAGCAGCTGGGCATGAAACAGGAACTGGACCCGAAAGACGTAGCTGTAGGCGTTAAAGAAGTCATCTACCTCGGCGAAGACGTCATTAACGAACGCTTCGGCCTCCAGGGCGACGAAGGCGCTGCCTGGATGATCGCCGGCGACCCGACGGGCGGCAACCTCGGCGGCGGCTTCATCTACACCAATAAGGACAGCCTGTCCCTGGGCATCGTTACGACGATCAGCGACATCGGCCGCGTGGACGTCAGCGTTCCCGATATGGTAGAACGCATGAAGAATCATCCGTCTATCGCTCCCTTCGTCAAAGGCGGCAAGCTGACGGAATATTCGGCCCACCTCGTTACGGAAGGCGGCCTCAAGATGATGCCCGAACTCGTACGCGACGGCGTTATCGTAGCCGGCGACGCAGCTGCTATGGTCGTCAACCTGGGCTACACGGTCCGCGGCATGGATCTGGCTATTGAATCGGGCCGTCTGGCCGGCGAAGCCGTCGTCCGGGCTAAAGCGAGAGAAGACTTCTCGGCCGAAAGCCTGTCGTACTACAAGAAGCTCCTCGACGAAAGCTTCATCATGAAGCTCATGAAACAGTATCAGAACTTGCCGGGCCTCTTGGAAGACCACATCATCTTCAACGACGTTCCGAAGATGGCCGACGAATTTGCCGGCATGGTCTACAAAGTAGACGGCGGCGCGCCTGTTGCCCTGCCGATGATCGCCTTGACTGTCTTGGCTAACAACGGCGGCTTGAACGGACTCTTTGATCTTGGCAAAAAAGCTTGGGAGGCGATGTAAGATGGCAAAAATGAGCGTAGACGATAAACTCGGCGTAGTTAAATTCGTGACGGACGAACACGAATCCCACATCGAAATCAACGAAGATTATCAGGATGAAGCGGAAATCAAACGCTTGGTTATGGCTTGTCCGGCTGAATTGTACAAATACACGGACGGCAAATTGGTCTTCAATCATGAAGGCTGCCTGGAATGCGGCACGTGCCGCGTCATTTCCGGCGGCAAGGGCGTCAAGAGCTGGAATCATCCGAAGGGCGCTATGGGCGTAGAATATCATCACGGTTAATATACGGCCTGCATAAAGGCGGAAGGGCGGCGTACGCGCTGTCTTTCCGCTTTTTCCATGTATGAGCTTATGCTGCAGTCCATAAAAAGCGATGCTGTATGAGCATATATGGTAAAAATTTAATCGAATTTTAATCTAAATTTAATTTACTTTTGGCCGTAACCTGCTATTATAATAAGTGTAGAACAGATCATCTACGACGAGTTGAAGATATAAGTTGTTCATATACCCCTCGAACACCCCTATCTTATGTCTTCAGCAAAGCTAAGATATTATCTTCCCCCGATAGTATCTTACACTTAGAAAGAGCCGGCCCCCCTCGCCGGCTCTTTTGCTGTATATGGCAGCAGAAACGTAAAACGTTTATCTTTCATGCTGATAATGAACGATATTCATTCTGAGCTGCTGCGGGCGGTTTGGAGCATTTAGGGCAGCCCAGGAGAGAGAAGGCAGACTGTGCCTGTATATCTGAGGGAGAATGGTTTGGGACATGGCTGAAAATACTTTTTTTGCCCGATGCGGGGTCATTGACATTTTCAACTATTCGTGCAATAATGAGAAAGAACAAGGGACTAGTTCCCCGAACGACATGAGTCTGGAGGTGAAAAACATGCATGTAATTTCTGACGAATGCGTAAAATGCGGTTCCTGCGCAGGCGCTTGCCCGACTGGTGCTATCGAAGAAGGCGAAACGAAGTACGTTATCACTGACGCTTGCATCGATTGCGGTTCTTGCGAATCCGTATGTCCGACTGGTGCTATCTCTGCTGAATAATAGCACCCCCGACTATAAGATAAAAAAGGAGACATGTATATGTCTCCTTTTTTATTTGAATTTTGCCGGTCAATATGATAGGATAGAATCACTGTACGATATCGTACGGAAAGATGCGCACATAGGAGGTTTTGGGTGCAGGTATGGTATATCGCCCTGGTAATCATTGCGTTGGACCAGGGAAGCAAATGGCTGATTCAGCAAGGAATGACGCTTCATGAATCGATTCCGGTCATTCCGGGATTTTTTCATATTACATATATTTTAAACAGAGGCGCGGCGTTTGGTATTTTAGAAAATCAACGCTGGCTTTTTCTGATTATGGCAATACTATTGTTTGTATTGTACGCTGTATTTCGCAAGAAGCTGCCGGAGCATCGGGCTGTGCAGGCCGGCGCGGGCATGCTCCTGGGAGGCGCCTTCGGCAACGCCTTGGACCGCTTTCTGCACGGCGCTGTCGTCGACTTTTTCGATTTCCGCATCTGGCCGGTGTTCAACATCGCCGATATCGGCATCGTCGTCGGCGTATGCCTGCTGCTGTGGTACAGCTGGACACATATTTCTGAGTAAGCGAGGAGACCAATATGGATGAAGTACGAGTAACCGTAACGGAAGAATGGGCCGATACGCGGCTGGACGTCTATATGGCCAAGACGATGGATATATCCCGCAGCTTTGCCCAGCAGCTTGTCGAAACGGGCGATGTGCTGGTCAACGGCAAGGCTGCGAAGAGCAACCGCCGCCTGAACGAAGGGGACGAAGTGGCCGTGACGATGGAGCAGCCGGCAGAGCTGCAGGCCGTGCCGGAAGATATTCCCCTGAATGTCGTATATGAAGACAAGGACATCATCGTCGTCAATAAGGCCCGGGGCATGGTCGTCCATCCGGCGGCGGGAAATCCCAACGGCACGCTGGTCAATGCCCTGCTGTACCACTGCCGCGGCGAGCTGTCCGGTATCAACGGCGTCATACGCCCGGGCATCGTCCACCGCCTGGACAAGGATACGTCGGGCGTCATGGTAGCTGCGAAAAATGACGAAGCCCATAAGGGGCTGGCCGCGCAGATCAAAGCCCATTCGGCCCGCCGTACCTATTGGGCCCTCGTCCACGGCAACATTGCCGAAGAAAAGGGCATCGTCGACGGGCCCATCGGCCGCCATTCCAAGGACCGAATCAAGATGGCCGTCACCTTTAAGGGCGGCCGGGAAGCCGTGACCCATTTCCGCGTCCTCAAGCGCTACGGCGAGTACACCTGGATTGAATGCAAGCTGGAGACGGGGCGGACCCATCAGATCCGCGTCCACATGGCCTACATCGGCCATCCCGTCGTCAACGATCCCTTATACGGCTATAAAAAAGATGATTTTCCCATTGAGGGGCAGGCCCTTCATTCCCATTGTCTGGATCTGGTTCATCCTGTCACAGGAGAGGCCATGCACTTTGAAGCGCCTATGCCCGACGATTTTGCAGCGTGCCTGCACCGTGCCGAACAGCACAGATAAGCGAGGTGTGTACGATGTGGAAAGAAAAAAATCTGCTCATGGATGAGAAAGCCATGGGCCGGGCGATTCGCCGCATTGCCCACGAAATCATCGAACGGAACAAAGGGCTGGATAATACGGTTCTCGTCGGCATCCATACCCGGGGCGTACCGCTGGCTAAACGGCTGGCAGCGGAGCTGTCGGCTATTGAAGGCCTGGCCGTACCGGTCTACGACCTGGATATTTCCGCCTATCGCGACGACGCCAAAAAAACGTCCATCAACATGGTCGCCAAGGGGCAGACGCGCTTTGACGCCGACGGCAAGACGGTCATTTTAGTCGACGACGTCCTCTTTACGGGACGGACGGTTCGCTCAGCCCTGAACGCCATCATGGAGCTGGGCCGGCCTCGCTACATCGAGCTGGCCGTCCTCGTCGACAGGGGCCACCGCGAGCTGCCTATCCGCGCCGATTACGTAGGGAAAAACGTGCCCACGTCGCGGCGCGAAGATATTTCCGTCCAGCTGCGCGAAGTAGACGGGCAGGAGCAGGTCGTCCTGCGGGAACAAATCTGATATACTATATATAACAAGAAATAGAGGACGCTTCGCAGCCTCCTTACCGTGTATGTTCTAAGGAAGTGATACTATGGTAGGTCAATTAGTAGGAATCGTCGTCGTCCCTCTCGTCGCCTTTATCGTGTATATGCTGTACGCAAAATATCTGCGGTAACGGCGCGGCGGCAGCTGCTCTATCGGGGGCGCTGCCGTTTTTTATATGCCAATTCATGCTTTTAAAACATGAATTGGCATTTTTTCTAAGTATTTGTTATTGCTATTCCCGTAGTATATACTTGAGCTATCAAGAGAAGGACTTTTGAAGCAGAACATCGGAGGAGGTATTCCTATGAAAGGACGAAGCAGAAACTATATTATCATGGCCTTGTTAGGCCTGTCCGTTTTGGGATTCGGCGGGCTGGCCGCCGCAGCTAATTCGGCGGGACACGCGTTGCGTCTGACAGCCGATGTGACACTGCCGCCTGGCGACATGTCCCGCGGAGCCGATAATTTCTACGTCAGCGACAAGCTGAACGGCAAAACCGTGACGTTTAGCAACATATACGATATGAAGGTCGCCGGCAATCTCTTCGTGCCCAAGACGCTGAAAGCCGGACAGAAGCTGCCGGCTATTATCGTCGGCCATCCCATGGGAGCCGTGAAGGAGCAGAGCGCCAGCCTGTACGCCCAGAAAATGGCTGAACAGGGCTACGTGACATTAGCTATCGACCTGCCCTACTGGGGTGAAAGCGAAGGGACGCCGCGCAACAGCGTCAATCCCGACACCTATGCCGAAGCCTTCAGCGCCGCCGCCGACTACCTTGGCACCCGCGATTTTGTAGACCGGGACAACATGGGCGTCATCGGCATTTGCGGCAGCGGCAGCTTCGCCATCAGCGCGGCGAAAATCGACCCGCGCCTCAAGGCCATCGCGACGGTCAGCATGTATAATATGGGCGACGCCAACCGCCACGGCCTTTATCATTCCGTGTCGCTGGAGCAGCGCAAGGCGATCATCGCCCAGGCGGCCCAGCAGCGCTACGTCGAATTTGAAGGCGGCGAACGACAATATACGAGCGGCACGACTCACGAGCTGACGGAGGATACGGACCCGATTCAGCGCGAGTTCTACGATTACTACCGCACGTCCCGCGGCTCGTATACGACGCCCGGCGAAGATCCGGCTCATACGACCCATCCGACGCTGACGACGAACGTGAAGTTCATGAACTTCTATCCCTTCAACGACTTGGATTTGATTTCGCCGCGTCCCATGCTGTTCATCGCCGGAGCCGACGCTCATTCCCGTGAATTCAGCGAAGATGCGTATCGATTAGCGAGCGAACCGAAGGAGCTGTACATCGTTCCCAATGCCGGCCACGTCGATTTGTACGACAGGACCGACGTCATTCCCTTCGGCAAGCTGACTCAGTTTTTCAATCAATATTTAAAGCACTAAGAAAATCGGCAGGCGCTGCGGCAGTCCATAGCGGACGCGGCGGCGCCGCCGTCTGTTCAGTGCATAGGAGGCCATGATGAAAGGACATCGGTTATTTATTTTTATCTTAGCCGTCGGCGTGTTCGGCATTTTAAATACGGAAATGGGGGTCATCGGTCTTCTGCCGTACGTATCAGCGTATTTCGGCGTATCTATTTCCGAAGCGGGGGCGTTGGTCAGCTTGTTTGCCCTCATCGTCGCCGTGTCGGGGCCGGTCATGCCACTGCTCATGTCGCGGTTTGAGCGGAAAAAGGCGATGCTCTTCGTGCTGGCCGTCTTTATCGCCGGCAACATCGTATCGGCTGTGACGGACAGCTTTGCCGTCCTCTTGGCGGCCCGGGTCATTCCGGCCTTTTTCCATCCCGTGTACTGCGCCCTGGCCTTTTCGGCGGCGGCGGAAGCGGTGCCCCGGGAATACGCCCCCGACGCCGTCGGCAAGGTCATGGTCGGCGTAGCTGCCGGCATGGTTCTCGGCGTGCCTGTCAGCAACTTCCTGGCTGACGTCGTATCGCTGCAGGCGGCCTTCGCCTTCTTCACGGCTGTCACAGCGGCGGCTTTTTTGGCGACGCTGTGTTGCATTCCGTCCATGCCGGCTGGCCCGAAACGGACCTACGGCGAGCAAATCGGCATTCTGCGCCGCCCCGCCGTGTGGATGTCGATTTTTGCCATCGTCTTCATGAACGGCGCCTTATTCGGCGTATTTACCTATTTAGCCGAATATCTGGGCGTCGTGACGGCCTTGTCCGGCGGAGCCGTCAGCCTGTTTTTATTCGCCTACGGCCTATCCAACAGCGCAGGCAGCTTCCTGTCGGGGCGGCTCATCCGCTGGAACGAGGGGCTGATCGTGCAGGCCTTTCCTTGGATTCTGCTGGCGCTGTATGCCTTGGTATGGCTGGGCGGCACGACGGCGGCTGTCATGGCCGTCCTCGTCGTGGCCTGGGGCTTCATCGGCGGCGTCAACGCCAGCACGCAGCAGTATATCCTCACCCAGACTGCGCCGGAAGCGAAGGAATTTGCCAGCGGCATCTTCCTCACGTCGGCCAACGCCGGCACCATGGCTGCCTCGGCTCTCTGCGGCTGGTGCATTGCCCAGTGGGGCACGGCGGCCGTTCTCCTAGGCGGCGCGTCCTTTGCCGCCGTCAGCGCCGTGTTCCTGTGGCTGCGGCTGCTGGCATTTCGATCGGCCCGCTCTGACGGGAGGTCTGCCGCGTCGTTTTATTCGTAGTAGTATCATGACGCCGCTTTTCAAGACCTTTATATACAGTAAATCCCTGCAGCCGATGTTATTACATGGGCTTGCAGGGATTTTTTGTAGTATGTTATTCAATTTGTCCAAGGGATGCCAGTTCGTTGCGGACATGGTCTAAAAAAATACGGCTGGCCTTGGAAAAGCGGTGCGATTTCTTCCACAATAAATACGGAACCGCCTGGAGGGGCGGATGGAAGGGGCGATGGCACAGCGGGCTGTCCGGACCGGTCGGGGCGAGATGGTCGAAGGAGGTGGCATAGCCCAGCCCTTCCTGAACCAGCAGGGATGCGTTGTAAAAGAGGTTGTATATGGCGACGATATGGAGCTGCTCGACGGGAACGCCGAGCCAGCCGGAAAATTCGTTGTGCTCCCAGGCCTGAGCCGAGTAAATCAAGGGGATGGAAAGGAGAGCCTGCGGCTCTATGACGGCCTTTTGGCTGAAAGGGCTGTCCTTCCGCATGAGCAGGCCCCAGCGGTGCGTCCCAGGCAGGCGCAGGTAGTGATACTGCGTCAGGTCGAGGGGGCCGAAGACGACGGCGAAATCCGTCAGGCCCTTATCCAGCTTATCCAACACGTCGGGCGCGTTGCCGCTGCAGAAATGGGTTTGGATAAAGGGATAGGAACGCTGCATCGCTGTCAGCGTGCGGGCGATAAAGCGGATGGGCTCGCCTTCGCCGCAGCCGATGCGCACTTCGCCGCGGATCGAGGCGTCGTCCATAGCGGAAAACTCCGTCGTCGTCTTGTCGATGAGGCTGAGGATTTCTTCGGCCCGCTGGCGCAGGAGGAGTCCTTCCTCCGTCAGGGTGATGCGGCGGCTGCCGCGGATAAACAGCTGCTGCCCCAATTCCTCTTCCAGCTCCATGAGCTGCCGCGACAAGGTCGGCTGCGTGACGTGCAGGGCCTTCGCCGCCTGGGTAATGCTGCCTTCCTGAACGACTGTAAGAAAATATCGAAGTACGCGGATTTCCATGACCTCAGCTCCTTTATATCATCTATCTGTATTATATCATACGATACGTATCGGAGCCTTCCTTTCCGTTTGGCATAGGCCGCGCATTGCCGGGCGTATACATGTTTGGGGTAATACAAGTAGGAGGAGGCGAGGCCGTGAAGCGAACTACGGATTGGGAGGAACTGACCATATAGGACAATTTTTTATTTCGAAAGGTCAGGTGCAATAAGCGCCTGTGTCAGCATTTTATTGAGAATATACTGCAAATTAAGATAGCCGATATACTTATACCTTTCAGAACTGCTGCGTAGAAGCCGGCCTGGAGCTGAACAACGAGGCGACGAAGATAGTCCTATTCCTCGAAGCAAGGGACACAGCGAGACGCTGGACCCTGACGTGCGGGCATTTTTGAGGTACGCAGACGGAAAGGCGGCAGTACCGACATTAACCAGTATTACGTAAAACACGCGAGGCCGATGGCACCTTTAGTACAGGGCAATCGGCCTCGTGGGTTTTATGCAGGTTTATTCTATTATTTAAAGCTGTTCAGCCATTTCGTTGCGCTTTCGACGGTTTGGCGGCCGTTGAGGAGCTTGCCTGACTTAATCATCGCGCCGGGGCAGGACGGCTGCAGGTCTTTGGCCGTATTGCCGAGACCGCTGCCGCCGGACGTGGCGAAGAGGATGATCGTCTTGCCGGAGAAGTCGTGGCTTTCTAAAAAGGTCTTGATGATAGACGGAGCCGTGTACCACCAGATAGGGAAGCCGAGATAAATGGTATCGTAAGGGCTGACGTCGATGGATTTGCCGCCTATGGCCGGGCGGAAGGACGGGTCGTTCTTTTCTTTTGTCGTGCGGCTGCTGCGGTCGGTCCAGTCTAAGTCGGCCGGCGTGTACGGCGTTTCCGGCACGATTTCATAGATATCGGCTTTGGCTGCCTGGGCTAATACGGCCGCGGCTTTTGCCGTCGTGCCGCTGGCAGAAAAATATGCTACTAAGGGTTTGTTCATCATAAGGTCCTCCTGTCATGAAATAAATTATAGAATCTTACCTTTGCGTTCTGGCGAAGGACAGGCATTTGCCGATGCGCTTGCCCGTGCGGAGATAGGTATACGTCGGGAATTCAAACAGAACCGGCGCGATTTTTTCGTAGTCCGGCTTGCCGTCGGCCGTCAGGATTTCTTCTTCGGCCAGGACGGCCTTGATTTCCAGGATGAAATTGTCAAAGGTTTCCGTTTCGTAATTGTCGGCGACGCGGCATTCCAGCGTAAGGGGCGATGCCGTCGGAATGGGCGCCCCTGTTTCACCGGCGGTCCAGTCGAACAGCCTCGATTTATCCTCCCGATGGCCGCTGACGCTGCCGGCGCAGTCGGCCTTGGGCAGCATGGCTTCGTCGACGAGGCTGACCGATACGACGCCGTGCCGGCGGATGCCTTCGTTCGTATAGTGAATCTTTGCACAGCTGATGAGGATGCGGTCGTGCCCGATGACGCCGACATGGGCGACGGTCATCCAGCTCGGCTTGCCGTCGACCATCGCGCCGACTATGGTTAAGGGCGTCGGGTACAAGGCGGGAAATGCGCCGATATTCTTTTTCATAGAGTCCTCCTGTAAAAACGAACTGTATAGTAATTAGGAAATAAATAACATAACGTAACTTAATAAAATAATAGCATACGCGATGATTCTTGTCAATGTACGGCCCTATGGTCTATAATGAAACCATAGTACATGATATTTATATACAAGGAGGGCTATATGTCGGAATTTGTCAGGGCGCGGAGCGCCGAACAAAAGGAAGCGCGCATGGAAGAAGTGAAGCAGGCAGCAGATAGGCTGTTTTCCGCCAAGCCCTATCATGACATCACGCTGACGACCATTGCCGCCGAGCTGTCGTGGACCCGGGCTAATTTATATAAATACGTGACCAGCAAGGAAGATATTTTTTTGGTTCTATGCGGCGAAAAGATGAGCGCCTATATGGATGCCCTGCTGGCGGCCTTTCCCCCCGGCTGCGGCTACGCCGTGGGCGTATATGCCGAGGTATGGGCAGGCATCTTGTCGGCTCATCGGGATTACCTGCGCTACGGCGATATTTTGTCGTCTATTATCGAGACGAACGTCTCCGTCGACAGGCTGGCGGAGTTTAAAGCCTTGTATTTCGAGAAGGCCGGAGCGCTGGCTGCCGTGCTGGCGCAGAATTTGGGAATCCGGCAGGAAGAGGCCTGCGAGTGCATCCTGGCCGTGTATTTCCACGCCGTCGGCATATGCAGCATGTGCTGCGACAATCCCCTGCTGCGTCAGGCCTTGGAGCGAGCCGGCATCGCCGTTGAGCCCGTCGATTTTCAGGACAATATGAAGCGGTTTATCGCCATGAATTTGGAGTATTACGGCGCAGGACGGACGAAGGGGCGGGGATGAAGGCCATATATTGTGGTTTCTCCGAAATGTTGCTATACTAAAGTCAAATGACAGGCATTATTTATTTTTTATGGAAAAGGAGAGGATGACGCGATGAAAAAAATCATAAACGACGTGGCAAACGTTGAAGAGGAAATGATCCTGGGATTGGTCAAGGCGGCGCCGCAGAAGCTGCGCAAGCTCGACTACGGGACGATTGTCGTGCGGGAGCCGAAGCAGGAAGACAAGGTCGCCCTGGTCAGCGGCGGCGGCAGCGGCCACGAACCGGCCCACGGCGGCTACGTCGGCGAAGGCATGCTGGACTGCGCCGTAGCCGGTACGGTCTTTACGTCGCCGACGCCGGACCAGGTGCTGGAAGGCATCAAGGCCGTCGCGACGGATAAAGGCGTACTGTGCGTCGTCAAAAATTATACCGGCGACGTCATGAATTTTGAAATGGCCATCGAAATGGCTGCCGACGAAGGCATCAAGGCCGATTACGTCGTCGTCAACGACGACGTAGCCGTCAAGGACAGCCTGTACACGACGGGACGGCGCGGCGTAGCCGGCACGATTTTCGTGCATAAAATCGCCGGAGCCAAGGCCGCCGAAGGCGCGAGCCTGGAAGAAGTCAAGGCCGCGGCGGAAAAGGTCATCGCCAACGTCCGCTCCATGGGCATGGCTATTGAGCCCTGCACGGTGCCGGCGGCAGGCAAGCCGGGATTTGAGCTGTCCGATACGGAAATGGAGATCGGCATCGGCATCCACGGCGAGCCGGGCACGCACCGCGAAGCCCTGGGCACGGCCGATTCCATCGCCAAGATGCTTCTCGACAGCATTCTCGCTGATTTGGATTACACCGGCAGCGACGTCGTCGTCCTGGTCAACGGCATGGGCGGAACGCCTCTCATGGAGCTGTACATCGTAAACAACTTTGTGCAGGATTACCTGAAGGAAAAAGGCGTCCGCGTTTATGACACGATGGTCGGCAACTACATGACGTCTATCGAAATGGCCGGCTTCTCCCTGACGCTGCTGCGGCTGGACGATGAAATGAAGAAGCTTTACGATGCCAAGGCCGACACGCTGGCCTGGAAGAAATAAGGGAGGGACGGGCGATTGAATACGCAGAAATTAGCCGAAGTCATGACGGCTATTGCTAAAACTATAGAAGAAAATAAGGATTTCCTGACGCAGCTCGATAATGAAATCGGCGACGGCGACCACGGCATCAACTTGGCCCGCGGCTTTGCCGCCGTGGAACAAAAGCTGCCCTCCTGGGCCGGTACGGACATCGGCACCCTTCTCAAGGGCGTGGGCATGCAGCTCGTATCGACAGTCGGCGGTGCGTCGGGCCCCCTGTACGGTACGGCGTTTATGAAGGCCGGCATGGCCTGCAAGGGGATGACCGAGCTGGACGGGCCGGCTTTCGCAGCGGCCATGGAAGCGGCCGTCGAAGGCATCAAGATGCGCGGCAAGGCGACGGAAGGCGAAAAGACGATGCTCGATGCCTTATGCCCGGCCCTGCGGGCAGTGAAAGCAGCCGTAGAAAACGGCAAATCGCTGAAAGAAGCCTTGCAGGACGGCGCGTCGGCAGCCGAACAGGGTGTGGCATATACGAAGACGATCATTGCCACTAAAGGACGGGCCAGCTGCCTCGGCGAGCGCAGCCTGGGACATCAGGACCCGGGAGCGACGTCGTCGTGGTATATGCTGCGGACCATGGCGGAGCACATAGACGAATAAGGATAGAAAAACGGGCCGGCGTATTGCCGGCCTTGTGTACGGAGGAGGAAACAACATGGTAGGCATCGTATTGGTATCGCACAGCCAAAAGGCGGCGGAAGGCGCGGCCGAGCTGGCGAAGATGATGGCCCCGGCGGCTCCCGTCGCCGCGGCCGGCGGCATGGAAGACGGGAGCCTCGGCACGAGCTTTGAAAAAATCTGCGCCGCCGTCGAGTCGGTATATTCGGAAGACGGCGTCGTCGTCATCATGGACATGGGCAGCGCCGTCATGACGGCCGAGATGGTCGTCGAAGCCCTGGACGACAAGCGAGTCGTCCTTCTCGACTGCCCCTTTGTCGAAGGCGCAGTCATCGCCGCCGTCGAAGCGGAGGGCGGCACGGCCATAGAAGAGATGCAGGAAAAGGTCGAAGGCGGGCGGGACCGCAAGCTGTAAGGGTGGGGAAGCATGATCGGGCGTTTACTCAAATTCCTCTGCACGCTGGTCTGTCTAGCCGCCGTACTGGCCTTCGGCGCGGGACTGTATATCGGCAATCTGGCCTTCGAGCGGTTTGCTTCCGCACCATGGGACGTCATATTCGGCATTGAAAACATGTCCCGCGACGTAGATCGAATCGACGCCGGCGAGGAACGGTTCGACTGGCAGGAGGCGGAGACGGCGGGCCGTGACGGCGTTCCCTTGCGGGGGACATATATTGAAGACCAGGGCGGCTCCCATCATACGGTAATCCTGCTGCACGGCTTGTATCATAATCGGGCCATGTGCCTGCCCTACGTCGGCATGTACCGCAGCCTGGGCTACAACGTTCTGCTCGCAGACCAGCGCGGCCACGGCGAAAGCGGCGGCCAGACCGAATGGGGCGTCCAGGAAGCCGACGATATCGGCCAATGGATACAGTGGCTGAAAGAAAAAGACGCAGATATGACCGTCGGCCTCCACGGCGTGTCCCTGGGCGCGGCTATGGCGCTCTTGTACGCCGGCAGCGACGCCGGACGGGATACGGCCTTCGTCGTCGCCGACAGCTCCTACGGCAACATCGTGTCCTTGGGACGGGAAAAGCTCATGGCGGCGGCAAAAGACGACCGCCTCGTCTGGGAATACGACATCCTCATGCCCTTTTTCCAAGGGGCTATGTGGTATCACACGGGCAAGTTTTTATCGGACATCGAGCCGGCTCACGCCGTCCGGTCGATACGCTGTCCCGTCTTGTTCCTCCACGGGCAGGAGGATCGCCTCGTGCCGGTAAAGACCGTCTGGAGTCTCTATGAAAACTGCGCCAGCGCGGAGAAATACGTCCGCGTCTTCGAAGGCTCGCCCCACGCCGTCGGCATTTCGACGAACCGAAGGGAATACCGGCAGCTCGTCACGGAATTTCTCTTGAACACGCAGTGAAGGAAAGGCACGGAAATCGTACATGACAGCATACAAAGAAATAATCGATAACAAAAAGAAATACCTGTCCCTGCTGTTGCTGGCTGACGAGCAGGAGTCGATGATAGATACGTATTTGGAGCGCGGACGGCTGTACGTCCTGGAAGACGGCGGCGTCCGCGCCGTCTGCGTCGTGACCGATGAGGGCGATGGCGTATTGGAAATCAAAAATCTGGCCGTCTCCCCGCCGTGGCAGCGCTGCGGATACGGACGAGCCTTCGTTGAATATATCCGGCGGCGCTATCGGGGCGCTTTTCATACGCTGCAGGTCGGCACTGGCGACAGCACCTTGACCATACCCTTTTACGAAGCCTGCGGATTTGTGAAATCACACTGCGTCAGAAATTTTTTCATAGATCACTACGACCATCCCATCTATGAAGGCGGTGTGCGCCTCGTTGACATGATATACCTCCGCCGGGACCTATGAACGGCCTCTGGGGAAGAAAGAATCTCCTTGCGAAGACCGTACAAGACTGCTATAATAGGAAACGGAATCACTATAAATACTATATACAGTATAAGTAATAATAATACAATACCATATATAATATATAAGAATGCATAGGAGGGTGTTTCATGAACGAGCAGGAATGGCTGGGCGAACAGAATCAGCTGGGCATGGATATTTGGAAAAACAAGTACTGCAACAATGGCGAAACCTTTGAGCAGTGGATTGACCGCGTCAGCGGCCATGACGAAGACGTGGCGCAGCTGCTGAAGGAGCAGAAATTCCTTTTCGGCGGCCGCATTTTGGCCAACCGCGGATTGGAATACGAAGGCAAGAAAATCACCTTGTCGAATTGCTACGTCATGACGCCGCCGGAAGACAATATCGAAAGCATCTTCGACCGCGCCGGGAAGCTGGCCCGCACGTACAGCTACGGCGGAGGATGCGGCATCGATATTTCCGGCCTCAGTCCCAAGGGTGCACGCATCAACAACGCGGCGAAGGAAACGAGCGGCTCCATTTCCTTTATGACACTCTATTCCCTCGTGACGGAGCTTATCGGCCAGAACGGCCGCCGCGGCGCCCTCATGATTTCCATCGACTGCGCCCATCCCGACGTCCTGGAATTCATCAAGCTGAAAACCGATTTGAACAAGGTGACGAAGGCCAATATTTCCATCCGCCTGAGCGACGAATTCATGGAAGCCGTCAAAGCCCGCCAGCAGTTCCGCCTGCATTACACGCGGAAGGAAACGGGCCAGGTCATCGAAAGCATGGTCAACGCCGCCGACATCTTCCGCCTCGTCGCCGAAACGAACTGGGACTATGCCGAGCCGGGAGCCCTGTTCTGGGACCGTATCTGCCAGTGGAACCTCCTGGCCAATACGAAGGAATTTAAATTTGCCGGCGTCAATCCCTGCGCCGAAGAACCCTTGCCGGCCGGCGGCTCGTGCCTCTTGGGCAGCCTGAACCTGGCGAACTTCGTCCGCGATCCCTTTTCGGACAAGTCCCTCTTTGATTTCAACGAATTCCGCCGCTGCGTGACCATCGCCGTGCGGGCTTTGAACGACGTCCTCGACGAAGGCCTGCCCCTCCATCCCTTGCAGGAGCAGCAGGACAGCGTGCGCCAGTGGCGGCAGATCGGCCTGGGCATCATGGGCCTCGGCGACATGCTCATCAAGCTGGGCATTACCTACGGCAGCGACGAAGCCGTCGCACTGTGTGATGAAATCGGCTTTGCCATGACCGATACGGCCATCGCCGCCTCGGCCAACCTGGCCGGCGAACGGGGCGCCTTCGACATGTGCCACATCGACGAAATCATGGAAACGCCCTTCTTTAAGGCCAACACGACGAAAAAGACGGCGGCCCTGGTCAAGGAAAAGGGCCTGCGCAATTCCCAGCTCCTGACCATCGCCCCGACGGGCACCCTGTCGACTATGCTGGGCATTTCCGGCGGCATCGAGCCCATTTACGCCAACTTCTACGAACGGAAAACCGAGTCCCTCCACGGCACGGACGTCTACTATAAGGTCTACACGCCTATCGTCGAACGGTACATGAAGGCTCACAACATTAAAGACGACTCCCAGCTGCCGGAATACTTCGTCACTGCCCTGACCCTGGACTACCACCAGCGCGTCGCCATGCAGGCCATATGGCAGCGGCACATCGACGCCTCCATCAGCTCGACGGTCAACGTGCCCAACAGCTTCACCGTCGAAGACACGGAAAACCTCTACCTCCTGGCCTATGAAAAAGGCTGCAAGGGCCTGACCTTGTTCCGCGACGGCTGCAAGCGGGCCGGCATCCTGACGACCCACGTCGACAAGAAGGCCGCCCCCATCGCCGGCGCAGGCCTCGAACGGGGCGAAATCGTCAGCATCGACGACAACGTCATCGGCAAAAAACGCAAGCTCGTCACGGGCTGCGGCAGCCTGCACTGCCTGGCCTTCTTCGATCCCGAAACGGGAGCCCTCCTGGAAACGTATTTGAGCAAGGGCTCCACAGGCGGCTGCAACAACTTCATGATCGGCCTGTCCCGCATGATTTCCATCAGCGCCCGCGCCGGCATCGACATCTACACCATCATCGACCAGCTCAACTCGACGGGGAACTGCCCGTCCTACTCGGTCCGCCGGGCTACGCGGGGCGATACGAGCAAGGGCTCCTGCTGCCCCATGGCCGTCGGCAACGCCCTTCTCGACATGTACGACGAAGTGCAGGAAGACCTGCGCCAGTCCGCCGCCGTGACCCAGGGCGACGTGCCGGTCAAAAAAGCGCCGGTCAAACCGAAGGCCGATAAAAAAGTCACGGCCGAAAGCATCTTCTGCCCCCAGTGCGGCGAGCCCTTAGTCTTTGAAGGCGGCTGCAACACCTGCAAGAACTGCGGCTGGAGCAAGTGCAATTAACAACGTCATAGCAAGATACGAAAAAGAAGGCCGTCTTTCGGGGCGAGCCTTCTTTTTTGCGCGCAGAACTACAGGACGATATAGGCAAAGGAATCCCTTCATGATATACTTTTCTTATCAGTCTTTGCAGACGCAGGATAACAACATGACAGAGATAGGAGACTTGCTATACATGAATTCGATGAAACGATATGCCCTGCTGATGACGCTGCTGTCCCTGCTGTACAGTACGCCGTACGGGATGGCGGCCGATGCCGGCAGCTTTAAAACGGAAGAGTATAAAGCCATAGGAGAGAATGTCTTCGACCTGATCCATGCCGACGACGCCTATGCCAAGGGTTACACCGGCAAGGGCGTAACTGTCGGCGTGACGGATGTAAGTATTGTTAATTTTGCCCATCCTGAATTTGCCGGTAAGGATAATAATACCGTAGTGCATGATGCTTTAAACGGCAATTATGGCAATTTAACCTGGGCTAATCTTAATCATGCTACGCATGTAGCGGGCATTGTTGCTGCCAATAAGGATGGGGCAGGTATGCACGGAGTTGCTTATGATGCCGGTATTGCCGGCAGTTCTGCAGCGGCGTCGTATGCTCCGGTGAACAGCCCAAATGAATCTCCTAATTTTTTACCGGCAACATCAATGTATGATTATTATTTAGCTAACCCGGATATAAAAATTATGGTAAATTGCAAGTTGAATTTGAACAACCATAATCAGGAAACACACTCACTAG
>ERZ791821.395-NODE-395-length-38846-cov-4.475110_pt1 | contig 38846 bp, 33 predicted proteins | sample MGYA00510300_ERZ791821 | MGnify/ENA primary metagenome ERZ791821 (study PRJEB30046, sample SAMN00792034) | human gut metagenome | study: EMG produced TPA metagenomics assembly of the A metagenome-wide association study of gut microbiota in type 2... | reverse complement strand
TTCGTCGGTGTGGCGTATCCGCCAAATAAAATTTCAAAAACATTCTTAAAAATGCAAGCATTTTATAGCTGTTTTTTGAAATTTTGCTTGGCTCTGAACAGTTACCAGATTATAACATTTCGATAAAGGCTGCAATACGTGTATTCAGCTGTCCGACATCGGTCTGGGAATAATCTGTCTCAACGTTCATGTATGGAATTCCTTTTTCCTCGTTTACAAAGCGGCGGATGGAAAGAGTCTCTACGTTATAAGTGTGACATGCCTGAAGTGTCATTTCAAGTACTCCATCTACTTTGTACTCGTCGATCAGTCTTCCGAGAAGCTCCAGACGGTTCGGGTTTGGAGTCATAACAGAACATCCGATGGAGAGGTAACGCTCTGCGATTGCCTGGTAAATGTCTTCAGCATCTTCGTCAATCAGACGATCGATGGATTTTGCACCGGAGCAGTTTTCAAATGTAACAACGATTCCGCCGTTATTCTCAACAGCGTCGATGATCTTCTCTGTTGCACCGCCGATCGGGCATCCGGTGATCAAGATTCTAGGTTTCTTATCTTCACGTTTTCCTTCCGCATATTCTTTCTCGATCTTAGCTGTCAGTGCGTCAACTTCTCTGGCAATCAATGTACGGTCGAGCTTAAAACCACTTCCGTACAGAACGCGGAAAAGGTCATGTCCTTTGATCGGTGCAGGATCATGTCTCATTACTCCATAAAGGTTCTTCAAGGATGCACGCACTTCATTCTCCAGCTTAACTGCTTCACGAACCTGCTCGTCTGTAATCGTTACCTCGAATTTTTCTTCGAGATATTCTTTGAAGCGGAGAATCTCAGCTTTCCAAAGATTGAGTACTTCAGCTTTCTGGGATTGTGGCAGTTCCATGATGAAGACCTCTTTGAATTCGCCCATGTATTCGTACATTTTCTTCTTACCGTCACATGTTGTCTCTCCGACAACAACGTCTGAGAAGTAGAAGAAAGGACATTTGTCTGTCTTTGCAAATCCATAACTGGATTTGATCAGTGGGCATAAGTTACGTGGCAGATCCTTTTCTGCTGCAGGGATCGTCTCATCAGATGTAGAGCAGAGGCTGACTGTTGCTGCGCCCATTGCCATGGCGATCTCCTTTGGAAAATAAGTACAGTAGGATCCAATCACAGGGATTCCTTTGTCCTTTAACTGTTTTACAGCGAGAAATGATTTCTGACGCTGCTCTGCAAATTCTTCAAATACTTCCGGTAAATCTTTAATAATTTCCATAATCGTTCTCCTTATTGTTGGTTTTGTGGATGGCTATTGTAGAGAGATTATTTTATTAAACGTATGCTTTCCAAAAAACAAACGATGGGAATAATACACTCATAACCAAAGTGTTTATAGATAAATTTTATCGTTTTTGAATGAATTTTTCCAATAGATAATGTATATATGAAGAATATATTTATAGATAATAACTATAAATATTAAAAGGTATTGAAAGTGATGTGCTAAGCAGAGATCAGTAACTGTAAAGAGTACAGAGTAGACCGACATAAAAGAATATAAGGTAAAATAAAGGGATGAAGACTTTTGGCAACGCCAGATAAGGAAGTTAAATGTTCAGACAGTATCAATTCTTTGAACTGTTCCAATAAACACTGTCTGCCCTTTGGATTAAAATGTGTGGATACTTCGTAGGGTGTCCCGCCGATTTTCATTGACTTTCGGGCAACAAAAAAAGCCGGTACATCAACGCATACCGACCAATGCAATAGGATAGACTTATCCCTTGTGGTTTTGGTATCACATCAATGTAACCGGCTCCTTGATAACGGTTATCTGTAAATTCTTTACATCAATAAAACATTCCTGCCGCAAATAGGACAGAGTATCCATTCTGTTTTAATATCCATAAACAGATCTTATTCTAAATCTTCCAATACCGCAGAAATATCTCTATTGATACAAACGGATTGCTTTTCAATTTCTTGCGGACAAAATGCCTCGCCGTAATTGATACAAGCATAAGTGGCATTAGGGTTTTGGGCGGTCATCCGCCAAAACGGATACTTAATAATAACCGGGGTATTTGCGCCTACACCAAGTTCCAAAAACAAAATATGCAAGTCTTTGTGTCGGCGAATAAAATCGTCATAGCGATTGGAAGCAGAATACCACCCCTCGTCTTGAACAAAAGTCATATCGCTGCGGAGGTTCATTGTCATTGGTGCTCCGCATACCGGGCATTTAGGTATCAACTCTGTGGGGATTTTCATATCCTTTTGCTCAGCTACCATTTGCCAGACGATTTCCTCATTGTCATAGGTTTTTTGATGGCATGGTTTGGAGCATTGCCACAAGCCGTAATCTCCCTGCGTATAAAACAGCCGCTTTTTATCAAAACCGGCCAACTGAAACTGGTGATCCACATTTGTGGTAAGCACAAAATAATCCTTATCTTTTACCAGCTTCAACAGGTCGGTATAAGGCTTTCCAATATCGACATCATAACGATTTACAAAAATATGCCGTGACCACCACGCCCAGTATTCTTCGAGTGTTTCATAAGGATAAAAGCCTCCTGAATAAATATCCCTGATCCCATATTTCTTATGAAAATCTGAAAAATATCTCTCAAAGCGTTCACCGTCATAATGCATTCCTGCAGACGTAGACATCCCTGCGCCTGCGCCGATCACAATAGCATCGTCTGTTTCAATCTCGTTTTTCAACTCTTTAATTTGTTTTGAGTAATTCTTGATAGATTTTGTAGTCAATATCTTTGAAAACATTAAAAATCACCTCTATTTCACTGTGGGCTTGTGCTTTGAAGCTTTTTACGGTCTGAATAGCAATCTCTGCCGCCTTATCATTTGGAAAATGAAACTCTCCGGTAGAAATGCAGCAAAACGCAATACTCTTGAGCCCCTTTTGCTCTGCTAACTCCAAGCAGGAGCGATAGCAAGACACAAGCATTTTTTTATCCTTTTTTGTAAGCCACCCACTAACAATAGGGCCGACTGTGTGAATAACATATTGACAGGGCAGGTTATAGGCAAGCGTCATTTTGGCTGTGCCTGTTTCTTCTTCGTGTCCCTGCTGTTTCATAAGGTCAAAACAAGCTAACCGAAGCTGTATACCGGAAAATGTATGAATGGCATTATCAATACAACCGTGATTGGGGCAGAAGCAGCCAAGCATTTGACAGTTAGCGGCATTCACAATAGCGTCGCACTCGAGCGTAGTAATGTCACCCTGCCAAAGATATAATCCTTTTTGAATAGGCTCTAATTCGGTTAGTTTTGTAATTCCCTTTCGCCGTATTTCCTCTTGCAGATAGGCATTTTGTACATCTAAAAACGCATCATTGACAGGTAACGGCATACGGATATTAAAAAGGGAGCGCAGCAGGACTTTTTGTTTCTGCTCATTCGTTGGAATTTCCATTTTGGAATACTGCGGTTGCTCTTTCAATAGTTCCTGTATAAGAAATAATCTTTTTTCTGTTTGTGTCATATCATCCTCTCTTTACTATCATAATTTACAGCCGATACATTTATCGGTGATGAAATACCCCTCACAAATTTCCTCTGCACCGCCAAAGCTGAAATTTGTGCGTTCAACCATTCATAAAAGCTCTTTCCTTTAGCTGTGAGAAAGTATAAGCTGTTCTCATCGCTATCCATTATATCAATGGCGCAGGTAACCGGCAGCCCTTGTTCATCCACCGTAGCAACAACAGTTGTATGAATTTCACGCACGATAAAGCGCAGATAATCCGTTGCTTTCATAAAAAACCTCCTCGCTATTTTATACCTTTCAGAATCGGTGTAAGTTTTTTGTAAATCAGCATGGTAAAGATACTGATTGCAAGCCCTTTGAGCAAATTGAACTGGAAAGCATAGCTGTCATAGCCAGTGTTCGTGTATTGAAAATATTTGTTGTTTTTTTTGATATTGATTTAGATTGTACAAACATAATTTCATTCTCCTTACGAGATATGAATGGAATTAAGAGAATCCCCGCAGATACCATCTGCTGTACAGTTGGTCTGCGGGGAACTCTTTTTATATCTTCTTTCATCCGGACTTTACCGTCGGTAACGGAATCTCACCGTTTCGGCCGCTTTGCGGTTCGCAGACTTTACTGCCGGTCGGGAATTTCACCATGCCCCGAAGATAAACGTAAACCTACGAGATTAGAATGTGTATTCTCTGGGCGGGTTGCCGGAGAAATCAGCAATAACCGCTTTTGCGTCGGCCAGATAGAACACCTCAAAAACAGGGTTATCGGCAGTCTGATAATTGCCCTTTACAATCGGATTTTCAAGAGCCGCTTCCTTAATGGCTTTGTCGTCAACAAACGTCGCTTTGCCGCTGACACGAATCCACTCATAGGACGGCGAGGAAATGCAGATTTCTACATACGGATTCTCCCGCATATCCTTGTAAACATCCTTTTGATTGCCGGTGTTAAACCAAAGTTTACCGTCCTTTTCAAAGCTGAACATAAACGGACGGCATTTTGCCTTTCCGTCTCTGCCAATCGTTGCGAGATACTGTACGGGATTTGCCTCTAAAAATTTTGATACTTCTGACATGGTGAATGTCCTCCTTTAATGATATAAATTTACTGTTTTTGAAAAACAGTAAATTGCTTATTGATTATTTTCTGACAACGCTGATGCGCTGCTGAATATGATTTCCTTTGGTGATTTCATCAACCATAGCGGTCGCATAGTCGGCATAGCTGATAATGCTTTCCCCACGGCTGTTCAAGGTAAGCTCCTCACCTGCGAGAATATACTCGCCTGTTCTCTCGCCTTCGGCTTGGAAATCACCGGCAGGGCTGATAAATGTCCACTGAACATCGTTTCTCTTGCGCAGTTCTTCAAGCGCTTTGCCCTGTGCTTTCGCCAGCGGCAAAAACTGCGGTGGGAAATCTGGACCGTCGGATACAACTGCGGTATGTTCCTTATCGACATACAGGCTGCCTGCTCCTCCGACAATCACCAAGCGGGTCTTTTTGCCGGAAAGGATGTCGCAAAGGTGCATCAGAGACTTGGTGTGATTCGGGAGTTCTTCCTCTGCCCAAGCACCGAAAGCGTCAACAACAACATCAAAGCCTTCTAAATCTGCTGCGGTCAAATCAAACAGATCCTTGCAGACATATTTCTTTATTGCTGTCTTATTCTCACCTTTTGCGATTGCTGTTACATCCAGCCCTCTGTTGATGGCCTCTTTCACAACTAACCTGCCAACTCTGCCGTTGGCACAAACTACTGCTACTTTCATTTTGCATACCTCCAGTAAAGTATTTTTTGCTGTAACTATCTTGATTACAACGGAATTGTAACGCAGTCGCGTTGTAATGTCAAGGCTTACATCGAAAACTTTAAAAAAAATTATCGACCTGTTTTCAAGGTGTAATCATTGACATTACATCAAATTTTGCTTATAATTATAATGATAAAAATGTGAGGTGGCTTATATGCAGTTTTCTTCAAGACTTCCGGTTGCCGTACATATATTGTTAGCAATCGTTGAATTTGAGGGCAAGGAAAAGACAACATCCACATTCCTTGCCGGAAGTGTAAATGTAAATCCTGTCATTATACGAAATACGCTTGGACAGTTGAAAACAGCCGGGCTTGTTACGGTAAAAGCAGGGGAAGGCGGTGCTTCCCTTGCGAAAGATCCAAAGGACATTACTCTAATGGATGTCTTTAACGCTGTTGAGAAAGAGGAAATGTTATTTCATTTCCACGAAAATCCTAACCCGGAATGTCCTGTCGGTAAAAATGTTCATGCTGTACTGGATCGCAGGCTCTTTTCAATACAGGAAGCAATGCAGAAACAGATGGGGTCTATTACCTTGCAGGACTTAATTGATGATATGGACGGTATACTTGCTAAGTAGTATTTTTGCTTTCGTATACATGCGTCCTCCTTTGTACCTACATTGTAGCAGGAAATTATCAAGATGACGAATGTGCGATTTTAATTTTGACATAAAGAAAGACAGAGTAAAAAGCATCCTTGCCTTATACTCTGTCTTTCTTGCCTTTGCAACGCCCATAAAGTTTTCTTTCTACTGGCTTTCCTTGTATTTACCAGTGAAATCGGATATACTAAAGAATAGTCAATCTTTGAAAAATTTGATATTTATAAGAACAAAAACCAAGGAGAAAAAGAATGAGTATATATGATTTGAATGCATATGAAGTGCTCCAGACAGAAGATTTATCTGATCTGAAGTCAAAGGGGACACTTCTGAAGCATAAGAAAAGCGGAGCACGAGTGCTTCTTATGGAAAATGATGACGAGAACAAGGTGTTTACAATTGGATTCCGTACACCACCGTCAGACAGTACAGGAGTTCCACACATTATGGAACATTCTGTTCTGTGTGGATCAAAAGAATTTCCGGTGAAGGACCCATTTGTAGAGCTTGTGAAAGGTTCTCTGAATACATTTTTGAATGCGATGACTTATCCGGACAAGACAGTATATCCGGTGGCAAGCTGTAATGACAAGGATTTTCAGAATCTGATGCATGTTTATATGGATGCAGTATTTTATCCAAATATTTATCAGCATGACAAGACATTCCGCCAGGAAGGATGGAGTTATAAGCTGGATGATCCAGATGGAGAATTGACGATTAGTGGTGTTGTTTATAATGAGATGAAAGGAGCATTCTCTTCTCCGGAAGGTGTGCTTGACCGCGTGGTTCTGAATTCTCTGTTCCCGGATAATGCGTATTCCGTAGAGTCCGGTGGAGACCCAGATGTGATTCCAGAACTTACTTATGAGCAATTTTTAGATTTCCATAGAAAGTATTATCATCCATCTAACAGCTATATTTACCTGTATGGTGACATGGATATGGAAGAAAAATTAAGATGGCTCGACGAGAAGTATTTGTCAGATTTTGAGAATGAACCGGTGGATTCAGAGATTCATCTGCAGAAGCCATTTACAGAGATGAAGGAAGTCGTTCAGGAGTATTCCATCGCAAGTGAAGAGAGTGAGGAGGATAACACCTATCTTTCTTATAATAAAGTGATCGGTACGACACTGGATGAGAAACTATATCTGGCATTTGAGATTCTGGATTACGCACTTCTGTCCGCACCGGGCGCACCGCTGAAGAAAGCACTTTTGGATGCTGGGGTCGGCAAGGATATCTCAGGATCTTATGACAACGGAGTTTATCAGCCGATCTTCTCTGTGATTTCTAAGAATGCGAATGTAGAGCAGAAGGAAGAATTCGTTCGTGTAATTGAAGATACATTGAAAGATATTGTGAAAAATGGAATCAATAAGAAAGCGCTCCGTGCCGGAATCAACTACCATGAGTTCCGTTTCCGTGAGGCAGATTTCGGAAATTATCCGCGTGGACTGATGTATGGATTGCAGTTGTTTGACAGCTGGCTGTATGATGAGACGAAACCATTTATCCACATGCAGGCAATTCCGACATTTGAATTCTTGAAAGAACAGGTGGAGACAGGATATTTTGAAGAACTGATTCAGAAATATCTTCTTGATAACACACATGGTTCTATCGTTATTATCAAACCGGAGCGCGGACGTACTGCAAGAATGGATAAAGAGCTTGCAGATAAGCTTCAGGCATACAAAGACAGTTTGTCAAAAGAAGAAATCGATGCACTTGTGAAAGCAACGAAAGAGTTGGAAGAATATCAGGAAGAAGAGTCGGCACCGGAAGATCTGGCGAAGATTCCTGTACTCGGACGCGAAGATATTTCTAGAGAAATCGCACCGATTTATAATAAAGAGCTTGAGACAGGCGGAGTGAAGCTGGTACACCACGAAGTTGAGACGAATGGAATCGGATACACAGCGCTTTTGTTTGACTTGTCCGGTATTCCGGAAGAGAAACTTCCATATATCAGTATTCTGCAGAGTGTGCTTGGAATTATTAATACAAAGAATTATGAATACAGTGAATTATTTAATGAGATCAACGTACACACAGGAGGAATCGGAACTTCTCTGGAGCTTTACACAGACGTAACAAAGGTAAAGGAGAAAGAATTCCGTGCGACATTTGAAATCAAAGGTAAAGCACTGTATCCGAAGATGAATGTTCTGTTCTCTATGATGCGTGAGATTCTGATGGAATCTGATCTTGGGGATGAGAAGCGTCTGAAAGAAATCTTAGCAATGTTGAAATCCAGACTTCAGATGTCCTTCCTGTCATCCGGACATACAACAGCAGCCCTTCGTTCCCTGTCTTATACTTCACCGATGGCGAAGTTCAAGGATGATACAGATGGAATCGGTTACTATGAGGTTGTAAAGGAACTGGAGGAAAACTTTGAGGAGAAGAAAGCAGAACTGATTGAAAACTTAAGACAGATTGCACAGCAGATTTTCCGCAAGGATAATCTGATCATCAGTTATACTTCATCAGCGGATGGTCTTGCACCGATGGAAGAAGCATTTGCAAAGATTGCAGACACACTTCATACAGAAGAAAAAGAAGCAGAGACACCGTGTGAAATTCATTGTGTGAAACGCAACGAGGGATTCAAGACATCTTCAAAAGTTCAGTATGTTGCAAGAACAGGTAACTTTATCGACCGTGGTGTTGAGTATACAGGAGCACTTCAGATTCTGAAAGTCATCTTGAGCTATGATTATCTGTGGCAGAATGTCCGTGTGAAGGGCGGAGCTTACGGATGCATGAGCAGCTTCAATCGTATTGGAGAGGGATATCTGGTATCTTACCGTGACCCGAATCTGGAGAAGACAATGGAAATCTACGAAGGAGTTGTGGATTATCTGAAGAACTTCAATGTAGATGACAGAGACATGAACAAGTTTATTATCGGAACGATCAGTAATATCGACCGTCCGATGAATCCGGCAGCAAAGGGAAGCAGATCAATGAATCTTTATATGAATCATGTATCAGCTGAGATGATCAGGGAAGAGAGAAATCAGATTCTTGATGCACAGCAGGCAGATATCCGAGCACTTGCCGATGTGCTGCAGGCACTGTTGGATGCACATGAACTTTGTGTGATCGGAAGTGAAGAGAAGATTGAGGAGCAGAAAGAGATGTTCCTTGAAATAAAGACACTTTAAAATGGGAAAAGAAAGGAAAAAGTATGCAGGAGAATTTTAAATCAGGATTTGTCACACTGATCGGAAGACCGAATGTCGGAAAATCTACTTTGATGAATCGCCTGATCGGACAGAAGATCGCAATTACATCAAATAAACCGCAGACAACAAGAAACCGTATCCAGACAGTTCTGACAACAGAGGAAGGTCAGATTGTGTTTGTAGATACACCGGGAATTCACAAAGCAAAGAATAAACTTGGTGAGTATATGGTGAATATTGCAGAACGTTCGCTGAATGAAGTGGATGTTGTGCTTTGGCTTGTAGAGCCATCTACATTTATCGGTGCAGGTGAGAAGCATATCATCGAGCAGTTAAAGAAGGTAAAGACACCGGTTATTCTTGTTATTAATAAAGTTGATATGGTGAAGAAGGAAGAGGTTCTTACTTTTATAGATGCATATCGCAAGGAATGCGATTTTGCGGAAATCGTTCCGGTATCTGCAAGAAGAGGCGATAATACGGACGAGCTTGTAAATGTAATTATGAAATATCTTCCTTATGGACCACAGTTCTATGACGAAGATACAATCACAGACCAGCCGGAACGTCAGATTGTAGCAGAGATTATCCGTGAGAAAGCGTTGCATAGTTTAAATGAAGAGATTCCACATGGAATCGCAGTAGCAATCGATCAGATGAAAATGAATCATAAAGTGTGTCATATTGATGCAACAATTATTTGCGAAAGAGATTCCCACAAAGGAATCATTATCGGAAAACAGGGAAGTATGCTGAAAAAGATCGGAAGTACTGCAAGATTTGAGATCGAGCGTCTGCTGGATTGCAAAGTAAATTTGAAGCTGTGGGTGAAGGTTCAGAAGAACTGGAGAGACAGCGATTATATGATGAAAAATTTTGGATACAGGGAAGACGAGATGTAAGTTCTGAAATGCATTTGTGGTAAATTCTAAAGAAATTCTAAAGAAAAAAGTGCTGTTCCTTAAAGAATGGCACTTTTTTCTTTAATAAATGCCAAAGCCTATTGTTATTATGAAAAAGTGGGATAAAATGATGTTCAAGGATTGCGGGAAGTGCATAGCAATGGAGCAATCCGGTTACATCATAAAATGGGAAAAGAATGGAGAAAACAAGAAGTGAGACAAAGGACAGGGAATTTGGACAGAAAGAGAATAATAGAAATCTTACTCCCACCGGTAATTACTTTTCTGGTGAATTCAGCTGTCTACTGGGGATCACCGAGATTGACAGATACAGCTGAGTACCATAACCTGTCACTTGCATTAGACGCAAAGATCCCGTTGATCCCAGCCTTTATTCTTGTTTATTTTGGATGTTACATTTTCTGGGTAATTAATTATCTGCTTGTATCATTGCGGGAGGAAGAGATAAAATACAGATTCTTTACGGCTGATTTGTATGCAAGAATCATTTGTTTTCTGTTTTTTGTGTTTTATCCGACAACAAATGTAAGACCAGAACTTGTAGGAAACGGAATTTTTGTTCAGGGCATGCGTTTTTTATATCAGATTGATAAACCGGTGAATTTATTTCCATCAATCCATTGTATGGCAAGCTGGTTCTGTTGTATTGGAATCAGGGGAGATAAAAAAGTACCGGGGTGGTATAAGATCGTATCTGTAATGATTGCAGTGTTGGTCTTTATTTCTACGCTTGTAACAAAACAGCATGTAATTGTGGATGTGATCGGTGGAGTTGCGGTAGCGGAGCTGACCTGGTTTGTGAGCTGCCGGACAAACGGATGGAAAATTTACAGAAATCTGGTTCGTAAAGCAGGAGGAGAAAATGGAAAATAAAAAGAAAATGATATTTAATGTACTTTTTCTCTTTCTTGTTTTTGCGGCAACACTCTATGGAGTGTTCCATGGGGAGGATTTAAGTGAGATTGCAGAAATTCTGAAAACAGTGAATTTATACTGGTTGCTTCCGGGTGTTGCCTGTGTGATTATCTTTATCTGGGGAGAGTCAATTATTATATTTTATATGATGCATACGCTTGGTATTCATCTAAAGAAATGGAAATGTTTCTTGTTTTCCTCTGTAGGGTTCTTTTTCAGCTGTATCACACCATCCGCAACAGGAGGACAGCCGGCGCAGATTTATTATATGAAGAAAGAGAAAATTCCAATCCCGGTATCAACGCTTGTATTGATGATTGTCACGATTACCTATAAGATGGTTCTCGTTGTGATCGGTCTTGGACTTATGATCTTTGGCAGGGGATTTATCAGAACACATATGTATGATATCCGTCATATTTTTTATCTTGGAACAGGACTAAATGTATTTTGTGTGTCTTCTATGCTGCTCCTTGTATTTCATCCGGTGCTTGCGCGTTCTATTCTTGTAAAAGGGATGGAACTGCTGGAAAAAATGCATCTGATGCGATATAAAAGTACAAGAATTGAGAAACTGAATGCATCGATGGATCAGTATCATACAACAGCGGTTTATCTGAAAGATCATATAATGGTACTGGTCAATGTATTTGCAATCACATTATTTCAGAGGTTCGCACTGTTTACAGCAACCTGGTTTGTATATAAGGCATTTGGACTGTCCGGAACGAATGCATTCGTGATCATTCTTCTGCAGTCTGTGATTTCAGTTTCTGTGGATATGCTGCCACTGCCGGGTGGGATGGGAATCAGTGAAAAACTGTTTTCGATGATTTTTGAGCCGTTTTTTGGAAGTGCACTTTTGATTCCGGGAATGATCTTAAGCAGAGGACTTGGATATTATACAGAATTATTGATCAGTGCAATTTTTACGATCGTGGCGAATTTTACAATAGGAAGAAACTTAAGGAAGAAAGCATAAATAAAATGGAGAGTTATTTTGAAAAGAATAAAAACAAGGGGGAAATAAAATGTTAGGTGTTTATGATTACACAGTTATACTTACATATATCAGTCTGTGGATTTCGATTGGTGGGATGATGCTGTCATTGAATGGACATCTGGATCTTGCAGTATTGTGTCTTGCACTGTCTGGTCTGTGTGATATGTTTGATGGGAAGATTGCAAGAACAAAGAAGGATAGAACAGAAATAGAGAAACGTTTTGGAATCCAGATTGATTCACTGTGCGACATTGTCTGTTTTGGAGTTGGACCGGCGATCATCTGTTATTGTATGGGAATGAATGGGGTTGTCGGTGTTCTTATTCTTATGTTTTATGTGTTGGCAGGATTGATCCGTCTGGCATGGTTTAATGTAACAGAAGAGTGCAGGCAGGATGAGACAACAGAGAACAGAAAGTGTTATCAGGGATTACCGATCACATCCATGTCGATCGCATTACCGATTCTTGTTGTGCTTCGCCCATTTTTGCACTGTGATTTCAGAATTGCACTGCATGCGATGGTTCTTCTTGTAGGACTTCTGTTTGTTATGGATTTCAAATTAAAAAAGCCGGGGAATAAGACACTTTCTGCATTAGTCGGAGTAGTAGCGGTTGCAGTAGTCTGGACATTGAGACGAAGATTCATGTAAGAGGAGAGATTATGATTTATGCAGACAGAAACGGAAACAGGATGGAGAAAACAACAGGGCAGGACAGATTCCTGGAATATATCTATGGACATACATTGACAAGAATGATGCTGAAACCATTGCTTGGTTCCAGTGTATCCCGACTTGGCGGAAAAGTGCTGGACAGCAGAGTGTCCAAGCTGTTGATTCCATCGTTTGTCAGAAAGAATCAGATTGATCTGTCAATCTATGAAAAGAAACATTATTCTTCTTATAATGACTTTTTTACGCGTAAGATTTTAGCGGAGGAACGTCCGATTGACGGAAGAAAAGAAGTGCTGATCAGTCCTTGTGACGGGAAAGTGACAGTTTGTCCGATTCGAAGGGATGGACTTTTTCTTATCAAACAGACACAGTATACAGTTCGCAGTCTTTTGAAGGATGAAAAGCTTGCGAAACGCTATGAAGGTGGAACAGCTTACATAATCCGTCTCACGGTAGATGACTACCACAGATATTGTTATGTGGCAGATGGTGTGAAATCTGCACAGCGAAAGATCAGAGGAGTATTCCATACAGTAAATCCGGTGGCAAATGACTATGCTCCGATTTATAAGATGAATACAAGGGAATATTGTCTTGTACAGACAGAAGAACTGGGAACCGTTTTGCAGATGGAAGTCGGTGCTCTTATGGTTGGACGGATTAAGAATCATAAAAAGAAAGTATCTGTTGTACACCGGGGAGAAGAAAAAGGAATGTTCGAGTTTGGCGGGTCTACAGTCGTTCTTTTGACAGAGCCGGGAAAAGTGCAGACGGATGAAGATCTGGTGAGAAACAGTGCAACCGGTGCAGAGACATTGGTAAAGATGGGTGAGAAAATCGGTGAAAAATGTCAGAAAGAACCGTTTTTGGGCGAGAACTGAGGATTTTCTATAGCTTTCTAAATTAAAGTGTGCTAAAATGGCTGTGTTTGTTAAAGAAACATAGCCATTTTGTGCAAATATGGAGATAAGACAGAGAGAAGGAGGAAAATTCAGGTGAAAAAGAGAAGAATGCTTGCAGTTCTTTTGATTGTTGCACTTGCAGTTGCTTCTTTTTCCGGTTGCGGAAAGAAGAAGGAAAAGGAAGAGCCAAAGAAAGAGACAAAGCAGGTAGTGCAAGAGGAAGAAGAGCCGGAAGAAGTAGAAGAGCCGGAAGTGAATCAGGAGACATTTGCTATTTTTGGAGTTGACTCCAGAGAAAATAATCTTGGTAAGGGAACAAGATCAGACTCCCTGATGGTGGTAAATGTAGATAATACAAATAAAAAAGTGTATATTGCTTCTGTCTATAGAGATTGTTATGTACAGATTGAAGGTCATGGTCTGGATAAGATCACACATGCACACTCTTTCGGAGGACCGGAGCTTGCAATGGATACATTAAATACAAACTTTGATCTGGATATTCAGAAATATATTACAGTTAACTTCATGAATGTAGCAGAACTGGTTGATGATATGGATGGAATCGAGCAGGATATTACAGAAGAAGAAACAAAGTATATCAATGGTTATATTGATGAGCTTAATGGAATCAGGGGAACATCTTCTGCACACATTACAGAAGCAGGTACTTATACATTAGACGGAACACAGGCGGTTGCATTTAGCCGTATCCGTTATACAGAAGGAGGAGATTATAAGAGAAGTGAAAGACAGAGAACAGTTCTCTTTAAGATTTTCTCAAAAGCACAGGAGCTTGATAAAGCGAAAAAGATCGATATTGCCAAGAGCATGCTTGATAAAATTAATACAAACTATTTAGAGAGCGAAGTACTTCGTCTTTTAAGTAAAATTACAGAATACAAGGTGGAAGCAATGGATGCATTTCCAAAGGTATTCTATTCCGGTAAGATTGATGGTGTGTTCTATGAAGTTCCGGTTACATTGAATGACATGAGTACACAGATGCATACATTTTTGTATCCGACAGAAACGTATACACCTTCTGAGACAGTTCAGTCTATCAGTGCTCAGGAAAGTGCGGTAGCACCAACAGCGAATAATGATTTTACACAGCAATAAGAGCATTTTAAACTGATTTTTGAAAAGAGTTGTGAAAAATAGAAAATAATTTCGTTTTTCACAGCTCTTTTTTGTATATGAAAAAGTCGTGTTCTGGTTACTGTTCTGATATAGAAAAACGTCTACTCGGGTTGCAATTACTTTCAATTTTATAAAATGTGTGTTATCCTAGCATTGGATGTTGCTTGAACGTTTAACTAAGATAAGAAAAAAGAAAAGGTTAGATAAGGGGTAAGAAAATGAAATACGAGAAGATGAACAATCTCTTCCTGCGTCAGTCCTATCTGGATTCCTGGGAAGATTATGAAAGAAGTTTAAAGAAAAAAAGCTTTATCAAATGGGATTATATTATATTGACAGCATCAAATGAAGCACAGGCAACGGCTTATCGGAATCAGATCGAGAACCGTCTAGAAAAAGGTCTTCTTCCGGAAGAGACAACGTATGCGGTTCTTCCAGATCCGGAGGGAAAACGTGTGGGATCAGGAGGCGCTACATTTCAGGTGATGCGTTATATTGCAGACCAGGAGCCTGAGAGAGAGAATCCTTTTAAGAATCGTAGAATTCTTGTGATTCATTCAGGTGGTGACAGTAAGAGAGTGCCGCAGTATTCTGCAATCGGCAAGCTTTTCTCACCGGTTCCAAGAGAATTGCCGGATGGAAGAAGTTCCACTTTATTTGATGAGTTTATTGTAGGAATGTCAGGAGTTCCATCCAGAATCCAGGAGGGAATGCTTGTTTTGTCAGGTGATGTATTGCTCCTGTTTAATCCACTTCAGATTGATGCGCAGTTTGACGGAGCAGCAGCAATTTCCATTAAAGAGCCGGTAGCTACAGGAAAGAATCATGGCGTATTTCTGAACGACGGACATGATTATGTAAAGTGTTTTCTTCATAAACAGACAGAAGAGCGTCTGCGAGAGATGGGAGCTGTTAATAAAGCAGGAAATGTAGATCTTGATACAGGTGCGGTATTGTTTGGCAGCGCACTGTTGCAGGCACTGTTCCGTCTGATTTCAACAGGGGGCAAAGTAGACGAGAAGAAATTCAGACAGTTTTGTAATGAAGAAGCAAGGATCAGCTTTTATGGGGATTTTTTATATCCGCTTGCAAATGATTCTACATTAGAAGATTTCTATAAAGAGGCAGCAGAAGGACAGCTCAATGAGGCACTGCATGAATGCAGGACACAGATCTGGAATGCGATCCATCATTTCTCAATGAAGCTGTTGTGTCTGTCACCGGCGGAATTTATTCATTTCGGAACAACAAGGGAATTGAGAAGTCTTGTAACAAAAGATGTGCAGGATTACGAGTTCCTGGATTGGAAGATGCAGGTGAATTCAGCGGTGCAAAAAGAAGGATTTGCAGCGCATAATGCTTATGTAGGAAGCCGTGCGAAGATAGGAAAAGAAGCATATCTGGAGAATTGTTATATTCTTGGTAATTCTGAGGTCGGCGATGGAACCGTTCTTTCCCATGTGCGCATTATGGACCGGAAGATTCCGGAACAGATCGTCATGCACGGAATTGAACTGACAGGTGGGAAAAAAGTAATCAGGATTTATGGTGTACCAGATAATCCGAAAGGAAAATATCCGGGAGAGGTTTCATTTCTCGGCACGACATTGAATCAGTTTATGGCTCAGAATAAAGTGACGAAAGAAGAACTCTGGAAAGGAGAAGAGACCTATCTGTGGTTTGCAGATCTTTATCCGGTGTGTGATGACTGGGAAGATGCACTTGATATGGCTGAAATCATTTACAAGATGGCACATGGTACTGCAACAAAAGAAGAGATTTCCAGATGGCGTGAGACTGAACGCATGAGCCTCTATTCCAGTTTTAATGCAGCAGATATTGAGGCATCCTGTGATCAGGAGAGGTTTCTTGAAAACCGTATTCTTGCAAGGTGTTTCATCAGAAAACTGGAGCAGGGAATGTATTATGCGGATGCACTCAAGATATTTGGAAAGCGTGGAATATCGAAAGAAATCTTTAAGTTACTGATGGAAGATGCGGCAGAAGCAGATTTCTCATTGAAGATTCGAATCTATCATGCAGTCTCCTGTTATATGAAAAAGACAAGAACGATTTATGATGATCTGCATTATGATGCACTTGAGAATGACTGTTTTGGAACAATCCGGGAGGTAATTTATGAAGAAGCAGAGAAGAAACTTCCGGATAGTGCAGGATATAGAATTGTAAAAGATCAGGTTAATATCGCCCTTCCGGTCCGCGTGAACTGGGGCGGAGGCTGGACGGATACACCACCACATTGTAATGAAAAGGGTGGAGTAGTTCTTAATGCTGCAATGAAATTAAGAGGAATCTATCCGGTACAGATCACGGTGAAGAGATTAGATGAGCTTCATGTGGAATTTGAAAGTAAGGATATCGGAGTCTATACAACTGTAGACAGTGCAGCTGAGATCCAGGATTGTCATAATCCATATGATTCATTTGCACTGCATAAAGCAGCTTTGATCGCCTGTGGAATTATCCCGGTCAAGGAAGAAGCAGATCTTCAGGAGATTTTAAAGCGGATGGGAGGAGGAATCTATCTTTCTACCCAGGTTTATGGAGTACCGAAAGGATCAGGACTTGGAACAAGCAGTATCTTATCAGGAGCGTGCGTAAAGGGAATCTTTGAATTTCTTGGTCAGGAGCGTACAGATGCAGAGATCTATGATGTTGTCCTTGGTATGGAGCAGATCATGAGTACCGGAGGCGGATGGCAGGATCAGGTTGGCGGACTAACAGAAGGAATTAAACTGATCTCAACAAAACCGGGGATTGCCCAGAATCTTGTTGTAGAGAAGATAGAAATGCCGGAAGAGGGAAAGAAAGAACTGAAAGAACGTTTCGCATTGATTTATACTGGTCAGAGGCGTCTCGCAAGAAATCTGCTGCGTGATGTGGTTGGGGGCTATATCGGAAGCAGACCAGAATCATTGAAGGCATTAAAGGAGATGAAGGCAATCGCCGTGTTAATGCGTTTTGCACTGGAGCAGGGAGATGTTGACGAATTTGCTGAGCTTTTAAACCAACATTGGAAATTATCCTGTATGTTGGATGCCGGTACAACCAATACCTGTATCGATCAGATCCTTCTTGTATGTGAAGATCTGATCGATGGGAAGTTTATATCAGGAGCCGGTGGAGGCGGATTCATTCAGGCGATTCTAAAGAAAGATGTGACAAAGGAGCAGCTGCATGAACGTCTGCATGGCGTGTTCCAGGACAGTGGCGTAGATGTATGGGATTGCGAATTACTTATTTAACGTATAAGTAAGACAAGAAATGAAAATTTGACAAAGAATTTCTACATGGTATAATGAGCGAAAAAGAAAGCAGTATATCAGTTAGGAGTAGATTTTTGAAGAGCAATAAGAAAATGAATAGAGCGAAGAACAGGAAACTGACGATGATCTCATTTTTGCCGGCAATCATTTGGCTGATCCTTCTTTTAGTTTTGTCAAGCCAGAATGGACCACAGACAGCGGCAACCAGTCTGCCGATGGCAGAATGGATCCAACAGCACTTTTTTCCGCAGGACAGTGTGGATTATGTGCATATGTATCTGAGAAAATGGGCACACTTTATCGTTTATTTCATAGAATCAGGATTATTGGTTCTGGCAATGAAGAATGTGATGAAAGCCTGGAAAGCGGCGTGTGCGGTATTCGGACTTTGTACGATCCTGGCAATTGCAGATGAGGCACACAAGGTTCTGATCGTAGGAAGACACTGTCAGTGGGATGAAGCAGGAATCAATATTGTCGGTGTGATCATGGGAGTGTTGCTGACCTGGAGTATTCTATGGCTGATTCGTTGGGCAAGGGGAACACTTGAAGATTAGAAGGAATATTTTCGCAGAAAGCTTCATATAATGACATCAGGAAGACAAGCTGTGAAAGGGGAAATCGAAAGGTGGTTCTTGGATATATTGTCTGTTTTCTCGGTGGTCTGATTTTGGGCGTAGTCCTTATGTGTTTGCTTCAGATAAAGAGATGATTTGTGAGAGAGGTTGAGAGGCCTCTCTTTTTTGTATATCAGGAAAGTATTTTCCTGATATACAAAAAATACTCCGTCCAGGATCTGCACAAATCCGAAAAAACACCCGTTGTTGTTTTACATAAACTTAACATTTGGTTGATTTCAGACTTTACATTTCTTACGTAACATATGTACTGTGCTTGAGGGAAGCATAAATGGCTGCAGAAAATAAAAAAAGAAAATGCAGTGGGATTAGAAATGTGTATGAAATGTAAAGGAGATAATTGACATGAAAATGAAAAAGTTTATAGCATTACTTACAGTAGCAGGTATGACAGCAACAATGGCAGTTGGATGTGGAAGTTCATCAAACGAAACTTCAGATAATGCAGCAGATACAAATACAGAGAGCAGTGACAGCTCATTAAGCGGAACAATCACAGCAGCCGGTTCATCAGCACTGAAACCACTTGCTGATGATGCAGCAGATTCGTTTCTAAATGATCATCCGGATGTATCTATCACAATCGATGCAGGCGGTTCAGGAGAAGGACTGAAGCAGGTATCAGAAGGAACTGTAGATATCGGTAACTCTGATGTGGCAGCAGAAGATAAACTGGATGAGACAGCAGCAAAAGAGCTTGTAGATCATCAGGTATGTGTTGTAACTATGGCACCGATCGTAAACAAAGATGTTGCAGAAGCAGGTGTTAAGAGTCTTACAAAAGAGCAGTTGATCTCCATCTTCACAGGAAAGACAACAAACTGGAAAGATGTTGGAGGACCGGATGAGGATATCGTTCTTGTAACACGTCCTGAGTCTTCAGGAACAAGAGCAACATTCCAGAAATATGCACTGGACGGAAACGAAGAAGCTTCTAACACATCCATGGAAACAGATGATTCCGGAGTTCTTCTTACAAATGTAAAGAGTACAAACGGAGCAATCGGTTATGTAGCACTTTCTTATCTGACAGGAGATGCAGGTGTTGAGACAGTAGCAATTGATGATGTTGAGCCAACACTTGAGAATACTTACAGCGGAAAATATCCTGTATGGACATTCGAGCATATGTACACAAAGGGTGAACCAAATGAAGTGACAAAAGCATTCCTTGATTATATCACAGGTGATGAATATGGCGCTCAGATGGAGAAACTTGGTTATGGTGTTGCATCTAAGATGACTGTAACAGAGCACTAATAGCGTTGCTGGTCGCACATCGTGTGAACAGTAACCTAATAGCATAAAGTGAAAAGCTACGAAATGTACTGTGTGTTCCTGGAAAATTCAGAACAGCAGTACATTTCACTGATAAAAGGTGAAAATATGAAGAAACAAAACATGTTTACAAAAGAGTATGCATGGAGAGGACTGATGACAGCGGGCGGTTTGCTTGTTATTGCCATCACAATCTGTATCGGAGCCTTTCTTATATATAAGGGATCCGGTACATTTACGATATTTGGTCATTCCATATTTGAATTCTTAGGATCGACAGACTGGAACCCGGAAGATAATGCACAGGGTGGTGGAACTGTCGGAGCATTGATCTTTATCGTGGGTTCTCTGTGTACATGTGGTCTGGCACTTCTGATCGCGACTCCATTTGCAGTAGGTTCTGCAATCTTTATGATTGAGATCGCGCCGAAATTCGGAGAAAAGTTTTACAGACCAATCGTTGAAATTTTCGCAGGAATTCCATCAGTTGTTTATGGATGGGTTGGACTTACAGTCCTGATTCCGGCAATTAAGAAAGTATTTCATTTACAGGTTGGACATTCAGTTCTTGCGGCAGGGATTGTTTTGGCACTGATGATCTTCCCAACCATCAGTAATGTGGCGGCAGATTCCATTCATTCTGTGCCAAAAGATTACCGTATGGCAGCCTACGGACTGGGTTCTACAAGATGGCAGTCCATTTATAAAGTTGTCATTCCGGCAGCAGGTTCAGGAATTCTTTCAGGAATTATTCTCGGACTTGCGAGAGCATTCGGTGAGGCACTTGCGATTGCAATGGTAATTGGACAGACAACAGCTCTTCCAAAGGGATTATTCTCCACAACAAAGAGTTTGACTACAGAAATCGCAGCACAGATGGGAAATGCAACGGAGGGCGGTGAGATGAAGACAGCACTCTGGACAATGGCATTGTTATTGTTCTTATTATCTCTGTTATTCATCCTGCTGATCCATTATTTCTCAAGACCGAAGAAAGACAAAGAGTAAGGGGGAGCAAATAGATGAATCGAGTACAACGTGCGCGTGGAATAAATCAAATAATGACCGGCGTGTTTTATCTGATCGCAGTGTTCTTCTTTACATTATTGATTGGATTTGCATCTTATGTAATTATCAAAGGATTTACAGGAGCAACACCGGAGATGTTTGCCTTTGCGAGAAAAGGAAGCATCGGAAACCAGTTGTTCAATACAATTTATCTAGTATTTATTTCGTTGTTATTCTCCATTCCGCTTGGAGTGACAGCCGGAATCTATCTGGCAATGTATGCGAAGAAAGGATTTCTTACAAAATTTCTAAGAATCTGTATTGAGACACTTTCTTCGCTTCCGTCCATTGTTGTTGGATTGTTTGGATATCTGGTATTTCTTGTGTTTTTCGGACTTGGAAAGAGTCTTCTCGCAGGAGCATTATCAGTTTCCATTCTGGCGATCCCAGTTATCACAACAACGACAGAGGACGCGATCAATGGTCTGCCGGGACATTACCTGCAGGCAAGTCTTGGACTTGGAGCAACAAGATGGCAGTCCATTTATCATGTGTTGATCCCGGCGTGTATCCCAAGAATTATGACAGGTGTTATTCTGGCAGCCGGAAGAGGATTTGGTGAGGCGGCAGCACTTCTGTATACAACAGGATCAGGAACAGACCTGCGTTGGAATAACTGGAATCTGACATCACCGACCTGCCCACTGAATATTTTCCGTCCGGCAGAGACATTGTCATTGCAGATCTGGGGACTTCAGATCAATGGACAGGATCCGAACCTTGCAAACCTGTCAGCAGCAATCCTGATGATTCTTGTTCTGCTGTTCAGCATTGGCGCAAATGCATTGAGCCGACACATTAATAAGAAGAATTCAGGAAACTAAAGACAGAAAATGAAAGAGGAAGCTAACTGATAATTTCTATGTCAATCATTTCGTTGACTGGCATGTAGAAAGGATAATTAATAAAAATGGAAGCAAAAAAAGCAAATGATTATAAATTTGATATCAGCCATCTGAATCTTCATTATGGAGACTTCCATGCACTCAAAGATGTGAATATGAAGATCGAGGCGAATAAGATCACTGCATTTATCGGACCTTCCGGATGTGGAAAATCTACATTTCTGAAGACACTGAACCGTATGAATGATCTGGTGGAAAATTGTAAGATTGATGGAAATGTTCTGCTTGACGGTAAGGACATTTTCAAGGAAATGGACGAGATCACACTGCGTCATCGTGTTGGAATGGTATTTCAGCAGCCAAATCCATTTCCAAAAAGTGTGTATGACAATGTGGCTTATGGACCGAGAATTGCCGGAATCAAGAAAAAATCTCAGCTGGATGAGATCGTTGAGCGAAGCCTTCGTCAGGCAGCGATTTGGGATGAACTCAAAGACCGTCTGAATAAAAGTGCGCTCGGACTTTCCGGTGGACAGCAGCAGAGACTTTGTATCGCAAGAACACTGGCAGTTGAGCCCGAAGTAATTCTGATGGATGAGCCGACATCCGCACTGGATCCAATCTCAACATCTAAGATTGAAGACCTTGCGATGGAACTGAAAAAAGATTATACTATCGTTATGGTAACGCATAATATGCAGCAAGCTGTCCGTGTATCAGATAACACAGCATTTTTCCTCTTAGGAGAAGTGATTGAATATAATGACACTGAGAAATTGTTCTCCATTCCTGAGGATAAGAGAACTGAGGATTACATCACAGGGAGGTTTGGTTGATTTATGCGGAACAGATATGATATGCAGCTTCATACATTGGATACACAGCTTACACATATGGGTGAATTGTGTGAAGCAGCAATTACAAAGGTAACACAGGCGTTAAAGGACGGCAACACAGAACAGGCTCAGGTTGTGATCAAGGAAGATGAAGAGATCGATCAGATTGAAAAAGATATCGAGAGACTTTGCCTGAAGCTTCTGCTCCAGCAGCAGCCGGTTGCAAGAGATCTTAGAAGAATCTCAGCAGCACTTAAGATGATCACAGATATGGAGCGAATCGGAGATCAGACTTCTGATATTGCAGAAATCATCATTTCTTCCAAGTGGGAGAAGATGGAGGAGAATCTTGATAAGCTGACAGCAATGGCAACAGGCGTAAGCAAGATGGTACGCAACAGTGTAACAGCATATGTTGAAAAAGATCTTGAACTTGCCCGTACAGTTATGAAAGATGATGATGAGATCGATGATTATTTTGATGAGATCCGAGATCAGATGATTCAGTTGATCCGTGAGGCTGACAGCCGTGATGGAAGAAAAATCTTTGATCTGATCATGGTGACAAAATATCTTGAGCGAATTGGAGATCATGCGACAAATATTGCCGAGTGGGTAGAATTTTCAATTACCGGAGTACATAAGGATAGTTCTGTGATGCATCAGGAGGGAGAACGAAATATATGATTTTTTGTGTAGAAGATGACGATAACATTCGCGAACTTGTAATCTACACTCTGGAGACAACCGGACTGGAAGCCAGAGGATTCGCAGACGGGACAGCATTTATGGAGGCTTTGGCGTTTGACACGCCAGAGCTTGTTTTGCTTGATATTATGCTTCCGGGTGAAGATGGACTTGAGATTCTTAAGAAACTGAAAAATTCATCAAAGACAAAGGATATTCCTGTGATCATGGTGACAGCGAAGGGGTCAGAGTATGATAAGGTAGTGGGATTGGATTCCGGTGCGGATGATTATGTGACGAAACCATTTGGTATGATGGAGCTGATTTCCAGAATCAAAGCAGTGCTTCGCAGAAGTGGAAAGCAACAGGATAAGACGAAACTTTCTGTTGGAGGAATCAGCTTAGATACGAAGAAACATGAAGTAAAAGTAGATGGCGAGCAAGTTGTGCTGACATTGAAGGAATTTGAACTTCTTGAGAAATTGATGCGCAATCAGGGAATCGTGCTGACAAGAGACCAGCTACTGACAGAGATCTGGGGATATGATTTTGATGGAGAGACGAGAACGGTTGATGTTCATATCCGGACACTCCGCCAGAAGTTAGGTGAGCAGGGCAGTCTGGTCAAGACAGTTCGTGGTGTTGGATATCGGATCGGTGGAGAAGCGTAATACAAGTCTGGAGGATATGAGAAAGTGAGAAAACGAATTCAGAAAAGCATGATGTTTATACTGATTGCAATTTTAGTTCCGATATATCTGATCATGTCTGTTGTTGTGTATCAGCGGAACCTGAAGATCCTTGAGGGTGAGATCAAACAGGAAGCAGCGTATATCAAACGGGCAGTCGATCTGTCAGGAACAGAGTATCTTGCACAGCTGGATGATGTGGATCAGGGAACGCGAGTGACGCTGATCGCATCTACGGGAGATGTTCTGTATGATTCCAGAAATGATGGAAGTACGATGGAGAATCATAAGACCAGAGCCGAAGTACAACAGGCTTTGAAGAATGGGACAGGCGAGAAGATTCGTATGTCAGATACCGTAAGCAAAGAATTGTATTATTATGCGGTTCTTCTGGATGATGGGAACGTTCTCCGTGTTTCAAAATCAATGGATAGTCTGATGTGGACTTCATTGAATATTTTGCCGGTGGTTATAGGGATTGGAATCATTGGACTTGTACTTGCCTGGTTTCTTGCAAAATGGCAGACAAACAGACTGATGGAACCTGTAATTCATCTGGATTTGGAAAACCCATTGGATAATGTTGTATATGAGGAGATGACCCCGCTTTTGGAAGCTATGGATAAGCAGAATAAAGAAAAAGAAGCTGTGGCCAATATGCGTAAAGAATTCTCTGCAAATGTATCCCATGAGCTGAAAACTCCGCTCACTTCGATTTCCGGATACGCAGAGATCATGATGAATGGACTCGTGCGTCCGGAGGATATTCCGAGATTTTCTGAGACAATTTATAAGGAGGCACGTCGGCTTTTGACATTGATTGAAGATATTATTAAAATATCAAAGCTAGATGACGAATCTGTTGAGCTTGAGAAAGAAGATGTAGATTTATTTGAACTGACGAGAGAAATTGTCAGTCGTCTTTCTCTTACAGCGGCTCAGCGGAATATTCATATGGAACTGACAGGAGAATCTGTGAAAATACATGGAATCCGTCAGATTCTGGATGAAATGATCTATAACATTACAGAAAATGCTGTAAAGTATAATAAAGAAAATGGAAATGTAACCATTTGGGTAGGAAATACACTGGAAGGACCGAAAGTCCGCGTGAGTGATACAGGGATCGGAATTCCAAAAGAACATCAGGATAGAATCTTTGAACGATTCTACAGAGTTGATAAGAGCCATTCGAAAGAACGGGGTGGAACAGGACTTGGACTGTCGATCGTGAAGCATGGAGCAATTCTGCATGGGGCGAAAGTTCAGGTGGATAGTGAGTACGGAAAAGGAACAAGAATGGAGATTATATTTCCTGAGAAATAAAATAGTGCTGTTTTACGCAGGAGAAGAGGAAGAAAACCTTCCTTTTCTTCTGCGTTTTTGCTTGAATCAAACAAGAGGTTGTGCTAGGATAGATATAACAAGTGGAAAATATCTCCTGTGGCTGATTTTACAGAAGATATGTTTTACACAAAAGAGAAAGGGGTTACGCGTATGCTGATAGAAGTTGATTTCAACAGTGATGAGGCGATTTACATTCAATTGTGTAACCAGATCATTCTTGGTATTGCTATGTCAGATATTCAGGAAGGGGATTCACTCCCATCTGTCAGACAGCTTGCAGATACGGTTGGAGTGAATATGCATACTGTGAACAAAGCGTATCATGTGCTGAAGAGGGAAGGATATATCAGTCTGGATAAACGCAGAGGTGCAGTGATCGCAGTTGATGTAGATAAACTTCAGCAGCTCGAAGTGATGAAAGAGCAGTTAAGGATCGTACTTGCGCGAGGGCGTTGCAAGAACATCTCACGGCAGGAGGTTCATGAGCTGGTAGATGAGATATTTGACGAGTATGAGCTGCACGAGAACCGGTAGCAGAGAAGTAGAAAGAAATAAGGGAGACATATATGCAGATTTCATATACAAAACCGGCGCAGCATGCGCTTAAGTATGCGGCTAAAGCTGCCAGAGAGATGAAGCATCCGTATATCGGAACAGAACATCTGCTTCTGGCATTGAGAGAAGAATATACAGGAGTGGCAGGACAGGTACTTGCGAACAGTGGAGTAGAGTCGGAGAAGATTCTGAAGCTGATGGATGAGCTGATCACTCCGGCAGAAGAACATCCGGCAGCGAAAGGAAAGAGGTTAGAAGAGAGTCCGAGACTCCAGTATCTGTTAGAGAACAGCGCGAAGGAGTGTAAAAGACTCCGTACAACGGAAATCGGAACAGAACATCTCCTTCTTGCGATGATACGTGATGTGGATTGTGTGGCAGCAAAGATTCTGATCACATTGAATGTGAATCTTCAGAAATTATTCCAGAGCATTATGAATGCAGCAGGGATCGATCCGAAGATCTATCAGGAAGAACTTCAGGAGGATAATCGCGGAAGCGGTGCGATGATGGAGCAGTACTGTACAGATCTGACAGAACGTGCGGCAGAAGGAAAAATGGATCCGGTTGTGGGAAGAAACCAGGAAATTTACCGTCTGATGGAGATTTTAAGCCGCAGGACAAAGAACAACCCATGCCTGGTTGGAGAACCGGGAGTTGGTAAGACAGCAATTATTGAAGGCTTAGCACAGAGAATCGCATCCGGTGTGGTTCCGGAGAAGATGAAAGATAAGAAGATTTACAGTCTGGATCTTCCGGGACTGATCGCTGGCTCAAAGTACCGTGGTGAGTTTGAAGAGCGTATGAAAGGCCTGATATCAGAAGTAGAGGCCTGTGGAAATGTGATTCTGTTCCTTGATGAGATCCATACGATGATCGGTGCCGGAGGCGCAGAAGGAGCGATTGATGCATCCAGCATTCTGAAACCTTCACTGGCGAGAGGTGAGATGCAGCTGATCGGTGCAACTACGATTGCAGAATATCGGAAGTACATTGAGAAAGATGCAGCACTTGAGCGAAGATTCCAACCGGTGACGATTGAAGAGCCGACACAGGATCAGTGTATTGAGATCTTAAAAGGTCTGAAAGAGAAATACGAAGCGCATCATAAAGTTGTGATCGAAGAACAGGCACTGGAGTCAGCAGTGCAGCTGTCAGAGCGTTACATCACAGACCGGAATCTTCCAGATAAGGCGATTGATGTTTTAGATGAAGCATGCTCAAAGGTGAGTCTGAAGGGATATGAGGTTCCAGAGAATCTGAAGCAGTTAGAACAGGCAGTGAAAGAACTTGCTTCGCAGAAGGAAGAGAGCATTGAACGGGGAGATTTTGCAGAAGCGTCCCTGATTCAGAAAGAACAGGATGCAGTGCAGAAGAAATTAGACTCAGTGAAAAAACGCTTTGAGAAGAAACAGGCGAAGGCCAACCCACCGGTAACTGTAGATGCGGTTGCAGAAGTGGTGTCTGCCTGGACAAAAGTACCGGTGAGTAAGCTCGCAGAGAGTGATGCCCAGCGTCTGAAGAATCTGGAGCATGTCCTTCAGAAGAGAGTGATCGGACAGGACGAGGCTGTCGGCGCAGTTGCAAGGGCCGTGAAGAGAGGAAGAGTCGGACTGAAAGATCCGAAGCGCCCGATCGGTTCCTTCCTGTTCCTGGGACCAACCGGTGTTGGTAAGACAGAATTATCAAAAGCACTGGCAGAAGCGTTATTTGGGAAAGAAGATGCAATGATCCGTGTTGATATGTCAGAATATATGGAGAAACATTCCGTTTCCAAGATGATCGGATCTCCTCCGGGATATGTCGGTCATGAAGAAGGTGGACAACTCAGTGACCAGGTGCGTACACATCCATATTCCGTGATTCTGTTTGATGAGATTGAGAAAGCACATCCGGATGTGTTCAATGTACTTCTTCAGGTGCTGGACGATGGGCATATTACAGATTCTCAGGGGAGAAAGGTTGACTTTTCTAATACTGTAATCATTATGACATCAAATGCAGGTGCGAAAGCAATTGTTGAACCGAAGAAGCTAGGATTTGCGACAAAAGAAGATCCGGCGAGTGATTATAAGAAGATGAAGCAGAATGTGATGGACGAAGTGAAACAGATCTTCCGTCCGGAATTCCTGAACCGAATTGATGAGATTATTGTATTCCATTCACTCGGCAAAGAAGAGATGAAGAAAATCGTTTCTTTGTTATGTAATCAGTTTACTAAACGTCTGGAATCACAGATGAATATTCATCTGAAACTGCGTGAATCTGCGAAGGCTCTCATTGTGGAGAAAGGAACGGATGCGAAGTACGGAGCAAGACCACTGCGCCGTGCATTGCAGACAGAACTGGAGGATAAGCTGGCAGATGCGATCCTGAACGGAGAGATTCAAGAAGGGGATCATGTGGCAGCAGGAGCATCCAAAAAGGGAATTCATTTTGTGAAGACAGAATCTTAAAATCACATCGAATTGTAAATGTGAAGAATAAATAAAATCTATAGAAAAACTATTTTAAGTAGTATATAATAGGAACATATATATACCCAGGAGGAAATTAAAAATGGCAACAGTGAAAGAATTATTGCGTGCAGAGAACGACGGAACATTAAGCTTTGGAGATTACACTCTTGCATCCAAGACAAAGAAGGACGGATTTGAATTTAAAGGAGATCTTTATAAAGTAAAGACATTTGCGGAGATTACAAAGCTGGAGAAAAATGGAATGTTCGTTTATGAGTCTGTTCCGGGAAGTACAGTAGAGAACTTTAAAGAGACAGACACAGAAGTTGAGTTCACAGTTTCCGCACCGGAAGACGTACAGTTTACATTGGAACTTGAGCCGGAGAGCGAATATGAAGTATTTATCGCCGGAGAATCTGCAGGTAAGATGGGAACAAACTTAAGCGGAAAATTAAGTGTAAGTGTTGAACTTAACGCAGATCAGAGTGCTGCAATCAAAGTTGTCAAATGCTAATCAGTCAGATTCGGATAGAAACAAGAGTAGTGTAAAAACAGAGGGAAAGGAATTGCAAGATGCGCCTTTCCCTTTTCTAATCTATAAATCTGGCAAGCTGTATTACGCTTGCTTCGAACAGAAAGGAAATTATGAATGGCAAAAGGAAAGAAAACAGTTTACTTCTGTCAGAATTGTGGGCATGAGGAAGCGAAGTGGCTCGGTCAGTGTCCAATGTGTAAGGAATGGAATACATTTGTCGAGGAGAGAATTGACAGTGGCATCACGAAAGGAACGACTGTAGCAGCCAGAGCGGTGAATGAAGCGAAAGTGGTTCCAATCACAGAAGTTTCCGCGGATGATGATACAAGGAATAAGACTGGAATTAAAGAATTAGACAGGGTTCTTGGTGGTGGGATTGTGCCGGGGTCACTCGTTCTGGTAGGAGGAGATCCGGGAATTGGAAAATCAACTTTGCTCTTGCAAGTCTGCCAGAGGATGGCGAAGCAGCAGAAGATTTTATATATTTCAGGTGAAGAGTCTCAGACTCAGATCAAGCTTCGTGCAAACCGCATGGGTGAATTCAGTCAGAATCTGTTGCTCTTATGTGAGACGAATCTGGGGATTGTCCGTAGTGTGATTGAGAAGGAAAAACCGGAGCTAGTGATCATTGACTCGATTCAGACGATGTATAGTGAAGATGTGAACTCTGCTCCGGGCAGTGTTTCCCAGGTCCGAGAGTCTACGAATGTATTTATGCAGCTTGCGAAAGGTCTGTGTATTCCTATTTTCATTGTTGGCCATGTGACGAAAGAAGGAACCGTGGCAGGTCCGCGCGTACTGGAACATATGGTGGATACGGTGCTTTATTTTGAAGGAGATCGTCATGCTTCTTACCGAATCCTCAGAGCTGTGAAGAATCGTTTCGGCTCTACGAATGAGATTGGTGTCTTTGAGATGCGACAGAATGGACTTGTGGAGGTGGAGAATCCATCTGAATATATGCTGAGTGGAAAACCGGAGAATGCATCCGGTTCTGTTGTAGCTTGTTCGATGGAGGGAACGCGACCGATCCTTCTGGAGATTCAGGCATTGGTTGCAAGAACGAACTTTGGTATGCCGAGAAGAACGGCAGCAGGAACGGATTATAACAGAGTGAATCTTTTGATGGCAGTTCTTGAAAAGCGTCTTGGTATGAATCTTGGGAACTGTGATGCTTATGTGAATATTGCTGGGGGAATCAAGATGAATGAGCCGGCAATCGATCTTGGAATTGTGATGGCACTTGTGTCAAGCTACCGGAATCGACCGATCGATGAAAAAACGATCGTGTTCGGTGAGGTTGGTCTGAGTGGTGAGGTACGTGCGGTGAATATGCCGGAGCAGCGTGTGGCTGAGGCGAAGAAGCTTGGATTCGAGACGTGTATCCTTCCGGAAGTGTGCATGAAGACGGTGAAGGATGTTAAGGGAATCAAGCTGCTGGGTGTGAAGAGTGTGAATGAGGCTGTGGCGATTTTTTAGTAATAAGAAACATTGCAAGGTTATAATGAAATAGAGTAAATGAAGAAAGAAGTTTCTGATATAAGATGAAAAACTTGTATTGGAAACTTCTTTTATGTTTTAAGAAAGAAAATGATTTACAATATGCTGGGGAATATTGGATAACGGAGTAATACAATAAAACAATGCCCTGAAAATTGAAAAAACAAACAGTATATAACAGTTGACAACAGTGATACACTGTTATATACTGTTTACAACAGGAGGTTGCTTATGAAGATTATAATCAATAATTCATCGATGGTACCGATCTATGAACAGATCATGGAGCAGATCAAGGCGCAGATCATCTCCGGAGAATTAAAAGAAAATGATATACTGCCGTCAGTGAGAACGATGGCAAAGGAACTGAAGATCAGTGCACTTACCGTGAAGAAGGCATATGACAATCTGGAAGCGGAGGGCATGACGGTCACGGTTCATGGAAAAGGAACTTATGTTGCAGCTTCGAATACACAGTTGATGGAAGAAGAGCGCAGAAAAGAAGTTGAGGCGGATCTGGAAGCGGCGATTCAGAAGGGAAGACGCTGCGGAATGAAAGAGGAAGAGATCCGCTCCTTGTTTGAACTCATCATGGAGGACGAATAATTATGTTAGATATCAAAGGGGTAAAGAAAAGCTACGGCGAATTTCAGTTAGACTGTTCGCTAAATGTAGAAAAAGGAAGAATCACAGGTCTGGTCGGAGAAAACGGAGCCGGTAAGAGCACTGTGTTCAAGGCAGTACTCGGACTCATTTCCTATGATGGTGGCGAGATAAAGATTCTTGGAAAAACACCGCAAGAGTTAAGCGAGAAAGAGAAAGAACAGATGGGAGTAGTCCTGGCAGAAGCAGGATTCAGCGGATATTTAAAAGGAAAAGATGTTAAGGCAGTTCTTGCCAAACTGTATCCAAAGTTTGAAGAAGAAAAATTTCTTCAGATGTGTGAAAGATACCAGATTCCACTGGATAAATTCTTAAAAGAGTACTCAACCGGAATGAAAGCGAAGCTGAATCTGATCATTTCATTGACGCATCAGGCAGATTTTCTGATGCTGGACGAGCCGACAGCCGGTCTTGATGTCGGAGCAAGAGAAGGGATGCTGGATATTTTGAGAACATATATGGAAGAAGAACCGGAGAGAAGTATCCTGATCAGTTCACATATATCTTCAGACTTAGAGCATCTGTGTGATGATATTTATGTGATTCATAAAGGAAAGATCGTACTTCATGAAGAGATGGATAGAATTCTTGAAAAGTATGCCATGTTGAAAGTCAGCGAGGAACAGTATCAGGCTTTAGATAAAAGCTATATTCTGAAGGAAAGAAAAGAAAATTTCGGAATTGCCTGTCTGACAAATGAGAAGCAGTATTATGCAGAGAATTATCCGGAAATTGTAGTGGAAAGCGGATCACTCGATCAGGTGATTCTGATGTTGACAGGAGGTGGGATGTAATGAAAGGAATCAGAGGACTTTTGGAAAAGGATTTTCGGTTGTTTTTTCGGCAAGGTGGCAATCTTTTTTTTGTGTTAGCGTTTGTGGCGTTATTTTTTACGCTGACGGAAAAGAAGACAGCTACTTTTATTGCAATCTATATCCCATCTGTTATAGCAGTATATGCGGGGAATACAATTAGTTATGATGAAAACAATCATGGATATATGTATTTATTTTCTTTACCTGTAAATAGAAAAGTATATGTTAGAGAAAAATATATTTTTTCCTTTATTATGACAGCGTGTGGATGGTGTATTGGAGTAATCTGTGCAGGAATCACTGTACTCATAAAGCCAGAAGAAGTGTTTGATCCGGAAACGCTGGCAATGGAGTTGATCACAATCTTTGTATTTCAGGCAATTGCGGGAATTACGATTGCAATTCGGTTAAGGTTTGAAGGAGAGAAAGGACGATTAGTGCTACCAATTGCAATTTTAATTGTTTTTGCAATTTGTTATGCAATTGGCTCTTTTGTGATGGATAACCTGGGATTAAAAGAAAGTATTTTGTATATGATAGAAGGGATAGGCGATTTTGAAATTGCGATTGCACTTATCGTGTTGAGCTTGCTTGTATGGTTCATTTCTTATATTTACAGTATGAGAGTCATGAAAAAGAAAGAGTTTTAGTTATTGTTCACTTTTTAAGATGGAGTGATGAAATCAGATGGTGTCAGCCATTTGGTTTCATCATTTTTGTATATTGAATTTAATTAACTATCTAACTTGTTTATGTGCAAAAAGTATTAAGAAAGTGTGAAAAAATAGAAATAATATTGACTTACTTTGTGAAAAGTACTATATTTTCATTTAGTTAATTAACTAACTAATTTTCGCTATTCATTCTGTGGAAAAAGTGATAGTCAGAATTTTTTGTAGAATGTATCAATAGATCAAGGAGGAAAAAGAACGTGAAGTGTCAGAAAAAAGATGTTCCATTGCTTGGATTGATGGGAAAGAGCATGCATTTGATAGGGAAGAGGGCACAGGAATTGTATGCAGAATACGATTTGAACAGAGCCCAGTCAGGTATCTTATTTGCCCTTCATCAGGAAGATTCCATGTCTCAGAAGGAACTTGCGAAGCGCTTGAATGTAACGCCGCCGTCAATTACATCGATGATCAAGAAGATGGAGCAGGAAGGTTATATTATAAGAAAAGCGGATGAGCAGGATCAGAGGGTGATGCGTCTAACTCTTGCAAAGAAAGGAAAAGATTGCGTAGCTTATGTAATCAAGACAGCTGAGAAACTGGAAGAAATCGTGTTTGAAGGAATGACTGCGGAAGAGAAGATGCTTTTTCGCCGGCTGCTCTTGCAGATTTTAGAGAATGTGGAGCAATAAATGGAGTAGATTGCTGTCGTTGGGAATCAGCGGTTAGTGATAGATTATGTAACTTGAAGAGAGTTGTTGTTGCTCGCACATATTGCGAACAGTAACAGAGAATTACTAGGAAAGGAACCACGCAGATTATGAAGAATTTATTCAAATACGCTGCATCGTACTGGAAAGCTATGATTGCGATCGTGCTGATTCTGGTTGTGCAGGCGTATTGTGATCTGTCCTTGCCGGCCTACACATCAGATATTGTAAATGTAGGAATCCAGCAGGGCGGTATTGAAGATGAAGTACCGAGACAGATTGCAACAGAAGAAATGGAAAAATTGCTTTTGTTTGTATCGGAAGACGATCAACAGACGATGATGGATGCATATACAGAAGATAATACTTCTTATAAAAAAGAAGCTTATGTCTTGAAAGATTCTGTTGCTGAAGAGGAAATTACGATGGAGAATCTGAAAGATATTCTTCAGATTCCAATGATGATGACATCCGGAATCGAGTCCGGAAGTGACACAACAAAGCAGATGGAAGACAAGCTGAAAGAGCAGATGTCCCAGGGAATGGCGCAGAGCATGCCACAAGGGGCAGACCAGACAATGCCGGAAGGAATGCCACAAGGTGAATCCCAGGCAGTGTCACTGGATGACATGTCTATGTTTGATCTTCTGAAAATGCTTCCGGCTGAGCAGAGAGCAACAATGGTTGAGAAGATTGAAGAGCAGATGTCAGAGATGCCGGATACAATTCTTGATCAGGCATCAGCGAGCTTCTGCAGGAGTGCATATAAAGACCTTGGAATGGACATGGATCAGACACAGATTCATTATCTGTTAAAAACAGGAGGTCAGATGGCTGCACTTGCTCTTCTTGGAATGGTAGCAAGTATTATGGTTGCATTTCTGGCATCAAGAGTTGGAGCAAGTGCAGGACGTGATCTGAGAAGTGGAGTATTCCATAAGGTTGTTGGATTTTCAAACAACGAGTTCAATCACTTCTCAACAGCATCTTTGATCACGAGAAGTACGAATGATATCCAGCAGATTCAGATGCTGATCGTTATGCTGCTTCGTATGGTTCTGTATGCGCCAATCCTTGCAATCGGTGGAGTGCTGCAGGTTATGAAGACGAATGTATCCATGTCTTGGATCATCGGACTTGCGGTTATTATCATTGCATTTGTAGTTTTGTTGTTGTTCCTTGTTGTTATGCCAAAGTTCAAAGTGCTGCAGAATCTTGTTGACCAGTTGAACCTTGTAACAAGAGAGATTCTGACAGGACTTCCGGTTATCCGTGCATTCAGTACAGAGAAGCATGAGGAAGAGAGATTTGATGATGCGAACCGCACACTGACGAAGACGAATCTTTTCGTCAACCGTGCAATGACATTTATGATGCCGGTGATGATGTTAGTCATGAACGGTGTATCTGTTCTGATCGTATGGACAGGAGCACATGGAATCAGTGATGGACAGATGCAGGTTGGAGATATGATGGCATTTATCCAATATACGATGCAGATCATTATGGGATTCTTAATGCTTTGTATGATTTCAATTATGCTTCCAAGAGCAGCTGTGGCAGCAGACCGTGTTGAGGAAGTATTGAAGAGTGAGACAATGATCCACGATCCAAAGCAAGAAAAACATTTCCCGGAAGACGGAAAAGGAGTACTTACTTTCAATCATGTATCTTTCCGTTATCCAGGTGCAGATGAAGATGTTCTGGAAGATATTACATTTACAGCGAAGCCGGGGGAGACAACAGCGATTATCGGAAGTACCGGAAGTGGTAAGTCTACGCTGGTAAATCTGATTCCACGTTTCTATGATGTGACATCCGGAGATATTACGCTGGATGGTGTAGATATCCGTGAAGTGAAACAGCAGGAACTTCGTGAGAAGCTTGGATATGTTCCGCAGAAGGGAGTTCTGTTCTCGGGAGATATCGCATCTAATATCATGTTTGGTAATCCACATGGAAGCGATGATGAGATGATCGAGGCGGCAGAGATTGCACAGGCAACAGAATTTATTGACACAAAACCGGAGAAATATAAGAGCCCGATCTCACAGGGAGGTTCGAATGTATCCGGTGGACAGAAGCAGAGACTTTCTATTGCAAGAGCAATCGCAAAGCACCCGCAGGTATTTATTTTTGACGACAGTTTTTCTGCCCTTGACTATAAGACGGATGTAACACTCCGCCGTGCGCTGGCTGAAAAGACAAGTGGAAGTACGGTGCTGATCGTTGCGCAGAGAATCAGCACGATCCTGCATGCAGAGCAAATCATAGTATTGGACGAAGGCAAAGTGGCAGGTAAGGGAACTCATGCGGAGCTTCTCAAGAACTGTCCGATATATCGTGAAATCGCAGAATCCCAGCTGTCCAGGAAAGAGTTAGAAGCAGCGTTAAATGAGCAGACAGATGGAAAGGAGGATCAGATTCATGGCTAGAATGCATGGCGGTCGAAGACCGAATGAAAAAGCAAAAGACTTCAAAGGAACAATGAAGAAACTGATCCGCTACATGGCAATTTACAAAGTACAGGTATTTTTCGTAGCCGTGTTTGCTATCTGTGGAACGATATTCAATATTGTCGGACCGAAGATTTTAGGAAAAGCAACGACGGAGATTTTCAATGGACTTGTAAGTAAAGTTTCCGGTGGAGACGGAATGAATTTCGGTAAAATCGGACAGATTCTGCTGACTGTTCTTTGCCTGTATGTAATCAGCGCAATCTGCAGTTTTGTGCAGGGATATTTGATGACAGGTGTGTCTCAGAAGACAACTTACCGTCTGAGAAGAGAAATCTCTGAGAAGATCAACCGCATGCCGATGAGCTATTTTGACACAAAGCCGGTAGGTGAAGTGCTTTCCCGTGTGACAAATGATGTTGATACACTTGGACAGAGCCTGAACCAGAGTGCGACTCAGATGATCACATCGGTTACAACTCTGATTGGTGTATTCATCATGATGTTGTCAATCAGCCCGCTGATGACAGTGATTGCAGTTTTGATTCTTCCGCTTTCTGCCGGATTGATCGGATTCGTAATGAAACATTCACAGAAATATTTTGTAGGGCAGCAGACATACCTTGGAAATGTGAATGGACAGGTAGAAGAAATCTATGGTGGTCATAACATCATCAAGGCATTTAATAAAGAAGAGGAAGTAATTGAAGTATTCAATGAAACAAATGATAAGCTGTATGATTCCGCATGGAAATCCCAGTTCTTTTCCGGTTTGATGATGCCTGTAATGCAGTTTGTAGGAAACTTGGGTTACGTGGCAGTGGCAATCCTTGGGGGATATCTGACAATTAAGGATGTGATCGAGGTTGGAGATATCCAGTCCTTTATTCAGTATGTACGTAACTTTACACAGCCATTGCAGCAGATCGCACAGGTGGCGAATATGCTTCAGTCAACAGCTGCAGCATCAGAGCGTGTCTTCGAGTTCCTGGAAGGACCGGAAGAAGATCAGACAGTAGAGAATCCGGTTTCTGTAGAGAATCTTCAGGGAAATGTTGAATTTGAGCATGTACGTTTTGGATACAATGAAGATAAGATCATCATCAATGACTTCTCAGCGGATGTGAAAGAAGGCCAGAAGATCGCAATTGTTGGTCCGACAGGAGCCGGAAAGACAACAATGATCAAATTGCTCATGCGTTTCTATGATGTGAATGGAGGTTCAATCAAGATTGACGGACACGATGTCCGGGACTTCAATAGAAGTGAACTCCGTGAAATGTTCGGAATGGTTCTGCAGGATACCTGGCTGTTCCATGGTACGATCAGTGACAATATCCGTTACGGAAAACTGAATGCGACAGAGGAAGAAGTGATTCAGGCAGCAAAGGCGGCACATGTGCATCGTTTCATCCAGACACTTCCGGGTGGATACAATATGGAACTGAATGAAGAAGCAAGTAATGTATCCCAGGGACAGAAACAGCTCCTCACAATCGCAAGGGCAATCCTTGCAGATCCGAAGATCCTGATTCTCGACGAGGCGACAAGTTCCGTTGATACCCGTACAGAAGAAATGATCCAGAAAGCAATGGATAATCTGATGAAGGGAAGAACAAGCTTTGTTATTGCCCACCGTTTGTCAACCATTCGTGATGCCGATCTGATCCTTGTTATGAAGGATGGGGATATCATTGAGCAGGGAAATCACGAGGAACTTCTTGCAAGAGGCGGATTCTATGCGGATCTGTATAATTCGCAGTTCGAAAGTACGACAGAGATTGCGTAAAATAATAAGAAACTCTATTATCTCTTCCGGATTAGAATATGGCAGGGATAATAGAGTTTTTTCTATAAAGGATTAGCTAAAAATTCAATCGTATATTGTTCAAGTGAAGTAAGAAGCTTATCAAGTGGAAATACTTTAAGATCATTTACCGCATCTTCGGTAACACTGAGATATCCATGCAATGAATCCAGGACTTGCTGTACATTTCCATACTGAATTTCATTAATCCCTGGATTTATTATCTGTGCGTTCAGATCGAGTGGAATCTGATAACGATTTACAAGATAAGTATTCATCTTTGTATAGTCCCCGTAATAATATTCCTCAGTAAGATATTTTTCAAAAGGGATATAAGTCTGGAAATTTCTGATATAAACGGTCGCAATCTCTTCTTTTATATCTGTAATCTGTTCGGTTTCATCATAAAAATCAACAATCTCCGGAATGAAATCCTTGAAAAACCGACGGTCGATATATAAATGAAAATAGTAGCCCAAAACACTGGAATCAGAAAGAAGAGAGTCATATTTAGCAGTAAAACGTGTTAAATCCAGAAATACCATCATCTTATCACGATAAACAGGGTTACGGAAATGTGAAACCTCTTTTTGGTCTGTTGCATCCGGTAGAAGATTCCCAATCAGAAAATCATTTACAGATTGAATCGGATAAGGAAAATCAGGGTACTCGTGAAGATGGCTTCGCAGCATCTGGGCTGCAGTTAAATGTAAAATAAAACCAGGCATGAGAAAATCCTTTCATATATAAAGCTGATATTATCTTAACATGAAATGAGTATATTATACAAGCAAGCTTGCAATAGCTGTCGTGTTTTGAAATGTATGTTACGCATCTGCAACAACCGAAAGAACTGACGTCCTTTCGGTTAAGGGCATTCGCCCTATGTTCCCCAACCCTACCAGCTTACTGCAAGCAAGCTTGCAATAGCTGTTAGTGTTTGGGAACGCAGATGCTAATTTTTCAGAATATTCTGAATTGCATGAAATATATAAAAAACATTGACAATTAGAAATAGCTATGATAAGATAACATTCGTCGCTGAGAACGGCACTGAAAACTACAGAACAGACGCTTGAATAAGAGGAAGGCGCGGAGGCGGACAGTCCCTGAGAGAGAAAGTTCGAAGAAAAGATTTATAAGTAAAGATGATAAAAACTTATAAGAAATTTTAAAAAGTGGTTGACAGAAAAGTTCGAATGTGATAGCATAAATACACTGCTAGTGAGAAGTAATCAAACGGATTCAGCAGTGAAAGAAAAGTAAAAAAGTTCTTGACAAAGACAAAAGCTTTTGATAAAATATAAAAGCTGTCGCT
>ERZ791821.383-NODE-383-length-39868-cov-150.943159_pt1 | contig 39868 bp, 26 predicted proteins | sample MGYA00510300_ERZ791821 | MGnify/ENA primary metagenome ERZ791821 (study PRJEB30046, sample SAMN00792034) | human gut metagenome | study: EMG produced TPA metagenomics assembly of the A metagenome-wide association study of gut microbiota in type 2... | reverse complement strand
CAGCAGCGCCGGCCGCACCGGCGGCGTCGGCGGCGCCCTGCTGTGCGTAGAGGGCCTGGCCGATCTTCTGGGCGGAGGTCATCAGCTCGGTCTGGGCGGACTTGATCTTCTCAATGTCCTCACCCTTCAGGGCTTCCTTGAGCTCGTTGACCTTGTCGGTGACTTCCTTGGCCACGTCGTCGGAGAGCTTGTCCTTGTTGTCGTTGACGAGCTTCTCGGTCTGGTAGGCGAAGGACTCGGCCTGGTTGCGGGTCTCGGCGTCTTCCTTGCGCTTCTTGTCCTCGGCCTCGTGGGCTTCGGCTTCCTTGACCATGCGGTCGATCTCGTCCTTCGGCAGGCCGGAACCACCGGTGATGGTCATGGACTGTTCCTTGCCGGTGCCCTTGTCCTTGGCGGACACGTGCACGATGCCGTTGGCGTCGATGTCGAAGGTGACTTCGATCTGCGGGACGCCACGCGGAGCCGGAGCGATGCCGGTCAGTTCGAAGGTGCCCAGCGGCTTGTTGTCGCGAGCGAACTCACGCTCGCCCTGGTAGACCTGGATGAGCACGGACGGCTGGTTGTCTTCAGCGGTGGAGAAGACTTCGGAACGCTTCGTCGGGATGGCGGTGTTGCGCTCGATCAGCTTGGTCATGATGCCACCCTTGGTTTCGATGCCGAGGGACAGCGGGGTCACGTCGATAAGCAGGACGTCCTTACGGTCGCCCTTGATGACGCCGGACTGCACGGCTGCGCCGACGGCCACGACTTCATCCGGGTTCACGGACTGGTTGGCTTCCTTACCGCCGGTGAGCTCCTTGACGAGCTCCTTGACGGCCGGCATACGGGTGGAGCCACCGACGAGGACCACGTGGTCGATGTCGGAGACGCTGATACCAGCGTCGCGCAGCACGTTGTTGAACGGGGTGCGGCAGCGGCCCAGCAGGTCGGAGGTCATTTCCTCGAAGTGGGCACGGGTCAGGGTCTCGTCCAGGTGCACCGGGGTGCCGTCAGGGGTCATGGCCAGGTACTGCATGGAGATGGAGGTGCTGGTGGAGCTGGACAGTTCCTTCTTGGCCTGCTCGGCGGCTTCCTTCAGACGCTGCAGGGCGATCTTGTCCTTGCTCAGGTCAACGCCGTACTTGTTCTTGACTTCGCCGACGAGCCAGTCGATGATCTTCTGGTCCCAATCGTCGCCGCCCAGGTGGTTGTCGCCGTTGGTGGCCTGCACCTGGATGGTGGAGAAGCCGTCGTCGTCCTTGCCGATTTCCAGCAGGGACACATCGAAGGTGCCGCCACCGAGATCGAAGACCAGGATGCGCTCGTCTTCCTTGCCCTTTTCAAGGCCGTAGGCCAGTGCGGCTGCGGTCGGCTCGTTGATGATACGCAGGACGTTCAGGCCCGCGATGGTGCCGGCGTCCTTGGTGGCCTGACGCTGGGCGTCGTTGAAGTATGCCGGGCAGGTGATCACGGCGTCGGTAACCGGTTCGCCAAGGTAGGCTTCGGCGTCGCGCTTCAGCTTCATCAGGACCTGGGCGGAAATCTCCTGCGGGGTCCACTTCTTGCCGTCGATCTCAACGGTCCAGTCGGTGCCCATGTGGCGCTTGACGGAGCTGATGGTGCGGTCGACGTTGGTGACGGCCTGGCGCTTGGCGACTTCGCCGACCAGGATTTCGCCGGACTTGCTGAAAGCCACGACCGACGGTGTGGTGCGAGCGCCTTCGGCGTTCACGATAACGGTGGGCTGGCCACCTTCAAGAGTTGCGATGCAGGAATTGGTAGTACCCAGATCGATGCCAACTGCGCGTCCCATAACTTGTCTCCTTTGTAGATAGGTTCGCTATGCGTTTTCTGTTCTGTTCGTTCTTTCGCCCGAGTTTCGGTTTGCCGTCTCTCGAACTTTCCAAAACTTGAGCCTACACCACTCAACTTTGAATCGCAAGCGATTATTCCCAAATTTACAAAAAAGTTGAGCTCCCTTTGCTCAACTTTTTATCAGACGCAATCTCAAGCGCAACTTCAGACGCAATCTCAAGACACGACTTCAAGGCGCGATCACCATTGAAAAGCAGCCGAAAATCGCAATCTCAACAAAACCTGCCGTCTCACCATCGGCAGGGCGCGAGCGCAATCCGTCAACGTTTCAACTGCCTTTCGTTGACGAATCGCCACCTATCAGCTATCAGCGATCAATATCAGGCCAAATCAGGCCGCACCGGAACCCGCGTTCGGATTAGCCAGATTGGCGGCGACCGGCGCAAGAAGCACACGACCCGTACCGCGGTACACGTTGACCAAGCCCTCGCCGCTCGCAGCCGAACCGATCAGCGTCTTCGTGGAACGCTCGACCGTGAACTGCAGGCCGTTCGTCCACGCGATCGCGAAATTGCCGTCCACCTTCAGCTCGTCGTTCTCCAAATCGACGGTCACGATTTCGGAAGCGGGCACCGGCGATTCCAACGCAACCGTTCCCTGTCCCATCAGCGACAGGTTGAACAGGCCCTCGCCGCCGGCCACCATCGCGCTCGGACGCGAAACCATAACCGCACGCTGCTGAATCGTGGTTTCGCAAGCGTAGAACAGGCCGTCGTTCACTGTGATCGCGCCGCCCATCTGGCTCGGATCAAGCAGCAGCACATGGCGGTAGGTCGGTTCGAGCACAACCACGCCGTTGCCGTGATATTCCGGCTTGACCGCGGACTCGTTGGTGACCGCTCCACGCGCCAGCTTGCCGATGAAATCGCCAACGCCCTTCACACCGGTCGTCACTTCGATATGGCCGACGGTCCACTGCATGGCGCCCGCCTGCACAACCGCGCCGGTCTTGCCATTGAGATTGCAGACCAGCTGGCGGCGGCGCACGTTCATTTCGGACGCATAGTAGGCGTCCATGGCGCTGCCGTAGGTCACGGAAAAGTCGCGCTTCCATTCCATGACCTGGAAAATGCCCTGCTGCGCGACGATCGCGGCATCGTCATTATCCGTCAGATTGTAAATACGCACGAATGCCCCTTCGCTCTGTTGATACTTCGGTTTCGAGGGATTTGCCCTCGGTTTCGAGAGATTTGCTCTCTGCCTTAAGGGGTCTACTCGGTTTGCGAGATTCACCCTCGATTCTAGAGATAGATATCTCGAGATGAACATCTCATTTTTGAGATAGACACCTCGAGCAATATTGTCTCACAGCGACCGTTGCTTTGGACGCCCCATCTCAATTTGGATTTGCACGGATTACACGAAATATACAAGATCCGGACCACACTGTAATGAGTGCGATCCGGATCTTATCCGTAATCTTCAGTTGTTATCTTCAGTTATGACTCTCAGATTTCCAGAATTCTTAGAATTTCAGAATTCTTCCGATTTCCATCTTCAGATTCCCAGATTTTTCAGCGGCTGATCTTGGCGGTCTTGACGATCATCGCGATTGCGGCCAGCATGGCGATCGCAAGTGCGGCGATGGTGATCGCGGCACCGGTGTTGCCGAGCACACCGGACTTCGGATTGTTGCTCACCTTGCCGGAAGCGATCACGTCATTCTTACCGTCACCCGGCTTCTCATCTGAGGAATCGCGGGCCGGAGCTTGGAAGTCGACGGTCACGGTCTTGCCGGACTGGCGGCCGGTGACGGTGAGCGTGTACTCGTTGCCTTCAGCAACTTTGTCGAGCGCGATGCTGGTGGTCTGAGCGGTCTTGACGCGCACGCCGGAAACCGGAGTGGAGCTGTCGGAAGCGGCGAGAACGTTGCCGGACTTGTCCTTAAGCTCATAGGAGAGCACTGCGTCGCCGTTGAATCCGGTGGATTCGGCCACATACTTGCCGTCGGTGAGCTTCACTTCGGTCTTGGCGTCGTTGGAGAGCGACTTCTGATCGTCGGAGGTGGAGGCAAGGCCGAGGGTGTTGGCGATGGTGTAGAAGTTGTCGGTCTGGTCGGTCAGGCCAATCACGCGCTGGGCGCCAGGGCCGGAAGCGGCGATGCGCAGCTGGGTGCCGGTGTGAGCCATGTCGCCGCCGTTGTAGCCGCCGTCCTCATCGCGGGAGTCGGCTTCAGCGGTGCCGTAGGAGACGACCATATTGTTGCCGTCAGCGGTCTTGAGCACGGTGGAGAGTGCGTAGGCCGGCTGAGCGTTGAGGATCTGGGAAGTGTGGGCGTGGTCGGCGGTGACGATCACGAGGGTGTTGGTCAGGTCAACGTTCTTCATGGCGTAGGCGATGGCCTGATCGAAATCGTCGGTTTCACCGATCTGGCCGCAAGCGTTGCCAGCGTGGTCCTGCTTGTCGATGGAAGCGCCCTCAACCTGCAGGAAGTAGCCATTCGCGTCGCTGGCCGGGTTGGCTTCGAGCAGATCGAGCGCCTTCTTGGTCATGTCGGCGAGCGAAGAGCCCTGGTTGCCGAGCCACTTGTCGTTCATAGTGCACACAGTCGGGTTGGCGTCCTTGGCCGGATCCTGCGCGGTGGCCTTGGACGGGTTGAACTTGGTAGGCATGTTGCCGTCGCTCATCAGGGCGAGCACCGGTTGGCCCTCCTTGTATTCGAGCGCGTTCATTGCGGCCGGATCGTTTTCGACGGTCTGGTAGCCCATTTCCTTGGCCTGCTCCCACACGGTCTTGCCAGCGTATTCGCCGCCCTGCACGGTCTGGCGGAAGTACTTGGAGCCGCCGCCGATGGTTACGTCAGCGCGGGTGTCGAGCAGCTGCTCGGAGATGGAGCCGATGCCGCCGTTTTCCTTGAGCTGGTTGGCGAGGCAGCGCTTGAGCGCGTCGTTGGAGCTGCCGTCGGTCTTGCCCTGTGGGCCGTAGCAGCCACGCTCGGTGGAGTGCGATTCGAGCACGGCCGGGGTAGCATCCTGGATTTCGGCGGTGGTCACATTGCCGGTGGCCTTGCCCGCCGCCTTGGCCAGCTCGAAGAGATTCAGCTGCGGATTGCCGTAAATATCAACGTCAACGGCGTTGTTGTAGGTCTTGGTGCCGGTGCCCCAGGAGGAACCGGAGGCGGAGGAATCGGTTACGGGGGTAAGCTTGCCCGGATTGGGGTTGGCGACCAGCTTGCCGTCGCCATCCTTGCCGACAGCGCTGTCCTTGCTGCCGTTGCCGACCGAGAAGGTGGTGTACTGGCCAGTACCAGCCTGCACGTCACCAAGCGCGCTCGGCTGGCCGACCGCGTCAAGTCCGTCGAAGTGGCCGTTGGCGCCCTTCAGATAGTCACGGGCGACGGTGATTTCCGAATCGCCCATGCCGTCGCCGAGGAACAGGACGACGTTCTTCGCGTTCTTGTTGCCGATGGTGGCGATGCGCTGCGCGCCGCCATGCTTGGCGAGTTCCGCGACCGGCTTGCCGTTGGGGCTGTAGGTGGTGTCAGCTGCGAGCGCCGGTGCGGCGAGCGCGCCGAGCGTTGCGACGGAGGCGAGGGCCGCGATTGCGCCCGTGAGAGCCTTGTGCTTGCTCATGTTTCTTCTTTCTTCCATGCAGTTTCGTCTGTGCCGTCCGGTTTCGTCGATTCGTTGCGATCGAGGCGGTTTCCCGATTCGGTTTCCCGATTTCGGAGTCCCGTTTTCGGCTATACCTTCCAGCTATGCGGAACCTTTCCGCAACTGCATTTGCTTGGATCTTTCGATTCCACTGCTCACGCTATGCGCCGCAAGCCAACGCACACCGCACTACAGAAGAACGGCAGATGAACACTCATCGCCATATGATGACCGCAACATATCCACCGCATGAACAGGGGGAATACGGCCAATAAAATCGCCATATTCCGTCAAACAACACCCCCACCGCACCCCACAAGCCAAAATCCCCCACTGGCTGGATAAATCCAACCTCTCAGACCCCACTCACACGCCAAAAATCCCAGTGACTGGATAAAAACCACCTCTGACGCACCACTCACGCGACTAAATCATCCAGCCACTGGGAAAAATGCCCGCGCCACTCAGCCCCGCGCAACCCGCGCCGCGCGCGTGGCCTTTACGGCCACGAACACGGACCGCACCAGCAGCACGCACAGATAGCAGGCGAACATAATCGCCCCAACTCGTGGCGAAACCTCCCCCGCAATCCACGTGCCGAGCGGCGCGGTCACAGACGCCGTCACGCCAATAATCAGCGCGGTTTTCACATGCGCTAGCCTGCGCTTCAAGTTCGCCGCGCTGGTCGTGATCGAATTCGGAAACATTGCCAACAGCGAAGTGCCGCGCGCAACCAGGTCGGACGCGCCAAACAGCATCGACAGCGACGGCACCGCAAGCGCACCACCCCCAATGCCCAGCAGCCCCGCCAGCGTGCCGATGACCACACCCAGCAACGCCAAGCCAATGCCGGTCACCACCGTCATGACGATCTGGTGGTCGCGCGACGGCACAAAACTCACCTGATTGATCACCACGAACACGAGAAACGCCACGAAAATCCACCGCAGCACCAGTTCCGGCAGCCGCGACAGCAGCCAGCTGCCAATCTGCCCGCCGACGAACATACCGCAGAACAGCAGGACCGCGGCGAGCCAGTCGACGTGCCCGCCGGTCGCGTACGAAACAACACCGGAAATGGAGGTCGGCACGATCGCCAGCGTGGACGTGGCGGCCGCGTTGCGTTGCGACAGGCCGAGCCAGACGAGCGCGGGCACGATCACCGTGCCGCCGCCGATGCCGAACATGCCTGACAGCACCCCCACCAACATGCCGACCACAATCAGCACGATGATGCTGCGTGCCGACCCGTCAAGCGCCGTCTCCCCCGCTCGCGATTCCATCTTTTGCGATTCCGTCCGTACGGCATCCGCCTGATCCGCAGTTTCCCCTTCATCACACATGGCAGCTCCTTCCACGTCTTCCGCGCCCGATACTACCCACCTGCCGCGCGCAGCAATCAGCCGATTCCATAATTTTGCGATTTCGCCGCCGCAGCGCCCGGTTCACGCGCTTTCTCGCTTATAGATGGCGGATTCGCGGGATCGACGGATGGTATCTCGCTTATAGATGGCGGCCCCTTGCGGAAACAAGACATCTAGGGGGTATGCATGCTACCCCCTAACGACCTATTGCCCAAACCGACCCGCCACCTATAAGCGAGATACCACCGGACGCCCGGCCAAATCCGCCATCTATAAGCCAGATATCCAGCCAAAACCACGACCGCACGCCTACACCGGCACACCCGCGCGCCTACACCCACGCAAGACCCATTGCACACACCCCCGTACGCACACGACCGCGCGCGGACCGGCAAAATCGCAAGTCATGAGCGAAAAGGGGCATCAAAAGCGTCCGAAACAGGCCGAATCACACCCCCATCCGCTCACAGACAAGCAAAACCAGCCCAACTCACAAGTCGTGAGCAAAAGGGGAGGCCACCCAACATCAAAACAGCCCGAAACATCCAGAATCGTACCCCCATCCGCTCACAACCGCGCCAAAACCGTCAAAACCGCAAGTCATGAGCAAAAGGGGCATCAAAAGCGTCCGAAACAGGCCGAATAATACCCCCATCCGCTCACAACCCATGCTTCAGCACGATTCAGGCCATATGCGCACCGCAACAACACCCCTGCGCAACATCAGACATGCACACGCACGCAAACACAAGTACACACACTGAAACGCAACACGTACCACAAGCACACAAACACCACGCACCACATACCGAGCACGACCAGACGCACACCCCCGCACACCGGAGAAGCGATGTCACCGGCCTGCGGCGGCGCTAGGCTAGACACTACCCCCGAACACCAGACGAATGGCGCGCGCCGGCCCCGGCGCACAACCCGTGCCGCACAATCCAGGAGCGTCGCCATAGCCGCGCGAGCCCCACAAAAGCGCAGCCAGCCACAAACACGAGCAGTCCGATCACCGCAGCCGCCACGGCTGTCATTTCGCCCGGCTCGTCGTATTGCGTCTTGTCTGGCACTTTCGGATTCGGAATCCGGTGCCCGCGCACGAGCAGCCTGTGTGAGTTGACACCGTACGGCGTGCAGGTGATCAGCGTCGCGTAATCGGCCCCGGACTCAATATTCAGCTTGCTGATTTCGCTCGGCAGCACCACTGAGATCTGGTCCACTTGGTACGTGTAGGTTTCGTCGAGCACGTGGAATGCGAAGGTATCGCCTTTTTGCAGCTCGTCCAAGCCGGTCAGCAACCGGGCGGACGGCAGGCCGGTGTGTCCGGAGACCACCGCGTGCGTGGTCGCTCCGCCTACTGGCAGCGAGGTTCCGGCCAGGTGTCCGGCGGCGATCTGCAGTACGCCGTCGCTGGTGCCGTGGTAGACGGGCAGTTTCACTTTGATGCGCGGGATGGTCACGTATCCCATGATGCCGGTGCCGGTCACGTCGAGCGTTTCATCATATTCGCGCTTCTGCGCGTCGGTCATGTGCCACCGATCGCCGTTCGCGGCGAGCCGTTCATTGTATTCGTGCGCCGCTTTCAGCATGGCCTTGCGTTCGGCGCCGGACATGTCTTTGGTTTGTTCCACGTAGCCTGCTACGGCGTATGACTGGTGCATGCGGTTCCACCAGTCGCTGAATGTCGGATACGCGATGAGGCCCAGCGCGCCGATCATGGCGATTGCGGAAATGGCAATCATCACATTGAGCAGCGCATTCGATTTCTTATGCTTGGCAGCCGGTTTAACCTGCGCACCCGGTTTAACCTGCGCATCCAATTCGACTTGCGCAGCTGGCTTGGCGTCCGATTCATCCGTCACGTTATTTATGCTACGCCCGCTTCCGCAAAGCCGTCTTGGCAACGATCAGCAGCACCAAACCAGCGCCCAAGATGGCCACGGCAATCCAAGCGGCCTGCTGCACGTCGGCGCCGGTGTGCGGCTGGTCCGGCGTGGTGGGTGGCGTGTGCGTGTTGGTGATTTCAGTGGAGTCGCCTTCCACATCGGAGATGGTGGTGTAGCCGTCGGGCACCGCCGCTTCGACCACGGTCCATTCGTGGTCCGCGTCGAGATCCGTCCACGAATGCGTCCACTTGTTGGACTCGTTCAGCTTCACGTTTTCCACGGGCTCGCCGTCGCGCAGGAGTTTCACGGTGATGGATTCGGGGCGCTTGCCGTCGGAATTGTTCCGGTCATTCCAGATTTTGCGCACGGTGCGTTCCACGGTTTTCGGCGGTTGCGCCACACATTCGGTTTTCGGTTCGATACTCAGCACACGCGACCCGCCGGAGACGCCGTCTTCGGGCACTGCGACGAGCATGCTGCCGGAAGAGCACGTCCATGTCTGGTTCTTTCCGGAAGCGTTGGTGACCTTCACGTCAACGCTGTCGGACACGGCCAGGTACAAGCCGTCGGACAGTCCGGTGAAGGTCAGGTGTCCGGAAGCGTTGGTGACACCGGTTGCCGTGGCGTCGGGTTTGTTCACTGCGATGAGTCCGGCGAGCGTGTTGGCCATGTCTCGCCACACCTGCGCGTCCTTGCCGGTCATCTTCGACCAGTCGACGGGGTACGCGGTGGAGTCGGTGAATGGTGCGACGGGTTCGAAGGTGGCGCCGCTTGCCGGGATCTGTCCGACTTTGTAGAGGTTGAAGCTGGCGTCCGAAATGGCGAAGTCGGTGGAATCGCTACCCGTTTCGGAGTCCGAGCTTTTGTGTTGGTAAGAAATGGCGATGCTGCCGCTGGCAGAGTCTGTTGTTGGAGCCGCGACGGCATCGCGAGTATGGAGTGCGCAGGCTGCCGCGGCGAATGTGGCGGCGATTGCGCAGCATGCGGCGATGACGCGGCTTGCGATCGTGCGTTCCTTCATTGCCGACCCCTCTTCTGTGGATTGGAAAGTAAGCATGTTCGATTCGCCCCCAACGGCAAACCGGAAAATATATGGAGCCAGGCTGGATACTCAAGAAAATTAGGCAGTGTACAAGGGATTGAGGTGGTCCAGCCCAGCATATGTGGGTTCAGTTATTATTTAATTTTTAGTTTTTAAATTATGTATTGCGATTCCCGTAAGCCGCTGCTGACTTGCGTCAACGCGGCTCACGGGTTTCGCATGGTTACTTCAGATTCTTATGGAATCCGGAGGATCAGGCATTGCGACGACGCAGAGCCATCACCAGGGTCGCGCCAGCAAGCACGAACACGGCGATGCCAGCCACGTACAGCAGCACGGTGCCCATGCCACCGGTGGACGGGAGGTTGGAGCCCTTCTTGTTCACGACGTCGGCCTGAACGGTACCATTCGTCTTATCACCGTCAGTCTGATTAATCTTCAGAGAAGTCAGCGCCGGATTGTCAGACAATACATCGTGGTCAGCAGTGATGGTGAAGAGCGTGTCAGCAGCAGTGTTATAGCCTGCCGGAGTGTGGGTCTCCACGAGCTTGTACTCGCCATCATCAATGCGGGAGAAAGATCCAGTGTAGGTGAAATGCCCCTCGGTGCCGCCCCTCGTCAGAGCGATCTCTTTACCGACCTTATTCCACTCCTCGCTCTCGCCATTCTTGTACTTCTTGTACAGCGTGAACTTCGGCATATCACTTTCCGCCGGGTCACCCTGATCGAAGGTCTTGTTGACGTTCAGCTGGTAGGTGAAGACGATGACCTTATCTTTCGGAGTCTCACCAGTCGGAGAGCCTGCACCATCGCCAGTGTAGTTCGGATTGTTGGAGTATTCGAGCTTAGCCTCGTTCGGGTTACCCGCAGAACCAATCACAGCATTCTTGTTCAGCGTGGATGCATATTCGACAGTGAACTTGCCACCTTCAGCAACAGCAATGGCTTGACCCTCGGAATCAGTAAGAGACTTGACATCGTTGATGGTGAGGGTGAACGTGCTATCAGCAGTGGTAGTAGTCGGGTTCAGAGTCAGGGTGTACTGGCTCGCCGGAACGACGGTTTCCTCATACTTAACAATGAAGCCAGAAGCCTCCGGATAAGTCAAACCAGCCGACTGCGTATCCTTAAAGACCAGCTTGTAGGTCTTGTACGCCGCGAAATCGTCCTTGTCCGTCGGCAAGGTGGCGGTCAGCTTAAATGGAACCGTATCGTTCACGTCGTAGTCAGCAGAATCCTGCCACCCAGTGGTAGTGCCTTCGGAGTCGTTGGCATCCTGGACCTTCTTCTCGAAGGTCGGCTTATCGGCCTTGCGGGCGATGGTCACGACTTCATTGCCAACAACCTTGACAATGTACAAAGTAGCTGCATCATTACCGGTCACAGTGTCCTTGTCCTTGGCGAGGTAATAACCAGCCGGGACCTTGCTCAGCTGAGCTGCGGCCGATACTGTGCCGTATGCATCGCCAGTCAAATCAACGAACTTGTTGATAGTTTCAAGCTTCATCGAATCGGAGGCACTGCTCTCAAGCCCAGCCACCTTCTTGGCAGCATCAGCGGCTGACAGATTAGTGCCGCCATCACCAGCTCCATTCGCGGTCTTGAAGTTCTGGCCAGCTGCAACGTTGCCAAGAGAACCATCACTACCGTACGTACCAGTAAAAATCTGGTAGACGGAATAGGTGTGGGTATCGTTGGCTTCAACCGCGATACCACCAGTTGGGTCATCCGCCATGGCGGTGGAGGCGCCGGCGAAACCGGCGACGGCCATTGCCGCGGTGGCTGCCACGGCTACGAGGCCTTTGAGAACCTTGTTCATTGTTCTCCCTTTCTTATTTGTTTGAAATCTTGGAAATCTTCAGTTATGTGTATTCAGTTATTGCCTAGTGGGCATTGGGTCGCTACGCTACGGTCCAGTCCCCCTTCTCCTAGACGAGTTCATCATTGCCGCCTCCTGACCTTGAGGGCCATTCCAGCCGCAACAACACCTATCAACGCCACGGCCATCGCCGTCGCGTAAATCCAAGAGTTGCCAGTTCCACCAGTCGCCGGCAACACCACCCCCGGCTGATTCTTGATGTCGCCAACCGAGAAGTTGAACACTGAGGAGTCGTAATTCGCAGAGGAAGTCGTGAAATCGCCGGTAGCATCGCCAGCGGCCGACGCAACACCGTTCGAATTCCACTGGCCAGTACCATCAGTACCGGTAGCCGGGCCGAACGTGAACTTGCGGACGGTGGAATCGATATCGTAACCGTCAGGCGCCTTGGTCTCGACGAGCGTGTACGTACCCCACTCCAAGCCTTTTAGCTTGAACTGGCCTTCGACCGGGTCCACGTCGTAGAACGACTGGCCGTCAGAGGCGGAACAAGTGTTGCCCTTCCCTAACTTACAGTCGGTAATCGTTACCGACGGCTGCTGCTCTGCAGCAATCTCGGTGTATTGAGCCGCACCGTTAGCGTTCCAGCTGAAGCTCTCGGTCTTCGTCAGCTTCCACTCCGAACCATTAAGCTTCTTATCGTTCTTAGAATCAGAGGAAACCTTGTTCCACGTCACCACGCCTGTTTCACGGCTATTCGTGATATTCGAACCGGTCAGAGACGGGTTCCAAGTCACTCCATCATCAGTGATGGTGATGGTATATCCGTTATTGGGATCCGGCAGCTTATAGCCGTTTGGAGCCTTAGTCTCCTTAAGTACATAAGTGCCATTTTCAAGCTTGGTGATGCGGAAGCCGCCGACGGACGTATCCGCATCCGTCAACGTGCCACTCGTCGAAGACGACTGCGCAGAAGCCTTTGCCCTCACGCTGCGACGAGCCGCCCGGCTGACGGACTTAGTGGAATTGGACGCGATCTCACATCCTGATGGCACCTTAGAGCCTTGATAGTCATTCCACAGATTCACAACCTGTACCGTGTGCCCAGTGAAGGTGAATGGATTACTATTCGCGGCCGTGTACTTATCCATTGCCGAGTCGGTACCCAGCCCCTGCTTATTGCCAAAGTAGAACTGGTTTCCGCTCGCAACATCAGCTTTCTTCAACGAGAAACGGACATAGTCGCCACATGTTTCAGAGTTTTGCGCATCACCGGTCCAGTTGGTGCCATCTGTGGCTTTCTTGTACTTCAGCCAAGTGTACTGCGGGCCAAGCGATTTCTTAAAATACACATCAACGGTCTCTTCAGTCACCGTGATCGCTGCAGTGGCGGTCTTGCCGTTGCTGCCTGTAGCGGTGATGATGGCCGTGCCGGCAGATACACCATGCACAGTGCCGTCCGGATCGACAGTGGCCACGCTTGGCGTATTGGAGGACCAAGTGACGGTAGTATCGGTCGGATTTGCCGTGGCGGTGAGCTTGACTGTGTCATTCACTTTGATGCTCGCAGTGGACGGACTTACAGTCAATGTCTTTTGGGTAGAAGCACCGGTCACTTTGAACTTCACGGAAGCGCACTTCGAAGTGTCGGAAGTCGAACATGCCGTGATGGTCACGTAATCATCACCACTGTTGGATTGCGCGGTGACCAAACCGGAGTTGGCGTCAACCGTCGCATAGTTTGTGCTATCCGACGTCCACGTAACCCCTTGGGCGACACCGGAGGGTTCCACCGAAGCGCTTAGCTGGAGCGTGGTATTAGCGTCAAGCGTGCCGAGATCTGCGCCATCAGACTGTACGGTTCCATTGGCGGTAATTATGACGCCCGTCACGTCGGAAACAGTATCCTTGATGGTCTTCGGCCACCCATCGGCAACGGTCTGCTTGTCGGCATCCGTATACTTGGTCAGTTTCCATTCGGAGCCGGCAAGACGCTTATTTGAATCGTCCTTGTCGGTCTTCACCCAAGAAATATCCTTGCCGGCGCTCTCATTACCGATTGCCTTGCCGGTTCCACCAGCCACGGTCTTAAGAAGATTCTTCATGTCATCATCGGTAATCTTATTGCCCTGCGCATCGTACACATTGCTGATAGTGGAAGTCGTCGTACCGCCGTCACCGGCATCGATGCGGTATATATTCCCGTTCAACTTATGAGCGGAATCTCCAGTAGAAGTTTCCTTGAGATAATACGTAGCATTCGGAGTCAATGCGGTCATTGGCTTAATCGAGCCAGCGGTAGCATCCTCATCGCCAGAGCCATTATCGGTGACGCTCAGCAATGGATTCGTTCCTGCCTTTGCATCCCCAAGACTGCCGTACACTACCCAAGAGGTGCCGGACAACGGATTGCCGGTAGAATAGTCAACCTTCTGCCAGCTGATATGCGCAGACTTCGTGTTGTAGGAAGCGGCCCACGGGAAGTTATGGCGTTCCTGATCCATATCGATGATGGAGGCGGACTGGAACTGGTTATCAACCGCGGCTGTATACGGGTTATGCATCATGAAGTCTTCGCCAACATACACACGGCCATTGGTGGTGACATGCGATTCGAAACTGCCGTTCGGCACCACGATGCTACCGAGCATGGCGGCGGATGGGTCATCGTTCACATAGGCGGAAGTGCAGATGGCAGTCTCCGTCGGGTTAACGTGCCAATCTCCCTGATTCGCATGCTTGCGATTCACGGTGACATTGGTCGCTTTGGCGCCATGGATAGTCAAAGAGCTTGTACCAGTGAAATTCCACAAAATTTTCTGGGCAACTTTGGAATACAACTCGTTGTTGCTGTCTCCGCTGGCATAACCATTGGAAATTTCTTTAGCTCCACTAGCGGTCGGATCCGACTGGATGGAATCACCGCCCCACCAGAAACGCCATCCAGTACGCATTGTGATGGCGTCAGAACCAGTCACATTGATAATGATCGAAGCATTTTCCGGAATGTTCCTGAACCAAATACTCGCATTGGTGTCATTCAAATCGTTAAGCTGCTTAGCCGTAAGCGTGAACACCTGGGTGGTGTCAGAATCGCTACCGGTGCCGGTGAAAGTAATGAGTTTCTCACTGTTACCGCCATCACCGAAATTCATTGTCGCTTTATACGTGTTGAAAGCGCCCGTGCCAGTCTTGGTTGGAGCATACGGCTTGCCGCTGGTGACGTCCCCAGCACTCTCGGCGTACTGGTTGTAGTCATACTTATACCGCACGTAGCCGTTCTGCGCAGGAGCGTTACCGACGGTCACTGTGCCATTAGCCTTGATACCGGCCGCCATAGTGGACATCGGGGACATGATTTTCGTCGCATAGTCGTCGATGGAATTGCCCCAGCCATCCTTGGCTTGGCTAAAATCAGTGACTCCCCAAGTCGCTTGATGATCAGGCTGTCCGCTGGAATCTCCATACATGTACACGGAGTTTTTCTGCACACCAGTTTTGTCAGTTGCACAGTTTGTTCCGTCCCCCCCACACCGTTGTGCAATTTCCAGCAAACATGGTGCTGAAATTAGTGAGCGTGCTCGTTCCGTCTATTGTGCGGGTCGTCTGCAGTACACCGCCGCCCTTGCTGTCCATGCCAGAGATAGAAGACGGCCACGTCTGCACCTTGCTCTGCACACTCTCACCCTCACCGAATGCAGAGTGCTTACCTTCAACCACAAGAACGTCAGCATTATTGGCCGGCAGGTACTGGGCGCCGAATGCCACAGTGCCGATGGTGAAGAAGCCCTTCTGGGCACGCTGCATATAGCGGCCTCGAATGAAGGTCTGGCCTTCCATCTCGGCCGCCCAAGAGCCTTCAATAGAACTCTCAGTCAGCTGCTGCGTGTCACCGGGCTTCGGCCTGCCGACATAGAAATCACGGCCGACAAAAGTCGCCAGACCAGTATCCGCCTCATTCACGGAAGCACCGCTATCACCCATAGTGATATTTGCGGGCTTATAAATCGACCCCGGGATTTCATCCGCCTTGGCGCTATAGGCGGGGAGGAGGGAAGTTACTGCGACGGTGGCCATCATGGCTACCGCTATGGCGGCGGCGGTCAGGGAGCGGGTACGCGAAAGCGCGCAACCGGTTGCCGATCGCGTTCCTGCATAGTGTCGTGGTGCGTTGCCGGCACCATTACGCCATTGCCTCATCTTGTCCCCTATCCGCAAAGTGTTCACCCTTCTGAGCCCCTCAACTCGAGGGTTGATATCCTTTGCATAATGCCGTTATCACTTCTGTTTTACGTATAGCTTCTGCGCTGTTCCCATCTCCGGCAACACAGCCGGAAACCTCTGTTTTCCCTTTTTCTCTGACCTACGGTTTACTATGATAACCTTTGCAGTTATGAAAACAAAATGAAACAGAAAGAACCCACACCCCCTCCCCCGATACGTTTTTTCGTCCCCTCTCACGGGGACAACGCTTTAAAGCCTGATATTCAAAGGTTTGTCAACGATTGCAAAATCAAAAACACATGCTGATCATTGAATGAAATTCATCATTCATCAGCCCCCGATTGGCGTGTCATGAAACACATCACTGCAAATTGTTTCATTTTTTTCCTGAAAACGTATGCCACACACCGTGACTACAGTGGGGGTATCCCTTATCAATCCACCCCAGGCCATCACAATCAGCCCGTCGGCATTGACGGGCTGCGGAAGGACAATGAGACTCGGCTCTCAGCGGCCAGTGCCGTACACGGAATCGGCGCCGCGCAGTACGAGCTGGGCGCGCACAATCTCATGCGCGTTCTCAAGCGGCTTGCCTTCGATAAGCTTCATGGCCTTTTGTGCGGCCGCGCGACCCATCGCATACGGATCCTGGCGCATGGTGGTCAGGTTCACAGTGTCGGCGTACGGCGAATCGTCGAAGCCGATAATCGAATAGTCACTCGGCGTGTGGTGGCCGTAACGTTCCAAACGCAACACCAGCGGAATCGCCATCATATCCATCTGGCAGCAGATCGCGTCCGGGAACTCGTCCAACGCAAGCAGCGCGGTCAACGCCGAGTCGGCGAAGGTCTTGCCACGCGGCACAGAGACGACGCGCCACTTGAAGTCATGGGAGGCCCCCATCGTCTTGCAGGCGCGGATGAAGCCCTGTCCTCGCGCATCGATGGAGGAATTAATGGAATCGACCGCATCGGAGCACACGTACACGATATTCTTGTGCCCCAGATTGATCAGATGCTGGGCGGCGGTGAACATGCCGTCCTCATCGTCGATGGAGATGGTGGCGTCGAAGCCGTTTTGCGTCGGCGTATTGATGCCGATGATCGGCACGTGGATGCGTTTGAGCTGCTGGATTTCCTTCGGATCCACGCCGAACGACGTTACGAATACGGCGTCCACGTTGCGGCGGACGGGCAGATTCGTGAAGAAGTCGCGGCGGTTTTCGGCGGTGTCGACGTGCTGGAACAGCGATACGTCATACCCGGCATTATGCATGACGGATTCGATTCCAGCGAACACTTCCGTATTGAACCAGCTAGTGATCTCTTCATTCATCAGCATCGCCACACGGTACGATTGGCCGGATTTCAGCGACGTGGCGGAACGGGAGATGTTGAAATCAAGCTTGTCCGCCGTTTCCAGCACCTTGCGGCGCGTACGTTCGGACACCAGTTCCGGCCGCGTGAACGCGCGCGATACCGTGGAAATCGACACACCCGCGGCCTTGGACACCTCGCGAATGCCTGCTCTATCCATCTCTCAACCCCTTTGCGGTTTCTGCATCATAATCACAAACGTTCCCAGCCTTGGAAACACTCGCTTGAGCGGCGATGCTCTCTCAATCTGTTTCTATCATACTGCGAACGTTGTCAAAAATCACGCCAGTGTTGCACAAATCGCACAAATTATCAAAATAACCGGGTAAACCGCGTAAAAAGCCCATTTCGTCCACTGATGCTTATAGCCCAGCTTGCCGTTGTAGTAGTGCACGAACGCCACGCCCACGCCCGGCGCGATCATCATCACGGCGCCGAACAGGCCGGCTGTGAACATCATCGAATTCTCATACTGGCGCATCAGAGCGAAAATCAGCACGAAGCCAAGCGTCACCGAACCGATGCTCATCATGTGCTGGCGTAGGCCGATACGCAGCAGCAGGTCCCACAGCAGACCAATCACCACCAGTCCGACCGACAACAGCACCTTCATGACCTTCTGATAGCGCGACGCCACCCAATCGAGCGCGGCAAGCACAACAAACGCAACGAACAGGCCGAAAACGGGATTCTGCGAGCCCAGGTCGAAAGCCTTATGCGATGTGGCGAGGTCGTACGGCACCTCGCACACCACGGCGAGAATGAACAGCTGCAGGCCGTACGCGACCCGGCTGTGCGTTTCACGGAAACCCTGCACCAACAGCCACGCGTAGATCGGAATGGCGAACCAGGACACCACTTCGCTCAGGACCATCGCCGTCAGCGACGTCATATTGTTGGTATCGGAGCCGAAGAACAGCGGCACGATGGTGGTGCTGCCGGCGGACAAGGCCAACGCCACCGCGCCGATGACCTTAAGTTGGAACACCGTCAGTCCGCGACGCTTTTTCCTGTTGCGGCGAGCGCCGCCGAATCCGATTTGGTCGGTCGAATCGGTTCGAGCTCCCTGCTCGGCATAGCCTTCCATATGTCCTCCTATTGCGATTTTTCCGCGCGTCGCACGTGGCACGTGCACCTTACGCACGCCTTACGCACGTATGCCTTTTACGACTTGCGACTTTTCCTTGCGACTTTCCCGCACGCCACAGCGGCTTCCCGCACGTCCCATGCGATTTAAGCTCAGCGCCCACCGCGCGCCTTATGCGTCCAGCACGAATTTCAGCAGCCCGTCGTAGTCGGCTCCGGTAAACGAACATACCGCATGTGCCGAAACGTCCGGGTCGTCCGCCGGTGAAATTTCCGTGCGGAAGTATGCCGCGTCGAGGCCGGCGGAATTGGCGCCGATGATGTCGTTGCGCTCGTCGTTGCCGACCATGAGCGCGTGCTTGGCGGTCACGAATTCACGGTCGAGCGCCAGCATGTACAGGTCGCGTGCGGGCTTGCGGATTTTCTCTTCACTGGAGATGATCACGTCGTCCAGTACGCTGGCAAGGCCGGTCTCTTCCAGTTCGGGGCGTGTGTAGCAGGCTTGCGCGTTGCTCAGCAGCGCCACGACCATGCCGGCGTCCTGCAGTTGTTCGATCATGTCGAGCGCGCCGGGGTACAGCCGGAACAGGCTGGTGCTGCCTTGGCGGAACGCCCATGCGGCTTTCAGCGCGGCCTGCGGTAGCGCGAGTTTCTTTTCCGCTTCCTCGCTGCGATTCATGAGCAGGGACCGGTAGACCGGCAGGATGTCGAATTCGTCCCACCCGTTGCGAACGATTGCACGGTCGGCTTGGTGGACCATTTCGCGGGCTTCGAGCTTTTCGAACTGGTCGCGCATCACGTCGACGGATTCGTACTGCGCGCCCAATTCGGTCACGCAATCGTACAGCGCCTGCCATGCGGCCTCGCTCTGCTCATCGGTACGAATGTCGATCAGCGTTCCGTACAGGTCGAAAAACACCACCTCGTACCGCGGATTGCGCGCTCCGATTCCCACTGTCGTATCCTTTCTGGTTTTCCGGCCCCATTGCCGTATCTGTTACGGCAACCGCAGCTTTGCGGTCGCCGTTTTGTAGCTTCCCTACTGAGAGTATTACTGCAACCGCCAGATTGCAAACGTATGCGGTGGAACAATCAAATAATCGCCATCACCTGCGCTCACATTGCCTTCCACCGGACTGACGGACGAGCCGAGACCACACCAGTATCTCCGTATTCCGCCAATCGGTTCCAAACCCGTTACGGCCACGTCAATAACGCCGACGTGTCTGCCTGGATTGGCGGCCATCAGATAATCGCCGACGCGGAACACGAGTTCGTCGCCTTCCGTATCGACGATATTGCGATTGCCGTCGAACCACTGTGGATCAGACTTGCGCAATGCAATCAACTTCGCGTAATACTCAATCAAATCGCGCTTCTGCCATGCACGGTTCCAATCGAGCCAGTTAAGCTCTTTGGCGGAATCGTAAGAATCAGAGCTGCCGAATTTGGTACGTGCGAACTCCTCGCCGGACAGCATGAACGGGATGCCAGCGGAGGTAAGCGTGATACCCACAGCCAGCTTGTTGGCGTCCATCACGTCGGTCAGCGCGGCCGCAATCTGCGGACCGACACCGGCCAGCCCTTCCGCCGAGAAATCGGCGTCATACATGACTTTTGGCACATCCACGGTATTTTCGTTAACGCCTTCGGCCACGGTGCTGCCCAACGAACCAGCCGCAAAGCTCGCGCACAACTTGTCCCACAGCGTGAGGTCGTCGTGCGCGGACACGTATTGAATGACCTGGCCTGCCACTCCTTCCGAATGTTTGCCGCGACGCCACGCGTCCACGGCCTCACGCGCAGCCGCTACGTTCTCGTGCATGCCACCGTTCACATAACCCGGGCGGTCCGAGAAGAACACATGGCCCTTGATGGTGTCTCGCGTGGTGTCGCAGAAGTGGCCGATGCGACTGTCAAGCTTCGACAGGCCTGACTTGTCAGCCAGCACGGTGTCGCTGGGCAGCGGCGCGGTGGCGCCCGCGGACCACGGTTCGCCGTACATGAGAATGTCGCGTCCACGGCCGGGAATCTCATCCAGAGCAGCACGCACGGCATTCATGGTGTCCACGTCAATCAGACCCATCAGGTCGAAACGGAAGCCGTCCATGTGGTATTCGCGCGCCCAGAACGTCACGGATTCCACGATGAACCGGCGGAACATCTTACGTTCGGTGGCCATATCGCAGCCGCAGCCGGATCCGTTGGCCAGCGCGCCGTTGGGCTTACGGCGCAGGAAATAGTCCGGCACCGACCGCTCAAACCAATTATCGGGCGAGAACATGTGGTTGTAGACCACGTCCATGATCACTTTGATGCCGGCGTTGTGCAGCGCCTGCACCATCTGCTTCACTTCGCGGATGCGCACCGACCCGTCGAACGGATTGGTGGAATACGAGCCTTCCGGCACGTTGTAATTGACCGGATCGTACCCCCAGTTGTAGCGATCGCAGGTCTCTTCGTCCACGGAACCGAAATCGTAAATCGGCATGAGCTGCACCGCGGTGACGCCAAGTTTCTTGAGATATGCGATGCCCGTGGGAAAGTCGGGATGCCCGTCCAGAGACGTACCGTCGTCGGTGAACGCCAGATACTTGCCCCGATGCGATTCGGGGAAACCGCCGGCGGGATCATTGCTGAAATCGCCCACATGGGTTTCCCAGACCACCGTCTGCGCAAGCGGCACGTCCGGCATATGGTCGCGGTACCAACCATCCGGATTGGTGCGGCTGAAGTCCACGACCATGCTGCGCCGGCCGTTCACACCGGCCCCGCGCGCCCACGGATCGGCGACGCGGTCCACGGAACCGCAATCGCGTTCAATCAAAAAGTCGTAATACACGCCGTGCATGTTGTCGGCGAAATCGTACGTCCAGGAACCATCGGATTCCGGACGCATCGTGTACTGTCCAATCAGAGCGTCGCCGCTTTCCCCCATGGAGCCACGCGAGAACAGTCTCAGGGTCACCTTCTGTGCGGAAGGAGCCCAGAGAGCGAACTGGGTGCCGGTTTCAGTAACAACGGCACCCAGCGGCCGTTCCAGACACAGCGGGAACGGTTCGGCGACGCTCGTGTTCGGCTGTGCGAAGCTGTCTACGAGCGTCATATCCTTTGCCTTTCTTTAGCCCTTCACGGAGCCCGACATGGACTCCTGATAGAAGCGCTGCATCACAATGAACAGGATGGCGATCGGAACGGAGATCACGACCGCGGCCGCGGCGAAGCGGGCAAACCAGTTCTGGATATATTCCTTCTGCAGCATGAGCCACAGGCCCAATGCCACGGTGTAGTTGGATTGCGTACGGCAGATCACCTTGGCCATGACAAAGTCGAGCCACGGGGTCAGGAAGCCGATGATGGCCTGGTAGACGATCATGGGCTTGCAGATCGGGATGATGATCTTATGGAACACCTGGAAACGGGTGCAACCGTCGAGCAGGGCGGCTTCGTCCAGCGAGGTCGGAATGGTGTCCATATAGCCCTTCATCACGTAGAAGCCAGCGCCGGAACCGGCGGAGTACACGAGAATCAACGCCACGGTAGTCATGGTGCCGCTTGACAGGCCCAAGGCCTTCAAGATGAAGTAGATGGCGGTGACGGCCATGATACCCGGGAACATGCCAAGAATCAGCACAACGTTCATGAAAGTCTTGCGCACACGGAAACGCATACGGCTCATGCAGTATGCCACAGAGAGCACGAAGATCAGAGAAATCGCACAGGTGAAGCAGGCGATGATGAACGTGGTGCCGAACATCTTCGGGAAGTCCAACACGTTGCGGTCGGTGAACAGCACCCTATAGTTGTCCAGAGTCCACTCCTTCGGGAAGAAGGAGCTGGTGTACGGGGCGGTGTTCTTATTGAACGACTCCGCGAACACCCATACGATTGGGACGAGCCAGATGACGGCCAGAATGGCCAGGAACAAGTGGGCGAACACGTCGCCGGTGATACGGCGGATCTTCTGGTCGTGCAGAAGGCCGTGGCTTTCCACTTTGGTTGCGGAATGCTTGTTGCTCATCGGAATGCCTCCTCATTCTTATAGGAGCCGGAATTGCGGTAGGTGATCAGCGAAACGATGGCCAACACGACGAAGGTCATGATGCCGATCACGGCACCGAGATTGTAATCCTGCTTGTCCACGGTCAGCTTGTACAGCCAGGTGATAAGCAAATCAGTGGAGCCTGCGGAATCGCCCAATGGCGTAGGATCGCCGCCGGACAGCAGGTAAATGACGTTGAAATTATTCACATTGCCGGTGAAGGTGGTGATCAGGTACGGAGTGAGCACGAAGATGATGTACGGCATGGTGATCTTCGTGAAGATCTGCCACCAGTTGGCACCGTCGATCTTCGCCGCCTCATACTGATCGGCCGGAATGTTCTGCAGAATACCAGTGATCTGCATGATGGTGTACGGAATACCGACCCACAGGTTGATGACGATTACGGTGACACGGGCCCAAGTGGCGTTGGTGAAGAACGGCAGCGGACTATCGATCCAACCCCACGTCTGCAGCATGCGGTTCACCGCGCCCTGCGGCTGGAGCATGGTGTGCATGACCAACAGGGACACGAACTGCGGAACGGCGATGGACATGGAGAAGCAGGCACGCCAGAAACCCTTGAAGTGGGTGGTCTTGCGATTGATGATCATAGCCACGAACATGCCGAGGAAGAAGTTCAGGAAGGTGGCGAAGAAGGCCCAGACCAATGTCCACACCAGCACACGTCCGAACAGTACGGCGTTAACGGTGCCGCCGCTGTTGGAGAAAACCTTGGCGAAGTTCTCAAAGCCGACCCAGTGGAACAGCACGAGGTGCTTGTGGTCATAGCTGGTGAATGCCATTGAAATCATGAAGATCAACGGCAGCACGGTGAACACGACGATGCCCAGCGTGGGCAGGAACATCAGCAGAACGTGCGCCTTGGCATCGAGCAGCTCGCGGACATCGTCCATGAAGCTCGGAGCCTTGCCGTTCTCCTCGAGCAGCACCTGGGACTTGTATGCAGAGCGCACGGACATGACCCACAGGCCGATGAAGGCAGCGGTGATAACCAGAGTGGCGACACCGTACAACAGGATGACCACGGAACGGTCAGGTTCGGTGTAGACCCAGAAGCCGTCGACCAGCTTCTTGCCGCCTGCATTGGTGCCCAAGGTCGGCAACTTGGAAAGATAGTCCACGCCACTGATTGCCATGAACACGAAGTATGCGATTTCCAGCGCCAGCATGGTAATGCCCTTGACATACTACTTGCGCACGATATCGCCAAGACCAAACACCACTGCGGAAAGCTTAGTGAACAGGTCACCACGCCGGAACGCCGCCCTTACCGTGTAAGGCGACGGAGAAACATAATCAGCACCCTGCTTCCGAAGGCGCTTCATCTCCCGTGGGGAAAGAGTTGTTGCTGTCATTTCGACTGCCCTCTCATATGGATATTGAAAGATAAAAAAAGCTTTGCTCCCGGACAAGGGGAAGGAGAATTTAAAAACCTTGCCCGGGAATGCAAAGCTCGGAGGAGGAGTGAGCCACTATGCAAAGTGGAGAGAGACACCGCGACTCGAAGCGTCTCTCAAAGCTGCAGGGTGGCTGGGGGGATTTGGCAGTGCCAACCACCCTGCATTCTTCAGTTATTGGATTTTTAGAATTACTGATTTCACTCAGCGATCTTGCCACCGGCCTGCTTGACCCAATCCTGGTACTTGGCGGCAGCGTTGTCCTTGGTGATTTCCTTGTTGACCAGGGCCTTGCCGAAGGTTTCGGCCGGAGTCCACCAATCGTTCATGCCGGACAGACCGGACTGCAGGAGGGCGGTGTTGGCCATGGTGTCGGCCTGGGCCTTGGCTGCGATGTCGTCGGTGGTCAGGTCGGACAGGGACTTGTCGGTCGGCGGGATGGCGCGCATCTCGTAGTGCAGCTTCTGAGCTTCGGTGGAGCCGAGGTAAGCCGCGAACTGAGCGGCGGCCTTCGGGTTCTTGGCGTTCGGGTTGTAAGCAGCGGCCTTGGAGGCGGCGAAGGACTTCATCTGCTTCTTCTGGCCGTTCACGGTGAAGGTCGGCAGAGAGGTGGCGGCGTAGTTGTCACCCAGGGCCTCCTTCACGTCCTTAGCGGACCAGGTACCGGAGAACAGCACGTCGGCGGAGCCATCCTTGATGGCTGCGAGGCCGGAAGCGCCATCGTCGTTGGAGAAGTTCGGGTTGGCGACCACATCAACCAGATAAGAGGTGATATCGGCGCCGTCCTTCGGGAAGACCATGCCTGCGTCAGCATCATTGCCCTTCTCGCCGAACAGGCTCAGGCCATCATAGAAGCCGTTGATGTACCAAGAATTCTGCAGGGAGAACGCGACCTTGGCCTTGGAAAGGATGGTATCGAAGTCCTTGGCCTCATCCTCGGTGATCTTGGACTTGTTGTAGTACATGAACCACGTGTTGTCGGTGTACGGCACGCCATAGAGCTTGCCATCGGTGCCGGTGACGGAGTTGACTTCGAGGTCACCGTTCTGTTCCTTCACCTGCTTCTCAGCGTCGGTGCCCAGCTGGCCAATGGCCTTGGCGTCCATTAGAACACCCAACTGATCGGAAGCGAACATATAGACATCGGCCGCCGCGGACGGATCAGTGCTGACCTGCTTGGAAGCATCGCCTTCAGAGACCACGTCATTCTTCCACGTGATATTGTATTCCGGATGCGCCTTGGCGAAGTTCTCTTCGACCTTGCCAGCCAGTTGGTGTCCTTGGCCTGGTCTTCCTGCGGGGCCCACACGCTCAGCGTGACGGCCTCGGTGGAGCCGGAAGCGTTCTTATCGCCACCGTCGGAGGAGCCACCGCACGCAGCGAGCGGAACCAGCATAGAAACGGCAGCAGTAAGTCCGATTGCCTTCTTCCAATCGATCTTCATTGATCTTCCTTTCCTCACATATCCTTGTGCTCTGCAACATCTCCGGTTGGATGGTATGAACCAAAACCCTGCATACGTTCGCATCATCGTTTCTCGGATGATTGCCGACCGCATTGGGGCTACCGAAAATGCATCAGTGCTTGTTAGTGTAGCACGTTTCTGCCAACGTTTGCAATTCAGCGCTATGATTGTTTCAAAGAAACACCGCAAACCGCGAAATATCAAGGAGACACACCCTCATGCTTTCCCCCGCGAAACACCCCCACCCCAAATGGCTTGCCGACGCAATTTTTTATGAAATCTATCCACAGTCCTTCGTCGACTCCAATGGCGACGGCATCGGAGACATCCCCGGAATCACTTTAAAACTGGACTACATCAAGGATCTCGGATGCAACGCGATCTGGCTCAATCCCTGTTTCGACTCGCCATTCAAAGACGCCGGCTACGACGTGCGCGACTACAAAAAGGTGGCATCACGCTACGGCACCAACGACGATCTCATTGCGTTGTTCGACGCCGCCCACCGGCGCGACATGCACGTGATCCTCGATCTCGTGCCAGGCCACACCAGCGAGGAACACGAGTGGTTCCACCGCAGTTGCAAGGCCGAACGAAACAATTATTCCGACCGCTACATCTGGACAGACTCATGGATCTCCGGTGGCGACGGACTGCCATTCATCGGCGGCGAATCGCCCCGCAACGGTACCTACATCTTGAACTTCTTCAAATGCCAGCCGGCGCTCAACTACGGTTTCGCGCACCCCGAACGTAGCTGGCAGAAGCCAGCCCTTGGTCCGGACGCGAAGGCCACTTGCGACGCGATGGTGGACGTCATGCGGTTCTGGCTTTCCCGTGGCGCAGACGGCTTCCGCGTGGATATGGCCGACAGCCTCGTCAAAAAGGACGATGAGGGCAAGCCTTACACCATCCGCACCTGGCAGTACATGTTCGCCCGGATCCGCCCGGCCTTCCCCGAAGCCGCGTTCGTTTCGGAATGGGGACGGCCAGAGGAGTCGATGGCCGCCGGCTTCGACATGGATTTCTATCTCGATTGGCGTTGGGACGGCGTTCCCAACGGCTACAACATGCTGTTGCGCAACGTGGACGACCCGTTGAGCCGCAAGGGCGACAAGAGCTATTTCAACGCCGATTCCGGCACGCCGATCAGCGAATTCCTGGACGAGTACGAGCCGCGTCTGCGCGAAGCGGAAACGGCCGACGGAAATTTTAATTTCATCACCTGCAACCACGACACCGCACGCGTGGCGCCGCGACTGTCGCAGCGCGAAATCGCCCTGGCATACTGCACGCTGTTCGCGATGCCGGGCGTGCCGTTCCTGTATTACGGCGACGAAATCGGCATGCGATACCGCGCACTGCCCGGCAAAGAAGGCGGCTACGTGCGCACCGGTTCGCGCACACCGATGCAGTGGGGTGCGAACGACGCATCCGGAGCACTTCACGTGTCCGATTCTGCAGAATCGGACATTCGGGCTGGCGATGTGACCGGTGGCAGCTACCTGCCCGCCGACCCGTCCGCCGACGCCCCGACCGTCGCCGCACAGCAGGCCGACGCCGAATCACTGTGGCATACGGTGCGCTCCATACTCCACGTCAAGAGGGAATGCGACGCCTTGCGGTCGGGGGCTACGTTCCATGCAATCGAACGCGATAGAGTGTTCGTTTTCGAGCGTTCCACCCACCTGCAGAAGCTGATCATAGCCGTCAATCCAAGCCGCGATTGCAAAGCTTTGCAGTTACCAGATGGTAGTTATCGGACGATTTTCAGCATCGGCGAAAACGAAATTAGCGGCACTTCGCTGCGTCTAGGTCTGCAAAGCTTTGCAATTCTCGAAGCCGAGTAGCAGACGAGCAATGCCCCGTTGAAATAATCGTTTGCAATGCGGAGCGCTGCGCCTTCGTATTGCAAACGATAGTCAATATGGAAAAACAATTCCGGTTATCTATATTCCTGAAATTAGAGCAAAATCGCAATATAGCAACACTCTCTTACCGCAAAACACGCTTTGAAAACGATATCATACCGTGATATAGTTATCTTTGGTGCGAATGCCACCAGCACCGAAGCTGCGGCAATCGCAAGCAATGTAGCATGTCAGCCGTCACAAACGGCGCGGAAAGAAGGGACCTATGACACAGACCCAGCAGACCGAAAGCGCAGAACGCATCGCACGGCCTCTTATCCAGCTCGCCAAGCTCAATGGCATTTCCACGTCGTATATCGACCAGCTCGGCACCTATGTGGAAATCCGCGACGAAGTGCTCGTCTCCGTATTGGCCGCACTCGGCGTGGACGCATCCAGCGACGAAGCGATTACCGCCTCCTATGCGGCGACCCAGCAGCGCATCGCAGACACACTTGTTGAGCCGACCGTCGTGAAGTTCATCGGCAAGGAAGCCGTCACGCCAATCCGCGCGAAAGGAAACGACGTGGCGCTGAAGCTGACGTTGGAAGACGGCACGGAATATGCGGGCGATCTGACCGCGTATCTGACGGGCTCGAACGCAGATGACGGCTCGCTGCAACTGACGCTGCCGGACGATATTCCCGCCGGCTACCACACGCTGGCCGTCGATGCCGGCCCGCTGCACGCCGAAGCCGCGCTGATCTGCGCACCGGCACGCATCGAACTGCCGCCAGCAGTAGCGGAAAAGCAACGTTGGGGCTGGATGGCACAGATGTATTCCATCCGTTCCGCTGAATCCTGGGGCGTGGGCGACTATGGCGATCTGAAGCTGCTGCTGTCCGACGCGGCAACGAAATCGCATGCCGATTTCATGCTTATCAACCCGATTCACGCCACCGCGCCGGTGCCGCCGCTGGAGCCGTCGCCGTATCTTCCCGAATCGCGTCGTTTTCTCAATGTGACGTACATCCGTCCGCAGGATATCGCTGAATATGCGGAACTCAACGAGGCGGACCAGGCCGAAGTGGCGCGTCTGCACGCGGAAGTCTCGCCAGCCAACGACAGTATCGAGCCGCTCGACATCAATTCCGCTTGGTGGCACAAGCGCCAGGCGCTGCAGCTTGTGTACAACGTGCCGCGTTCCGTCGAGCGTCAGGCCGCGTTCGACGCGTTCAAGGAGGCCGCGGGTCCGGATCTGCGCGCGTTCGCCGCATGGTCGGTGGCGTTCCAGGTGTGGGGCGCGCCGTGGGAAGGCACGTGGTTCAAGGACACGAACCGCGATTCGCCTGAAGTGGTGGAGCTCATGCGCGAGCACGCCGATATGGTCGATTTCGAATGCTGGCTGCAGTGGATCGCCGACGAGCAGGTGACAGCCGCGCAGAACGCCGCCCGTGACAGCGGTATGGCACTCGGCCTCATGCAGGATATGGCCGTGGGCGTGCACTCGCTCGGCGCGGACGTGTGGTGGAATCCGGAACGTTTCGCAGTAGGCAGCGTAACCGTGGGCTGCTCACCGGACTTCTACAACCAGCAGGGTCAGGATTGGGGCCAGCCGCCGTTCAATCCGAATTATCTGGCCAAAACTGGTTATGGCGTGTACCGCGAGATGGTGCACAACATGTTCTCGCACGCGGGCGCGGTGCGCATCGACCATGTACTCGGCCTATTCCGTCTGTGGTGGATTCCGCAGGGCGAAGGCGCGCGCGGTGGCGCGTACGTTACGTACGACCATGAGGCGATGATCGCGATCCTGACCATTGAAGCGTCCCGCGTGAACGGTTTGGTGGTCGGCGAGGATCTGGGCACCGTGCCTGATTACGTACGCACGGTACTCGGCGAGCACGGCCTGCTGGGCTGCATGGTGGAATGGTTCGCCCGCGTGGACGACTCCCCCAACGCCGGCGACCCGTACGCCGATCCGTCCACGTACCGCAAGTACGCGCTGGCTTCCGTCACCACGCACGACCTGCCGCCGACCGCCGGCTACCTGCAGTTCGAGCACGTCAAGCTGCGCGAACAGCTGCACCTGCTGTCCGGCCCGGTCGAGGAGTTCCAGGCTTCCGCCACCGCCGAACGCGACGCGATGATGGACCGTCTCGTGGAGTCCGGCCTGATCACGCCGGAAGTGGCGGGCGATGTGGAAGGCCACATCCAGGAAATCGTCGAGGCGATGCACAAGATGCTGCTCAAGTCGCCGTCCGTGCTGCTGCAGGCCGCGCTGGTGGATGGCGTGGGCGAGACGCGCACGCAGAACCAGCCGGGCACGTCCAGTGAATACTCCAACTGGCGTGTGCCGCTGGCAGGCCCGGACCTCAAGGTGGTGCACACCGATGAGGTGTTCGATCTGCCGCGCGTGCAATCGCTTGCCGCCATCATGAACGGCGAGAAGTAGCGTTTAGACTTACCATTCCCCTTTCCTTACAAACCAAAATTCCGGTCCTCCTTGTGGAGGGCCGGAATTTTTCATATATGCAAGGCGATTTGGGAGCGGCCAGGTTCAGCGGTCGATCAGCCCAGCAGCAGCCAGACTGAGGCGTCGCTATCCAGCTTGCCGTCGTCCGTCAACGGCACGGAATTGGCGATGGCGACCGCATCGTCCGGCAGGGCGATCGGCTCGTCGCCGAAATTGGTGACGGACAGGAATCGACGGCCTTCCGTGGCCGGACGCGAGTAGGCGACCACCGTATCGCCCATGTCCAGCAGGTCGGCGGACGTGTCTCCGGTTGCCGTCAGCACCGTCTGTCGCAACTGCAACAGCTTGCGGTACAAGTGCAGCATGGAACCGTTGTCATCGGCCTCGACGTCGGCCGCGAAATCCTTGAACCAGGCCGGCTGCGGCAGGTGCGCGTCGGCGGAATCGCCCTGCTCCGGGCCGAAACCGAACGTGCCGCCGGTGATGAAGTCCGGGCTCCACGAAGCCGGTTCGCCGCAATCGGCAGCCTTCCACGGCATCGGTGCACGGCAGCCGTCACGACCCTTGTCGGTGAAGTTGCGACGGGTGTTGAACGGCGTCGGATCCTCAAGACGATCCCACGGAATGTTCGCCACTTCGAACAGGCCCAGTTCCTCGCCCTGATACACGTAGGCGGAACCCGGCAGGCCCAGTTCCATCAGCGCGGCTGCGCGGGCGCGACGGGTGCCGAGCTCACGATTCTCGCGGTAGGTCTCTCCGTCACGCAACAGCCAATCGTGCGCCAGCTGGTGGTACGGAGCGTCCTTCACCTGCGGCAGACCGAAACGCGACGGACTGCGCGGCACATCGTGGTTGTTCATAACCCACGTCGTGGTGGAACCGTGCGTTTCCTCGGCGGCGCGCAAGCCGTCAGCAATGGCCGTACGGAACTCGTCGGCGAACCAGTTGGCTTCGGCGAACTCGAAATTGAACACCTGGCCGAGCTCGTCGGTGGACGCGTACAGATGCTGCGATTCGGCCTTCACCCACGCCTCGCCGACGGCGAAACGCGGCGGATTGTACTCGTTGAACACCTGACGCCATTCGCGGTAGATGTCGTGCACTTCCGGACGGTCCCACAGCGGGCTGAACGCGCCGTCCGCCGGCAGCACATGCTGTACCGCGGCCGGATCCATGTCGGCCAGCGGCACGGAATCGAGGTCCTTGGCCAAGCCGTGCGCCACGTCGATGCGGAAGCCGTCGGTTCCGTGGTCGGACCAGAATCGCAATGTCTTCTTGAATTCCTCGTGCACGTCCGGATTCTTCCAATTCAAATCCGGCTGCTCCTTGGCGAACATGTGCAGGTACCACTGGCCGTCGTCGACCTGCTGCCACGCCGGGCCGCCGAACAGCGACTGCCAGTCGTTCGGCGGCAGCTCGCCGTGCTCGCCGCGGCCTTCGCGGAAGATGTAGCGGTCGCGTGCGGCCGAACCGCGGCCGGCGGCGAGCGCCTCGATGAACATCTTGTGCTTGTTGGACGTGTGGTTCGGCACGATGTCGACGATCACCTTGATGCCGGCTTCATGCGCGGCGGCGGCCATCGCGTCGAAATCGGCCATGGTGCCGAGGCGCGGGTCCACGTTGCGGTAGTCGATCACGTCGTAGCCGCCATCGGCCAGGTCGGACGGGTAGAACGGGCTCAGCCAAATCGCGTCGATGCCGAGATTCTTCAGGTAATCCATTTTCTCGGTGACACCGGCGATGTCTCCCAACCCGTCGCCGTTCACGTCTTTGAAGCTGCGCGGGTAGATCTGGTAGACGACGGCTTGCTTCCACCAATCGTCACGCATGTTGTTTGCTGTCACCATAACCCCTTTTGTCGTAGTCCATCGGATGCGGAGCACTGTCTCCGCTACATGAAAACGATAACATCAAGCAAAGCGAAACGCTAATGAAAACTTAATCATTGCAGCACATCAAACGTTTGACGAAAATGTGCATACTCCAGCTGTATCGAGTAGAATCGCAGAAGATTCGACTTGCATACGTTGCCAACGGATGCCATACGAAAGGCGATTATGAAGTTTCTCTCCCCCGATTCCGGCTTTATGCGCGGCCTGAGCGACGCCGTCGACGCGATCTGGATCAACATTCTGATGCTCGTCACCAGTATTCCGATCATTACGATCGGCGCGGCGCTGACCGCCGGCCACGACGCCACCCGCCGCACGCTGTCCGGCGAAGGCACGGCGACGCGCAACTATTTCGCCGCCTTCCGCTCGAATTTCGCGAAATCGACCGGCTATTGGCTGATTTTCGGCACGACCGGCACGCTGTGCGTCTACTCGTGGATCGTGCTGCAGATCACGCCGCTGCTCATTCCGAAATTCGCGTTGACGATTGTGTGGCTCATCGGTTTCGAATGGGTGTGGGCGTTGCAGGCGCGGTTCGAGAACTCGTTCTGGCGCACGCTTGGCAACGCTTTTGTGTTCGGCGTGAGCAACATCGGCCACACGTTGGCATTGGTTGCGATCGACGCGGTGTACGTGGCGCTGCTCGTGGCCAGCTGGGTTTACATGCCGCAGGGCCTGTTCCTGCTGCTCATACTGGGGTATGGCACGATGCTGATGCTGCATTCGCCGATTCTCGAGCATGTCTTCCGCAAGTACATCAGCAAGTAATTAGGCACGAAAAAAGGGACTGATTCGCATCAGTCCCTTAAATTTTTCTGGGTGAAAATCAGCCCTTCACCGCGCCGCCTTCGGCCCTGCAATTAAGGACCGCGCTACGCGCGGGCTCAACGTTACCCTCGCGGCATAGCCGCTCGGGCTGGAGCCTGGGAACAGCGCACTGCGCTGTTCCCTAAGGGCTGATCGAAGATCAGCCCTTAACGGCTCCAGCCATAACACCCTTGACGATGTACTTCTGGCAGATGAGGTAGAAGATGATGATCGGGATGATGGCCATGACCAGGCAGGCCATCATGGCGCCCATGTCCACGGAACCATAGCCGCCCTTCAGGTACTGCACGGCCACGGAGATGGTCTTGTACTTGCCCAGGTCGAGCGTCAGGTATGGCAGCAGGTAGTCGTTCCAGATCCACATGGCCTGCAGAATGGCCACGGACACGATGGACGGCTTCATAATCGGCACAACGATCTGGAAGAAGATACGCGGCACGGAAGCACCATCGATCATGGCGGACTCTTCCAGCGATTCCGGAATGCCCTTAACCACACCGGTGAAGATGAACACGGCCAGACCAGCTCCGAAGCCCAGGTACACGAAGCACAGACCCCACGGGGTGTTGAGCTTCAACATATCGGCCAGCTTGGAAAGGGTGAACATGACCATCTGGAACGGCACAATCATGTTGAACAGAAACAGCGTGTACAGCAGCTTCGCGGCCCAGTTGTTCACGCGGACGATCCACCATGCGCACATCGAAGTGCACACCAGGATCAGCGCCACGGAACCGACCGTGATCAGCAGGGTCCAGCCGAAGCTGGCAAAGAAGTTCGTGGTCTCGAGGCCACGCGTATAGTTTTCAAGTCCAACGAACGCCTTACCGGTCGGCAGGGAGAACGCGTTACGGGAGATGTACGCCTTCTGCTTGAAAGAGTTGATGATCACCAGCACGATCGGGAAGATCCACGCCAGCGAAACCACCGCGAACAGTACGGACCACAGTGCGCCGTGCTTGACTTTTTCTCCGGAGTTCATGCCTCCACCTCCTTGCTCGTGGTGAGCTTGTTCTGGATAAGCGCCACAATGGCCACCAGGATGAAGAACAGCACTGCCTTCGCCTGGCCGACGCCTTCCCAACCCATACGGCCGTAGAACGTACGGGTGATGTTCATTGCCAGACCTTCAGACATGTTCGACGGAGCGCCGTTGGTCAATGCAAGGTTCTGATCGTACAGCTTGAAGCCGTTGGTGACGCACAGGAACGAGCACACGGTGATCGACGGCATCATCAGCGGAATGATGATCTTGAACATGGTCTGGGTGCCGTTCGCACCGTCCACGGAAGCCGCTTCGAGCACGTCGGTCGGCAGCGACTGCATGCCTGCGATGTAGATAATCATCATATAGCCGATCTGCTGCCAGCACACCAAGATGACCAAGCCCCAGAAGCCGTAGGTTGCGCTATACGTCAACGCGCGGCCCCAGTGAGCGAGAATGCCGTTGAGCAGCAGCATCCAGATGTAGCCCAGGATAATGCCACCGATGAGGTTCGGCATGAAGAACACCGAACGGAAGATGTTGGAGCCCTTGATGGCCTTGGTCAGCATGTATGCGATGGCGAACGCGACTACGTTGATCACGATCGTCGTGATGATGGTCAGTGCCGTCGAGAAGCCCAGCGCGTGCAGGAACTCCTTATCGGCAAAAGCCCTCTTGTAGTTTTTCAGACCGACGAATTCGGCGTCGGTGACGGTGGTGAACTTGCAGAAGCTCAGATACACACCCATGATGAACGGGATCACAAACCCGATGATGAACGCGGCGAACGTTGGCAGCGCGAAGAGCGCCCACCACTTTCGTATCGCCTTGCCAGCCATGCTGATCATAGCCTGCCTGCTTTCTTTCCTTCTCCATTCCGCGTACCGCGTCAACGCGGGCGGGAATTCCATTCCCCAGAGGAACCATCCACAGCATTGTTTCCTGTTTCTCCAGTGCTTACATCAGTCATGATAAACGGCATGACTGCAAATGTCAAACGTTGTCATTTTCGTATGTCACGCACGGCAAAATATGAAACGTTGTCACCAAAAACCATCTCTAGAGAACGCTTATATTCCACGCAATGCCCAACTACCACCACTTTATGAAAACGTTTGTAATGAATAAGTTGCAAATTGGACAAGAACACGGTCTTAATGGTGAGGGGAGGTAGCATTACATTATTCAAGCAATCACTGTACAGGGGACTCGATGAAAAGCAGTAGCATTCAGGATGTTGCGCAACTCGCGCACGTGTCCATTTCCACCGTCTCTCGTTCCTTCACGCGCCCTGACCTGGTGTCGAAAGCCACCAGAGACAAGGTGATGAAGGCCGCGGACGAGCTGAATTTCTCCATCTCGCGTTCTGCCGCGGCCTTGAAAACCGGCCGTGCGCTGCGTATCGCGGTACTCGTCTCAGGCCGGCTCAACCTATGGTTCAGCTCCTCCATCATCGAAGGTCTGAACGAGGTCTTCCACGATGAGGGCTACGACATCTCCATCTACCAGATGTCCAGCACCGAGGAACGCAGCGAGTTCTTCGACATGCTGCCGGTGCGCCGCAACGTCGACGCCGTGATCGTCATTTCCTTCGACATCGCCAGCAACGAAATCAGGCAACTCAGGTCAGTCGATGTGCCAATCATCGGCATCAATTCGAGCTTGCCGGAAGAGCGCGGCTTCAACGCCGCCGTCCGCATCGACGACAAGCAGGGTTCGGAACTCGCCGCACGCCATCTGATGATGCTTGGCCACCGCGACATCGTCTACATCCGTTCCGACCGCGAAGTGACGCTGCACTTCAGCGTGCAGGGCCGTTACGAATCGTTCATGGCATGCTGCCAGGCCAACGGCGTCGAACCGCGCGTGCTTGTCACCGACGCTGGCAGGAACAGGATCAGCAAGGTCGTGACGCAGCTGCTCAGCCTCGACCACATGCCGACGGCCATCGCCTGCCAGGAGGATGGCATCGCGGTGCCGCTGCTGTTCCAGCTGGAACGCAACGGTTTCACCGTGCCGAACGACATCTCCATCATCGGTTACGACGACAGCGTCTACGCGCGCGACCTCGGCCTGACCACCATCCGTCAGACCCCTGTCGAGATGGCCCGCGAAGCGGCCCGCATGACACTCGCGCTAATCGAGAAGCAGCCGCTCGACGAACCGTTCAAGACGTTCCCCGCGCAGCTGATCGTCCGTTCGACCACCGCTCGTCTGCATAGCTGATTTTCCGGCAACATACAGCGAACGTAGCGACATACACGAAGGGCCGTCATCGCAAGTAATTACGATGACGGCCCTTCGTGTATGTCGTCACAACCAACTGGCCGAGAGAAGGAAAGGAAAAACTCTCGGCCGCAGTTGTTCTATTCAGTTATTGGTTTGATCAAGCGGTGATCAGTGAACAGCGTCGTACTCGGTCTTCCAACCGTCCACGAACGCCTTCTTGACTGCGTTCCAGTCGCCGGTGCCCTGAGCGTACTCAAGGAGGGCGGAACCAAGCTTGTTCTTCCACTCTTCGGACGGCATCATGGTGAAGTTCCAAGAGACTGCGGTCTTGCCGGAGTTCTGATCATCAACAGCAGCCTGGACCAGCGGATTGTCGGACTTGACGTCGCTGAAGGACTTGAACGGGGTGGTGAAGCCCATGTCGCTGGACAGAGACTTGATGCCAGTCTTGCTGGTGACGACCCACTTCAGGAAGTCCTTGGTGGCCTTCTTATCCGCGTCGGAAGCCTTGGAGTTGATGCACCAGTAGTTCTCGGAACCGGTGGTCAGACCCTGCTTCTCTTCGCCCTTGACGCCGATGTAAATCGGGAGCATGCCGAGGGAGTCGGCCTTCATGCCAGCCTTCTGCAGATCGGTCCATGCCCAAGTGCCGTTCTGATAGAACACAGCCTCGCCGAGGGAGAACTCGGAGGTAGAATCATCACCGGTCTTGGAGCTCAGCTGGGTCGGCTCGGTGGTGGAGTCCTTCAGATACAAATCGAAGATGTTCTTATATTCCGGCAGATAGGTGCCCTTGATGGTCTCCGGCTGCTTGGTGACGTTGTCATCCTTGAACTCATAGTAAAGCGGCAGGTTAGCCAAATGGGTCTTGAAACGCCAGTCGGAGCTGGAATCGAAACCGGCGGAGGTGAACGCGCCCTTGACACCAAGCTGGTCCTTCTTAGCCTGGATGTCATCGGCCACGGCCTTCAAGGTATCGAAGTTGTCGATGTCATCGACGCTCTTGATCTTGGCGCCGTCAGTGGCAATGTACTTGGCCAGCAGATCCTTGTTGTAGATCAGGCCATAAGTCTCCATGGCATACGGAACACCGACGACCTTATCCCCATCCTTGAGGGCGACATCCTTGTTGATAAGCTGCTTGTACGGCTCAGTATCGGACATGTCTTCGGTGTAGGACGACCAGTTCTGGTAGCCGACAGGGCCGTTGACCTGGAACAAGGTCGGAGCCTCGGACTTGGCGATCTCGGACTTCAAAGTCTGTTCGTATGTACCGGAAGCAGCGGTCTGGACCTTGACCTCGACACCGGTTTCCTTGGTGTAATCCTTGGCCAGCTTCTTCCATTCGTCGCTGGATTCCGGCTTGAAGTTAAGGAAGTACACCTTGCCCTTGCCGTTATCGGAACTTGAGCTAGAACCACCGCAAGCAGCCAACGTGCCAACAGACATTGCCGCGATAGCGACCATTCCAACTGCTGCCTTAATAGTACGATTCATCATCGAACCTTTCTCTTCCATTCCTGTTCCCAGCTTCTCGTTGGGAAACAATTTGCGGTATCGCGTCATCACGATTCCTAACAACCACTATTATGCCGCATTCCCCCGATTTTTGCAAACGTAGGCAAAATGAATTCAAAAGTCAGACGTCATACCATCGAAAGAAATCCCGAAAATCATTTATTTTCAATACTTTTAGAGAGCATACTTTTATGCAAGCGTTTGCGACACGCCGCAGCAAAGTGGCAAGTCATGCATGCAATAAAGAGGCGGTTCCAAGGAGGGACCGCCATAATATTCAGCGATATCAAACAGTTCCGTTCAATAATTCAGCAATTCCAATGTTCGATGACATTGTCACCTTTATATTGGCTTAATACACAATAATGCGCAGTGTCCAATCGCAGCAACCGCGCGAAATGCGGATCAACACCGAGCCATTGCGACGTCAAGATACGAAGAACGTGCGCATGCGCCACCAGCAGCACATCGTTTCCAGCGTCGAGCAACGGTTTGACCGTGGCGATCGCCTCACGTGTGCGCGCCGCAGCTTCCTCCACCGTCTCACCCGGACCGTTGTGCACGGGCACCTGCTCGCCGTTCGGCAAAGTTTCAATCCAATCGCCTTCCAACGATTCGGGAAGTGCCTGCGGACCGTCGCGCCACACATCCCAAGCGAAACCGCCCACCGCACTCACTTCCTGGCGCGTACGCCCTTCGGCACGGCCGTAATCCCATTCCGCGATTTCAGGGAGCACATCGAAATCGCCATATCCGGCCAGCTGCGCCGTCTGCTGGGCTCTGCGCAACGGACTGGCGAACATGCACCCCTGCGCGAAACCCTGGGGAAACGCCTCACGCAACCGTTCGCCGGCGGCACGAGCCTGATCGCAGCCAATGTCAGTCAACGGAATATTGGTGCGGCCGGTGTGCTGTCCGGATTCGCTCCACACGGTCTGCCCGTGACGCAGCAGCACCAAGCGGCCAGGGGTGATTGCGGAAGCGGCATTGCCTCCCAGTTGAGTTTCAGTCATGTCTCTACTCTAGCCGACGCAAGCTGCGTTTTCATCCCATTCCGCCACGTGTCCCGCACATATTCCGGCATGTTTTCCGACGCGTTACACTGGTTTCATGAGTGAAATGCCGAATATGGAATCCAGTGCGGACCGCGTGGTGGCGGCCCTGCACACCGTCGACGAGAAGGTGAATGCGATGCGCGACCAGAGACTGAACGATCCCGATTCATTTGGCGATAAGATTTTCAAGTCCGTCGTGCCCACGTTGGCCGGACTGGTGCTCGGCAAGGCGTTCGAGATGGTGTGGAAGAAAAGCGTCGGCCGCAAGGCCGTCCGTGCCGACGGTACCAAGAACGAGGCTGCGGAAGCGGCGCTCGGCATCGTATTCGCCGTGGTTTCCGCCGGTTTCGGCGCGCTCGTATCGCAACTGTCCGGCCGCGGGTCGAAGGCGATTGTGGACAGGCGGCACGCACGGCAGGCGCAGGGCAAGTAAATACGTCGCAAATATCGCAAAGCAGTCTCAAGTAGATATGTTCTCACAGGGAGACGGATTTAGCCCGATTCCCTTGCAAAATCGCGCCGCGCGGACAACAATGGCGGTATGAACAACATTCTTCATAACGCAACCGTCGACACTCTGCTGGAGCGTCGTTCCATCCGTAAATTCAAGCCGAAGCCGCTGCCGGACGACGTCGTCGAAACGTTGGAGACCGTGGCGCAGCATGCGGCGAGCAGCCAGTTCCTGAACGACTGGTCCGCCATCCGCGTCACCGAGCCAGCCGCCAAGAAGCGTCTTGCCGAAATCGGCGGGCAGCCGTATATCGCGACCGCACCGCTGCTGTATGTGTTCGTGCTGGACGAGCATCGCAATGCCGCGATCGCCGCGCGCAAGGGCGTGGAAGTGGCGTCCGACGCGTTCACGCTCAATGGCAGCTATCGTTTCACGCAGGCGCAGAACGACGCGGTTCTGGCACTGCACGCGATGGAGACGGCCGCGTACTCGCTCGGCTTGGGTTGCGTGATTCTCGGCTCGCTGCTCAACGATGTTCCCGCGCTGATCGACCTGCTGAATCTGCCCGAATACACGTACCCGGTGCTGGGCATTGCAATCGGCAAGCCCGATCAGGAGCCGGCCATCAAGCCGCGTATGCCGCGTTCCATGCAGTTCTTCGAGAACGAGTATCCAAGTAGCGATGAGAAGCTGCTGTCCGGCTTGGATTCGTTCGACGCCGAAGTGCACAAGTATTACGATTTGCGCGATACCGAACGGCCGGTGGACACGTTCAGCGACCAGATTGCGGCAAATGCGATTGACGAGGGCGTGAATGCCAAGGCCGTTGCCGTGCAGGCGAAGCGACAGGGCTTCCGTTTGGAGCGGTAGACCGTATACACGTATCTTTGAGGTTGATACAGCAAGGCCCGGTGGATTGCAATGAATCCGCCGGGCCTTGGTTTTATATGTTGCCTTATTCTCGGTATTGTCCTGTTATGCCCTGCTATTGCTCTGCTATTACCTTCTGCGGGGCTTGTAGCCCTTCTTGCGGGAATGTGGCTTGAGCTGCTGGTTAAGCGGAACATGCATGTAGCTGGATTGTGGATCGCGATGCGTGAGATGCCAAGTACCGCAGAAATCGCAACGGTATACCCAAAGCTCAGTGCCGCGTTCGCGCCAACTCTGGTCGGCGGCCTGCTGAGCCGTTGCCTTGTCGTGATACATGATCTTGTTCGACTCGGTGCAACGTTTGGGTACGAAGTAATGCATAGTTGCCCAGTCTATAAACCTATTGCGATAAAACGCTTGAGCTCTACTTGTGTTCAGGGATAAAAAACGGGTGTTCCCGGAGCGCGAACCCGACGGGAACCCCGGAAAGAGAGCATAAAAAAGGGGCCTCCCGGGAGCCAAAGGCTCGACCGGGA
>ERZ791821.361-NODE-361-length-41186-cov-8.271182_pt1 | contig 41186 bp, 37 predicted proteins | sample MGYA00510300_ERZ791821 | MGnify/ENA primary metagenome ERZ791821 (study PRJEB30046, sample SAMN00792034) | human gut metagenome | study: EMG produced TPA metagenomics assembly of the A metagenome-wide association study of gut microbiota in type 2... | reverse complement strand
AGGCAAGGGTCTGCAAAACCCTCATTCGGCAGTTCAAATCTGCCCGTCACCTCCAAAACTCCCGCAGGCAGGTCGCTCACGGGAGTTTTTCTGTATATAGCCCCTTGGATTTTGTGCGGTAGTTGATTCCCCATAAAAATAAGTGACGATATGAAAGTCTCATGCCCTGTAAGCGTGCATAACAAAATGCTTACGGGGCGTTTTGCTTTCCGGCAAAAATATATTACCTTGCGCCTTTCATTGTAAAAACAACAGGTATTGTTTTTAGCAGGCACCAAAGGTCAAACAGTACAGAGCAGTGATTGATATAGATCAAATCATATTTGAGCTTTTCTGCAGGGTTCAAATCATAGCCGCCATTGACCTGCGCGTAACCAGTCAGGCCCGGCATAACCTGCATACGGCTGCGGAAGTTCTCGACTTTGCCGTCAAGGTCGTCATAAACAGTGGGGCGTTCGGGGCGCGGGCCAACAAAGCTCATTTCGCCCATAAAGATGTTGAGCAGCTGCGGCAGTTCGTCCAGGTGGGTCAGGCGCAGAATATGGCCAACACGGGTAATGCGTGTGTCGTTTTCACTGGTCCACTTCGCATCATCCGGGGCAGTGCTTTGCTGCATAGAACGGAATTTGTAGATAGTAAAAGGCTTCCCGCCGTATCCAAGCCGTATTTGTGTGTAAATGATCTTGCCGGGGGAATCCAGCCAAACAACAAGCGCAATCACAGCCATGAGCAGCGCGCAGGTAACAAGCAGAACCAAAGAAAATACAAGATCAAACCCGCGTTTGAGGATGAGATAGCTCATCCTGCGCAGTAAAGGTACAAAAGATGAGCAGCTGACGGGGCGGGGTTCCATAGCCGAATGATACATGCGGCATCGACCTTTCTGAAATGTATGGGGCCTGGCAAATGCAACAAAAGCTATTTACAATGTTAACCCAAAATATACTCAAAATCAATATGTTTCGACAAGATTCATGAAGAAATATTATGAGTGTACGTTAAAATACAGTATAAAGATACATCTGATATGAATTTTTATGTTTGAACGAAGAAAAAAGCTCCTAACTTGTACCAGCTGGGAGCAAATGATAATGAAAAGGAGACGTTAATAGATTGCACATCCGCGTCTGCTGTTTTCTTTTACTAGATAAAGAGCTTTGTCAGCATCCTTGAAGATGAATCTGCTCGATTTTTTGCGGTCAGTAAAAGCAACTCCAACGCTGATAGAAACAGGGGAAAGACCGGAGTCTTTCTTGGGGACTTCATCGTTGATAAACCTGTTGCCATCAATAATATCGTCGAGGAAATACGCAAATTTGCGATAAATAGGAGGAATTGAACTATAAAAACCAATGTCCTCTGCTGCTTGCGGCGGGAATGTCTGCTGCCATATTTTTGACCGGATGCCAGAAAGCAGAAACACAGCCTGAACAGGCAGCGCAGAATGGCAGGTCTGCTCCGTCCATGGATACCGCTGCACAGCAGGAATTGACTGTTTACGGCAGTTGGTCCAACTTTGAAGCTGTTGCGCTGGACTGGAATAAGATTTACCCCAACATTTACTATCAGCTATTCCAAAATTGATGGCTGTAATAAACAGTTGGATGCGATTGTGACAGCGGCAGAAAAATCGGATGTGGTTTTGTTTGGAACAACGGATTACTATTATCGACCTGGAGTTTGAAACCATGTTTAAGCTGTTGGAGAACAGCTGCATTGACCATGACCTTGATATGAGCATTGCAACTGATTGATAGCGCCTTTAATGATACCCTGTGGAATATCGCAACAGGTGACCTGACCACTGTGCAGGATGCAGAAAAGGACTTTGAGGAGCGCTTGGCAAGCTATAATGCAGCGCAAAACAGTTGAGCTGCATGGCAGTCTTGAATCGTAACCGGATGCAGTTATAATTGAATAAAAAATAACACAGCTCCGCAGGGCCAACGTATGAATGCGTATGCCCGGCGGGGCTGCACGAGTAGGAAATGAATGCTTGCCAAAACAGATGAAATAGGCTAGAATAACAACGAATAATTCACGGCAGCCTGTAGCGGTCTGCCATGGTGGAGATGAACATGATTAAAACTGCTGCGGCAAGTAAAAAAGGTCAAAAGGCCTCCTTTGTATCTCGTGTCGGCATGACGGTGCTTACCGTTGTGCTGATTATTTTGTTCTTCTTTATCATGATGCTGGTCAGCCGCATTCAGGGTACGGCCCGCGTAGTCAACTATGCGGGCTTAGTGCGCGGCGAAACCCAGCGCATCATCAAACTGGAAGGTGCAGGTCTGCCGCAGGACGGCATGATTGAGGATGTTGCCTCCTTTATCGCCGGTTTGCGCTATGGCAGTGACGAGCTGGATCTTGTTTGCTTAAATGATGATGCATTCCAGATCAAAATGGAGGAACTGGACAATTATTTTACCGGCTTGAAGGCGGAAATCCTTTTGGTGCGTCAAAAAGGATACCAGAACACCGCAATCATTGAAATGAGCGAAGAATTCTTTATGATCTGCGATGAAGCTACTGGCCTTGCGGAAGAGTATTCCCAGCACATGGCATCAGAACTGAACCAATTGGAACGCATTGTCGTGGTGGATATTCTGGGCCTGGTCATTCTGATTGCACTTGAATTGGTCAAGGCACTGCGCTATGCGGCGGCAAACCGCGTTCTACAAAGCAAAGTCTACCTGGACAAAGCCACCGGCCTGCCCAATAAAAACAAGTGCGAAGAACTGCTGGATCGGACAGAACCGCTGGAAAAAGTGGAACAAACCGCAGTCTGTGTATTTGACCTGAATAATCTGCGTACCATCAACAATACCCTTGGCCATGATAAAGGCGATGAATATATCCGCAATTTTGCGGTTGAGCTGCGCAAAAGCATACCGGCAGAGTATTTTGTTGGCCGTGACGGCGGGGATGAGTTTATTGCAATTCTGCATGGGCTGAACCATACAGGGGTGCGCAGCTGTTTACAGGATATCCGCGCCTACATGAAAGAATACTCCCGCCAGCACCCCGAAATGCCGTTGAGCTATGCAGTGGGGTATGCACTTTCTACTGATTATGATGCTTGTACCATGCGCGAACTGTTCCGTGGGGCAGATAAAAACATGTATGTGGATAAAAACCGCGCCAAGATGGAGGAGGCTGCGGCAGAAAAGAGTCTGCAATACCGTATGCTGGATGCCATCAAGCAGCAGGGGTTTGAATTTGAGGACTGCTTGTATTGCGATGCCATGCTGGACAAGTACCGCGTACTGCGCGCCGGGCCGGATCTCTTCCTGGCGCAGGATGGCAGTTATTCCGGTGCAGTGGAACAGATTGCACAGGAATTGGGGGATGCAAACGACCACAAAGCCCTGTGGGCACCGCTGCAGCTGCCGGAGTTGGTCAAGCAGCTGAACAGCGAAAATACAAAGCTGGAATGGCCATGCCGCCGCCAGACGGCTCAGGGAGTTCAATATGGCCGCATTACAGCGATGCATGTGGATACGGCCCCCAACGGGTTATTGCACCACTTTATTATGGGGTTTGAGTTCTTCCGGGAAAGCGGCGATGCACAGCTCAATGAAAAGCAGCAGTTGACGCAGTATTACGAACAACTGAAACAGTCCATTATAGAAAACAGCAGCTATGTGGATGCTCTTTTGGATACTGCGCAGGCCGTGTACTCAGTTGATTTGACAAATGATCGGCTGGAAAAGAGTTTTTATCGTACCGGACAGCGTGAATTTGATATTGACGAAGTCTTGCCGTGTTCATATCAGGAATACTGTCGCAAGCACAGCAAATTTGTAACGGAAGATACCCTGGAAAATTACCGCATTGTGGATTCTGCCGCCAAGCTGTTGCAGCGTTTCGATGCTGGAGCGCGCCAGGTTACGGTAGAATTCCGGGAAGCAGGTCTGGACGGAAAAATTCGCTGGCTACAAAAAACAGTGCTCCTCTCACGCGAAGCCGTCTATGATTCCAAGACGCAAACAGAAAGCAGTGTGGTGCGCGGTATTATCCTGTTTAAAAATACGACCGAGTTTCACGAAAAAGAACAGAAAGAAAACGAGCGCCTGCAGGCAGCGTTCCGGGAAGCAGATACGGCAAGCAAGGCAAAAACACAGTTCCTGAACCGTATGAGCCATGATATCCGCACCCCCATCAACGGCATTATGGGCATGGTGGATATTATCCGCAAAAACAGGTGTGACAGTGCCAGGGTAGATGACTGCCTGGATAAGATCAGCCTTTCCGCCAGCCACCTGTTGGCATTGGTCAACGATGTGCTGGATATGAGCAAACTGGATTCCGGCCATGAGGAACTGGAACAGGTTCCGTTTGATCTGGAACAGCTCATGCGGGAGGTTGCAGCCCTTGTGGATGCCCAACTGGTGGAAACCGGCTTGATACATAACAAACACCGCAAAAATATGCAGCACACGGTACTTGTTGGCAGTCCCATTCATTTGAGCCGGATTATGCTCAACCTACTCAGTAACGCAATCAAATACAATAAGCCCGGCGGGCGGATCGATACCTATGCCGAAGAGCTTTCCTGCGATGGAAATACGGCAATGTATGAATTCCGCATTGTGGATACCGGAATTGGCATGAGCCCGGAATTTGTGCAGAACCAGCTGTTCCATCCTTTTACACAGGAAAAGAACGATGCCCGTACCCGGTATAAAGGTACTGGGCTTGGCATGTCCATTGTAAAAGAACTGATAGAAAAAATGGGCGGGCAGATCACCGTAGAAAGCGTGCAGGGGCAGGGGACAACCTTTACCTTTACGCTCACGTTTCGCTTGAACCAGAAAGTCCAGTCTGCAGATAAGCCAGTCAAGGCTGCGGTCAAAGGTCGTGAACTGGAAGGCATGCACGTTTTGTTGGCAGAGGATAATGAAATCAACATGGAAATTGCAGAATTCTATCTGACAGACCATGGGGCCAAAGTAGAAAAGGCTTGGAACGGCCAACAGGCGGTGTGTAGATTCAAAGCATCAGGCAACCATAGCCTGGATGCAATCTTGATGGATGTTATGATGCCGGTTATGGATGGGATAACAGCTGCACATAAAATCCGTATGCTGGACCGCCCTGATGCCAAAGCTGTCCCGATCATTGCAACGACGGCGCAGTCTGAAACAGAGTGCAGGCAGCAGTGTGCAGATGCTGGAATGAACGGCTACCTGACCAAGCCGCTGGATGCACATGCAACGGTAAGAACGCTGCTGCAATGTGTGAACCATATCCAACAGGAATAGTAAGCATAAAGTATAGCAGTACTTGTAAATAATAATAAATAACTTTTTCTAACAGCCCTTACCAAAAAATATTTGGTAAGGGCTGTTAGTTGTTTCAGAGAACGAATAAAAACAGGGAAAATAGGATTATAGTTTTGTTAAGATTGCCTGAAATATAAAAAATGAATTGAAAAAGAATCCCAAAACTGCTAAACTAAAGCAGCCTCAACCTAAACGTTGTATTTCTGTTGCACTTCTGCTGTATTGAAAACAAGTCAGAGCAGATTTCGCAAGGGATTATAAAATTGGAATAGATACGAACAGGCGAAAGTTTGTATGTGGGATTCAAAAAAAATAAGAGACAAGCAGTTTGGCTTTACACTGATGGAAACCATGGTTGCAACAGCAATCATGGCTATTTTGGCATGCCTGGTAATCCCGGCGGTCATTACCATTCAGCGCAACCTGTATATGGCAAAACTGGATGACTATGCACGCCAGATTTTTATGGCTGCGCAGAATGAGATGAGCAGCATGAAAGATTCCGGTCGTCTGGATGCATTTGCGAAAGAGCTGGCAAACATGAATGGCCGCCGCCTGGAACAGGAACCGCAGGATTTCCCGGCGGAAAGCGGTGTGGAAGCTGGCAGCGAAAGCTGGCGTGATTTGTTTGCAGTCACATCTTCCGATGCAGTGATACAGAACTACCTGATCCGCGCGGATAATTCGCTCCAGCAGGCAACGGAAAATAACGGTGTATTCTGGATTGAGCTCAACCCCTTGAGCGGCGATGTGTACAGTGTGTTCTATGCCGAAAAAGACTTTATCTATACGGAAGTGCAGGCACTGGCAGATAGAACCCGTAAAACCCGTACCAAGCCCCGGCTGGGCTATTATGGCAGTGAATCTGCAGACTTTGGTACCGTTGGTCTGGCAGAAAGCTTTGCCCCAACGGTGACGATCGTGAATGGGGAGGAGCTGTACTATACCGTAAACTGCAACGGTATGATGGCATTGCGCCGCACCCAGAAATACCTGACCCTGACGGTAATGGTTACGGATGAACATGGCAACACACAGGAGTTCAGCTATCAGGGCGGAAAAGATTTTTACGTTGTAAATGATTCCATCACTGTTACAGAAGTGTTGGATAGCCTGGAAGATGCCAGTGCTTTTGCTGTAAAGTGTAAAGGATTGACACCTGGCGATGATATAACCGTCACCGCAAAATTGACCTATAAAGATCATAACAATGCGGTCAATATTGAGGGTGAAACTGCCCCTGCACAGGATAACAGCCTTTTCTTTAATAAGTCAGGCGATACCATTCAGGTGGCCAAGGTGCGCCATCTGAACAACCTGCGGGAAACAAAGTTTAACGCAGCAAATCAGGATATTCCGGTTACCAAGGTGCTGCAGTCAAATGATATTTCCTTTGAGTTTTCTGATTGGGATTCCGATGATTATTGCTCGCCGTGGACGCAGAACCCGCTGCAAAGCTTCCGGCCTATCAGCAACGATGCTTTGTTTACAAACGGCGGCTACAATGGCCAGAACCAGACCCTGAAAGCATTTGTGTTTGCGGCGGATGCTGCGAATAACTCTGCCTTGTTCAGTGCGTTGGATACAACATCCCTGCAAAACGTTCGCCTGACGGATTGCAGCGCAAATGGCGGGAATGCGGCGGCTTTGGCGGCAAGTGTTGCAAATTGCACGGTAACAAACTGCGGCATTTACCTGAACACGATAGATGCCAACGGCAACTACTATGCGGATATGGACGACCGTGTAGAAAAGTATACCATTACCGGCACAGCTACGGCGGGCGGTTTGGTCTCAGTAGCAGACCAGACAACCTTTACGGATTGCTTTGGGGCAATCAACACAACTGGCAGCAGCAATGTTGGCGGTTTGATTGGCAATGCCCGGAACTGCACTATAAAGAACAGTTACTCTTCCGGCGAAGTGGGGGGCAGCAGCAATGTTGGAGGCTTGATCGGGCAGAGCACGGCAACCCGAATCGATACCTGCTATTCTACCAGTGTGATAACCAGCGATAATTACGGCGGCGGTCTGGTTGGCGTAGCACAAAGCGGCAACATTACAAACTGTGTTTCTTACGGCATGGTGAAGGACAAAAACGGAGCAGAATCGGCAACTTCCGGCGGTATTGCAGGGATGGGTTCCGGTGCGGTTTTCAGCGGCTGCAAGTACCTGAAACAGGCAAAGTATAATGGCTATGCCGATGTGCAGGCCGGGGTGGACCCGACAGCCTACAGCGCACTGCGTGACAGCGTGGCACATAACGGTGAAAGCTACCCTTATAAAGCAGCTCTCCGCAACCTTGGCATGCCGTTCCCACTGCTGAAACAGACCGTGGCGGCAGATGGCAGTGCAGCACCGGCAACGGATAACATGCCGCATTACGGCAACTGGCCGGAAGCGTACCAGCTGCAGAACTCTCTGGTTTACTATGAGAAATATGCGGACGGCAGCTATGGCTATTATGCCCGCACCAGTTTGACCAGCGGCGGCGAAAGTGCCGGCAACAACTGGGTTGTGGATACCCTGAAATCCGAAACCTGTGTGGAAGATGGCTATGCCTTGATGACCATTTATACATTGGATCATTTTGTGTATGATTTGGATACTGGGGACACGACTACAGCTCAAAAGAAGAATCAAAGGGTGAATATTTCTGCCACAGTGGCGCGTGAAAATGCAAACCTGATTGCAGAAAATGTCGATTTGGTATTTAAGGATGCGGACGCCCAGACCGGAAATGCGGAAACAACAATTTCCAATGCAAAAGTTTACCGTTTGCCGTTTGATCTGCAGATTACCAGTCGTCTACGTGCAACAACTTTCTGGGAAACGCTTGTTATTACGGGTTATTCTGGCAACAATGTGCCGGTATTTGAAAATGAAACATTTTATTATTGCCCGGACTTTGCAAAAAATGCAGTAAACCCGGAAATAAATGTAACCCCGTTGCGCCCAAGCGAGCCTGGAGGAGAAACACATCCGGTTTATGTTCGATCTGCTCGGCAGCTGAATGGATTGTCACGATCTAAGTACTATTGGAACCCAGCTGGCGGTCAGGATGAAAAAATTTATTTTGTGCAGGAAACAGATATCAATTTTGGAACGTATGTCACAAATTACTGCGGTGTGACATATAACCTAATGGATACAAGCGCAGACAATATATATCGCAACGAGCCTATCGGGCGTCCGAATGATAAAGTAAACCAAGATAAACTGGCAGATAACTTTCGTAATTGCTATGACGGGCAGTGCCATAAAATTATTGATTATTGCTGTGATTCAAATAAATACCGATTTACCGGATTGTTTGGCGAAGTGGAACGATGCATTATCAAGAATGTTATTATGGAAGCGTCTGATCCGAATCAGGGAAAATACGGAACTGGTTATGTGAAATCCTTTTATACAGCGAATGTAAATGGCCAGCCTGTTGGGGTAGGTGCTCTAATTGGCTTGGTTTATATGGAAAAGATTGATGCCAGTCCAGATCAAATCGACCCAAAGTATCGTTCTACGATTGAAAACTGTGCAGTATCTGGGTACCATGTTGAGTACTATGGTACAGATTCTGCAGGTGCGGTAGTTGGTGGCTTGGTGGGATTTAATTTCTGCGAAATTAAAAACTGCTCTGCAGTTAGCAAAAAGGTCTATGCAAATGAAACAAACACAGAGGCGCGCGTAGGTGGTTTGGTAGGCAGTCTTGTAGGTGTTGGCAGTATTGAAAATTGCTATGCCGGTGGTGTGCTAGCCGCAAAGGGTGATGCAAAAGTTGGCGGTATTAGCGGCGGCTTTATGGTGCTTTACGGGTATGGCCAAAGGAGTGAATATCAGCGGAAACAGACAATAACAAATAGCTATTCTTATTGCACGATTAAGAGTGAAAATTTCGAAAGCAAAGGATATGGTGGTAAACCGCAGCATGTGTTTGGCGTTGCTGTGCCATGGATCAATGAGAATTACGGGACTCCGAAAACGAGTTTGACGGTTAACAACTGTTATTATCTGAATGATCCGGAAGTAATGGATATGAAAGTCTACGCAGCATTTTCGGATGGCAGCACCGCGCTGACGATTACCGAACTTGTAAAAGCAACGGATAAAGTTAATGACAGCGGCAATACCCCGGCGGAGCGCAGCTTCCCGTGGAGTGGCAGCTTAAAGGGTATGAATTACCCGTTCCCGGCTTTTGTGAAAAATGCGGATGATGAGTTTGCCCATTACGGCGACTGGCCGTATGTGGAACCCCAGGATTACGGCCCCGGCTGGAACCTGACCAAAACTGCCTACCTGACATACTATGAACAGTATGAAGATGGCACCATTGGTGCCTATACCCTTGGTGATGATGGAAAACCGCTGAGTACATTGAGCCAGGATAAAAAGATCGTATCTTCTGGCTATGGCTTCTTGCAGAAAAAAGGTGAAGAGTTCAAAATTGGTGTGGGCGAAAACCATGACCGGTATAATAACGAATGGTTGAATCCTATAGGAAATGCGGTGGTTGAATTCTTCCAGCCTAATTACCAGTTGGTAGCGGCGAATGAAGATGTACTTACCCAAATGAAGACCCAGAGCAGCGGGTGGTGGCAGAAAACTGTTAAAGTGGATCTGATGGACCAAAACCGCAACCCGTTCACAACGGTATATTCTGACCCTTCGTTTGCACAGGCAGTATATTCCAATGCGGACCCTGCCAGCCTCTACCTGCGCACGCAGGACCAGCTGCAGGCAAGCAATGGTTTAAGCCAGAACTGGACCTTTACCCTGACCCATGATATTGAAGTTACCTCTGCCAATATTGGTATGTTGAACAATAATGCAGGCGCTTCTGTATACGATGGCTGCTATACGGATGAGAACGGCAGCCAAAAGTACTACCGTATTATTGGTTTACAGCAGCCGCTGTTTAATAAAAACTCCGGAACAGTGCGGAACCTGACGCTGGAAGATGTCAAAATCAAACTCTCCGGCGGTGATGCTGCCGCAATTGCAGTGACGAACAACACCAACGCCAAGATTGAGAACTGCACCGTAAGGGGTACGATTACAGCGGACAGCGGTAGGGCTGCCGGTATGGTGGTCAACAACAATGGTATAATTAGCAACAGCACCGTTGATGCAACCATCACGGCCCAGAGCGATGCAGCTGGCTTTGTCTGGCAGGCAAACGATACCATCACATCCTGCGCGGCAAAGGTGACGGTGACGTCTAAAAATGGTAAGGCTGCGGGCTTTATCACGAACAATAACGGCAGTACCATCACGGCCTGCAAAGTGGAGGCCGCAAGCCCGGCGGATGAAACCGACAGCACCAAAGCTGCAACGGATGACCGGACGAACACAACGGCACAGCTGGCACAAATTACCGCCCAGGGCGATGCCGCTGGTTTTGCAAACAGCAGTACCGGAACCATTAAGCGCTGCATTGCAAAAGTGGCGCTGGCATCCACAAACGGCGCTGTAGCAGGCTTTGTCAACGGCGCAAGCGGCGGCAGCATTAACTCCTGCGCGGTTACGGGTACAATTTCCATTACCCAAAACGCAACAGTGATTACCACGGCAGGCTTCTTTACAAACGGCTGGGCCGCAATAAAAGATTGTTTTACAACCGTAAAGCCCCTAAAAGAAGACACAAAGATGCTTTACGGCTTTGGCTCGAACCCGACAAACAGTAATGTGCAGAACTGCGGTTATGTCACGGCTGGCTCCAGCACCGAGACTGTTGCCACCCAGTATCCTGTCATTGACTGGAGCAAAGCTCTGGATGAAAACGGCGTTCCCAGCGAAACGAACTGGCCGGGAAAGGTTACCACATCAACTCAGGCAACCCCTGAAACCGCATCCTCCGCCGCATAATTCTCCAAACAGCAAAACTGTAGCCATACAAGAAAGGTAAGCAACATTGTGATGATCCGTGTGAAACAAAAACTGAATAGTTCCCGCGGTGCGTCCATTTTGCTGGCTCTTGTGCTGTTTCTGCTTTGCGCTATGGTGTCAGCGGTTGTGGTTGGTTCGGCCATGACCAATATGCAAAAGGTCAAAAACCGGCGGGAACAGCAGCAGGTTTACTATTCTGTCAGCTCTGCCGCCCGCCTGCTGCATGATGCGATGGAACAGGTAAGCTTTGTTGGCAGCGAGTCTGTGCAGACATACGGCTGTACCAATGTGGTGGTTGGCGGCACGGACCAGTTTACTTTTATTGACCCGGCGCAGCACCATGCAGAATATCCGGCCTCCACGTTCCAGGCTGCGGATACCGCCCAGGATCTGCCGCTGGCAAAGATATTGCAGACTGGTGCGCAAAAGGTGTACATGAGCCGCATTACCTATGTTTCTTCCAACCGTGTACCCTTTACCGGTTGGTCAGATACCTTTATTATTGAGGACGGCACAAACCCCGTGGTAAGCGTTAAAGTCGTGCTCGATGATAAATACAACCTGACCTTTACTTTGGCTCCGCAGGACGAAAAATGGAAAGACGATTACCAAATGACTTTCCTCTGCGCAGGGCGGGAAGTTACGCCGGATGCAAGTTCGGTACCGACAACGTGTACCCATAAAGTATCGTACTGGGACATGGAAAATAACCAAAAGGTGGAGGAAGAGCGTACATATGACGGTACATTGACCACAAAATCCACCACGATCTCCTGGATTCCCGGTCGTATCCTGAAGGGAGTGAGCAACAACAATGGCTAAACGCCGTATAAAAGGCGAAACCCTGGTGGAAACCCTGGCAGCCATCCTTATTGCCTCGCTTTCTACCATGATGCTGCTTACCGCAACCATTACGGCAAGCAAAATCAACCGCTCCGCTGCATCGTCAGATGAATCTTTTCTGCAGCAGCAGTACACTGCGGAGCAGCAGGGAACAGACGAAAACCGCAGCAGCGTTACAATCAAAAGCGCGGGCAATTCTCAGGTGTATGGCACCTATGATGTTGACCACTATGGCAAAGATGGCGAGCTGCAATCCTATGTCCTGATCCAACCAGAGGGGGGCGCCGCACCATGAAACGCCATAAACAAGGTTTTACCCTAATTGAGACTGTGGTGGCATTGCTCATTGTTACCATGCTTTCCGTGGTATTGGTTACGGCAACGCGCACCGCATTAAACGTGCGCAGCAACGAAAAGTTCGAATCCGAGAGCGAGATGCTTGCTGCAACCGTCAACATTGCGTTGGGAGATGTTCTCCACTTTGCCCAGTATTCGCCGGATGCTGCATATGCGGGCGGTGTGCCGGCGTTCACCAACCGCGGTTATGGCATCCTGAAAGGCCATATCCTGGTCAAAAACGGGCGCTTTTATATCAACGCAACAGACTGCGAGGATACCGATGAAACAGCCACTCTGCTGATCCTCGTCAGCAAGGGCACTTACACTACCACATCCATTACAAATTTTACCATGGAGTATGATGAAGCCACGCAGTTGTTCAGCGGTGGCTATACCATTCAGGGCAATAGACCTCAACAGAAAAAAGATGTTACGTTTACATTCCGCGCCCTGAACGAAGCCGAAAAAGCGGCAACGGAAAACTGATTAAAGGAGGCTGTCAACTTGGCGTATCCACGTTTGGGTAACTTGCTGGAAAATGCGGGTCTGATCACAACAGAACAGTTGAACCACGCGCTTGAACAGCAAAAGGTCACGAAAAAGCGCCTTGGCGAAGAACTGATCAATGAGGGGATTATCACCGAGCAGCAGTTTATTGATGCACTGCGCATGCAGCTCGGCATTGACTTTGCGGACCTGTCTGCTACGCCGCCGGACCCGCGTATGGCGGCGATTGTGCCGTATAACCTGGCCAAGAAGTACAGCATAACCCCTGTGCGGCTGCATGGCAACAGCCTGTACCTGGCTATGAGCGACCCCCTGAACTTTATGGCGCAGGAGGAGGTCAAGGCGGCAACCCACCGCCGCGTGGTACCTATGATCGCCACGGCGGACAGCATTATCCATGCCAATGCGGGCCTGTACGGCAACGAGGGTGCTGCCCGCGCCATTGAGGATATGAAGCGCGAGATCGTGGCGGGCATACAGACTGCTACCCCAACGGAGAACGTGCTGGAACTGGGCGAAAGCGCTGCTCCCACCGTGCGCCTTGTCAACTCGATCATTGACCGTGCAGCAGCAGAAAATGCCAGCGATATCCACCTTGACCCCACCGAGACCGAGCTGCGGGTGCGCATGCGGATTGACGGCGTGATGACCAGCATTATGGCAGTGCCCAAAGACCTGCAAAGCTCCGTACTGGCCCGCTTAAAAATTATGGGCGGCATGGATATTACCGAGCGCCGCATCCCGCAGGACGGCCGTGCAGGCGTTGTGGCGCACGAGCGCAACTATGACCTGCGTATTTCCACCCTGCCCACCATTTACGGCGAAAAAGTAGTTATCCGCCTGCTGGATAAAAATTCGGGCCTGCTGACCAAAGAGCGCATCGGCCTGACCGGCGCGGACCTGCAAAAGTACCAGGAGCTGTTGGATCATTCCAGCGGCGTGGTGTTGATTGCAGGCCCTACCGGCAGCGGCAAATCCTCTACCATGTACACGATGATCCGCCAGCTGAACACCAATGAGGTGAACATGATGACGCTGGAGGACCCCGTGGAATATAACGTGGACGGTGTTAACCAGACCCAGATTAATGAAAAAGTTGGCATGACCTTTGCCAGCGGCCTGCGCTCCATTCTGCGCCAGGACCCGGATGTGATTGCTGTGGGCGAAATCCGCGATGGTGAAACTGCCGAAATTGCCATGCGCGCCGCTATCACCGGCCACTTGGTGCTTTCCACCATCCATACCAACAACGCGCCTGCCACCATTGACCGTCTGCGTGATATTGGCGTGCCCAACTATTTGATCGCCACTGCGCTGAACGGCGTCATCTCCCAACGCCTTGTGCGCCGTGTCTGCCCGGAGTGTAAGGAGGCCTATACCCCGGATACGGAGGAACTGGCCGAGCTTGGCCTGGATCCCGCCAGCCGCCTGACGTTTTACCGCGGCGGCGGCTGCCCCAACTGCTTTGGCACCGGTTACCGCGGCCGTGTGGCAGTGTTTGAAATATTGAACATGACCCACCGCCTGCGCAATGCTGTCAGCCGCGGCGCCCAGCTGGATGAACTGATGACCATCCTGAAAGAGGAAGGCCGTTTTACCCCGCTTGAAGAAAACTGCCGCCGCCTTGTGCTGGAAGGCACTACCACCACCAGCGAAGTCCGCCGCCTGATTGGCGCCTCGGCGGAAGGCTGATGCCTTGTTGTGCACTTGCCGCACAAAGAAAGGATGCCCGCATGAATATTGATTTGCTGATTTCCCGCGCCGCCGGGGTGGGGGCTTCGGATCTGCACCTGATTTGCGGCCTGCCGCCGCAGTACCGCATTGAGGGCGCCCTGCAGCCGGACCCCAAACTGCCGCCGCTTACCGCGCAGGACTGCGAGGACCTGGCCCAGCAGCTGGCCGGGCTGCGCTTTGGCCGGCTGGAAAACAAGGGCGAGCTGGATGGCTCCGCCACCATTGCAGGTTCCCGCATCCGTATGAATATTTTCCGTCAGCAGGAACACTTTTCTATGGCGATTCGCCTGTTGGCAGATAAAATACCGGACCTTGCCGGCCTGGGCCTTCCCCCGGCCGTGATGGACCTGACCAACCTGAACCGCGGCATTGTGCTGGTAACGGGCGAAACCGGCAGCGGCAAATCGACCACGCTTGCCGCCATGATCGACCATATCAACCACCAGCGCGCCTGCCATGTGCTTACGCTGGAAGACCCCATCGAATATCAGTACACACCGGACCGCTGCATTTTTAACCAACGTGAGATTGGCCGCGATACGGAGAATTTTGCCGGCGGCCTGCGTGCAGCCCTGCGTGAAGACCCGGATATTATTCTGGTGGGCGAGCTGCGCGACCGCGAAACGATGGAGACAGCCCTGACTGCCGCTGAAACTGGCCACTTGGTGTTTGGCACGCTGCATACGGCGTCCGCAGCTGATACTATTGACTGTGTTGTGGGCGTGTTCCCGCCGGACGACCAGCAGCAGATCCGTATGCAGCTTTCCATGACGCTGCGTGCCGTGCTCAGCCAGCAGCTGCTGCTAGGTATTGCTCAAAACCGCCGCATGGCTGCGTGCGAGCTGATGATCGTGACAAACGCCATCCGCAACCTGATCCGGGAGGGCAAAACCCCGCAGATCAGCAGCACCATTTCCACCTCTGCGGCGGACGGCAGCGTTACCATGGATGCCAGCATCCTGCGGCTGTACCGCGCAGGGCGCATTTCGGCCAGCACGGCAGTGGATGCCGCCCGCGACCGCGATTATATGCGCAGAAATATTTCAACGGGGATCCCCCTGTAAAGCAGGTGAAGTAAGGATTGCAAACCTATAAATATTCCGCAATTTCCCGTGCGGGCAGCCCGGTAAACGGCGTGGTGGAAGCGGTGGATGAATACGCCGCCGTTGCCAAAATACGCGAAACCTGCACAACCATCACCAAAATTCAGGCCGTTAAGGAAAAATCCACCTCCACCACCGGCATGGAGCTGTTCCAGCCGCATATCAAGGAGAAGGATTTGGCCGTTATGTGCTCCCAGTTTTCCATCATTCTGGGGGCAGGCTTGCCGGTGGTGTGCGCTATTGAGCTGATTGCAGACCAGACGGTGGATAAAAACCTGAAAAAAGCCCTGGTGCAAACGGCGGAGGATGTTGGCAGCGGCATCAGCCTGGCGCGCGCATTTGAGCGCCGCGGCACCCTGCTGCCCATAGCGCTGATCGAATCGGTGCGCGCGGGTGAAGAAACCGGCACGCTGGAAGCCTCGTTTGCACGGCTGCAGCGCTATTACAACAAAACCGCCCACACCAAAGGCAAGGTGCGCGCCGCCATGACCTACCCGGTCTTTACACTGATTGTGGCGGCCATTGTTGTGGCGGTGCTGATGGTAAAAGCCGTTCCGGCGTTTATCACCGCCTTTACCGAGATGAATATTGAACTGCCGCTGCCCACGGTTATTTTGATCAACACCAGCAACTTCTTTACCCAATATTGGCTGGTTATGCTCATGATGATTGCCTGTGCTGTGCTGCTTTGGGCTCTGTGGGGCCACAGCGAAACCGGTGCTATGTCCCAAAGCCGGATGCGGCTGCGCATACCGGTGCTGGGCCACCTGAACCAGCTGCGCATGTGCGCGCAGTTTGCTTCCACCATGTCCACCCTGCTGGCCGCCGGTGTGCCTATGATCAGCGCACTGGACAGCACCTCTAATGTGCTGGATAACGCCACCATGTTCAAGGCTCTGCAGGAGCAGCTGCCCAAGCTGGAAGAGGGCAAAACCCTGGCATCCTGCCTGTACAACTGCCCGTTTTTGCCGCCGTTGCTGATTGAAATGGCCGGTATTGGCGAGCAGACCGGTACGCTGGAGCACACGCTGGAGGTTATCGGCGATTATTATGATAACGAGGCCGAGCTGGCATCCCAGAAGGTCCTGTCAATGCTGGAGCCTATTATCATTTGTGTATTGGCCGGCATCGTCGTTATGATTCTGCTGTCGGTCTATATGCCCATGTTCTCGCTGTATGATGCACTGTAACGGGTAACATTTCCCGTTTGCATCCCTTGAAAATTGGCAGTGGAAAGTATATAATACTAAGATACTGTTGGTGCTGTTCTGGTGTACTGCTGGTGTACATACGCGTTGTCCTGGAACGGGGGTTGGCGTCCCTTGGGGGTGGCTGCCGAGGGGGCTTTTTGCTAAATGCCTTTGTGGTATTTTATTGCAACGCCCCGGAACGGTCAAGACCGTTCCATACAGAGCATTTTGGAATGGGTGATGAACCCTCAACCATCGGCAGGGCGGGGTGCCCTCACCCCGCCACGGAATGGCGCGAACCTTGCGATCTGCCGCAACCCATTGTCCATGGCCTGCATAGCGCTTGGGGATACGGCGAGACAACGAACCAATAAACTAAATGTCAACCACCCGTGGCAAAACTGCCGCAACACCCCTACACGGGGCACATAAATTTGCTTTCACCGGATCGTGACCCATTCGGTAAAAGATAGATGGATTATATAAGAAAAAAGGAGACATAACCCATGAATACCCTGAAAAAGCGTAAGTCCGGCAAAAAGGGCTTCACCCTGATGGAAATGCTGATCGTTGTTGCGATCATCGGCATCCTGATCGCTATCATGATCCCGACCTTCAACAACGCTCTGACCAAGGCTCGCATTTCTGCTGATGAAGCAAACCTGCGTTCTTACTATGCTCAGAAAATAACTGCTTATATGCTAGACGAAACGGCAAATCCGTTGCCGACTGCTGCCGAAGATAGTGGCAAGTCTGTAACGATTGATGGTCAAACGTATACACTGCAGGCAGGAACTTATGAGATTACTGCAGACACTACTAATGACAACTTTAAAATTACCTATTCTATCACTAAGGGAAGCGACAAGGGTAAGACTGTAACGATTCCTGGTGGTGCGATGTCTGGTGGTACTACTGGCGATAGCGATAGCACCAAGAATCCGTAAATACATTAGTAGCTTATTTTTCCCCCGTACCATTCGGGTCAAATGGTCCGGGGGGCTTTTTTAAGATACGGTGCAGGGCATCTGGCTCTGCTTGCATATAACATTTTATTGAATCGAAAGGGGGGCTGTGCCATGGCGGCGTGGTGGCAGGTTTCCAAACCGCTCACCCTTTACATGTTGCTTTTATCGGCTGTTTTGGGTGCGGTGCTGGCCAGCTTTTTTGGCTGTGCGGTGCAGCGTACCTGTAGCGACCAATCCTTTACCCATGGCCGCAGCCACTGCGATGCCTGCGGGCATACGCTGGGCGTGCTGGATCTGATTCCGGTGCTTTCCTGGTTCTGCCTGCGCGGGCGCTGCCGCTACTGCGGGGCAAAAATTCCCGCCTGGGGCACCGTGACCGAAGCGCTGACCGCCGCCGCCTTTGCCGCGCTGGTGTGGTGCTATGGGCTCACCCTGCAAACCCTGCAATACCTGGTGTTTGCTGCCATCCTGCTTTTGATCTCCTTAACGGACTGGCAGACAGGGCTGATCCCGGACCGGTTCCAGCTGGCAGGCATTGCCAGCTTTGTGCTGTTTGCCGCTCTGCGCGGCGGCTGGCGCATGGTGCTGGCCGGTGTTGGCAGCGGGCTGCTGGTTGCAGTGCCCATGCTGGTGCTGACCCTGATCATGGACCGTGTGCTTGGCCGCGAAAGTATGGGCGGGGGAGATTTGAAGCTGTTTTTTGTGGCGGGCTTGTATCTGCCGTGGCAGCAGCTGCTGGTGTTTGTTATTTTTGCCTGCGTGGCCGGCATTGTGCTGGCCCTTGCCACCCAAAAAACCACCAACGATCCTGATAATCCAAACGCCTACCCCTTTGGCCCTGCCATTGCCCTTGCCGCTGTGGTCTGCCTTGTATTTGGCCAGCCTGTGGTGGAGTGGTATTTGGGGCTGTTTTGAGGGAATACACAGAGCATTTTTATGTTTGCAGCACATCATAAAGTGCGCTGTAAAGAACGCTCTTGACCCTTCCGGAGCATTGCAAGCGGTATTGGCCGCTCTACTCTTGATGAGAGGAAACGAAAAAAACGATGCAATCCAAAACAACAATGCTGGGGCTGGACTTTGGTGCCAGTACCTTAAAATGGACGCTGATGGAACGCGGCAGCGTGAAGCAGGCGCAGGAGCTGCCCCTGCCGGAAAACCTTACGAGGGACAGCCATATTGGCTCGGTGCAGATGATGGGGGATACCCTGAGGGATTCTATCCGCCAGAACCGTGTCGGCCGCAAGCCCTGCGCGGTGGTTCTGCCCGCAGAGAATGTGATCGTGCGCCACCTGACCATGCCGTACATGACGGTGGACCAGCTGGTTTTGAACCTGCCGTATGAGTTCCATGACTTCATCAAGGACGAAAAAGAAAACTACTTTTTTGATTATGCCGTGGTCAGCGTGCATAAGGATGAGAAAAACAGCCCCACGGAGCTGGAGCTGCTGGCTGCCGCTGTGCGCCGGGATGTGATTGCCCGCTGCCGCCAGACACTGCACCGTGCAGGCTTAAAGCTGGAGCGCGCCGTGCCCGCCTGCATCGCTTACGGCAACCTGCTGCGTGCCTATGAGGCCCTGGACCCCCAGCCCGACCACCCGGCTGAATACTGCATTGCCGATATGGGCCACCAGTCCATCCGGCTGTATTTCTACCGCGGCTCGGTGTTTGAAACTTCCCGTATTATTGAGTACGGCGGCCAGGCGCTGGACGCCCTGATTGCGGATGCAGCCGCGGTGGACCCCCACATTGCCGCCAATTACAAGCGCGCCAATTATTCAGAGGTACAGGATATCCAGGCCTGCCATGATTTGTACAACCGCGTGGCGGTGGAGATCATGCGTGCAGTCAATTTCTATGGTTTCAACACCCCCAACGCTGACTTGCAGGATATCTATTTTACCGGCGGTCTTGCCCGCCTGACGGCCATGACGCAGGACATCGCCAACACATTAAGCCTGAACGTGCACCAGCTGGATGAGCTGATGCCGGATTCGCTTGCAGGCCCGCACACGGTGGATAGCTGCCCCGCGGTTTTGGGCGCACTGCTGCAGGGGGATGGAAAATGAGTAAAATGCGTAATGTTTACCCGTCAAAGCGGGATATGAACCTTGCCATGCGGGAAAAGCCGCAGACAAACCGCCCCCTTGCCGTGCTGGCAGTGCTGCTGGTGATTGCATTCATCGGGGTGTTTTACCTGTTTGCGGTGCGCCGCGTGCTGGATGAGGTGGATTCTGCTGCCGCTGCGGCGGACAACGCCGAAGCGCAGCTGGCGGCCATTCAGGAGCAGACCGCCCACTATGATGATGTTTTGGATGAATACCAGAGCTACACCGTAGTTAGCAACGCAATGACCGGCACGGTGAACCCGCTGGACTGCCTGAATCTGATCGAAACTCAGCTGGTGGACAAAGCCCAGGTGGAATCTTACTCTGTGGCGGATCATCTGGTCAGTGTGCAGCTTTCCGGCGTAACGCTGCGGGATGTCTCGGAAATTTACGCCAGCCTGACGGCCAGCCCGCTGGTCAGCAATGTGCAGGTGTATACGGCTTCTACCCAGAAAGACAGTACCGAGCAGGTAACAGCCACCATGAACATTGAGCTTGCCCAGACTGATACCAGCGTGACCGACCCCGGCACCAACGGGCAGTGAAAGGGGAGAAGATAGAATGAACCGTTCCTTTACCACGCGTGAAAAAATTCTGCTGCTCCTTTTAACGATCATGATTTTGGGTGTGGGGTATTTCAAGCTGTTCTACCAGCCCATGCAGGAGCAGATCACAGCCAACCAACAGCGCCAGATTGCCGCCGAGGACCAGTTTTCGGTTGAGGCAGTGCGCCTGCAGCGCATGAAAAACATGCAGGATGAGATTGAGCAGTTCAAACAGTCCGGCGCAACGGTATATTCTGAAATCCCGCCCTATGATAACATCCAGAATGTTATGATCCAGCTGAACACCATCCTGGGCCAGGCGAAGGATTACAGCATCTCGTTCCAGGATGTGCAAAAGCAGGATGACAGCAAGCTGGTGATCCGCCCCATTGAGCTGAGCTTTACCGCCACGGATTACGCCACGGTACACACCGTTATGGATGAGCTGTACCACTGCCGCTTTCGCTGCGCGATTGAACAGATCGCGGTTTCGGCCAACGAGAATCTTTCGGTCAATAATGATATCAGCGTTTCGCTGTCCATCACGTTCTATGAAAAGCAGATCGAAAAATAAGCTGCTGCCAAACGCTTGACAAAAGCGGAAACATATGCTAATTTAGTAAGCAGTTAAATGCAAGGACGGGAACGAGTAACCGTTTTGCTGTATGCGAAAGAGAGGTCCCGGTTGGTGTAAGGGACTGGCAGGCAAAGCGGTGAATACATCCCTGAGCAGCAGGCTGAACGCCTTTAATTAAAGGCTGTTAGGCTGGGCCGTGTGCGCACGTTACAGCGTTTGGGTGTCGCAGTTGTACACTTTGACTGCCGCACCCGCGAAGGCCCGCCGCCGCGAGGCACGGGCAAACAGAGGTGGTACCGCGTATTTGATCGCCCTCTGCCAAATTCAACATTTGGCAGGGGCGTTTTATTTTTTGCTCTTGCCGCACAAACCAAGGAGGATGCAACCCCATGACCATTTATGACGAACTGAAAGCCCGCGGCCTGATTGCCCAGGTAACGGACGAGGAAGAAATCAAGGAAGTAATCAACAACGGCAAGGCTACTTTCTACATCGGCTTTGACTGCACAGCCGACAGCCTGACCGCCGGCCACTTTATGGCCCTGACCCTGATGAAGCGCCTGCAGATGGCAGGCAACAAACCCATTGCCCTGATTGGCGGCGGCACCACCATGATCGGCGACCCTTCTGGCCGTACCGACATGCGCAAAATGCTGACCAAAGAGGACATTGACCATAACGCCGAGTGCTTTAAGCGCCAGATGGAGCGCTTTATTGAGTTTGGCGAAGGCAAGGCCATGATGCTGAACAACGCTGACTGGCTGCTGAACCTGAATTACATTGAGCTGCTGCGTGAAGTTGGCCCCTGCTTTAGCGTGAACAACATGCTGCGCGCCGAATGCTACAAGCAGCGCATGGAGAAGGGCCTGTCCTTCCTGGAATTCAACTACATGATCATGCAGAGCTACGACTTCTACCACCTGTTCCAAAATTACGGCTGTAACATGGAGTTTGGCGGCGACGACCAGTGGAGCAACATGCTGGGCGGCACCGAGCTGATCCGCCGCAAGCTGGGCAAGGATGCTTACGCCATGACTATCACGCTGCTGACCGACAGCCAGGGCAAAAAGATGGGTAAGACCGCCGGCAACGCCGTTTGGCTTGACCCCAACAAGACCAGCCCGTTCGAGTTCTACCAGTACTGGCGCAATGTCGGCGATGCTGATGTACTCAAGTGCATCCGCATGCTGACCTTCCTGCCGCTGGAGCAGATCGATGAGATGGACCACTGGGAAGGCGAGCAGCTGAACAAGGCCAAGGAAATCCTGGCTTACGAGCTGACCAGCATGGTGCACGGTGCCGAGGAAGCTGAAAAGGCCCAGAGTGCAGCCCGCCAGCTGTTCAGCGGCGTAGCCGACCACGAGAACATGCCTACCACCCAGCTGGATGCCGCATTGGTCAAAGACGGTAAGGTTGGCCTGCTGGCTGCCATGGTTGGCGCCAAGCTGTGCGGTTCCAACCGTGAAGCCCGCCAGCTGGTACAGCAGGGCGGCGTTCTGGTGGACGGCGAGAAAGTGACCGACCCGACCTTTGGTCTGACGGTTGAGCAACTCCAGAATGGTGTTGTGATCAAAAAGGGGAAAAAGACCTACCACAAGGTAATGCTTTGATTGTCTGAATTTATAAAATGAGCGCGCAGGCTGCTGCATCCCCGGCACACCGGGCGGCAACCTGCCGCTTTATTTTTGGCGCATACCTTGCCCCCACACGAGATTTAGGATATAATAAAAGGGTACGAAAAATGCGGTCGGGGGAGCAACCATGCCAAAAGATAAGCTGAAAACAATTTATGTGTGCAACCAGTGCGGCGAAACCAGTCCCCGCTGGCTGGGCCGCTGCCCGTCCTGCGGTGCATGGAACACGATGACCGAAGATGTGGTGGCAGAACCGGCAAAGTCTTCTTCCGGCCGCGCTGCCGCGCCGGTACGTGTGACGGGTCAGACCAGCCTGAAACCGTTGAAACTGAAAAACGTAAGCACGACCGAAGAAAAAAGCCGCATTGTAACTGGCATTGCAGAGCTGGACCGCGTGTTGGGCGGTGGCATTGTGCTGGGCAGTGTGATTTTGATTGGCGGCGAACCGGGCATCGGCAAATCTACCATTCTGCTGCAGCTGTGCGGCGAAGTAAGCCGGACGCGCTCGGTTCTGTATGTGACGGGCGAAGAATCCGTACGGCAGATCAAGCTGCGTGCCGTTCGGCTGGATGTGCCGCAGGATAATATCTCCATTGTGGCGGAAAGCGATGTGGATGAAATCTGCGGGCTGATTGAACAGATGAAGCCGGATCTTGTAGTGATCGACTCCATCCAGACGATGCGCTGCACGGATGTGGCGTCGTCCTCCGGCACGGTCAGCCAGGTCAAGGAAAGCTCGGCACGCTTCTTGAATGTGGCAAAAACGAATGAGATACCGACCTTTATTGTCGGCCATGTCAACAAAGACGGTGCCATTGCGGGTCCCAAAGTCATGGAGCACATTGTGGATACTGTGCTGTACTTTGAGGGCGACAAGACCCTGCCGTACCGCGTGCTGCGCGCCGTGAAAAACCGTTACGGCTCCACCAATGAGATCGGCATGTTTGATATGACCGGCAAGGGATTGGAACAAATCGAAAACCCCTCGCAGGTCATGCTGGAAGGGCGGCCGATTGGCATTTCCGGTACCTGCGTTGCCTGCGTGCTGGAAGGTACGCGGCCAGTACTGAGCGAGATTCAGGCACTTGTAACAAAAACGGCGTTTCCAAGCCCACGACGCACGGCAAGCGGGTTTGACTATAACCGTATGTATCTGCTGCTGGCCGTGCTGGAAAAGCGCGCGGGTTATGTGTTTGGCAACCAGGATGTGTATATCAACATCATTGGCGGTCTGAAACTGGACGAGACTGCCTGCGATTTGCCGGTCTGCCTGGCAATGGCGTCCAGTCTGCTGGATCTGCCTGTACCTGAAAAAACACTGGCCATTGGTGAAGTGGGTCTGGGCGGGGAAGTGCGCAGCGTGCCGCACCTGGAAACCCGCCTGCGGGAGGCCCAGCGCGTGGGCTTTGATACCGCCATTGTGCCCAAACATAACCTGAACATGCTGGATGCTGCGCAATTCCCGGGGCTGCGCCTGGTGGGCGTTGCATACCTGCGGGAAGCCATCAATGCAATCAAAATCAATAAATAATAAGGTATGGGCAGCGACCCAAACCAAGAGGAGTATATCATGAGCGAACAGGAAAAGAATACGACCCCGGCACAGAATGCAGCCCCGGCAGCACCCAAACCGCCGAAAATTGATAATGCAGCGCTGAAAAAGGCTGCTGCGGCCCTGCGTGAGGAAAACAATCCGCAGAACTTTAATGCGGTTATCAACCTGATGATGCGCGGTGTATTCCTTGCACCGGCTAAGATTGAAATTGGCGAAAACGCTCCTAAACCGGACGAAAATGGACGAATCCAGCTGCCAAAAGACACCAAGGTGACCTTTGCGCTGCTAAAATCTGGTGATGGAAAATCTTTCTTTACCGCATTCACCGATGCAGAAGAACTGGATAAGTGGCAGAATAAGCCCGCTGGTCAGGTTATGCTGCTGCGCTTTGATGATTACGCCCGGATGCTGAACGGTAACGACCATGTGGCAGGTTTTGTGCTGAACCCGTTCACGGATAACCTGCGCTTTAACTCGGATATGGTTGCATCTTTGCTGAAACAGCGCAATGCGATGCTGGAAAAAATCAAGCAGACCGCCGCGCAGCAGGCAGCCCAGCACAATGCACAGATCAAGCCCGGCGATAAGGTGACGATCGTGGAGCCTTCGGTATACCCGGATGAATTGGTCAACCCGCTGTGTGCCGAGTTGGAAAAGTACCCGATGGTGGGAGCCGCATACCTGCAGATCATGGTGATCAACGGAGCAACCAAGAGTTATCTTTTGGTTCTGGATGCACCCAAGGACGATGCACTGTTCAAAGCCGCAGGCGATGCAGCGCGCCCGTTCCTGGTCAGCAATGAGAAAAAGATGAACCTGAACATCACAATTTCTACTTCGCCGCTGGGCCAGCAAGGCATGCGCGGCAGCGAGCCGTTTTATATTAAGGGCCAGGGCCGTGTAGATAATCTGGGTGATGACGAAGATTGATAAAAGGCTGAATTTGGTATCGAATGATATGCCATGGTGATGGCTGCGATAGACCTATTGGATGAACATCGCAATAAATAAGTAAATAAAATAAAAATGGGCAAATAAAAGAGCGAACGGAAAGAAGAATAAAACCAGGAGCTACTGGCATGCAGAGAACACACGAAATCTTGAATCTATCTACAAGCGGGTGCAGGATTTCGTGTGTTTTTGCACAACATACAATTTCGCTAAAGGCGGATTTACCGCAATACCCTAGCGAAAGGAGAAAATTGTTAACCTGTGCTACCAAGTTAACCAAGCATATAATACAACAAAGAGAGGAGACAGTCAAGTAGACCAAGTTAGAAAAGTTAACTCGAAAATTATAGAAAATAACAAAGGACGTAAAAAAATGAAAAACAAAGTATTAGGTACAAAAGCAGAACCAGAAATCGCAGAAGCAATTGAAGAAATAGCAAAAAAGCAAGATAGACCAGTATCTTACATAGTAAGACAAGCGATATTGCAATATCTTAGCAGCGAGGGCGTAAAGATTAGCAGACCGGAAAAAGAAATCTACAAAATCCCGGAAGAGCTGATACACACCTAAACTATATCCGCAATGAGCAACTTGTACGCTGGATCAGCGGCAAGAGCATCCACGGGCACCTTGCGAGTGCTGCGTACAAGCTCCGCTTGTCTATCGTTGAGCCGACAGCCGCCGATCAGGCGGAAGAGTGCTTCCGGGTCGCCGCCGTTGCACTCTATGATAGCCTTCGCAGAAGGGCCGAACTGGTGCGCGTAACGCATCAAGCTATCGTAGTTGTACGCTTTGCCGCCGGAATAGCTCATCTTGAGGCGCGGAGCATCGCCCAGCAGCTTACGCCACCACGGGGCAACTACTGCCCGGTCGCGGTGTATGCCATCGTGCTTGCTGCAATATAGCAGCTGATTACACATAATACCCCGGTATGCGTCCCCGATGGAGCCGCTGCGGCTCCACTCGCGCCAAAACGCAGCAGCTGCATCATTACGCAACTGGAACTCACAGCGCACCCACCCTTGCGGCAGGATGGACGGGTCAATGCCGCCCTTAACGCTGCGCTCTTGTGTCTTGTCATAGATACGCAACCGGAAGTCTGACTTACTGCTACCCCATATTACGCTATTTTCGGCGGTGCCCTCCTGTATAAGATAATTACGCCACCGGGATATATAGCGGTTATCGCGCGTATACTGTTGTATAACCTTGAGCTTGAGCAGGCCATATGTATCATACGCTATGTCAAGACGGCTGATATGTAGGCTGTTGTAAGTCTCATGCAGATACCGTAACCAGCGCTCCCAGGTAAGCCCAGGGTGCAACGTCTCCCATGTACGGCACCCGGTGCCAGACATCTGTACAAGCACCGTATCAGCACCGCCCCAAGCAAGCACAATGCCGTCATACCATAGCGTGGACGCATAACCATACAGGCCCTTGCGCTCCTGCCAAGGCAATTCGGCGGGCAGATATAACTTGCGCTGCATCCTACCGCCAATGTTCCGGCCATCCTTGGGATCCTCATAGTCGTATAACTGGCTCAGTGATATGGTATAACTGAGGTAGTCAACAAGGATTTTTGATGCACGTTCCTGCCCATTTTCAGGGCTGATTTTTTCCGACATTATTTCCACCCATCCGAACCGAGAAAATAGACGTAAACAAGCACAATAACAGCCCACGCCACAAAAAAACATGGTGAGTTGTACCCCCGTGCTACATACCGGGGGTACAAGGCGGGCAACAAGCCCGCAAACATGCTATAATGTAACATCATGTACCCACCTTGAGCACCAATCACGGTGCGCAGTGCCGTGCGGTGCGGCTCAAAACCGCCGCACCGCGCGGCGCTGTGCGCCGCATCAGGTACTCAAAACTATGTCCGTGCTGCCGGAAAACGCAACGCGGCTAACACGCCGGTATACAGCATAAGCATAACGCCATGCAGCATACCAAGCAGCGCAAGAAACAACAACATCAACCGGGATTACAAGGTTAATCCAATTGACATAAGGCGCAAGCGCTGCGGCCAGATTAAGCAGGTGCTGCCGGTAAGGGTCAGCAGGGAGGAGGGGCCAAAGAATGGCCAAAAGGCCAAACAACAGCAACACGCGCAGAAGGAACTTGCCGACCTCCTCGGCAAGCGAAATGGCAGTTGCTCCAAGAGCAGCCAGAGAAAGACCACCAAGCATGACTAACTATCCTCCTTGATTCGGTGCCATTCGTACCAATACAAACCAAAAATAAACGATGCACCGATAAAAAGACGTATAATTTCGAATAACGGCAAAAAGGGAGTGAGGTCTAATGTAATATGCCAAGGGATATGCACACCGGAAACATCCCAATCCTGATCTATGTTAATAATTGGCTGCCAATCATTTTGGGGTTGTGCATCTGCCGCCGCTGCACTTGGCAAGTTGCCCGGAGACGCGCTAAAAATACTACTATCGCTCATATCTTTGCCGGACAAAGACGCCACAAATAGATACATGTCGTAAGGTATGCAAAGTGGGAATTTGTCCCAAAATCCTGTGTCGGGCTTGAGATAATCAAGTACGTCAGACAGCAACTTAGATACTACGCCTTGATTTTGCGCAACAGATGCGGTACTGGTACCGGTGTTAATAATCGTACTATCTGTAGTGCCCGTGCGTGCGTCTGGGTATGTCTGTGCACCCTGCTGGCCGGTGGTGGGGATAGTAACAGGCAGAGAGGGGACAGCTTCGGACGCTACACCCTCGACAGCACCATCAATAGCAACATCAATACCGGTATCAAGATAGTTACTCCAATCGGCAACCTTGGTCTTGAGGTCGTCCAGCGAGCCTATAACATCCTTGCCGATGGGGTCAGTAATAGCACCGTCTTGCTGGATGACACCCTCAATACCTGCATCAGATGCGGACAATGTACCATGATAGAGCATGTTAGCAATCCACTTGCGGCCATCAATAGACCACAAGTTGAGCAGATACCCGTTAGAATTGCGGCAATAAGACATATAAGATTTTGATTCGGGCGCGCTGGTCGAAAAATAACTAGGAGTGGAATAAAACGTACCCAAACCAGATATATAATCAGATACCGAATCAAGATTAACAATCTTACCGTTGTAATTGCGAATCGCGACAGAAAATTCGCCGAAGCTGAAACACATACCGTATCTATCGGAAGTCGTAGAATCTGGGTTACCATTATAACCCTGAAATATAACATAGACGGGAGAAGAAGACGATGTAACAGTAACACCAAAATTAGACCAAGAAACACTAGCAAGAGGATAGAGAGCATAGGTATAACCACTATAGCCAAGACTAGACAACTTACTATCAGAGATCGTAAATGATAATAGACCGTCAGAAACAGCATAAGCACCCGCCGTTATAGCCTCGTTGATGATTGCCCGCTGCAAGGCTCTGCTAACGTATGTCTTACCCGCATACACCAGAGCAACCAGCTTAGCAGCTGGAAGCGTTATCTTAGAAAGCGCCTGTGCCGCTGATCGCACGCTATCACTTGCCGCAATCTGAGAGCACCAACTATTCCAGGCGGCGCTATCGGATGCCTTAAGCCCGGCAGCAGCAAGCACGCCGGAGACAAGAGCAGCGCCGCCCAGTAACGCAATAGTAGCAGTCAGAGCTTCGGCCCGCGCCACCGGCGCAAAAACCGTGCAAGCCAGCAGGAGCACCGCCAGCAGTACGCAGAGCACACGCAGCAGCATAGGCAAGCGGCGTAATTGTATAACCATAGTATCACCTCAAACGGTTAGAATATATTAGGGTCGCCGCCGTTAATATCGCGCTGCATCTGCCAAGATATGACAATCTCGTGCGCTGCATCGGCAGGCATAAGCCAGTATAATGCACGCAACGGCAGCTCATACAGCACACCGTCTGACCTGCGCACAGTAGGGACAGCAGCATCAACCAATAACGGCTCAGCATGTCCAATATCAGGCAATTCAGCAGCCAAAAACGGCCACGGAAAGTAAGAGCGGAAGGGGAGAGCGTCCCGGCCATAATGGCGGTAATAATCCCATTGGGAGCGCCACCGGCACCAATAATACAGACCCTTAGTATAGTACCCGTACAGCACGCACAACAGCAGCACCCCCCCATCAGGCAAATAACACCGGCAGCGGCGGGGCCTCGTAACCCCCATAAGATTGCAACGGCAGCTTGTAATCCTTGCCGTTGGGTAATCTCACTGTAGGCACATCGGATACTTGCAGCACGTCCGAGATAATAGGTATATACACCTTATCAACAAGGCAGCTGCACACAACAGACGGCTTACTGACAAGCTGTGTGCCTAGATCATCATAATCATATGTGTCATTATCGCGCAGTGACCAAGCATAACCACCGGCTTGCATCTCGTACCCATATAGCACAATACAACTTAGCATAACATACCCTCACATGTCGGCATTGCGCCGAACATAACGACAGCCGCGCCAAGGCTCTACACCGAGCGCAGCGGATAGAACCAACAACACGCGGGCGCGGCGAAAAACTACTTGCGCCAACGCGCGACCAGCACCAGATACTACAATAAGTACACCCCGCGCAGGCGCTGCTAATCTGGGGCTCTGCCCCAGCCCCCGGAGCAGCCCCAAAAAAAATAGGGGCCAGCGGAAACCGCCAGCCCCCACCCATAACTGATGATTGATAGATGGATAAAACGCAGAGGAAAAAAGGGGAAAAGCGCAACCGGCTATCAGCGGCCGGTGAACTTGCGCACTACACGCATGCCGACACCAATTGCAATCATAGTGCCAGCAATGGGGATGACAACGGGCACCAGATTGCCAACGCCGGTGGCAATATCACCAACAGCGCTGGTCATGCCAGTAACCACAGCGGTCATAACTGTAGAGATCATAGATGCAGTCCCTCCCTCGGACAGATCAAGCAGCTGGAGCATAATCCAACCTCCTTATTATTGGGCTATGAGCTAACGGTTTGCAAGCCGTCCGCCCGCCCGGTATCATCACTGCGTAAATGTACGCAGCACCTTATATATTGCAGCACCCGCGAGGCTCAGGGTGAGCTCTAACCCCATACCCCACAGAGCACCAACAACCATAATTTGCAATGCGGCCTCAATGGTCATAACGTCCATATTATCACCACTTCCACCAGCTGATAGCGCGAGCCAAGGCCATTCCAATGAGCATCCCCACGGCAGCGAGTAGCGCCACAAGATACGGGGATATACCATCAACAATATACCCGGCCAATGTAATAATCTGCTCGTCCGTCACTTGCGACCCTCCTTCCGCTTGCGTTGCGCAGTATCCGCAGCGGGCAAGGCCGGAGCGCCGCGAAATATCGCCATAGTATCATAGATACTACCCCAGGCCTTGTGGTACCGAAATACCTCGGTATGCAACATATAATTGCGCGTCTTTGACTGGCCGTAATAATAGCTAGTCCAGAGAAACAGGCGCAGCGGCAGTTTCGGCAAAAACTGCCGACTACAGCGAAATCGCTGCTCAACCTCAATGCATGGCCGTATCTGCTTATCTAGCTGCATATCTGATTGCGCAATCAAGATAACGTCATAACCGAGCTTGCGGTGTTGCGCGAAAAATGTCAGCCAGTCCTTGCGGTCAGGCGCGGCCCAATCGCGCGGGTTGAAAACCGTCCCGGCCTCGTCAATTACCAGCAATATGCGGCCCTCTCGTATGGGCTTATCTTGCCAATAGGCTTGAGAGAGAGCCGCCAGCTTGCTGGGGGACATGTCCGCGTTATCGAGCGTACCGACCATACCACGCAGCCAGTGCAGCCGCCAGCGGCTGAGCTTGTCCAACGTAACGGCAAAATTGGTAATCACCAATTTGTCGGCCATGAGTGCATCCAGTATCTTGCTGCATGCGTACAAGCTCTTGCCGCTGCCCGGCGTACCGGTGTACAGCGTAATCATCCCTTGTTGACGAGCTGCATCAAGACGCACACGGCCTTGCCGGTGCCAGATACGTCATACTCAAGGTCGACACGCTTATTGACGAGAGCATCAACCCCAAGCCCGCCATTCTCGGCGCTGCATGCCTGCCAGATCTTGGTCGGCACCTTGTACACCTTGACGGCATAACCGGTAACCTGAGGGTCAGCAACGCAGCAATGCAGCTGGAGATTGCTCCACGGCTGACCATTATCAAGCGAGCCAGTAGCAACACGAGCACCCATTACAGTAACAATCACAACACAACACAACCTTTCACAACACAATTTTCACATTCATTTCAATCCACACCCCCAAAAAGAGGGTGACATGCAATTTCGCTAAAGACGAGTTTAGCGAAATATGGAGGAGGGCTTTACTCACAATAATGAGTACATACATTGATGTGGCGCACCCAAATCGGCATGCGCCGTATACGGATATTCCGGATCTTGTTATGGATTATCTGCATTATCTGGATGTTGTCAAGCTGCGTTCGCCGCGCACCATTAACGGTTACTATCTGGACCTGCGCGGTTTCTTCCGCTATATGATGACGGTTTGGAACCTTGCGCAGCCAGATACACCGCCGGAAGAAATTGACTTGACCCATATTACCAAACGCCAGATCAGCACCATTACCAAACGGGATATTATCAATTACCTGGATTACGCCCGCAGTAATGATAACGGTGCCAAGGCCCGTGCCCGCAAGCTGAGCGCCCTGCGCGGCTTTTTTGGCTACCTTTGCCACCAGATCAATGAACTGAGCGAAAATCCAACGGATAATATCAACCTTGGCAGCCCAAAGAAATCCCTGCCCAAATATCTGAGTGCCAGTGAAAGCATACGGCTGTTAAAAAATATACAAAGTGACTTTTATGAACGGGACTACTGTATTATTGTCTTTTTCCTGAATTGCGGTATGCGCTTGGCGGAACTGATCACAATCAATCTTGGCGATTTTAAGGACGATACCATTAAAATTACCGGCAAAGGAAACAAAGAACGCCTGGTGTACCTGAACACCGCGTGCCAGGCTGCATTGGAGCATTACCTGCCCGCGCGGGCTGCGCTAAACAACCTGCGGGATAAAGAAGCACTTTTTGTATCCAAAAAGACTGGCAGACGCTTAACAGCGCGCCGTGTGGAGCAGATTGTTGCCAACTGCCTGAAATCAGCGGGCTTGGACAATATGGGTTATTCGCCGCATAAACTGCGCCATACCGCCGCTACACTCATGTATCAGGGCGGTGTGGATATGCTGGCCATCAAGGAAATCCTGGGGCACGAGAATGTATCCACGACGCAGATTTATACCCATATCAACCAGCAGCAGTTGAAACAGGCGGTGGAAGCCTCTCCCCTTGCGGATACTGGCTATATTGCACCGCAGTCCAAAGCGATGACGGATTCAAAGCAGGACACTGGCGAAGAGGACAGCTGAACCGGAAAACATAAAGCTGCTGACAGCGCACCCTAGCAGGCAAAGCAGATAATGTACAGATAAGCGCCGGATTGCGCCGTTGAGCGCACAACGGCAGCCGGAAAAAACAATGCTGGACAGGCTTTGACTTACCCTGCACGAACTATGCGCAAGCCAAAGCATGAATGCCGACAGCACAAGCTCCGGCAGGCAGTTCAGGAGCCAATAAACAACAAGCGCACGTGCCCCGCCGGACGCATAAATGGCGGAAGCGCACACACCTAATACAGTGCCCTTGAACGCAAAATAAGCCCCCATAAAAATGCTGCCCCACAAATGAAAACCGCAGAGATAAATCAGCGATGCCTGCAAAAATGCCGCGGCAAACCAACTGCACCAGACAGACCAGAATGCCGTATAACTTTGTGCGGCCATGACATGCTCTGTAAGCGAAGTGAAAGCACCGTGGAGCTCAAACCGGCCGAGCGGAATGCCGGCGAGATACCCGGTCAGAAACGCAGAAGAGAAAGCGAATAGATCGTTTTTGCCCGCAAGTTTTTGTATGCCCAGGGCAGCAGCCGCACCGGCGGATGAACCGCTGTTAAGAGCCCTTTTGGGCGTGTAAGGGGCCGGTGCTGGTCGCGGGGCGCGCATCAGCGTTCGGGCGCAGTGTTCCCTACTGCGCCTAATGCACTCAGCACGCCGCCTGCGGTGCCGCCGAACAGCAGCGCTGCAAGTAAGGCGAGGTTCACATGATCAAATACAAGCGGTTTGCCGCTCAAAGCGGTAGTGAGGCTCAAACACAGCGCATAAAAGACGCCCACGGAAACACCGCATAAGAGCCGTTTTTGAGCAATACCGTTCGCAAGAACGAGACCGGAAAGAACAGCCCCCACCGCCACGCTGGCACAGGTTGCCGGCTTGACAAGTTCCAGCGAGAGTGCAGTATGGGCAAAAATCTGTGCGGCCAAAGCGAAAAGCAGGATGGCGGTACCCACGCCGCAGCCGAAACTTTTGATCAGCAGCCAAGATAAATGGCCGCTGGATTTACTGCGGACTTTGCAGATATGACTTGATCGAAGTTTGGCAGATGAAGCCCTTGAATTAGCAGCAAACATAAAGAAAACGCCCCCTTTGCATGGTACAAACTATGCAAAAGGGGCGTTTGTTATTCAGGTAATACAGTCAGAACCAATCAGTTCTTCTTGGCAGGAGCATCTTTCTTGGCGGTATCTTTTGCAGTGTTGCCCATGTCCAGCTTCTCAACGGAGGAAATAGCGGAACGGCGGAAGCGAATCTTCACACGGTCGCTGGTGGTTTCCAGAACAAAGGTATCATCCTTATCATTGATAGCAGCAACGCGGCCAACAACACCACCAATGGTAATAACGGTATCGCCTACTTCGATGGAAGCGCGCATGGCAGCATCTTTCTTGTCCTGCTTTTTCTGGGGCAGGTACAGGATGATGTACATGAACACAAGGATCAGAACCATCGGCAGGAAAGTGACAAGCAGGCTGGCAGTGCTGGAAGTATCAGCGGTCAAAAATTCGATCATAATGTGGAACTCCTTAAATTTTGATTTTACAGTATTTCTATTATTATACAGGCTTTCGCCATAAACCGCAAGGGGGTAAAGCAAGGAAACACGGAATCCGCTTAAATTCTGGAATCCAGAAGATGCACATACTTATCATGGAACTGCTGAAATGTGCCGTTATCCAACGCTTCACGAATCCGCTCCATCAAATGATTGTAGAAATACAGGTTGTGCATAACAGCCAAACGCATACCCAGCATTTCATCTGCCTTTTGCAGGTGGCGGATGTAAGCGCGGCTGTAATTGCGGCAGACCGGGCAATCGCACTGCGGGTCAATGGGCTGTTCGTCACGCTCATATTTCAGGTTTTTAATGTTGATGATGCCGTTCCATGTGAACAGATGGCCATGGCGGGCGTTGCGGCTGGGCATGACGCAGTCAAACAAATCCACACCGCGGTACACGCCCTCAATGATGTTGCCGGGGGTGCCAACGCCCATCAGGTAGCGGATCTTATCCGCCGGGGCGTAAGGTTCTACCGCGCTGATCACATCATACATCACTTCGGCAGGTTCACCGACAGCAAGGCCGCCGATTGCATAACCGTCCAGATCATATTCAGCAATCTGCTTCATGTGCTCAACGCGCAGGTCTTTGTAGGTGCAGCCCTGATTGATGCCAAACAGCAGCTGGTCCGGGTTCACGGCCTTGCCCTCGTGCTTCAGGCGGGCCATTTCCGCCTTGCAGCGCAGCAGCCAGCGTGCGGTACGTGCGCAGCTGTTTTTGGCGTAATCATATTCAGCGGGGTTTTCCACGCATTCATCAAAGGCCATGGCAATGGTGGAGCCAAGGTTTGCCTGAATCTGCATGCTCTGTTCCGGCCCCATAAAAATGCGGTGGCCGTCCAGATGAGAGTTGAACGTTACACCTTCCTCGGTAATGTGGCGCAGCTTGGCAAGGCTGAACACCTGAAATCCGCCGCTGTCGGTCAGGATCGGGCCGTCCCAGCGGGTAAACTTGTGCAGACCGCCCATATCGGCAACGACCTGATCACCGGGACGCAGGTGGAGATGATAGGTGTTGCACAGCATGACCTGTGCGCGGATTTCTTTCAAATCATGTGCCGAAAGCCCGCCTTTGATCGCGGCAGCAGTGGCAACGTTTTGGAAAGCAGGTGTCTGAACCGTGCCGTGCACAGTCTGGAACTCGCCGCGGCGGGCTGCACCCTCTTTTTTAATCAGACGGTATGGCATAAATGATGGTCTCCCCTGTTTTGCTGTTTCATTTTGTTCAAAAACATGCGGCGCCAGAGTGTTTTCCTGCGCCGCTTTGTGATTTTATTATACTGGAAGCAGTAGGATAAGTCAACTGTTCTGCGAGGCAGGCTTATTGGATGAACATGGCATCGCCAAAGGAGAAAAAGCGATATTTTTCCTGTACGGCAACCTTATATGCAGCCATGGTTTTCTCATACCCGTAAAACGCAGAGATCAGCATAATCAGAGTGCTTTCCGGCAGGTGGAAGTTTGTCACCAGGCCGTCAATAGCGTGCAGCTCTACACCGGGGTACAGGAAAATATCGGTAGTACCGCTGCAAGGGACAATCTTGCCGTACTTGGCCCAGACGGCTTCCAGCGTGCGGCAGCTGGTGGTACCGACAGCAATTACGCGATGGCCGCTGGCGCGTGCTGCGTTGATGGCCTCGGCTGCAGTATCATCCACGCAGTACCATTCGGTGTGCATCTGGTGCTCCTGAATATTATCCTCGCTGACAGGGCGGAAGGTGCCAAGGCCAACGTGCAGGGTCACTTCCACAATGTTGACCCCCTTGGCACGGATGGTATCCAGCAGTTCCGGGGTAAAATGCAGCCCGGCTGTGGGGGCAGCCGCGCTGCCAAGCTCTTTGGCGTATACGGTCTGGTACTGGCTCTGATCCTCTAGCTGGCGGGTGATGTACGGCGGCAGTGGCATTTTGCCGAACTCATCCAGCTTTTCGTACAAAGTCTGGGTATCGTATTGGAAGGTTACATATTTGTTGCCATCCGGCAGGGTCTCGTCTACTGTGGCCGTCAGGGAGCCGTCGCCAAAGCTCAGCTTGGTGCCAGCCTGCATCCGGCGGCCGGGGCGGGCCAGGCATTCCCAGGTGTCACCGTGGGCCTGGCGGAGCAGCAGAACCTCGCACACGGCGCCGGTGGGCACTTTAACACCCATCAAGCGGGCAGGCAGAACCTTAGAATTGTTGACGACCAGCACATCTCCGGCGTTCAGGTATTCCGGCAGGTCATGGAAGATGCGGTGTTCAATCGTATCATTCTTGCGGTCAAGCACCATCAGGCGGGCGCTGTCACGCGGGTCAGCGGGCTCCTGGGCAATCAGTTCTTTGGGCAGGTCATACCAAAAATCTTTCTTTAACATTGTTTTGCTTCCTTTTTGCGTTGACAAGTTGGCCGCGCAATGCTATTATTGAGGCATGCAGGCGGCGATTGTATCTTACAGCAGCCGCCATGCGGCACAGAGGTGCGGATTTCATCAGTATATTCCCTTTTATGCCAGCCAAAGGCTTGTGGGGAATGGAAAGGGACATCCGCCGAAGGCGGTGCACGGCACGCATCGTTCCTGGGCCCGCAGCCGAACAGGGGCGGGACTGTCACGTTAGGATTAACGTGTTGCGCTGTGCTCATGCAATGTATCATTATATTGCATTTTGTGCCGGTTTTCAAGCCGGTTTTTTTATTATCTCGTGTTTGGCAGCAAAATGGCTTGAATGCAGCGGCAGGTTTGTGTTTACCCCCTGCAAACCTGCGGCGGCAGCTGCATATAGGTAATGGTATGGGGCTGGGAACAGAAGCAGAATCCCCAAATGTGCGTTGGGGTTCTGGAGGAAAGGACGGCAGTTTAAGATGAAACAGTACAAAGTTGGCGTTGTTGGTGCAACTGGCATGGTGGGCCAGCGTTTTATTACCCTGCTGGAAAATCATCCCTGGTTTAAGCTTACGGCTCTGGCTGCATCGGCACGCTCCGCAGGCAAGACCTATGAGGATGCTGTCGGCAGCCGCTGGCTGATGAAAACACCGATGCCGGAAGCAGTCAAAAAGATGGTGGTTCTGGATGCTTCCAAGGTGGAAGAAGTTGCTGCACAGGTGGATTTTGTGTTCTGTGCAGTCAACATGAAAAAGGACGAAATCAAAGCGCTGGAAGAAGCTTACGCCAAGGCAGAATGCCCTGTGGTTTCCAACAACAGCGCACACCGCATGACACCGGATGTTCCGATGGTAGTGCCTGAAATCAATGCAGACCACCTGGAAATCATCCCCGCACAGCGCAAGCGCCTGGGCACCAAGCGCGGCTTTATTGCCGTCAAGTCCAACTGCAGCCTGCAGAGCTATGTGCCTGCCCTGCACCCGCTGATGAAGGATTACGGCGTAACCAAGTGCCTGGTCTGCACCTATCAGGCAATCTCCGGCGCTGGCAAAACGTTTGAGACTTTCCCCGATATCCTGGATAACGTGATTCCCTACATCGGTGGTGAAGAAGAAAAGAGTGAGCAGGAGCCGCTGAAGCTGTGGGGCCACATTGATGGCGATAAGATTGTGCCCGCAACTGCACCTTCCATTACGGCCCAGTGCCTGCGCGTACCGGTATCCGATGGCCACATGGGCGCGGTGTTCGTAAGCTTTGATAAAAAGCCCACAAAAGAAGAAATCCTGAAAACCTGGAAAGAATTTCATGGCCCGGCGCAGGATCTGGACCTGCCCAGCGCACCCAAACAGTTCCTGCATTACTTTGAAGAAGATGACCGCCCCCAGCCCAAGCTAGACCGCATGATTGAAAACGGCATGGCTGTCAGCATTGGTCGCCTGCGTGAGGATACCCAGTACGATTACAAGTTTGTCTGCCTGTCCCACAACACGCTGCGCGGCGCAGCAGGCGGTGCAGTTCTGCTGGCAGAACTGTTGGCCGTTAAGGGCTATTTTGACTAATCATCCCCTAGATTGAAGGAGAAGCATTCCCTATGAAACAACCTGTATTTACCGGTGCTGCTGTTGCCATCATTACCCCCATGCACGCAGACGGAACCGTCAACTTTGAGGAACTGGGCCGCATTATTGATGATCAGATTGCACACGGCACGGATGCCATTGTGATCTGCGGCACCACGGGTGAATCCGCAGCGCTCAGCCACGAAGAGCATGTGGAGTGCATCCGTTTTGCTGTGAAGCATACCGCAAAGCGCGTTCCTGTTATTGCGGGCACGGGCTCCAACGATACGGCCTTTGCCATTGAGATCTCCAAAGAGGCCGAGGAAGCCGGTGCAGATGCCCTGCTGCTGGTTACCCCTTATTACAACAAAACCAGCCAGGCGGGCCTGATTGCCCACTATACGGCCATTGCAAATGCCGTTACCCTGCCCTGCATCATTTACAATGTTCCGTCCCGTACCGGTGTGAATCTGCAGCCCGCCACACTGGCGGAGCTTGCCAAGCTGCCCAATGTAAACGCTGTAAAGGAAGCCAGCGGCAATATCTCCCAGGTTGCGGATGTTGCAGCCCTGTGTGGCGAGGAACTGAACATTTATTCTGGCAACGATGACCAGATTGTGCCGATCTTGTCCTTGGGCGGTAAGGGCGTCATCAGCGTGCTTTCCAATGTTGCGCCGCAGCAGGCACACGATATCTGTGCCGCATGGTTTTCCGGTGACACGGCAAAGAGCCTGGAACTGCAGCTGAAAGCGCTGCCGCTGTGCCATGCCCTGTTTGCTGATGTAAACCCCATCCCGGTCAAATGGGCAATGAACCGCCTGGGCTGGAATGCGGGTCCATTGCGCCTGCCTCTGGTGGAGCCTTCGGCTGCCGTGCAGCAGTCCCTGGAAAATGAGATGAAGGCTTACGGCGTTCTGAAATAAAATAATCACGACCAGGCCCGCAGTACCGCGGATTTGTTGCGGCGCCGCGGGCCTGTGCTTTGGAAAAGGAAGGAACCAAATTAAGATGACGGATTTGATTATTCAGGGCATTAACGGCCGTATGGGCCATACCCTTGTGGAAAAGATCTCTGCCCGCAGCGATTGCCGCATTGTTGCCGGTGTGGACCAGAAAGCCGGTCAAATCGGGGATATCCCGGTTTACGCTTCGCTGGAAGATTTGCCGGAGGCAAAGGGAATCGTAATTGATTTTACTTCCCCTGCCGGTACGGTGCACGCGGCACAGTTCTGCGCGGCACATGGTATGCCTTGCGTGCTTTGCTCGACCGGTTTGAGCAAAGAGGACGAGGCTGTGGTGGAACAGGCCAGTGAGAAGGTGCCGGTGTTCCGCAGCGCCAATATGTCGGTTGGCATCAATGTGTTGATCGAGCTGGCCCGCCGTGCTACCAAGCTGTTTGATGGCGAGTTTGATATCGAAATTGTGGAGAAGCACCATCACAACAAGCTGGATGCCCCCAGCGGAACCGCTTTGATGATCGCAAATGCCATCAACGAGGAAGCTGGCGGCAAATATGAGTATGTCTATGACCGCCACGCTGTGCGCCAGAAGCGCGGCGCGCAGGAATTGGGCATCAGCTCCGTGCGCGGCGGCGGTATTGTGGGCGACCATGATGTGCTGTTCTGCGGCCCGGAAGAGGTTGTGACCATCAGCCATGTGGCCCAGAGCCGCGGTGTGTTTGCCGATGGCGCTGTACAGGCAGCACTCTTCCTGGATGGGTGTGAGCCGGGTTACTACACCATGACGGATATGCTCAAGGGTAAAATGCAATGTCTTTAAGGTCCCATGAAGCTGCTGCGTGCGCAGTAATTGCAATTGGCGTGTGCGGTGTGTTGGTTGGTTCCCTGCTGGTAGAATCCATGCGGAACGGTCAAAGCAGTGCAAAAGCCACGGTAAGCACAGCACAAAGCACCGAAGAAGTCCAGGCACAGACAGAACCGACACAGACGCCCGCGCCAACACCTGAACCGGAACCGGTCGTACAGACAGTACACTTTTCTGCAACCGGGGATAATCTGATCCACGAGGGCATTTACAACCAGGCCGGGGCGCGCGGCAGTGATGGCCACTATGACTTTATCCCTGCCTATGAAAATCTGCGGGATTTTTACGCCGGGTTTGATGTGAACTGGCTCAACCAGGAAACGCTGGTCAATGATGATTATGAACCTTCCGGTTACCCAATGTTCTCTACGCCTGGGGATATTACCAATGCGCTGTATAATGTTGGCTTCCGGGTGTTCAGCCTTTCCAACAACCACAGCTATGATAAAGGCGCTGGCGGCATTGCCTCTTCGATGGCACACTGGGCGGCTATGCCGGATGATGTGGTGTCCATGGGGTTTTATAATCTGGAAACCTATGATGACTATGTGTACCAGACAGTAAACGGCGTTACCATCGGCTATCTTTCTTATACGGAGATGACCAACGGCCTGCCAACGCCGTCCGGCAGTGAATACGGCGTGGTTTATCTGGACCAGAGGGATGTGATTGAAAAGCAGATCACGGATATGCGCCCCAACTGTGACGTTCTGGTCGTCAGCTGCCACTGGGGTGTTGAAGGCAGCCATACAGTTACGGATGCACAGCGCGAAACAGCCCAATGGCTGGCTGACCAGGGTGCAGACCTAATCATTGGCACCCACCCGCATGTGACGCAGACGGCGCAGTGGCTGACAGGAACGAATGAGAATAAGTCGTTTGTTGCCTATTCGCTGGGAAACTTTATCAATGCGCAGGATATGCCGGACAATATGATCGGTGCCATTCTGGATGTGACGTTCCAGAAAACAACCGCAGCAGATGGTACCGTTACCGTGGAAATTCAAAACCCGGTACTGCACCCGGTGATCACCCAGTATGAGCCGCATTATGCAAACATTCGGGTTTACCTGTATAAAGACTATACGGATGAACTGGGCGCTGCACATGGCAACTTTGCATTGAGCAGGGCTTCCATTGAACAGGTTTTGAATGGTTCAATCGATTCTGAGTTTTTATCGTTAGAATAAAGGCAACACCGCACAATTCCCGCCTTACGGCTTAAGCACCGCTTCGGCGGCTGC
>ERZ791821.354-NODE-354-length-41615-cov-8.063835_pt1 | contig 41615 bp, 36 predicted proteins | sample MGYA00510300_ERZ791821 | MGnify/ENA primary metagenome ERZ791821 (study PRJEB30046, sample SAMN00792034) | human gut metagenome | study: EMG produced TPA metagenomics assembly of the A metagenome-wide association study of gut microbiota in type 2... | reverse complement strand
CTAGTGAGTGTGTTTCCTGATTATGGTTGTTCAAATTCAACTTGCAATTTACCAAATAATAATGTAAATAGTTTTTCAGATTATGATGGTGCTTTTGGTATATATGCTGGCGGAAATGCAATATTTAACGGAGATGTCAATATTGAAGTTAATTCTGATTATGAAAATGAGGTTGCAGCAATAAATCTTACCGGCGGCAACAAAGTAGAATTTAATGGCAATGTGGAAGCAGTTATTAATTCAACTAAAGATATTACTAAAACAAGTATGGGGATAGTTGCTGCTATAAATACATCATATGATAGCCAAGCTGTATTTAACAAAGCTGTTAATTTAACTGTCAATGCAAATTCATCTACTACGCCCATTGCTGGCGTATTCTCTTTTTATTCTATCGATGAGACTGAAAAGAATATTGTAACTTTTAATGATGAAACTACAATAACGATTAATAATCCATCTGGAATGGCTATAGGCGTTTTTTGTTCAGGAGCAGGTAATCCCTTTGACAATAATGTGGATGCAATTGTTAATTTCAGAGATAATGTATATATTGACGCTAATGGTGCTGAGACAGGTTCTGTTGCTATTTTAGCTCAAGCTGATAGTATTGTAGATATTTCAAAAGCAGAACTTTCGAATACTGCTGAAAATGCAGTACATGGCGTAATTAAAGGCGATATCCAAGCCGGAACGGGAATTGACGGGGACAAAGGCCTTGTTAATTTAAATTTTACCGGTGATGATAGTTTAATTGAAAGCGATATAAATATTGCCAATAATGATGCGGTTGCAGATTTGGCACTCCATAATGGAGCGGTGTGGAAACCTACTGGGTTAGCCGGTGGTTCTCTTTTAACGAATTTATCAATGAATGAAGGTGTGGTTGAGCAAACCAATGCAGGTACTATAGCAATTCGTAACTATTCCGGCAACGGCGATATTAATTTTTCTGCCGCAGATACTGATACAGACGGTATTTTAAATTTAGCTAACACAGGTGATGTAATAATTGGCGATGCCGGAAAAGGTTCTTCGGTTAATTTAGGCATAATTAATAACGCTGTTAATACATTGGATATTGAAAAAACGGAAGAAAACTTAAATGCTATTGCCAATAAAATCTTTTACAATGCAAATGACGGTAACTTGGATGGCAAAGTCACGGTAAAAGAAGGGCTTATCACTCCGGAAGCCAGTGGGGATTTGCGGTTTGACGCCAATAGCCAAGGCTATGTTGCGAACATTACCGGCGGCAACCGGGTAACGAAGACCATGGACGCCATGAAGCACATTGCCGAAACGGCTATCGTCGCATGGCGGCAGGAAGACAGCACCTTGAGCCAGCGTCTCGGTGATCTGCGTGAGAGCGACGGCGGACAGGGGATCTGGGTCCGCATGAGCCGCGGCGAATTTAACTACGACAGCCAGTATGAAAACCAGTATAATTTCTTCCAGCTTGGATATGACTGGGCTCGCGGAAACTGGCATTACGGCGCGGCAGTAAGCCATAACGACGGCGAAACGACGTATGCCCAGGGCACAGGCGAAAACCGCAGCACCTCCCTGAGCCATTACGGCACATGGCTGGGCCGTAATGGACACTATGCTGACATCGTGCTGAAACAGGGACGATTGAGCAACGATTTTGACATTTACACCGAAGCAGGCCATACGCACGGCGACTACGACATGTGGGGAACGAGCCTCAGCGGCGAATATGGCCGGAAAATTGATCTCAAAGACGGCTGGTACGTTACGCCGCAGGCTCAGATGACCCTTATGCGCATCGGCGGAGAAGATTTTACGACGAATAACGGGATTCACGTCCGTCAGGACAGCCTGGAAAGCGCTGTAGGCCGCGTAGGGTTTGAAGTGGGCAAAGCCTTTGACAAAAAAGGCAGCGTATACGCTAAAGCCAGCTTGCTGCATGACTTTGCCGGCAGCGCCGACACGTATTTAAGCCTGAAGGGATTGAGTAACAGCTACAGTCAGGATATTGGCGATACGTGGTGGGAAGCTGGCCTCGGGTTTAATTATAAAGTGAACGACAGCAGCTATCTATATGCCGACGTAGTGAAAACCTTCGGCGGAGATGTAGAAACACCGTGGCAGTGGAATGTCGGCATGCGGTGGGCCTTTGTCTGATTTGAAAAACTTCTGAGGCGGCTAAACCGCCTCTTTGACTTCTGGCTGAGCCATAGGGTTGATCGTATGCAAGGACTCAACATATTAGGAAAAAATCCCTTGCAAAATGAGTTTCCCTATGCTATAATACTCCTTGTCAAACACATGGGGGTATAGCTCAGCTGGGAGAGCGCTTGAATGGCATTCAAGAGGTCAGCGGTTCGATCCCGCTTATCTCCACCAGAAAAAAAGAGGTTTCACTGTTTTTGAAAACGGTGAAACCTCTTTTGCAATATGGGAAAGAATTGGATGGATTTATGTGCGGCATTTTACGAAAGCTGATATATGGAGTAGTAAACCATGAAATAGAAAGATTCACGGTAACGTATTGACGCCCGGCATTGGTGCTGATATACTAAAGGTGAACCGTAAAGGCATGGAAACACAACGAACCCCACAAGGTCTAGGCCACCTTGTGGGGTTCTGGCGTTCTTTACGGTGAACGCTGTACCTAGGCTAGTTGCTTATCTCACGCAAAAGCACGTCTAACCATTTGCATAGGTAGTAGGCTGCTACACTAGCCGCGACGGCTTCCAAAAATCGTAAAGGCATTGAAACACTCCCCCTTTCCGTTGCCGGTATGGGGTAAGCAACGCCACTATTATACCATGACCGACGCATAAAAAATACCCGTCAAAACGACGGGCGAGCCCTTTCAGAGATGACTATGTATAAGTGGCTTGCTCCTTTTTTGCCCTTTTTGCAGGAAATAAGGCGAATATGGCGCGGTTATGTGATTTTATCGCAAGCGACAACGCCGTAAGCGAAGGCTATTGCCGCCGTCGGCTGCCGAAGATCCTTGACACGCTGGCCGTAATGATGTTTGGGTCTAAAGCTATGTAAGGTATCGGCGGCCGAAAATTCGGCCACTAAAACGGCACCAGAGCTCTGCCCGGCATGGAGAAAGTGAACGAATAGAAATATTTGCGGCGATGTATTGACGCCCGGCATTGGTGCTGATATACTACAAATAGGCAACGATATGAGTAAAATGTGCTGTAAAAAACACCCTGGGAAGCGGCAACTTCCTAGGGTGTCTTACTATGTGCTGGTTACTCTGCTAACGGTATCTATCCAGCCACTTGCAAATGCAGGCGGCAACTACATTTGCTCCGACAGATACAAAAAACGATATGAGTAAATCGAGCATGCTGCTTACCCCCTTTCCGTTACCGGTATAGGGAGAGTAACGCCACTATTATACCATGACCGTCACATAAAACATACCCATCAAAACGACGGGCGAGTTCTTGCAGAGATGACTATGTATTATAGGTTGTTTGTTTCTTTTGCAGGAAATATGGCTTGGTTGTACTGTTTTTGTCAAAATAAGAAGAGACTTCATTGTTCTGGGATTGAGAGCAGAGAAGTCTCTTCTTATTTTATAAGGCTATCTTAGTAATATCGCTCAATGTGGTCTTAAGTATTGGGCCACAAAAATACGGCTGTTTCCTTGAACGAGTGTAAGAAAATACGTTGTTGGTTGTTGTTTAATGATTGTGTTTGGAGATATGAAAAGGTAACTATTTTTTTTGTAAAATCATATTTTCCATAATTTCTGTATATCTTTTCATTATGGCGTAGAAGTTATCAATTTCTTTTTCTGAGAACGATTTGGATAATTCTTTATGCGCCCATTGGAGATGACGTTCATCATATTTTCTATGGGCGATACTTAGTGTTTTTCCGATTTCTGTTACGTATAAATGGATATTTTTATTGTTTCCATTTTCAGAACGTTGCTCGATGAGTCCTTTTTTTTTCAGCTTATTCAGTGTTTGCGAAACGGCTCCTTTGGTACGGTTCCACATGAGCGCTACTTCCTTTGGCATAATGCCCGGATGCGTTTCTATTAACGTCAGCGTATGAACTTCGACCATCGTTATGGTTTCGCCTGTTCCGTAATCGGTAGGGATTTTCATATATTGCGTATATTTTTCTATGAAGTCGTAACGCAGATTCGCGTAATATAGCAATTTTTTTTGTTGTAAATCGCTGGCAGTTGACGTTTCTTGTACCATATGACACCTCTGTTTTTGAGTAATTTAAAATCTACGTGGCAATCCGATTTCTTTTATTATATAAAATTTGCAACGGCAGATAAAGACTGTATCACGAAGACTATTGACATGTTTTGGTTTAGATACTAAACTAAAATAAAAGAAATGAAGAACTTCCATGGATACTTTTTCTGAATTTCTTACGGAGTAGCGGAATCTTACGCGTCAGTATCGCTGGCTGGTATAGCCGGTCTGTGCTATACGCAACGCTGCTGGTGATAATGAATGTATGTGGAGGGATGTATGTGAGTGGCACAAGTATGCAGCCTAAGAGTTTAAACGTTATTTTGTGGTCGATTTTTGCAGCAGTTACGTTGATTACGCAAAATTGGTATAATTTTTCAGCCGTTCTTCCGATTCTCCAACCGTTATGGAATCTGACGGCGACGCAGACCGGGTTGATTGTTGCAGCATTTCAATTGGGATATGTTATTTCTGTATTAATTTGCAGTTTTTTCAGCGATACGCACAGTCCACAAAAAATTTTCATTTTAGGCGGTTTAGTTTCTGGTATATCCAGTTTAGCCTTCGTCCTTTTAGCTAATGGGTTCTTTAGCGCTTTAATTTTGCGCTTTATTGTCGGCATAGGAATGGGCGGCGTATTTGTACCGGGCGTAAAAATCGTTTCGACTATTTTTCCGCCGGAGCAACGTGGTAAAGTTGTAGGACTTACAGTTAGCGCCATGGCGCTAGGATCTGGCGTATCTATTTTTTATTCCGGCGTATTTATAGCTTGGTTTTCTTGGCAGGCTTTGATGATTTGTACTGCTTGCGGCGCGATACTAGGCTCTTGGGCTGTGTATCGACTGGGCGAGTTGCCGATTCCTACTTCAAAGCTTGCCGTCTCGTTGGCGTTGTTTAAAAAATTGCTTAACAAGCCGACGTTACTCATTAACGCTAGTTATATAGGGCATATGTGGGAATTGTATACGGTGTGGCCGTGGATTGGGCCGTTTATGGTTTTTGTGTTTGCAACGCAGGGATATGACTTGAAGGAAGCGGCTATGTATGGAAATACGTTAGGCGGTATCAGCATCATTGTTGGAGCTATTGCGACTTGGATTGGCGGGAAGTTGTCTGATATATACGGGCGAACAAAGATGATTGCTGTATTTCTGGTGGGGAGTACGATTATATCGTTTGCCATCGGTTGGATGATTCATGTGCCAGTGGGGATTCTGACGATAGTTGTTATTGCTTATGGATTTTTGGTTGTCGGTGACAGCCCTATTTTAACAGCGACAGTTGCCGATTTATCAGAACCGGAAATTATGGGCTTCACATTAGGAATCCAATCTGTCGTCGGTTACGGAATTACAATTATTTCTCCGGCCGTGTTTGGGATAGTATTGGACACGACGCTTTCATGGGGATGGGCTTTCGTTAGCCTTGGCATTGGTGCTGCCTTTGGCGTTGTAGCGCTTTTTGCTCTTCGGCGAGTTGCTGATATTTGATTGAATTTTTTATTGGATTTGCAATTATGTTTTTTGGCTCGTCATCTGCAATGTAATTTGCATTGTAGCATGGCGAGTTTTTTCATTAAAAATTATTTCGAGTATTTTAAAAATAATAAACTATTTGGCATAGAATATTCATAATCTATGATAATTTGTCAATGTAAATTTTCAAAATTATATTTACAAATAATTGTTTAGCTGTTAAACTAAATACAAATAAAAAGTTTAGCGGCTAAACAATAAAAATGCGAATGGAGGTATATGCTATGAGTAAGGAAAACATGGTTTCAGACATGTTGGTGCCTAACGGGAATAAACTATCTCAGTATGCCGGCATGGAAAAGGATGAGTGGAATAAAGCTATAAAGTTTAATTCTACAGATTTCGGCTGGGTTATCATGTGTATTGGCATGGCTATCGGCGCTGGCATTGTCTTCTTGCCCGTACAGGTCGGCCGCGTAGGCCTTTGGGTATATATAATTTCAGGGGTTATTGGATATCCTGCACTATGGTTGTCGCAGAGACTGTACGTCAATACGTTGGCATTAGCGCCGAAATGTGAAAATTATCCTAGCGTTATTGCTGGATATCTTGGCAAAAACTGGGGTTTTTTATTCGGGTTTATTTACTTTGTCATGTTAATGAAAGGGATTTTTACTTATTCAATTGCTAGTACGAGAGATTCGGCGTCGTTTCTGCATACATTTGGTGTGACGGATACGTTGTTGTCGGATACGCCGCTTTGGGGATTAGCTGTCCTTTGTGTTTTAGTCCTGTTGGCGTCTCGCGGTGAGAAAGCCTTATTCAAAATTGCCAGCGGTATGGTGTTAACTAAGTTAGGCGTTATCATTGCACTAGGGTTAGTCATGATTCCCCATTGGGATCTTGACAACGTAGTTGCTTTTCCTGAATTGGGGTATTTAGTAAAAGAAGTTATTATTATGATGCCCTTTACCATTACATCATTGCTTTTTTCGCAATGTTTAAGTCCCTTAGTTATTTCTTATCGGGGCCATCATGATAATATTGCCGTGGCTAAGTATAAATCGCTGCGTGCAATGAATATTGCGTATATTGTCTTATTTTTAGCCGTTGTATTCTATGCCATCTCATTTAATTTGACCATGAGTCAGGAAGAAGCTATTATTGCTTTTCACAATAATATTTCGGCGTTGGCTATGGTAGCGCAGAGTTCCGGCACGACAGTCCAGATTTTCAGCTTCGTATTGAATATATTTGCCGTTGTAACGGCCTTTTTCGGAGCATTCTTGGGATTTAAAGAAGCTCTTTATGGTTTGACGATGAATGTGCTGCGTAGAATTTGGAATGAAGATCAATTGAATCCTAAATATATCAGAATGGGAATTTATGCGTTTGCTATTCTTATTCCGTGGTTGGTAGTGGTTATCAACATTCCGATTTTATCAATGTTTATTTTCATTAGTCCTGTATATGGGATTGTCAATTGCTTAATCCCTTTGTATTTGGTGGCGAAGGTGCCTAGTTTGGCGCAATTAAGACAGCCGTCGCTGTTTTTAGTTTTCTTGGCGGGCGTCATGCTCTGCTTAGCTCCTTTCTTAGAATTTCTGTTTTAATGTCAGTTGAATTGTTTAATATCATTTGTGAAAGGCAGGATTTTAACTATGATGTATAATTTTGATGAAATGATTGACAGAAGACACACAAATTGCATGAGCACGGACGGATTTCGCTCATATATTTTTAAGGATAATGAGGGGACGATGACATTTCCTTATAAAGACGACGAGTTTATCCGCATGTGGATTGCCGATATGGAATTTGCTACGCCTGATTTCATTCTCGAAGCTATGAAAAAGCGCATCGATCGCCGTATTTTCGGATATTCCAAGGTGTTTGACCCAGCGTATTACGAGGCCTTCAGGCAGTGGTGTGACAGAATGTACGACTGGCATTGCGAAAGAGAAGAAATGGTTACGAGCCCCGGCATTGTTCCAGCCTTATATTGGCTAGTCGGTTTTCTTACAAAACCTGACGAAAAGATTTTGATTATGACGCCGTCGTATAAACATTTCAGCGGCGCGCCTCACTGGCATAATCGGGAACTGCTTTGCAGCGACTTGGTAAACGACGGAACGAATTACTTTACGATTGATTTTAAGGATTTTGAAGAAAAAGCGGCCGACCCGAAGACGACGTTGTGCATTTTCTGCAATCCCCACAATCCGACGGGACGCATTTGGACAGAAGATGAATTAAAACGAGTCGGCGAAATTTGTCGGAAACATAACGTGTATATCATTTCTGATGAAATTCATTGCGATTTAATTCGCACGGGGCGGAAGCATATTCCCTTGGCAAAGGCTCTGCCTGACTATAAGAATATCATTACCTGCATGTCTCCGAGCAAGACCTTTAACATGGCCGGGACGATGCTGTCCAATCTTGTCATCCCCAATCCTGAAACGAGAGCTTTATGGCTGGAAAAACGTTATATGAATGATAATCCGATCAGCATTGCCGGCGTCCAGGCCGCCTATGCTGAAGGAGCGGACTGGCTGGCTCAGCTGAAGGTATACATTGATAAAAACTTTGAATTTGTCAAAGAGTTTATCGAAACGAAGCTGCCGAAAGCCGTATTCCGCATTCCGGAGGCTACCTATTTAGGATGGGTTGACGTCGGCGCATATTTGGGAGACGTCGAATCACTGCCGAAATTCTTTGCCGACAATGCCGGCGTTTTGTTGGAAGGCGGCAACATGTTTGTACAAAATTCCGATGGGTTTATCCGATTAAATGTTGCATGCCAGAGAAAGGTATTAGAAGAAGGCATGAATCGAATTGCTAACGCCATATTAGCGCATCAAAAGTAATAAGGAAAAAGTAATAAGGAGGTCATACTATGAAAATTTTACACAGTGACAAAGCGCCGAAAGCATTGGGACTCTATTCGCAGGGGTATGAATCGAATGGGCTTTTGTTTTTATCAGGGCAAGGCGGCATCAACCCGGAAACAGGCATATTAGCCGAAGGCGTGCAGGCTCAGACCGTACAGGCTATCCAAAACTTGCAAGCCGTACTGCAGTCGGCAGGCAGCGATCTTTCCCGCGTAATCAAGACGACGTGTTTCTTGACGGATATGAATGATTTCAAAGCGTTTAATGAAGTGTACGCGCAATACTTTACGAGCAATCCGTCCCGAAGCTGCGTGGCGGTCAAAGAATTACCAGCAAACTTTCTTGTTGAAATAGAAGTTATTGCTGAAAAATAGTTGGGGATTCTGTAAGGTATAACAGAATACATATTCTTAATATGGGTATACCATAAGATAGGGGTAAGAATACTGTCCGTCAGAATTGCCGGGCAGTATTTTTTTTATAAGTAGATAAAGTAAGAAATTTTGCGTTTAAATAAATAATTTTAATAAAATGCTGTATGTATTCACTTTATATAAAATGAATGCTATACTAAATTTAAAGATTGGATTTTCGGTTTGCTAAAGACGGGAGCGTGATGCAGGATTTTACGTACGTATGGGTGGTTTTGATAGACGAGACAGGAGGGACGCTTATGGATTTGAAATTGGCTTTAAAGATTGACGATTTGGATAACGTGGCGACCATTTTTGCCGAAGGGATTCAGAAGGGGATGGACGTCGAAGTGCGCGATAAAAAAGGGAACGCTGAAATCATACGGGTAAACGACGATATCCCCTATGGCCATAAGATCGCCTTGAAGGAACTGCATCAGGGCGATTTCATCATGAAGTACGGCGAATGCATCGGGACGGCCAGCTGCGACATTGCAAAGGGCGATTACGTGCACGTCCACAATTTAGAAGCGCGCCGCGGCAGAGGAGATATTGCAGGGAGGTAATGAGTATGAGCAAGTATACATTTCAGGGCTATCGCCGCGCCGACGGCAAAGTGGGGGCGCGCAATCTGGTTGCCGTTATTCCCAGCGTCATCTGCGCCAACGACGTAGGACAGGCGATTTGCCGGCAGGTTCAGGGGACGATCGGGTATTTTCATCATCAGGGCTGCTGTCAGCTGCCCATAGACTTAAAGCGCGTAACCGACGTGTTGTCCAACTTGGGGCAAAGCCCGAACGTCGGCGCGGCCTTAATCGTCAGCCTCGGCTGCGAAGGGACGGATCACGAGCGGATGGTAGAAGAAATCCGGGCCTGCGGAAAGCCCGTCGACATCATCCGGATTCAGGAACTGGGCGGTACGTCGCGGGCCATTCAGGCCGGTATCGACGCGGCCCAGCGGATGGTCATGGAGATTTCCAGCTGCCAGCGGGAAGAAGTCGACGCCTCGGAAATCATGATGTCCATTAAGTGCGGCGCTTCCGACGCGACGTCGGGCCTGGCTTCCAATGCCGTCATCGGCTATGTGGCCGATAAGCTGGTTGACCTCGGCGGGACGGTTATCTTCGGCGAAACGACGGAATTCATCGGCGGCGAACATATCCTGGCAAACCGCGCCGTCGGCGGGCCGGATGGTCCCGTAGGGAAAAAGATTTTCGACATCGTAAACCGCATGGAAGAACGGGCTAAATCAGTGGGCGAAGACATGCGGGGCGGTCAGCCGACGCCGGGAAATATTGCCGGCGGCCTGTCCAGTATAGAAGAAAAGAGCCTGGGGGCTATCGTAAAGTCGGGGCACCGTCCCATTCAGGGCGTGCTGGAATACTGCGACCGCGCCGACGGCCTGAAAGGCCTGTGGATCAAGGACGCGCCGGGCCGGGAGCCGGAAATCCTGACCGGTATGGCCTGTACGGGCGCGCAGGTCATGATGTTTTCTACGGGCCGGGGCGCGCCTCAGGGCTTCCCGTCCATGCCGGTCATCAAGATCTGCGGCAATCCCAATACGTACGAACGGATGCAGCACGACATGGATTTAAATGCCGGACGCATCCTGCTGGGGCAAAGCCACATCGAAGAAATCGGCGAAGAAGCCTTTAAGCTGCTCCTGGAAGTACTGTCGGGCCGGATGACGAAAAACGAAGCCTTAGGGTACTTTGGTTCTATGGATATTTTCTGCGTCGGGCCGGTTATTTAGTACTGCCATAGTGTATTGCATGGAAATAAAAATCCCTGACCTCTCTACTGCATGCGGATGGGTCAGGGATTTTTTTACTGCGCCTTGGTTTCCGGCGCGAGACTGTTGATCATGGCGATATACGTTTCATTCGGCACCAAGGGGGATTCAAGCTGTCGAACGGTCTCTGCCGAAAGCTGTCCCGTTTTGCCGTATTCTATGCCGGCTTCGTGCAGTCGGGCGAATAAGGCTTCTTTCAGCGGCTCGATTTCCGGAGCTGCTGCGTCCATCAGGGCCGTTTCACAGATGCAGGCCATGGCCGGATGCTTTAGGTATATCTGCATCAGCGTTTTTACGGCGGCAAAATTGTCGGGATAATAGGGATATCCGCCGCCGACGATGACGACGTGCTTCTTCGCCGTCAGGTCGAAGGTGCGTTCATGCTCTATGCACGTCTCACCTTGGGTCATGTTGATTTTCAAAAAGGCGATGGTTCGGTCCCATATGGCCTTCAAGGAGGCGGGGAGGCCGTGGCAGTGGAGGGGGAAGCTCCAGACGATGACGTCGCTTTCCTTCATGGCGGCCAATATATCGTTCATGTCATCGTCCTGGATGATGCAACGGCCGTCCTGGCGAAACCAGCACGACAGGTCGCCCTGGCAGTACTTGACGTGCTTGTCGTATGATGAAATATATTGAATGTGTGCTGGTTCTGTTTGGCATAAGCCGTTGAGAAAGGCCTTCGTCATATCCAAGGTCGTGCTGTGTGCCTTAGGGCTTCCGTTTAATACGAGGATGTTCATGATGGCATTACTCCTTTCGCGCAGACGTATCGCCGCGTTTTTTCAAATAGGCTAGTACGCGCAATGCCGACGTTCGGAGGGTCTGTACCTGGTCTGGGGAAATATGAAGGTCCGTCTTGGGAATTACGTAGTCGCGCAGTTCGGCATCCGACGCGGCGACGATGGTTTCCGGCTGCAGCAGTGGTTCGAGTTCCTGCAAGCCGGGAAAGTCTTTGCCCTGGCTCCAATCGTGGCGATTATAGGGGCAGACGTCCTGACAGGCGTCGCAGCCGCATAGCCAGGTCGTAAACTGGTCGGCTGTCAGGTGCGGCGGAACGGCGCCTTGCCCGAAGGTCGTCCAAAAGGACGTGCAGGACAGGGGATTCATTGTATAGGGCGCGGACAAGGCCTTTGTCCGGCAAGCTTTTTGGCAGAGCGTGCAGCTGTCGGCGCAGGGGCGCAGCCGGCATTCATGGGTGTACTCGCAGGGCTGGTCGATGAGATAGCCTTCCAGCTCGTAATAGGAACCCTTTTCCGCATAGAAGAAATTGTTCTTTCTGAAAATTCCCAGGCCTGCGGCGACAGCTGCGTAACGGAGCGGTATGATGCGGGCCGGCGCGTTCGTTTCTCCGCCTTCGAAGCGAAGGCCCTGCTCGCCCATCCAGGCTTCAAAGCGCAGCTTTTGCCGGTGAGCTTCGCAGTCCGGCGCCGTGTCGGGAGACAGGAAGAAGGCCTTGCCGTACAGTCCCTGCAGCGAGAGGGGATAGCGGTACGCGCCTAACCATGTGATGCAGACGACGACCGATTTTGCCCAGGGATATAGCTCACGGACTGCCGCTAAATGTTCTATATTTTGGTAGAAGGGACGGCTCTGGGGAACAGCTTCTTCCCGTTCCTGCAAACGCTGCTTGTAGCCGTCCAGAGCCGATATGGGAATGATTCCGCAGTTATCGAATCCGCAGGACAGAGCTGTTTCGTAGATGGCTTGGGCAAGAGAAGAACGACTCATAGTATCACCTCTTATATAGAATGAATTTTGCGGTATTCCCGGTACGTGCCGATGAGCTGGGTTTCTAAATTCTTTATGTATACCGGGTCTTTACTGATGCGGTATCGCAGCAGTTCGCCTTCATAGATGGAAAACAGGCGGTCGGCCAGCGTGGCCGAATGGGACGAGGGGACTCCCGACTGCTCCAGCACGCGGCGAAACAATGCGGCGACAGTTTCTAAGGCGGCGGCGTAGCATGGCGAGATGTCGGGCTCGGCAAAGGCGATTTCCATGCCTACGACGGCGAAGGGACAGCCGTAATGCCTTCCGTCGGCGGCGTCCTTCAGCATGCGGGAGGAAAACTGGCGGACGAATTCCTCCCACTGCGTATCCTGGGACAGCTCCTGAAGCCACTCGAAAATGACTTGCTGGTAATAGGAAATCACTGCGGCGGCAAGCTCTTTTTTCGTCTTGAAATAGAAATAAAAAGAACCCTTTGTCATTTCTGACTCTTGAAGAATTTTATTGATTCCCGTCGCATTGTAGCCGTCGTGCCAAAAGAGGCGGGCCGCGCATTCGATTAAATGATGTTTAGACTGGTCGCCTTTTTTCATTTCATCACCGTCCTTCGCAATGTATTTGATACTAGAATAGACCGATTGGTTTATTTTGTCAATGCTGACATACAAAGAGGCTGCATAATCTTTTTTTTGGATTATGCAGCCCCTTGCGTTTAGCAGCTATATATTGTTTTTACGAATTCTCTTCATAGGAACGGAAGGGTGCGTTTTTCGGCGGATATGTTTCCGGCTTGATATACAGCCCCATTTCCCGCTGCTCGTGGGACAATTCGATATATAAGGCGATCATCATCAAAATGACGATAAAGGAAAAGGGAAAGGCCGCGATGATCATGGCGTTTTGCAGTGCCGCCAGCCCGCCGATGGTCAGGAGCAGCCCGGCGATGAGGGACACCAAGAGGCCCCAGACGATTTTTACGCTGTCGTGCGGCATGAGGCTGCCTTTTTCCGACAGCATGGACAACACAAAGGTGGCGGAATCAGCCGACGTGATGAAAAAGATAAACAGCAGCAATACGGTTATAACCGAGAGGGCCGTACTGGCTGGGTAGGTCTGGAGTATGCCGAATAATACCTGCTCTGACGGCATCTGGGCGATCAGCGGATAAGCCGCATAGGTTTCGCTGGCAAGGATTCCGAATACGGAAAACCAGAGAAAGCTGAATAGCGTCGGGATAAGCAGCACGCAGGTCAGGAATTCGCGGATTGTCCGGCCTTTCGAAATGCGGGCGATGAACATGCCGACAAAGGGCGACCACGAAAGCCACCAGGCCCAGTAGAAAATAGTCCACTGTTCAATCCATTCTTGCCGAACGGCGTTGAAGGCGCCGGTGCGGAAGCTCATGCGGACAAAATTTTGCAGATACGAGCCTAACGTGTCTACTAAGGTGTTTAAAATCTGTACTGTCGGTCCTAAGAACAAGGCTGCGGCGACTAAAAAGACGGCCAGGGCGATATTGATGTTTGACAACATGCGTACGCCCTTGTCTACGCCGGAGACGGCAGAAAGGAGAAACAGTATCGTGGCGGCCGCGATGATACCAAGCTGCAGCTGCAGCGTGTTGGGAACCTGGACGAGATACTCTAGGCCGCTGCCGATTTGTGCTGCTCCAAAGCCTAATGTCGTGGCGACGCCTAAGGCTGTAGTGATAATACAGACGTAATCTACTAATTTGCCGGGAAATCGTTCCATCGTCCGGCCAAATAGCGGCTTTAAGGTCATCGACAGACTGGGTTCTTTTTTGCGGAATTTAAAATAGGCCAGCGCTAACGCGACGATGGCATAAATCGCCCAGGCGTGAATGCCCCAGTGGAAGAAGGTGTAGCGCAGGGCATCGGCTAGCGCTTCCTGGCTTCCCGGTTCGGCCTGAGGCGTGGCAACGGCGAAATGAGACAAGGGCTCCGCCGCGCCGAAAAAGACGAGTCCAATGCCCATGCCGGCAGAAAAGAGCATGGCCAGCCAGGACAGCCGCGAATATTCCGGTTTAGAGCCGGGGTTTCCTAAACGGATGCGGCCCATAGGCGTAAGTATAAAAAATAGACAGAGCACTACGATGGCCGATACTAACAGCAAATAGTACCAGCCGAAATGACTGATGATCGAGTAGCTCAGGTGATTGGTCAGAGTTTGCAGCGGCCCGGGCAGGGCGGCAGATGCCAGCGCCATCAGAACGACCGTACCGGCAGCCGATAAAAATACGCCTGTCGGGGTATAGCGGCGGCGTATGCTGGAATATGCTTGTTTTAGTTCTTTCATATAAAACCTCCTTTTGTGGATAAAAAAAGTATTATATATAAAGTATACTACAAAAGTAATAATAAAACAAAGGCAAGACGTTCATTTATGTATTACATATATGCAAATGCAGGGTAATCCGCATTGAAAACGGGCATATATCTACCCTAATTTTGATATTTTTTGTATAATAGTTAGTAATAAAACCGTGCTGGTTTCATATGAAATGCGTATAGACGAAGGGATGATGGACATGGGCGAATGGCGGGATGTGTTTGATATTAAACGGGACAGCGCGCCGGTGGAAGAAATTGCGGCGCGGATCGATGCCGATTCTACGGTGAAGGGGGCGAATCTGGTTATTTTAATCATGGCGATTTTTATCGCCTCCGTAGGCCTCAACATGAACAGCGTGGCCGTTATCATCGGGGCCATGCTTATTTCGCCGCTCATGGGCGGCATCGTGGCGACGGGATACGGCATGGCGACGTACGACATGCATTTTATTAAAAAGTCGTTGGTAAAATTGAGCTTTCAGGTTGTCTTCGCCTTGCTCACCGCGGCCGTGTACTTTTCGCTGACGCCCATTACGACGCCGTCGCCGGAAATGCTGGCCCGCACGGCGCCGACGGCCTGGGACGTCATCATTGCCCTGTGCGGCGGGATTGCCGGAGCTATCGGCAATACGCGGCAGGAGAAGAGCAACGTCATTCCCGGCGTGGCGATTGCGACGGCCCTCATGCCGCCGTTGTGTACGGCGGGCTACGGTATTGCCGCCCATTCCTTTCATTTCTTCGGCGGCGCGTTGTACCTCTTTTTTATCAACTGCTTTTTTATTACCTTTTCCAGCTTCCTCATTTTTAAAATCCTGCGGGTGCCCGTGTGCGGCGGCGTGTCGGAGGCGCATTTTCGCTATCAGCGATGGTTTCTCATCGTCTGCGGTTTGGTTGTGACGGTTCCCAGCCTGTACATGGCTTATGTCACGGCGAATGAAAATATCCGTGATTCGCAGGTCAAATCGTTTATTTCACAGGACATGGATCTCGAGGCGTCGAGCGTCGTCGCTTATGAGCTGGATCACGGCGTGCTGACCGTCGACGTCATCGGTGCTCCTTTAGATGATCAGGAGATAGAGCGGCTGCAAGCGTCTCTGCATCAGTATGGACAGCTGCGGCAGACGACTCTGAAGGTTGTGCAGGGGCCGGCGTCGCAGCTCAATCAGGAACAGGTGCAGGAAATCATCAACGCCCGCCTGGCCAACGAGCTGAAAAACGACAGCGGCAAATCCTATAAGGAGTTGGCGAATCAGTATTACGGCTCGTACAAGCGCGACGCGGCGGACCAAAATCTCCTGCGCAGCCTGAACCGGCAGGCCCCGGTTTTATTCCCTGCAGTACGGCAGATCAGCGGCGGCACGCTGAGCACCTTAAACGGAGAAGAAGAAACGGAAGGCCGTCAATGGCTGGCCTATATCGTCGTCAGCCGACAGCTCACGGCCGACGAAGCCGGGCGGCTGCAGCAGTGGATACAGACGCAGGCCGATATGCCGGTCGTCGTCAATATTCAATTACAGGATACGCCGAGCCAATTTTACGGCAACGGCATAGACTGGAATCCATTATAGGCATGACGAAAAAGCCCCGCCGTATCGGGATGGTACGGCAGGACTTTTCTGTATATGGGAGTGGAGTCGGACAGGCTGTCAGTCCTGGTCCGGCTGAGACGCCTGCAGGCAGTGTTCGAGCCATTCGAGGTAATGGCGGCATTCCGGTGCAATGGAAATGCCTTTTAAATGAATCCAGCCGACAGTCAGGGTATTGGCCGTGTGAAGCGGAATGGAGCGAATCCCGTCGCAGCAAATTCCCTGGGGCAGACGGCAGGACCCTAAGGCGTAGGCGTCAGTGTTTTTTATGATCGTAAACATCGTGTTCCTGTCGGTTACCTGAATTTCCTTTTCAGACCGTATATCGGGGAGCAGCTCTTCCGACAGGTAATTGTTCGTATTTTCCCTTTTCATCTTTACGTGGGGATACGAGACGAGGTCCTTCAGGGATACCGATGCGGACTGTGCCAGAGGATGGGCGGAACGGACGTACAGGCAGGGGGAGACCGTTTTCAGGCTGGTGAAGTCTAAATTGCGCTTCGTAAACACGGCGTGATTATAGGCCGTCGTGCGCGGCGACATGAGCAGGACGCCTATCTGGCTTTGCTGTTCTGCGACCTGGCGGATGACCTCTCCCGTGCGGCCTTCGCAGATCGACAGAGAGTAGGCGTCGCCGCTTAGCGTCTGGAGATAGCTGGTAAAGGAGTCGGCGGCGAAGATATCGTAGTGGGCGGCAATGGTCAGATGGGGCTTATCTTGCCTGCCGGCGCTGCGGTCGAAGTAGGTCTGCAGGCGGCTGGTCTGTTCGATAATTGAGCGGGCGAAGCGCAGGAAATCGAGGCCCTGGGCGGTGAAGGATACGCCGCGGTGATTGCGGTTCAGGATAGTAATATGGAACTCTTCCTCCAATTCCTTGACGGCCATGCTCAGGCTGGGCTGGGAAATAGACAGGGATTGGGCCGCTGACGAGATGGAATTGTGTTTAGATAACTCGATTACATATTTGAGTTGCTGTAATGTCATACTATACCTCCTTGCTTTATATAGAGAAACTATGGAATTGGCAGTGACGAAGATATGGGCCAGCAAAAAACAGGTTTTTTTGGCTGTTAAAAGACAGAAAGGCGATGTTGCTGCCAACGTTCTAAAAAAATTTTTGCTGAAATTTGGGAGAAAAATCAGAAATATATAAATTTTTATTTATTTTTTAAATGTTTTCTTGATTTGAAAATAATTACCGATTAAATTCCATAAAACCGGCAATAGAATAATGAAATAGCATACTATAAATGCAAATCATGCATATAAAGACCGAGCTTAATGTTTTATGGAAAATATCTTTTATTTCCGATAAATTTGTCGACTTGATATAAGATAAAACTATGACTTAGAAATGCATTCTATATATTTTACAGCCTATGCAATCCATGTTATACTTTAGATAACAAATAAAACGTTTGAGTAGAAGGTTATACCACTATTATAGCTTTAAATTTTACGGCAAGCAATATACGGGCTGTAATGGCTTATAGGAATTTCGTATATAAAGCGCAGCCGGAAATTTAAATATACAAATATGCGGTACTTGCTTGAAGAAATGCTTGCAACACGCATAACAACGTACTGTAAGGAGTTACGATGGGGGAAGCAGCTAATCGTGTGGGGACGATGGCTAGTATGTTTCAGTTAGCTCGAAAGAATGCGAGCGGCTATCATTTTACTGCGGTTTCTGTATTCATTTAGGAGGTTATGCACAATGAACTCATCGGCAGCGCTTGCGCGGCAGGCAGGGATGACGGACGTAGAATGGAAAGCGGCCGTTAAGTTTGACAGCACGGACTGGGGCTGGGTTATTATGAGTATCGGCATGGCAATCGGCGCCGGTATCGTATTCCTTCCCGTACAGGTCGGTCTTGTTGGTATCTGGGTGTATCTGTTTTCGGCGATTATCGCATATCCGGCTATTTATCTCTTGCAGCGCTTATTTATCAATACGTTGGCCGATTCGCCGCGGTGCGAAGATTATCCCAGCGTCATCAGCGGATATTTGGGGAAAAACTGGGGCTTCCTTCTCGGTATTCTCTATTTCCTCAGCATTTTGATCTGCGTGTTCATGTATTCGACGGCCCTGACGAATGACAGCGCGTCGTTCCTGTATTCCTTCGGCGTGACCGATACGCTGCTGTCGGACAGCCCCTTCTATGGCCTGGCTATTATCTGCGTCATGGTTGCACTGGCGTCGCGGGGCGAACAGCTGCTGTTCCGCATGTCTACGCTCATGGTTTTGACAAAGCTCCTCGTCGTCATCTGTCTCGGCGGCATCATGGTTCAGCATTGGAACATCGCCAATATCGGCGTATTCCCCGACCTGGGCTTCCTGATTAAGAACACCATCGCCATGCTGCCGGTTACGCTGACGTCGATTTTGTTCCTTCCCAGCATCAGCCCGATGGTTATTTCCTACCGCTCTCATCACAAGTCTATCTACGTAGCGCGGTATAAAGCGATGCGGGCGATGAAGATTGCCTTCAGCGTCTTGTTCATTACGATTTTCTCTTATGCTATGTCCTTCAACCTGGCCATGGGTCATGAACAGGCTGTAGAAGCCTACTCTCAGAATATTTCCGCCCTGGCTATTGTAGCCAGAGGGTTTGACGGCAGCGCCGTTAAGATTTTCAGCCTGATTTTGAACATCTTCTCCGTCATGACGGCCTTCTTCAGCGTATTCCTCGGCTTCCGCGAAGCCTGCGGCGGCATTGCCCTGAACATTCTGCGCCGCGTGATGCCGGAAGAACGGATTAACAAGTCGATGGTAAAAACGGGTATCCTCGTCTTTGCCGTAGCCGTTGCCTGGGGCGCTATTGTTCTCAATGCGCCGGTTCTCAAGCTGTTAACCCTTCTCGGGCCTATCTTCGGCTTAATCGGCTGCCTGATTCCGGCCTACCTGGTGTACAAGGTCAATTCCCTGCACAAATATAAGGGCATTACGCTGGCCCTTATTATCTTCGCCGGCGTGCTCTTAGTCGTATCGCCTTTCCTGGCCTTCTTCTAATCGGATTACCTAAGCCATACATAGCTTTCAGCGCATCTCTCTTTGCATTCCCTCCACCAAAGAGAGATGCGTTTTTTTGCACTATAATGTATTATCTTAATTACGTAAAACGATTGTTTTAAAATTTAAAGAGACAAATCCTTGACATATTAGTTTTTTTGATATATCATACAAGACAACAAACGAACATAGCCCATGAAAACCAGTGAGGCGGAAGTAAAAACGATGTCGTGCACGTACAGAGAGTCGGGGTGCTGAGAAGCCGGCCGAACGCAGCTCGTTAAATGGACCGCTGAGGGCGCAGTCAAAGGCTTTAGCCGAGTATTCTGCGACGTGGAGGCATACGTCAGTTGCCGGGAATGTGATGGCATTCCGTCGAGAGTAGGAGTCATATCCTAAAGCAAGGTGGCACCGCGGAGAAACTATATCCGTCCTTGACAAGTTGTAGACTTTGTCATGGGCGGATTTTTTTTATAGGAGGAAACAGCGATGCTGTCATTAGCAGAGGTAAAGGCCTACGGCCCCCAATATAAAACCGTGCCGGTGAGCCGGTGCATGTACGCCGATATCCGGACGCCTGTCGAGGTAATGCGGATATTGAAAACCGTGAGCTCCCAGTGCTACTTGCTGGAGAGCATGGAGGACTCCAAGCGGTGGGGCCGGTACACGTTTTTAGGATATGATCCCCAGATGGAGCTGGCCTGCAAGGACGGGACGGTTCACATCCGGGCCGGCACGGACATAGAGGTTCAAACGGAGAACCCGGCGTCCTTCCTGCGGCAGGTCCTAGCGGACAACGCGGCGCCCCGCATCGACGGCCTTCCGCCCTTTACCGGCGGCCTTGTCGGATACGTCGCCTACGATTATATCCAGTACGCCGAGCCGTCGCTGCATCTGGAGGCTGACGACGATGAAGATATACTGGATTTCGACTTGTTTCTGTTCGATAAGGTCATCGTCTTCGACCATTTGAAGCAGACTATCTTCTTGATTGCCAACGTACGGCTTGACGGAGCGGACGAGCATTATCAAAAGGCGCTGCTGGAGCTGGAACAGATGGAGCGGCTCATCCGCCGCGGCAAAGGGGCCGACATCGCGCCCCTGCAGCTGCAAAGCCCTTTCCAGCCTATGTTTTCCCGCGAGGAATACTGCCGCATGGTAGAGGCGGGAAAGCACTATATACGCGAGGGCGACATTTTCCAGGTCGTCTTATCCAATCGGATGGAGGCGGAAGCTGACGGCAGCCTCTTCGACGTATACCGCGTCCTGCGGACGACAAATCCGTCGCCGTACATGTTTTATTTGTCGGGAAAGGATCTGGAAATTGCCGGCTCTTCTCCGGAAACGCTGGTAAAGCTCCATAACGGCACCCTATTTACCTTCCCCCTGGCGGGGACGCGGCCCAGAGGCGCGTCGGATGAAGAGGACGCGGCGCTGGAGCAGGAGCTCCTGCATAACGAAAAGGAGTTGGCGGAGCACAACATGCTCGTCGATTTGGGGCGAAACGACCTGGGGCGCGTCAGCGAATTCGGCTCCGTCCATGTCGAGTCGCACTTAGACGTCCTGCGGTTTTCCAACGTCATGCATTTAGGGTCTACGGTAAAGGGGACGATTTGCAAAGACAAGACGGCCGTCGACGCCGTAGGAGCGGTCCTGCCGGCGGGGACACTGTCGGGAGCCCCGAAAATTCGGGCTTGTCAGATTATCGACGAGCTGGAAGGGAAAAAGCGGGGCGTGTACGGCGGCGCTGTCGGGTATATTGATTTTACGGGCAACATGGATATGTGCATCGGCATTCGCCTGGCTTACAAGAAAGGCCGGCGCTTGTTCGTCCGGTCCGGAGCAGGCATCGTCGCCGACAGCGTGCCCGAACGGGAATATCAGGAGTGTCTCAATAAAATTCAGACCGTGGTCATGGCGATCCGGCAGGCTGACGGAGGGATAGACGATGATTGTGCTTATTGATAATTACGACAGCTTTTCCTACAATCTCTACCAGCTGCTGGGGCAGTTCGACTGCCGGATTACTGTCGTACGGAATGACGAGACGACGGTCGAGGCCATCGAAGCCATGCATCCCGACCACCTAGTCATCTCGCCGGGGCCGGGGCGGCCGGCCGAGGCGGGTATCTGCGAAGAAGCCATTCGGCATTTTGCCGGCAAGGTTCCCATCTTAGGCGTGTGCCTAGGCCATCAGGCTATTTGTGAAGCCTTCGGCGGAGAGATTACATACGCCGAACGGCTCATGCACGGCAAGCAGTCTGTGGCGCGTATTTGCAATCCGTCGCCGCTGTTCCGGGACGTGCCGCCGGCTATCGACGTCGGGCGCTATCATTCGCTGGCAGCGAAGAGGGGAACGCTGCCGGAAGAATTGGAAGTATTGGCTGAGACGGAAGAAAAGGAAATCATGGCCGTCGGCCACAGACGGTATCCTATATACGGGCTGCAGTTTCATCCGGAGTCCATCTTGACGCCGGAAGGCCCGATAATGATTCGGAATTTTTTACAGCTATCGGCGTAGAAGATCTATGCAGAGGGGGATGTCATCATGATACGAGAAGCAACGGTAAAACTGATACAGAAGATAGATTTGACGATGGAAGAAACGATGGCCGTCATCAACGAGATTATGAGCGGCGAAACGACGCCGGTTCAGACGGCGGCCTTCTTAACGGCGCTGCAGGCTAAGGGGACGACGATCGATGAAATCACGGCCTGCGCCAAGGCGATGCGGGCCCATGCCCTGCCCGTAGATGTCTGTGACGGCGTATTGGAAATCGTCGGAACCGGCGGCGATAAGTCGGGATCGTTCAATATTTCCACGACGTCGGGCTTTGTCTGCGCCGCCGGCGGCTGCAAGGTAGCGAAGCACGGCAACCGGGCGGCTACGTCCAAGAGCGGCGCTGCCGACGTGCTGGAAGCACTGGGAGCGAATATCTGCATGGAACCGAAACGGTGCGCCGAGCTGCTCCGCAGCGTAGGGTTCTGCTTCCTCTTTGCCCAGCACTATCACAAGGCCATGAAGTACGTCGGGCCGGTGCGCAAAGAACTGAGCGTTCCGACGGTGTTCAATATCCTAGGGCCCCTTACGAATCCGGCCCATGCAGATCATCAAATCCTCGGCGTGTACGACGAAAGCCTGGTAGAGCCCCTGGCTCACGCCCTGCACGGTCTGGGCGTCAAAAAGGGAATGGCCGTGTACGGACTGGACCGGATGGATGAAATATCGGCGTCGGCGCCGACAAAAATCTGCGAATTCGACGGCGATACCTTTAAGACCTACGTCATCGAGCCGGAACAGTTCGGGCTGCAGCGCGGCGCAAAGTCGGATATCGTCGGCGGCACGCCGGCGGAAAACGCCGCGATTACCCGCAGCGTCCTGAGCGGGGAAAAAGGCACGCGGCGGACGGCCGTCGTCCTCAATGCCGGAGCCGGCTTGTACGTTGCCGGAAAGGCATCGACCTTTGAAGGCGGCGTTCGGCTGGCCGAAGAGCTCATCGACAGCGGCAAAGCGATCCAGACCTTGGATGCCTTTATTGCCCAGAGCCACATCGCTTAGGAGGACGTCATGATATTAGATACGATTGCCGCCGCCGTCGCCAGACGGCTGGCGGAAGATATACGGCAAATTTCGCGGGACGAGATGCGGCAGATGGCCCTGGATGCGCCGGCGGCAGAGGGATTTCCCTTCGAGCAGGCCCTCAAACGACCGGGCATGTCGGCTATCTGTGAAGTCAAGAGGGCGTCGCCGTCGAAAGGCGTCATTGCAGAAGAGTTTCCCTACGTGGACATTGCCAGGGAATATGAACGAGCCGGCGCGGCGGCCATATCCGTCCTGACGGAGCGGGATTATTTTCAGGGAAGCTGCCGGTATTTGCAGGAAATCGCCGCGGCGGTACAAACGCCGCTGCTGCGCAAGGATTTCATCATCGACGAGTATCAGGTGTACGAAGCGCGGCGCAGCGGCGCCTCGGCCATACTTCTCATCTGCGCCCTGCTGGATGACGAACAGCTGGACAAGCTGTTTCGGCGGGCCGACTCGCTGGGATTGTCGGCCTTGGTGGAAGCGCATGACGAAACCGAAGTGCGGCGGGCCGTCGCTGTCGGCGCGCGTATCATCGGCGTCAATAACCGCAACCTGAAGGACTTTTCCGTATCCCTGGACACGAGCTGCCGCCTGCGGCCTCTCGTTCCGAAGGACGTCCTCTTCGTAGCGGAAAGCGGCATACGCTGCCGCGCCGACATAGACCGCCTGCGCGAGGCCGGAGCCGACGCCGTTCTCATCGGCGAAACGCTCATGCGCAGCGCCGATAAGAAAGCAGCCCTAGCAGAGCTGACGGGAGAACGTCATGGTTAAGATCAAGCTGTGCGGCTTGACGCGGCGCTGCGATATCGATTGGGTTAATGAACTGCTGCCGGACTACGTCGGCTTTGTTTTCGCCGGCAGCAGCCGCCGCGTGACAGACGAGCAGGCGGCGCAGCTGCGGAAGCTGCTGCGGGAAGATATCCCGGCCGTAGGCGTATTCGTCGACGAGCCTATAGACCACGTTGCGGCGCTGGTACGGCAAGGAGTCATCCAGCTGGTACAGCTCCACGGTGCAGAGGACGAGGCCTATATCCGGGAGCTGCGCCGGGCCGTATCGGTGCCGGTCATTCAGGCTTTTTCCGTCCGCTCGCCCGAGGATATACAGGCCGCAAGCCGGAGCTCGGCAGACTTCGTCCTCCTGGACCAGGGGGCTGGCGGCACGGGGCGGGCCTTCGACTGGTCGCTGGCTGCGGCCCTGGACAGGCCCTATTTTCTGGCCGGCGGGCTGCACCCGGGCAACGCCGCGGCGGCAGCCGAGCTTCGCCCCTACGCCGTAGACGTGAGCAGCGGCATAGAGACGGATGGCGTAAAAGACAGACAGAAGATGATAGCATTCGTAAAGCGAATAAGACATACTTTTTAGGAGGTACATCATGAGCAATGGAAGATTCGGACTCTTTGGAGGACAATACATACCGGAAACGCTGATGAACGAGATTCATCGTTTGGAAAAGGCCTATGCCTTTTATAAGCAGGACGAGGAGTTTCAGCGGGAATTAAAGGACCTGCTGGATAATTACGCCAACAGGCCGTCGCTGCTGTATTACGCCGGCAAGATGACTGAGGATTTGGGCGGTGCGAAGATTTATTTGAAACGGGAAGACCTGAATCATACGGGAGCCCATAAGATCAACAACGCCCTGGGCCAATGCCTGCTGGCCAAGAAGATGGGCAAGACGCGGGTTATCGCTGAAACGGGGGCTGGCCAGCACGGCGTGGCGACGGCGACGGCCGCGGCTTTTATGGGCTTGGAATGCGAAGTCTTTATGGGCGAAGAAGATACGATACGGCAGGCTCTGAACGTATACCGCATGGAACTGCTGGGCGCAAAGGTTCACGCCGTCACTACGGGGACGAAGGTTCTCAAGGATGCGGTCAACGAGGCGATGCGCGAATGGGTCAGCCGCGTAGATGATACGCATTACGTCATCGGTTCGACTATGGGCCCCCATCCCTTCCCGATGATGGTCCGCGATTTCCAGTCCGTCATCAGCCAGGAAGCGCGGAAGCAGATTTTAGAACGGGAAGGAAAGCTTCCGGCAGCCGTGCTGGCCTGCGTCGGCGGCGGCAGCAACGCCATAGGTATGTTTTACCATTTCATCGGCGACGAATCGGTACGGCTCATCGGCTGCGAGGCTGCCGGCAAGGGCATCGACACGAAATTCCACGCCGCGACGATTTCCAAAGGCAGCGTCGGTATCTTCCACGGCATGAAATCGATTTTCTGCCAGAATGACCAGGGGCAGATTGACGAAGTATATTCCATTTCCGCCGGCCTCGACTATCCGGGCATCGGGCCGGAGCACGCCCATCTGTATGAAAGCGGCCGGGCCCAGTACGTTCCCGTAAAGGACGACGAAGCCGTCGAAGCCTTTGAATATTTGGCAAGGACGGAAGGCATCATCTGCGCCATTGAAAGCGCCCACGCCGTGTACCACGCGATGCAGCTGGCGCCGAAGATGAATAAAGACGACGTGATAATCGTCTGCTTGTCAGGCCGCGGCGATAAGGACGTAGCGGCGATTGCCAGATATAAAGGGAGGGACATCCATGAGTAAGATTCAAAACGCATTTAAAGACGGCAAGGCTTTTATTGGATTTTTGACGGCAGGCGACCCGTCGATAGAAAAGAGCTGCGAATATATCCTGACGATGGAACGGGCCGGAGCGGATTTGGTGGAAATCGGCATTCCTTTTTCCGACCCCATCGCCGAAGGCGTCGTCATCCAGGAGGCCAACATCCGGGCCCTATCGGTCAACACGCGGCTGGAAGACGTGTTCCGCCTCGTCGAAATGGTGCGGCAGCAGTCCCAGGTTCCGCTGGTATTTTTGACCTATGCCAATCCGATTTTTAATTACGGAAAGGACGCCTTCTTTGCAAAATGCGCCGAAACGGGCGTCGACGGCGTCATCGTTCCCGACGTGCCCTTTGAGGAACGGAGCGAATTTGCCGACGAGGCAGCGCAGTACGGCGTCGACATCATCGCCATGATCGCGCCGACATCGAAGGAGCGGATTAAGGAAATCGCCGCCGTCGGCCAGGGCTTTTTGTACATCGTGTCGTCTCTGGGCGTTACAGGGACGCGCAGCGAGATTACGACGGATTTGAAGGAAATCGTCGACGTGGCGAAAAGCGTGACTGACGTGCCCTGCGCAGTCGGCTTCGGCATCAATACGACCGAGCAAGCCGAACAGATCGCCGCCGTCGCCGACGGCGTCATCGTCGGCAGCGCCATCGTCAAGATCATCGGCAAGTACGGAGCCGAAGCGGGCCCCCATATTTACGAATACGTCAAGGCCATGAAGGCCGCGGCGAGCCGAAGCATATAAAGGACAATCCCCTCGGTATATTGGCCGAGGGGATTGTTTTATGCATGATAAAGACCCGGTATACACGCGACATATGCGTACCGGGCCTTATGGTATAGGATTCATATTCATATGGTTTTGGTTCTGGTATCTTTAACCTCGCTAAATACATACATTCGTCTCAAACTGTGGACTACTTTGATTTGCAAATCTGCAAATATTCGAAAAGCTCAAAGAACTAAAATCCGACAAGTTAGTACTAACGAACATTGGCGAATCATCAAGCGAAATAAGTGGACAATATTTAGTTTTTAATAATCAACGCGATGAAAACGAGGTTTTCGCCGCCCTTGTTTTCGATGCTGTGACCCATTCCGTCCGACGTATAAGTGACATCTCCTGCTTTGACGGTTCGGACTGTGCCGTTGTCGTCGTACTCGCCTTCACCGGAAAGGATATAATAAGCTTCTGCGTTGCCATGATGAACATGATAGCCTAAGGAACAGCCAGGTTCCAGAGTGACTCTCGCGAACATGTCATTCTTGCCCAGCAATTGTTCCGCCGACAATAGGTGCTCTTTTACAAGATGCCCTTTGCCTCCAGACGCATGTTCAATAATCTCTGTGTTCACTGGACTCACCCCTTTCTAATGCTTCCGCATTTCTTATTTATATTATAGCATGGTATTTTAAAATTGTCATGAGGAAAAGTTAAAATTATTATACTTTTTTATCAATCTATAAGATATGTTAACGACAACCTGTAGGAATTGTGACAGAAGGGCCGGCGGGTATGATATAATGAAGCAATGAAACATCGATACGGGAGGCGGATCAGATGACGAAGAGGGAAGAAAAGAATCAGTTGAGACGGCTGCTGCTGGAACAGATGCGGGCCTTGCCGCCGGCGTACTGCTTGAAGGCCGATGAGGCCATATACCGCCATGTAGCAGCCTTGCCGGCCTATCAGACGGCCCGTACGATAGGCGTCTATGTCGGCATGGCCCATGAAATTGATACGAAGCCCCTGATTAAACGCATGCTGGCCGAGGGAAAACGGGTCGGCGTCCCCTTGTGCGTCGGCAAAGGCGTCATGGAGATGCGGGAAATCGGCGGACTGGACGAGCTGCAGGCCGGGACCTGGGGCATACTGGAGCCGGCGCCGGATGCGCCGTTGCTGCAGCCCGATGAAATCGACCTGGGACTGATTCCCTGCGTCAGCGGCAATGAAGAAGGTCAGCGTCTGGGCTATGGCGGCGGATTTTACGACGCCTATTTGGCGAAGGCTCCCTTCCTGCGGGTACTGCTGTGCCGCAAGGCTATGATGACCGCGCCGATTCCCGTGGAGCCTCACGACGCCATGATGGACGTCGTCGTTTCCGAAGACGGAGCTGTGTATTGCAGCAGTCATAAAAATTTTGAAGAAATTTTCCATTAAAACGTTTTAGTATTTGACAAAATTCATTAAATTTAAAAACATCTATTGTATTTGCCGTAAAAATACTTTATCATAAAAACATTACATTATTATTTACAGCACTTATGCAGAAAGAGGGATACATATGGAGTTAAAGAAACGAGTTATCGGCGTCGTCGGCTTAGGCCACGTAGGCGCTCATGTCGCCTTTGTTTTGGGCATGATGGGCATTGCCGATGAAGTGAAAATCTGCGACTGCAACGCCCAGAAGGCTGAAAGCGAACGGCAGGATTTGATGGACGCCGTCATGTTCATGCCGCACCGCGTCACGTATACGCTGGCTGACTATGCCGACTTGAAGGACTGCGACGTTATCGTCAACGCCGTCGGCGATATTGCCTTATGCGCTACAGGCAACCGCGACGACGAAATGGAATATACCGTGGCCCAGGTAGCCGACTACGTCCCCAAGGTCATGGCCGGCGGTTTCGACGGCATTTTCGTCAATATTACGAATCCTTGCGACGTCATTACCGACTTGATCGCTAAGAAGAGCGGCTTGCCGAAGGGCCGCGTGCTGGGCACCGGCACGGGATTGGATTCGTCCCGCCTCATCAGCGCCATCGTACAGCAGACGGGCCTGGAACACCACTCCTTCACTGCCTACATGATGGGCGAACACGGCAACGCCCAGATGGTGCCCTGGTCTATCGTCAACTTCCGCGGCAAACCGCTGGCCGACTATGGCGACGATCCCCGCTTTGCCTTTGACCGGGAAGACATGAAAAAACGGGCTATCGGCGGCGGCTGGGTAACCTATAAGGGCAAGCACTGCACGGAATACGGCATCTGCTCAACGGCTGCGTCCATCGTCAAGGCGATTCTCCACGATGAAAAGAAAATCATGGCGGCCAGCGTTCCCTTGGACGGCGAATACGGCGAAACGGGTATTTTTTGCGGCGTGCCTGCCGTCATCGGCATCCATGGCATCGAACAGGTTATGGAATACAACCTGCCGGAAGACGAACTGCAGGAATTCAAGAGCTGCTGCCAGACGATCCGCAACAACATCGCCAAAGCCGCGGCTTTGCTGAAATAAGAACTTCTTGTGCATCGATGATGCGTAGCATATAAAAAACGGGATGAAACCGGTATGGCACCGGAATCATCCCGTTTTTACATTGCTGCATCGCGTGAGGCGCAGCGTTTTCAGTTCTTACGCATCGATTACCTTGCCCGGATTGAGGATAAGGTTGGGGTCCATGGCCCGCTTGATGGTCTTCATGATCTTCAGCTCGCCTTGGGGCGTAAATTGTTCCATATATTTCAGCTTTTTCGCGCCGATGCCGTGCTCGCCGGCCAATCTGCCGCCGACGCTGTAGGCGTAGGCGTAGACCTGCTGATGGAATTCTTCGACGTTTTTATTCCATTCTTCGTCGCTCATGTCCATCTTGCAGAGGACGATGTGCAGGTTGCCGTCGCCGATGTGGGCGTTGATTTTAACCTGGAAGGGATAATTTTCGCCGATTTCCATGATCTTTTCGATGGTCGAAGCGATTTTATGGACGGGAACGACAACGTCGTCGGTGAGGAAGACCTTGCTGATCATTTCGCACGACGTCTGGACGTTGCGGCGCATGTTCCAGATGCGGTCGTCGGCTTCCAGCACTTCTACGGCTCCCGATTCTTCGCAAATCGTGCAGACCGTGTCCATCTTGGCGTCTAATTCGTCTTCGCGGAACGTTTCGACGGTGATGATGACGTAGATGCCGTCTTCGTAATGGGGCATGTCGGAATACTGGCAGTAGTCGGCCGTATCGCGGACGTAGGAGTTGTCCATGTATTCGACGCTCGTCGGGTCGACGCCGGCTTTCAGCAGCTTCGGCACCATGTACAGGGCCTTTTTCGGGTCTGTATAGATGGCCAGGACGTCGATGCGGTACGGCGGCAAGGGAATGAGCTTGACCGTGACCTTGGTGATGATGCCCAAAGTGCCTTCGCTGCCGATGATGAGCTGTTCCAGGTCGTAGCCGGTAGAGCATTTTTTCAGGATACGGCCGCATTCGACGATGTCCCCTGTCGGCGTGACGATTTCCAGAGAGTAGACCTGGTCGCGCGTGACGCCGTAGCGGACAGCGCGGAGGCCGCCGGCGTTGGTGGCCAGGTTGCCACCGATGAGGCAGCTTTCGGCGCTCGACGGGTCGCCGGCGTAAAGCAGGCCGACTTTTTTAGCTTCATTCTGCATGTCGATCGTGCGGACGCCGGCTTCGACGGTCATGTACATGCCTTCTTCGTTCAGCTCGATGATTTTGTTAAGCCGTTCCATCGACAGGACGAGGCCGCCGCAGACCGGGATGGCTCCGGCAGCCAGGCTGGTGCCGCCGCCGCGGACGGTAATCGGGAAGTCGTATTCGTTGGCCAGCTTTACAATCTGCGCGATTTCTTCGGCATTCGCCGGAAGGACCGCCGCTTCGGGGACGCGGAACATGGCCGGATTCGTTTCGTAATCCGTCTGATACTGCAGGAGAATGTCCCGGTCGGTCTTGACGTATGACGGGCCTGTAATGGCCTTGAGTTTATCGATGATTTCAGGTGTTATCGGCTGATATGTTTTCAAAAAAATTCCCCCTTTGTGTCACTGATATTATTCTACCACGACGAGGGGGATTAGAAAACTAGAATTTCAAGTCAATGATGGCCGATACGCCGACGCCCTGGACGCGGCTGAGATGAGTGATATCGACGGATTCAAGCGGAATAAGTGCTTTCGCCCGGGCGATGTTGTTGAAGCTGCCTTCGAGCTGGCCGACGGCCTTGACCTTATCGACCTGTGCCGTCGGGCCGACGACCTGGACGGCTCCGATATACTTGCCAGTGCCGATGCTGAGGACGGGTACGACCTTCGTCGCGTAGTCGGTGCCGACGCCGTTTTTCATGAGCAGCTTGTTGAGAAAATCGTTGATTTGGTCGCCGAATTTATCGACGAGGACTGTTACGCCGCCGACCTTCAGGATAGAACCGAGGCTGAAGGCCTGGGTGACGGCCGTACCGCCGGCGGCCAGCAGGGATACGGTAAGCATAGCGGTGATTACTTGTTTTTTCATAAGGCAAAACCTCCTTGCAGATATTTTGTATGATAGATTTAATACGTCTATTATACGCGAAGACGGCCTGTTCGGCTATTTCTTTTTTCCGCGGGCCAGTGAAGCGAGGACTGAAAGCAGGCAGAGGACGGCAAACAGCGTATAGGACTGGCGCAGGGCGGCGCGCACGGCGTCGGCGTATAAGGCCGTTGCCGCTGTATGCTGTGACAGAATCAGCGTGACGACGGCCATGCTGGACGCTTGTCCGAGATTTCTGGCCAGGGCCAGCATGCTGGACGCTACGCCGTGATAGGCCGGCTTGACGGAGCTCATGATGGCGCTGTTGTTCGGCGCGCCGAATAAGGCAGACCCCGTCCCGATGAGGACGAGAAAGGCGGCGACTGCGGCGACGGATGCGTCGGGACAGACGGCGAAGCAGGCCAGTCCCAGCGTCGTCAGGGCCAGGCCGGCCGTCGCGATCGGCATGGGGCCGTAGGCGTCGGACAAGGCGCCGGCTTTCGGCGATAGCAGGGCCATGATGATGGGCTGGACGAGGAGTATCAGGCCCGAGACGGCCGGCGATAAGCCTGTCAGCACCTGAAGGTAGAGCGACAGCAGAAAGGACATGGCGTACGTCGCGCTGTATTGAATGAAGGCTGCCAGATTGGACATGGAAAAGGAGACGCTGCGGAAAATATACAGCGGCAGCAGGGGATGATAAGAACGGCTTTCGTGAAGGATAAAGGCCAGCAGCAGGAACAAGCCGGCCCATAAGGGGAGGTTCGTTTCGGCATAGGACGACAGGCCCCAGAGAAAGAGCACGATGCCGGCAATGGATAAGGCCGAGCTCACGGCGTTGACGAAGGGAGCGCCGTTGGCGTACCATTCCTGACGCACCGGGCGGATGAACAGATAGGCTGCGGAAGCCATGACGGCTGACAGGAGAAATATAGAGCGCCAGCCTGCATATTCCGTCAGCAGGCCGCCTGCGACCGGTCCCAGGGACAGGCCCAGGTAGGTCAGGCCGACGCAGATTCCGAGAATGCGGCCTTGGCAATCCTCGTCTGTAGTTGCCAGCAGCAGGGGCATATAGGATACGTATACGGCTGACAAGGCGATGCCCTGCAGGGCCCGTATCGCGACGAGAACCGGCAGCGTCGCTGCCAGAGCAGCGGCAGCCGTCGTAAGGGCGAAGGCCAGGAGCGCCGCGGCATATGTTTTTCTGCGACCATAGATATCGGATACCTTTCCCATCGGCAGCAGGCAGGCCGCTGTGGGGATCAGGAAGGCCGTGACGACCCAACTCAGCTTATCCGGCGTCAGACCGAATTCATGGGACATGACGGGAATAGCGATGTTGACGGCTGTCGATAAAAATGAGCCGGCAAAGCTGATGATGCAGACAGAGTAAAAGATATGTTTTTCTATAGTCATAGAGGATCACCTCGCGAATGTGTTTCCCTTACCTGTATTATAGCAAAAAAGCCCCGACGGGAGCAGTCGTTTGTTTCAGGGCGCCATAGAGCGGACTTCATGTTTGTAAAATTTGCGGCCAGCCGTTACAATGATAGAAAAGGATGAAAGGAAACGACCAGAGACAATGGATAAAGAACATATATATTTTGAAAATTATGCCGATACATGGGACCGGGACCGCAAGGAAAATCCGGAAAAGCTGCAGTTTCTGCTGAATCTGGCAAGGATACGGGCCGGCGCGTCCGTGCTGGACGCAGGCTGCGGCACCGGCGTGCTGCTGCCGTATATAAGCCGGGCTGTCGGCGAAGGAGGAACGGTGACGGGCCTCGATTACTCCCGGCAAATGCTGGATAAGGCGAGGAAAAAATTTTCCGATTTGCCGGGCCTCTCGCTGGTAGAGGGCGACGTGCTGAAATACGACCTGCCGGAGCAGGCCTACGACGCCGTCGTCTGCCTGAATTTTTATCCTCATATCAGCAGCCGCAGCCGGGACTTTGTCAAAAAGATGCGGCGGTCCTTAAAGGACGGAGGTTCCCTGATCGTCATGCACGATATGGGACGGCAGCAGGTAAACCGCATTCACGATGACCGGGCAGACCGCCGGCTGCTGCCGCCTGCGGACATGCTGGCGGCAGATCTTGTCGGCGGGGGATTTACTCTTTCGGCTGCTGTCGACTGGGACGATCTGTATTTTGTCAGCGTGACGAAGGCCGACGAATTTTCTTACGATCCCTACGGCCACGGCGGCGCTGCTGCTCCGGCCGGCAGTTCGCACCGCAGCCATACGCAGAAGAAGGCCGTCGTCAACCGCCTGGCCCGCGTCGGGGGCCATTTGGAGGCGATCAAGAGGATGGTAGAAGACGAGCGCGACTGCAGCGACGTGCTGGTACAGCTGGCCGCCGTCGATTCGGCCGTCGTCAGCGTCAGCAAGGTCATTTTGAAGGATCACATCGACCACTGCCTGGCCGACGCCGTGCGGGGAAACGATTTGGAATCTGTGGAAAAGCTCAAGAAGGCCATCAGTATTTTTGTGAAATAGGCCGCTTCGCTATGCGCCGCCTTTTCCCGTATGGTATAATGAATTTATATGTACGAGCGTATATCGTAAAGGATGTGATACCATGCAATTTCGCGTGTTAGTGGGAGATATAACGAAATGGCCGGCCGACGCCATCGTCAATTCGGCCAGCTCCAGCCTGCTGGGCCTGAGCGGCGCCGTCGACAGGGCCGTCCATAAGGCCGGCGGCATTTCGCTGACAGCGGCGTGCCGTTCCCTGAAGGGCTGCCGCACAGGCGACGCTAAGATAACCTTTGGCTACAAGCTGCCTGCGAAATATGTGATTCATGCCGTAGGGCCTATCTGGGTCGGCGGCAAGCGCGGCGAAGAAGAAGAGCTGCTGTCCTGCTATCGGAAGAGCCTGAGTTTGGCTGAAGAAAAGGGAGCGCGTCATCTGGCCTTTACCTCAGTCAGCACGGAAGATAAGCGCTATCCCAGGCAGCGCGCCGCCGCGGCCGTCGTGCCGCTGCTCATGGAAGAGGGCGAAAGAATGGAACGCATCGATTTGGTCTGCACTGATGCGGATATGCAGGCTGTGTACACGCGGGCGGCCGTTCTCTTTTGGCTGCGTCACCTCAACGATGCCCATAAGGACGAATTGGCCGACATGATAGAAGAGGCGATGATTTCCCTGGTCATGCTGCAGGTGGAAACGGATAAGCCCGATCCCATCGCCTTTGCCGAACAGGTGCGGTCCATGAAGCGGGTGCTGCGCCCCTTCCTGGATATGAGCCAGCCCCGCGGCATCGTCGATATTGAAAAGGCCGCCGATACGGTGATGCAGTCGTACCAGGAGCAGCCGGAAATCAAGAGTAGCTCCGGCCTGGAATCGCTGCTGCAGTCGTATTATTGAGCGGCGCAGAAACACTATAGGATAAGAGAGGATACATCATGGCAGTTGAAGACAATCAGCAGAAAGACAGAACGCACCGCTCCGAGCTGCAGCTCACGTGCCCGGCCTGCGGAGGCATCGGCGCGTTTTCCACATGGGACTGCATTGACGGCGGGGAAAACGCCGAGCTGCGCCGGCGCGTGCTTCACGACGAAGGATTATTTTTTTATCAATGCCCCCATTGCCATAGCCGGATACATGTAGAAAGCCCCTGCTTGTACGTCGACAAGCATAAGAAATTTATGGTATGGCATATACCAGACCCGAAAATGCCCGTTACGTCGGAAGACGTGCGCTCCTTTTTAGGCGGCGATTCGTTCGCAGACTACCGCTGCCGGGCAGCGCTGACCTGGGGCGAATGGCGGGAAAAAATCATCGAAATAGAGAGCGGATATGACGACAGGCTGTATGAAATCATCAAATACGGCGCGTACCAGCTCGTTAAGGAAGGGGATCGGGAAAAGCTGCCTCTGGAGGCCTATCACATCGATTTGACCGAAGGCGGCGGCAGTGCGGACGTGTCCCTCGTTTTCCTGGAAAAGGACCGCAAGGGTATGGGATATGTATATGATATTACGCCGAAGGCGAAAGAAGTGACGGCGGATATTTTCCTGCCTCTGCTGGAGCGGATTCCCGCTATGAACGAAACGGGGCGGTTCGACCGCTTCAGCTACTCCTGGGCCCAGCAATTCATGTCCCAGGTTTTAAAAGCCGCGTCGTCGGGACAGGAGGCGTATAGCCAGCTCCTCGGATTTTGGGTGCAGACCCTCGGCAAGGAGCTGTTCCATGCGGAGATACAGCCTGCTGAGGCATAAGGGTACGATTAGCATAGGAAGCACGTGTTTTTGGCGGAAGCCCTGCCGGAGATACGTGTTTTTTATTTACGGATTGGAAAATTGACATATGATTTAATAAAAAATATAATAAGCATTATATTTAGAGGCTGCCGGCAGGCAGCAGAATATGTATTTTGATAAGGAAGTGGATGCAGCATGTTTTGTAAATGGCGGCGCATCATGACAGTCAGCTTGTGCGCCTTGTTTTTAGCAGTCTGCTCCGGCGTAAGCGGGAGTGCGGCTCAGGCGGCTGTGCCGTCGACAGGAGCGGAAGCGGCCTGCATGATCGACGCTGATACGGGAAAAATATTATACCAGGTCAACCCTACGAAATGGATGCACCCGGCGAGCACTACGAAAATCGTGACGCTCATCACGGCGTTGGACCAGAAAGAAGACGAGCTGGACCAGCCGCTGAAGATTTCCAGCTACGCGGCGAATACGGAGCCCTCTTCGCTGGGCATTGCGCCGGGAGACAAGCTGAGCGTACGGGAAGCGCTGCGCGGCATGATGGTCGTATCGGGGAATGACGCCGCCGTCGCCGTAGCGGAAACGCTGGGCGGGTCCGTAGCCGGATATGCCGATATGATGAATGCGGAAGCTGTGAAAATGGGGGCAAAGCACACGCATTTCGTCAATCCTCACGGCCTGACGGCGGCAAAGCACTACACGACGGCCGTCGACATGGCGAAGATGGCAGCCTACGGCATGAAGAAATTCCCGGAATTCCGCCGCATCGTAGGCCTTACGTCGTACGACGTGCAGTATCTGGACGGCCGGGCGCCGAAGCACGTTACGACGACAAATCGCTTTTTGACCAGCGGGTATAAGGGCGCCGACGGCATCAAGACGGGCTTTACCAATGCAGCCGGTGATTGCCTGGTCGCGTCGGCGACTCGAAACGGCCGCACGCTCCTCGTCGTCCTGTTCAACGACGACAACCGCTGGGAAGATGCGCCGGCTATTCTTGATTACGGGTTCCGACGCCTTCAGACGGGCAAATAGGTCTTTCGTTTATCTGGCGCAGAGGGGGAATTTCAATGGCGCGCATGTTGATTATTGGGGGAACAGGCACGGCGAGTGCTTGGGAAAAAGGCTTTTTTGAAAAGAAAGGATTCGACGTTGCCGCTGCGGCTGGCGGAAAAGACGGACTAGCGGCGGCGAAGCGGGAAGGGGCCGATGTGATCCTGATTCATTCGCCCTTGCCGGACGGAGACAGCATAGGCCTGTGTTGTCAGATCCGCGCGGTGCAGAGCGTCCCTGTGTTTCTCGTCGCAGAAAGGGGCTGCGACGAAGAACAGATCAAGGCTCTGGAAGCCGGAGCTGACGATTATATTACGGCTCCCGTTTCGCCGGCCGTCATGGCGGCGCGCATTGAGGCGCGCTTATCTATGCGCCGTCGGCTTCTGGAAGAACGGCGGAGCGTTGACGAAGACGCGGATATCTGTGCCGGCGACTTAACGATTTTTATTCGCCGCCGCCAGGCATTCCGCGGCCAGACGGAAATCCTGCTGACCGTTAAAGAATTCGATTTGCTGGTATTTTTAGCCGGCCATCCCAATCAGGTCTTTTCCAAGCAGGAGCTGTTTCAACAGGTTTGGCATCTCGACGCCAGCGGAGATTTGGCGACTGTGACGGTTCACATCAACCGTCTGAGGGATAAGCTGAATCAGGTATCGCCGGCCTTTACGGCCATTGAAACCGTATGGGGAAATGGCTACCGTTTTCAAACTGCATAAGCAATACGAAAAAGACCCTGTCTGAAACGGCTTAGACAGGGTCTTTCATATTGTATAAAAGAATTGGGAACCCGTTAGAATTCCGTATCTTCCAGCAAGCTGACCTTGCCGAAGCGGGTTACGAGATCCTTTCGTTCCATTTTCCACTGCGACGACGCTATGCTGTACGTCGGGTCGTAGTTGGGCGACTGCATATTGAGGATGCCGCAGACAAATTCATAGGCTAAATCATTGGTAAAGAACTTGTCTTTATTTTGCTTGACGGCTTCGACGACTTCAGGGTTGCGGGCCTGATAGCCTTCCGATAAGTAGCAGAACATGGGGATGCGCAGCACCTTAAAGGAGATGTCGTCGGGCTGGCGGCCTTTGTCGGGGTCGCTGCCGTGGTCAGAGAAGTAAATCATGGCGTCCAGATTGAGATTTTCCTTGGCATATTCGAAAATCTGCGACAATACCCAGTCCGTATACAGGACGGTATTGTCGAAATCGGCCTGTTGATTTACCGTGCCGTCGTTAAATACCTGGAACTCCTTGGGATAGCGGTTGCGGTATTCAATGTGGCTGCCCATGAGATGGAGGACGACGAAGTTCTTTTCGTTCGGGTCGACGCGCTGCAGGAACTGCAGGAGCGCGCCGTCCATCGTCGACTGCTTCAACTCTTGGTCTACCCATTCGGATACGTCGGCGGTCTTGGCGACGAGCGTGATGGGCGTGTCGGCGACGCCGATGGAGCCCTGGTTGCTGAACCAGTACGTCTTGTAGCCGGCCTTTTTCGCCATATCCAAAATAGAAATGGAAGAATTGAACTCCTTATTATTATAGAAATTGGCTTCCGTCAAGGCCCGTTCCAAAACAGGGACGGTGTACCAGACGCAGCTGTAAGCGTTGGAAAACAGCGTAAAGTCCGAGTCTTCCTTCATAGCTGTCAGCCACGGCGTATTTTCCACATGATTTGGGTTGAAGGCGTGCATAAGGGTTCGCGTTTCCGATTCGCCGATGACGACGACGACCGTATTGGGGTACTCGGCCGGATTCAGCTGGACTGCCTGCAGAGCGGCGAATTTGCCGTCGTGGTTTTCCGCATACAAGGCGGAGCGTTCCATGTAATCGTGCGTATCGATAAAGGTGCGGATCGGGAAGGCCTGCGGGAAAATTTCTTCGCCCAGCGCGCCGACAGATGGGAAAATAATCAGCAGCGACAGCAAGGGGAGAATCTTTCGGTATACCGGCGTGCGGGGCAAGGTCTTCTGCGTGTAGTTAGCGAAGAGAAGTCCGCCGATTAAAAGCGCTACGAACAATACGATAAAGACGATGCGGCCAATGCCGAGGGAATGGAAGTATTCCAGCGTTTCCGCTGGCCCTGTTTGGAAAATGAGCAGCGCCCCTGACGTGGTAATGCACGAGTGGTACAGGGCGAAGTACACCCATTGCAAGGCGATGACGAAGAAGGCCGCGAACTGCACGGCCGTCATGATAGCCGCGCTGATTTTGCGGTTTAAAAACTGTCGGGCTGCCATGTTCAGACAAAAGAGGATGGCGAATAGATACAGGCCGACGTAAATATCATACATATTATTTAAATACACTGTATTCTGCTGTATCAGCGTGATATAGCTCAGATAAGGCCCCGTCACGATCCAGCTGACGGCGATGAGGGCCGTCGGCACGACGGAAGCGATGCATAGATGACGCCAATACAGGGCCAGGGACAGGACGACAGCTCCTACGGCTGGAATCAGCCCGACCGTCATGTGATGTATATTATCAGGCCCCAGGCCGAGGGACACGAGAAACTGCCATTGATAGCACAAGGCGTAGATGACGAAAAACGTACATAGCAAGTAAACGAGCCTGCGTCTTGAAACGGCAGAAGAAAAATCCGCTTTCAACGAAGACAAGGACAACCGCTGCGGTTTATTGGCGGGTTTTACCATGGAATGTCACCTTTCTGTAAATAATGTAAATACTATGTAAAAGCAGGTATCGACCTTATTATACATCAAAATACAGGGTTTACATAGTAGAGACAGCCGGGGAAATCGAGATTTTTTTCAGATTTAAGGCGACGTGAAGCTGCGGCAGGGCCCGTTGAGAAGAGAGACTGGACTTTTATTTCTTTAGCAAGATTTTCCCAACGGTGTAAGGCGCAGAATGTCCTGAGGCGGCAGGGGAGATTTGAAAAAAGAGGCCATGTTCTGCAAAAATTATAAAAAAAGTACTTGCCAAAAGAGCAGGAACATGATAGAATACTTTTTGTCGGAACGCGAGACGTTCTGAAAAGTATGAAACGGCCCCGTGGTGTAGCGGTTTAACATGTCGCCCTGTCACGGCGAAGATCGTCGGTTCAAATCCGATCGGGGTCGCCATATTTTTTGCTCAGGTAGCTCAGTCGGTAGAGCAGGGGACTGAAAATCCCCGTGTCGGCGGTTCAATTCCGTCCCTGAGCACCAACAATTACACATGCGGTTGTGGCGGAATGGCAGACGCGCTACTTTGAGGGGGTAGTGAGCGAAAGCTCGTATGGGTTCAAGTCCCATCAACCGCACCAGGAAAAAGAGTTGTCGAGAAATTGACAGCTCTTTTTTTCGTAATATATATCATAAATACTCATGAGAAAGGGCGGGTGACAGCAGGATGATTATTGCAGCTTGCGTAGATGATGCCATGGGGATGGCTTTCAATCATCGCCGTCAAAGCCGGGATGCGTTTCTGATACGACGTCTGCTGCAGCGCGCGGCGGGCCGGATTGTATGGATACATCCGGACAGCGCTGTGTTGTTTGAAGCGCAGGCGGCGGGCAGCGTATGCGCCGCCGAGGATTTTCTGCAGAGGGCCGGCATCGGCGATATTTGTTTCGTAGAAACGGCAGCCTTTGTGTCCAAGGCAGACGAGATGGAGGAAATATGGCTGTATCGCTGGAATCGAGCCTATCCGGGAGACGTGTTTTTTCCTATTTCCCTGACGCAGGGATGGACGCTCGCAGAAAAAATGGATTTTCCGGGAAATTCCCATGCATGTATTACGGAGGAGATCTATAAAAAATGAAAAAATGTATATCCTTAATATTGGCATTAGTTGCGGCACTGTGCCTGCTTTTATCGGGCTGCGGCGGAGCCGAAACTCAGAATCCGGCGCGGGCGAACGCTGTGTCGGTTGCCGCTTCGTTGGCTGATATACCGGCCTTTTCCGGCCAGCCGTACGTCGTCCTGCATGATAATAAGCCGGATTTTTCGGAAAGCGACGTTTCGGCGACGTCCTTTGAACGGTATAGCCCGCTGGATTCGCTGGGCCGCTGCGGCGCTGCATTCGCCAATATCGGCAGGGATATCATGCCGACGGAAAAGAGGGGCGCTATCGGGCAGGTGAAGCCTTCGGGCTGGCAGGTGGCGAAATACGACGGCGTCGACGGCAAATATTTGTATAACCGCTGCCATCTCATCGGCTATCAGCTGTCGGCGGAAAATGCAAATAAGCAAAACCTCATTACAGGTACCCGGTATATGAACGTACAGGGCATGCTTCCCTTTGAAAACATGGTAGCCGACTACGTAAAGGAAACGGGAAATCACGTACTGTATCGGGTGACGCCGGTCTTTCAGGGAAAGGAGCTCGTAGCTCGGGGCGTGCAGATCGAGGCGGAATCGGTTGAGGATAAGGGCGCCGGTATTTGCTTTAACGTCTATTGCTATAATGTCCAGCCAGGCATCGTCATCGACTATGCGACGGGCCGGAGCCATGCGGAAGGCGGCGGTGGCGCGACGGATCATGACGGAACAGTACCTGCTGACGCAGGCCAAAGGGATACGTACGTATTAAATACGAATTCTAAAAAATTTCACAAGCCCTCTTGCTCCGGTGCTAAGACCATAAAGAGCCAGAATAAGGAAACCTATACCGGCTCGCGCGGCGATTTATTGTCCCAGGGATATTCGCCCTGCGGCAGCTGCAAGCCTTAGATATCTTTTGCAATGAAAGCCCCTGCCGGCAGCGGGCTTTCATTTTTTATATAGGCTGCTTCTCTTGCAGAATAATTCTATCTTTAGTATAGTGATGCTATACAATCTGTGCAGGAGGTAACTGGAGATGCCGTTTAAAATTATTTGCGGAGACATTACAAAGGTGCAGGCCGACGCCATCGTGAACGCGGCCAACGAGCGGCTGCTGATGGGCGGCGGCGTATGCGGCGCTATATTTCGGGCTGCCGGATATGCCGAGATGACGGAAGCCTGTCAGGAAATCGGCCGTTGCCCGACGGGGGATGCCGTCATCACGCCGGCCTTTCATCTGCCGGCGCAGTACGTCATTCATACCGTAGGGCCTGTGTGGGAAGGCGGCGACCATGGCGAACGGGAATTACTGTATCAATGCTACGCCAAATCACTGGCCCTTGCCGAATCCCGGGGCCTTCGGTCTATTGCCTTTCCGCTGATTTCATCGGGTATCTTCGGCTATCCTCGGGAAGAGGCTCTGCAGGTCTGCGAGGAAGCTGTCGAAGATTTTTTGGCCGTTCATGAGATGGACGTATATTTAGTGCTGCTGTCGTGCGAAGGTATCGGCGAATTAGAATACTTATAATATATGCTGTGATGAGCAGGGGCAAAGGGAAAAAGACAATTTCAGCAAAATAATTTTTTGCTGAGATTGTAAAAAAAATACTTGACGGCAAGGATTTTTGTGATATAATTATTTTCGTGCTAAGGAATGAAGTACAGCTTGCCGGAGTGGCGGAATGGCAGACGCACCTGACTCAAAATC
>ERZ791821.339-NODE-339-length-42369-cov-14.713665_pt1 | contig 42369 bp, 40 predicted proteins | sample MGYA00510300_ERZ791821 | MGnify/ENA primary metagenome ERZ791821 (study PRJEB30046, sample SAMN00792034) | human gut metagenome | study: EMG produced TPA metagenomics assembly of the A metagenome-wide association study of gut microbiota in type 2... | reverse complement strand
CCCTGCACATTTGTGTTCGTCGAAACTGTATTCAGTTTTCAAAGGTCTACCGTTGCCCGCTTGCTTCAAGCAAGCGACTTAATCAGTTTAACAAATTGTCAACTACCTGTCAAGAACTTTTTTGAATAACTTTTCTTGATGGTTAGACGAAAAGTCGTTAATCTCAAGTGATCAACAGCTCATCGCCGCGACAACGTTATCTAATATACCGAGGTTACAATCAAATGTCAACGACAAATTCAAACTTTTTCAAAAAAATCAATAAAGCAGAACGGCTTTATTCCCCTCCTGGCAAAACGTTGTATGATTACCGAAAATTGTAATCGTTATCCATTTTTAACCATCGTTAGATTTCATGATCACAAACTTGTGCTTTTAAATCAGCTGCTTCATTTCCTATCAAATCACCTAAATTAAATTCTTGGCAAATAAAAAACGCGCCATCATGATTGATGACACGCTTAGAATTATTTTTGATTTTCGACAATCGGCTCACGATCATCAACTGCTACTGGCTCATCAGCAGCATCGTCATAAGCTTCGCCAGTCAATACCTCAACTGGCTTGAAGGTCTTAACGAAAGCATCCTCAACCGAAATTGGCGATTGCGGCTTGCTTTGTTCATAAAATTGAGCCGTTGCCAGGTAGACAACTGGAGCATAGGCGCAAAAGCCCAACAGCATGATGATCAAGCCGGCATACATAACAAAGTAGGTTGCCGTGTAATTGCCGTAGTAGGCCAATCCACCAAAGATCACACCCCATACCAGCATCGGCAGGAAGCTGACTACCAATTCAACCGTGAAGAATGAAAGCTTCTTGCCACCCATAAAGCGACGACTAGCCGTCAAAGCATGGCGCATTGACTGTCCCAAAAAGGCTGGCTGCTGGTCGCGGTACAGCAATGGTGCCTGCGAGTATTCCAAAGTCTTCCAGAACGTAATCAAGAAGTTGGCGATCCGAACTGCGATCACCAGCGCCTGGTTCTTGGCTACCAAGGCTGCCACGATATCCAACGGCAGCGTCCACAAGAAGATAAACAGACTGCTGTAAAGGGTCAGCCGCAGCAGCTGGTTTTTGTTCAGATGCTTAAAGTGCTTCCAGATCGCCGTTGCACTGACTTTTAGATTAGGGTTCTTGATTTGATCCTGGTAGCTGTAAAGGATGCTCATGTTGACAAAGTACATGCCAAACGTTACTAAGAACCACAAAATCAAGATACCTAATGCCTCAACCACTGCAAGCAGCACTTGACTGATCATGCCGTACATAATCAGCATCGTGGCATACCCCAGCATCATGGCGCTGCGAGTGAACAGCAGTGCCAAAAGAGCCGTCAACGCCAGGTAAAGCAGCGTAATGCCGGCAATCGGCCAAACCGCGGCGTTATATTTGCCCTTCAGCGTACTCTTTAATTGGTTGATGAATTCTTTGAGAGGCAAGTGATTGCGTTTCATTAATTCAATTCTCCTCTTTTTACTTAATTATGTTTAAAAATGTTCTTCGTGTATCTTAACACATCTTTGAGATTGTACCACCGTCAACGTCTATGCTTTACAAAGTCTTCACAAAATCAAGAATCGGCTTCTTAAATAACAAAGCTTTTTTAACTGATCCAACGGCCAAGCACCGTTACTGAGCTAAAATGGGTAAATTCGGTACTATTGCCGTTATTAAGCGCAAAAGCCGGACTGTTTTTTGCTTGGTAAGTTAACCACTCAAATCTTTTTATTGACCGATAAAGAAAAAAAGACCCGCGAGCGATTCGCGAGTCTTTAAAGAACGTTTAAGAAATTATTAGTACTTTTCCTTGCTCAAAACGTTCAGCTTTTCATCGAAGTCGTAAACAACTGGTTGGCCAGTAGCCATTTCCAGGTTCATGATGTCTTCGTCAGAAATGTTTTCGATGTACTTGGAAAGGGCACGCAGCGAGTTACCGTGGGCAGCAATGATAACGTTCTTGTTGTCCAACAGCTTTGGTGCGATTTCGTCTTGCCACAATGGGATAACCCGTTCCAGCGTAACTTTCAGGTTTTCACCACCAGGAATGGCGCGTGGGTCCAGGTTGGCGTAGCGACGGTCCTTAGCTGCAGAGCCTTCGTCATCGGCACTCAGCAGTGGAGGCAGCACGTCGTAGGAACGACGCCAAATGTGCACTTGTTCGTCACCGTACTTTTCAGCAGCCTTTTGCTTGTTCTTGCCTTGCAAAGCGCCGTAGTGACGTTCGTTCAGACGCCAAGTCTTGAATTCAGGAATCCAAAGCTGGTCGCATTCTTCCAGTGCGTAGTGCAGCGTCTTGATCGCACGCTTCAGAACAGAAGTGTAGGCGTAGTCAAATTCCAGACCGTGTTCCTTCAGTGCCTTACCGGCAGCCTTTGCTTGTTCAACACCTTCTGGAGCCAAGTCAACGTCTACCCAGCCAGTAAATTGGTTGGACTTGTTCCATTCACTCTTACCGTGACGAATCAGTACTAATTTAGCCATTGTTCGTTTGACCTCTTTCTTCTTTTAGTGAGCCGTATATAAAATACACAACAATTCAAGCTATATTTTAAATCAGATTTTCGCTCGTGCCAATAGAAAGCACTCATTTATTGTCATGATGTTCGCGATTGTTTTGCCAATGCATCAAGATCTCGCCAATAATCAAGGCCAGAATCGCCAAACTGGTCAGTATGTTTTGCGTTGGCGTACCATGCTCGGCAATCAGCCCTCTCAACAACGCCGTGATTCCCAGACTGATCAAAAAATCGGCTGCCAGATGACCATGATTCTGCATCGCCGCGGCTGCCATCGCCAAAAACTCAAACAGCAGAAAGAAGGTAATGATCTTTTCCAATACTGGGTCAAATGAGGTTAGATGCCCGGCAAAAAGCGGCGATAGTTTAACCAGCTGCCACAGTTCGACAAAAACAAAGCCAATCAGACACAGCCCAAAGACAGCCATTGAGATTTCGGCAAAGCATTCTAAAAAATTGCCAACGCGCTTTGCCAGACGATCGAATTTTTCCATTGTCACCGCTCCATTTTCATTTTGTTGACCTTATCGTATCAAAATTTCAACGGCTGTGGCAGTTTTTTACGGTTTTCACCGATTGACTCCGAGCAGCTGAAATTGAAGACGGCATTGCTGGCTAATGCGTTGCCGATTCCGTAAGATGCCGATACTCTGTAAAACACTGATAAACAGCTGCTCTTTTGGTATTCTTTTAATTCGTCATGATTTTAAAACTGGCTTAAGATCGCCGCAAACCCAGCCGGCCTGGCTAATGGCAGCCTGCAGTCTTAATCGCCCACTTGTTTTTTAGTCATCACCAAAAAAATCCTTAGCAATCTGCAGGTAGACCTGATCAGCCTGCAGATACTCCGCAACTGACAGACTTTCGTCAATCTGATGCGACATTTCTTCTCGGCCCGGTCCCCATTCAACGATTGGAAAACGGTGATCATCCAATATGTAGCGCGAGGCATCCGTGGCACCGTGCGAAACGGCAAGCGGCAGCGTTTGCCCGGCAACGGTTTGATATGACTGCTGCACCAGGGAAACGAATGGATCAGCCGGATCAGTCGCCATTGGCATAAAACTGGCTACGACCTCTAATTCAAACTGACCATCCATCTCCGCGTTCAAACGATCCACCAGCGTCTGGAGCCGATTCTGTACCGCCGTATTGTCAAATTCTGGAATCGTCCGCACGTTGCCTTCCAGATAAGCGTAGTCAGGAATTGAGTTGAGCTGGCGACCGCCGTGAAAGACCGTAATGCTGTGAATCAGGCTGCCCAGACTGGGACTTGCCTTTACGTCATCAAACGCGTGCCGCTCATATTCAAAAAAGCGCGCCAGATTGGCCACGGCATTAATACCCAGACTGGGATCGGAACTGTGCGCCAGGTGGCCATATGATTTCACACGGTAGTCAAACGAGCCGCTGTGTGCGTATTCCAAGCGGTTGGTCGTCGCCTCGCCCACAATCATGGCATCAACATCGCGGACCAGTCCTTGTCGCGTCAGTTCAAGCGAGCCCAAACCGCCAATTTCCTCATCAACCGTTGCCAGCAGGCGGACCTTGCCATGTTTGGGCAGACCGGCTTCCTTCAGCTCAATCAAGGTGTTGACCATTGCTGCCAGGCCGCCTTTCATATCGACGCTGCCGCGGCCATAGATAGCATCATCAATTACCTGACCGCAGAACGGATTATGCTGCCATTTGTTTGAATCGCCAACGTCTACGGTATCAAGATGTCCCGCCAAAGCCAGCACCGGGCCATCATGTTCGCCTACCTCGGCAACCAGATTCGTACGGCCAGCCGCCAGGGCAATCAGATCAGATTCAATGCCATGATCGCTCAATACCTGTTTGAGATATTCAGCAGCCGGCTGCTCATGACCATTGACCGTATTGATTTGGATCAGTTCCTGCAAAATGTTGAGCTTGACGCTGTCTTCCATTTTTTCCACGTCCTTTTACTCTCATTTTATTTTAATCTATTTTTAATTTTAACATAAAAAGCCAAAAACGCCAATGATCAGGCAGTCCCTCGGCCAATCACAAACCGGTCAGCCACCATCGACTAAAGTCACGGGATTTCCGGCTAGCAATAATCAAACAAGCATCCTGACTTGGCAACTATCTTGATAAAATGCGTCAAACGAAGACCATCCAGCAATCAGCTATCCGTTTTCTCCTAAGCATGCATTGACCTTTTCAAAGCAAATAATCGAGCAGCAGCGATCGAATCATCGGCCATCAACTGCTCGCGATCCTCAGTGCCTCGTCAACAGGCCAATAGTCAAATCAAAACGGCCGGCAGCTCAGACTGAGTCGCCGACCGTTTTCGCTATTTTAATTAATCTTTCAAGGCTTTATCGCCAATATCATGACGGTAGAAGCATTCTGGCTCATCCAATTTGGCCAGATAGTCATAAACCTTGTCTTGAGCTTTTTGTAGATCAGCATCTTCGCCAATTACCATTAAAAGCCGACCGCCGTCTCCATGCAGATCATTAAGATGTCCCTTGACGTTAGCATAGTCAATGGCAATGTCTTTAGCTGCTGGGAACGAACCAAGCGCCTGACCATGAACCGGCTTTTTAGGATAGCCCTTGGATGCCAGAATCACGCCCAATACGGCAATGTCGCGTTCTTCAATGGCCGGCATTGGCTGATCGTTGACGTTGGCATCGATCAGCTCAACCAGATCCGTCTGCAAGCGCGGCAAAACGACCTGGGTTTCCGGATCACCCAGCCGCACGTTATATTCAATGACTTTCGGACCAGCCGCCGTCAGCATCAGCCCAATGTAGATGATGCCATGGTAGTTATAGCCTGCCTGGTGCAGCCCGCTGACGGTTGGTTCAACGACATCATCGATCATGCGCTGACGTTCGGCATCGCTAAGCTGCGGCAGCGGACTGTAGGCACCCATACCACCCGTGTTGGGACCCTTATCGCCATCGTAGGCCCGCTTGTGATCCTGCGCCATTGGCAAAATCCGGTATTGATCGTCTTGAACTACGACAAACATGGAGTATTCCGGTCCCACCAGACATTCTTCCAAGACCAGCTTTTCTTCGCCCAACTCAAACATTTCCGTAATCGTGTCCTCGGCTTCTGGCGTCGTCTGCGCAATCACGACTCCCTTGCCGCCCTGCAGACCATTGGCTTTGATGACTACGGGACGGGCAAAGTCGTTTAACCCTGCCAATGCCGACTTTAGATCCGTAAACGTCTCATGCTTGGCAGTCGGCACGTGGTACTTGTTCATAAAGTTCAGCGCGTAGTCCTTAGAGCCTTCCAGCTGAGCGGCTTCTTGATTGGGGCCAAAAATCTTCAAGCCGGCTTTTTGGAATGCATCCACGACCCCAGCACACAAAGCATCTTCAGGACCAACAAACGTCCAGGCAATTGATTGATCCTTAGCAAATTGAATCAGCGCCTCAAAATCGTCTTCGGCAATGTTTAAAGGCACGATTCCCGCCGTCACCATGCCGATATTGCCCGGTGCACAATAAACCGTGTCAACATGAGGACTTTCATTGAGCTTCTTGGCAATGGCAAATTCACGACCACCGGCGCCGATTACCAGCAATTTCATCTTTTCCATTTTTTAAACCTCTTTTACCCAAAAAAGCCCGCGAAAATCAATCCGCGGACCTGCAAATGCAATTAGTGGCGGAAGTGACGAACACCCGTCATTACCATGGCAATTCCCATTTCGTTGGCCATATCGATCGATTCTTGATCCCGAACCGAACCACCTGGCTGTACGATGGCCTTAATGCCGTGCTCACCGGCAAACTTGACACAGTCGTTGAATGGGAAGAAGGCGTCGGATGCCATTACCGTCCGATCATCAATGGCATCACCGGCATGCTTGACCGCAATCTTCAAAGAATCGATCCGGTTAGGCTGACCAGAGCCCACACCCAGCGTCCGTTCATCGTTGGCAACCACGATGGCATTGGACTTGGTGTGCTTAACGGCTTTCCAGGCAAACATCATCGTCTTGAGCTGCTCTTCAGTTGGCTTGACGTCCGTGACGCATTCCCAGTCATGCCAGTCTTCTTTAAGCGTATCCTGTTCCTGCATCAGCACCCCGCCCATGACGGAAACGACTTCATGACGCGTTGGCTCGTCCTTGGCTGAGAAGTCAACCTTGAGCAGGCGAATGTTCTTCTTCTTGGCCAAAACGGCATAGGCATCTTCGTCAAAGTCAGGCGCAATGATGATTTCCAAGAAGATCTTGCGCATTTTTTCAGCTGTTGCCAGATCAACCGGCCGATTCAAAGCAATAACGCCGCCAAAAATGGAGACTGGGTCAGCTTCATAGGCACGATCCCAGGCTTGTTCCAGCGTTTCGCCGCGGCCAATGCCACAAGGGTTCATGTGCTTCATAGCGACAACGGTTGGTTCATCAAATTCGCGTACGCTGCGCAGGGCTTCATCGGCGTCCTTGATGTTGTTGTAGGAAAGCTTCTTGCCGTGGAGCTGTTCGGCTTCCAGGATTGAGAACTTCTTAGGAATTGGATCCTCGTACAGCCAAGCCTTTTGATGACTGTTTTCGCCGTAGCGCATCGTATCCTTCAAGTCGTAGGTCAGCGTAAGCTTTTCGGGGTCTTCCAAATCTAGGCGCTTGGTTAGGTATTGCGAGATCAGCGCATCGTAGGCAGCCGTGGTCCGGAATGCCTTGGCCCCCAGCATTGTCCGCGTTTCCAGCGTCGTGTTGCCATTGGCCTTGATTTCATTGAGAACCGTTTCGTAATCGTTGATGTCGGTTACGATCGTCACGTCACGATAGTTCTTGGCTGCTGAACGAACCATCGAAGGGCCACCGATATCAATGTTTTCAATGGCATCGGCCAGCGTAACGTCTGGTTTTTCGATGGTTTCCTTGAATGGGTACAGGTTGACACAGACCAGATCAATTGGCGTGATGTTTAATTTATCCAGGGTGTTCATGTGCTCAGCAACGTCACGACGCGCCAGCAGCCCACCGTGAACATACGGATTCAGTGTCTTGACCCGACCATCCAGAATCTCTGGAAAGTGAGTTACTTCTTCAATACTGATGGTCTTGATACCAGCTTCATCCAAGGTCTTCTTGGTCCCACCAGTCGAAACGATTTCAAAACCATTTTCACTCAAGCCCTTAACGAAAGGCACCAGGTTGGTCTTATCAGATACGCTAACTAATGCACGTTTCATTGGTTGTTTTTCTCCTTTGCAATTCGTTCAGTCAAAATCTTCTTAACGGTTTCTGGATATAATTCGTGTTCAGTTTCATGAACCCGCGTTTCCAACGTGTCGACCGTGTCATCAGGATAGATTGGCACGTGCCGCTGGGCAATAATCGTTCCGGCATCCAGATTTGAATCAATATAGTGGATCGTGACGCCGGTTTCCTTACGGTGATCGGCAAAGGCCCGCTCAATCGAATGCAGGCCCGGATATTCGGGCAGCCAGGCTGGATGCAGATTAACGATGCTGCCTTCGTATTTGTCAAGAATCGTTGGTCCAATAATGCGTAGATAACCAGCCAAAACGATAAAGTCAATGTCGTATTGCTTCAACACGGCCATGATCTTTTCTTCATAGGCCTGCTTGGATCCGCAAGACTTCACGGTAAAAGTTTCATATGGAACGCCCAGTCTTTGAGCACGTTTAATTACATAAGCATCGGGGTGATCGCAAAAAAGTAAAGCCTCTTTGCCAGGAATATCGCCATTTTGAAAATGCTCAGTCAGCACTTCAAAATTGGTCCCGTTCCCCGAGGCAAAAATTGCCACGTTCATGTTCTTGCCTCTTTTATTTAATAATCAGTTTTTCTTCATCAGCTGGTCGAGCCTGCAGTTGACCAATCTGCCATGAGTCTTCGCCAGCCTGCTTTAAAGCATCTTGAACGGCAGCAGTGTTTTCTGGCGCCACGGCTAAAATCATCCCCAGCCCCATATTAAACGTGCCGTACAGATCATCTGCATCCAAATCGCCCATCTTTTGCAGATAGCTAAAGATCGGCAGCTTAGGCCAGGTGCTGGCATCAACCACGGCCTGCAGGGAATCAGCAAACATCCGCGGCAAATTTTCCGGCAGACCGCCACCGGTAATGTGGCTGACCCCGTGAATCAAGCCCTTTTTGATCAATGGCAACACCGGTTTGACATAGATACGCGTAGGCGTCAACAGTGCCTCACCAACCGTTTGGCCATTCAGTTCGGCCGGCTGATCACTGAGCTTAACGTCATGATCCTTAAACAGCACTTGGCGCACCAGCGAATAGCCATTAGAGTGAATCCCTGATGAGGCCAGACCAATCAAAACATCGCCAGCTTTTGGCAAGGCCGTCGTCAGCATCTTGTCTTGATCAACGACACCAGTAGCATAGCCAGCCAGATCGTACTCATCTTGACTGTACATGTCAGGCATCTCGGCCGTTTCCCCGCCAACCAGGGCCGCCCCGGCTTGACGACAGCCTTCTGCCACGCCAGATACGATCTGGGCCATCTTGTCAGGCGTATTGTGGCCCGTTGCGATATAGTCCAGGAAAAACAGTGGTTCCGCGCCCTGGGCCAGAATATCGTTGATGCACATGGCCACGCAGTCGATACCGATCGTGTCATGACGATTCAGCTTTTGGGCGATCAAAAGCTTGGTCCCCACGCCATCCGTACCTGAAACCAGAATTGGATGTGTCAAGCCGGCAACCGCGGTCAGATCAAACATCCCGCCAAAGCTGCCGATGCCGCCGACAACGCCGGGACGATCAGTTGAAGCAACGGCATCCTTAATCTTTTTTACCATTTCATAACCGGCATTGACGTTGACGCCGGCTTCTTCATAACGTTTCCGCTTCATTTGGAGAGTCGTTCCTTTCGCGCGCGCTTTTCTTGTTCGTTCAACGACTTAAGATAGCCTTCTTCAAAATCATACAGCGGCGTTGGGTAGTCGCCATTAAAGTAGGCCACCGTCAGCCCGCCATATGATGCATCACCGGCATCCGGAACGTTAATGGCCTTAACGACGCCATCAACGCTCAAGAATCCTAATGAGTCGGCTTCCATCAATTTACACATCTCAGGGACGGAATAATGGGCCGCCATCAGTTCAGCTCGGTTGGAGACATCGATTCCATAAAAACATGGAAAACGGAATGGCGGCGAAGCAATCCGCATGTGAACCGACTTAGCGCCAGCTTCTTTCAGCATCCGGACGATCTGTTTGGAAGTCGTCCCCCGCACGATTGAATCATCGACTACGACCACGTTCTTGCCGGCAACAACCCCGCGGACAGCCGAAAGCTTCATCTTAACGCCTTGTTCCCGCAATGCCTGCGTTGGCTGGATAAAGGTCCGAGCAACGTATTGGTTTTTGATCAGCCCCATTTCATAAGGCAGACCAGCTGCTTCCGCATAACCAGACGCTGCGGAAAGCGAGGAGTTCGGCACCCCAATGACCATGTCGGCATCAGGGGCTGGCTGTTCCTTGGCCAGCAGCCGCCCCATCTGCTTGCGGGCACTATGCACTGTTACACCATGAATAATGGAATCAGGACGGGCAAAGTAGATGTATTCCATTGAACAGATGGCCAGCTTGGTGTCATCAGTATAACGATCTTCATGCAGACCATCCTTGTCGATCACCAGCAGCTCGCCTGGCTGGACATCGCGAATCAGCTTGGCGCCTACGATATCCAAGGCACAGCTTTCACTGGTTACGACATAGGCGCCATTTGGCATCTGACCCAGGCAAAGCGGCCGAATACCATTAGGATCCAAAGCTGCAATTAACCGATCCTTTTGCAGGAACAAGAAGGCAAAGCCCCCCTTGACCATGTTCAGCGTCTTTTTTAAGGCCGGCATAAAGCCCATGTGAATGTTTTGCCGAATCAAGTGAATCAGAATCTCAGTGTCTGAATCTGATTGAAAAACGGCACCGTTGTCTTCCAACTTGCGGCGCAGCGTAACGGCATTGGTCAGCTGACCATTGTGTGCCATCGCAATGTCGCCATCATGAAAATGGAACAGAAATGGCTGCACGTTGTTAATCGAGTTGTGGCCGCTGGTACCGTAGCGAACGTGACCAATTGCGGCATCCCCGACCAGACGCTCCATATCGCTTGGATCGGCAAAGACTTCCGAAAGCAGGCCGCGATCCCGGTGCTGATAAAGGTGCTCGCCGTCAGTCGTGACGATCCCGGCCCCCTCTTGTCCACGGTGCTGCAGGTTGTGCAGACCAAAGTAGGTGACCCGGTTGGCTTCTGGTACGCCAAAGACGCCAAAAACCCCGCACTCTTCATTTAGTCCTTTGATTTCATTGCGCATGGCAAAGCTTCCTCCCAAAGTTTTTGCATTTGAGCCACTGGCAAGTTGAGCTCAGCATCAGCCAGATGGATTTCCAGCCATTGCGTTGCTGCAACCTCACCAGCTGGCATCGCGTTGTCTTGCATGATTTCTTCAAAGGCCGCTGCATTTTCTGGTGCCACGCTGACCAGCATCCGGCCCGGCGTTTCGCTGAAGAACTGCTTCTTGTCCAATGCGCGGAAATCAGCGTTTAAGCCAAGTTCCGTCTTGAAGACCGTTTCAGCAGCAGCTACGGCCAAACCACCTTCGCTTAAGTCATGGGCACTGGCAACCAGACCGCTTTGTTCAGCCTTCAGCAGGCGGCTCAGATAGTCATGAACGTGTTCCAGATCAAAGTCAGCCAACGTACCGGCAATCTCGCCCGTCATCATCTTCTGCAGCTCGGAACCGGCGTAGTCATCGCCAGTCTTGCCGACCAGGTACAGCTTGTCGCCCGCATGCTGAACGCGGGATGGGATGACGTACTTGGCATCCTTGATCAGCCCTACCATGCCGACCATTGGCGTTGGGTAGATGGCTGAGCCGTTGTTTTCATTGTAAAGCGAAACATTACCGGAAATAACTGGCGTATCAAAGACGCGGCAGGCCTCAGCCATTCCTTCGATTGAATGGTGCAGCTCCCAGAAGATTTCTGGATCGGTTGGATCACCGTAGTTCAAACAGTCCGTAATGGCCAATGGCAAAGCACCTGAGGCAATGATGTTAGAAGCAGCCTCAACCAGCGCGATTTTGCCGCCGACGTATGGGTTTAAGTAGACCAGCCGACCGTTGCCATCAGTCGTCATCGAAAGTGCCTTTTTGGTTCCGCGTACCCGAATGACCCCAGCATCAGAGCCCGGGCCAACCACCGTGGAAGTCCGCACCTGTGAGTCGTATTGACGCGTAATCCATGACTTGTCAGCAATCGTTGGCTGCGTGAGCAATTCTTGGTAGACTGCTGCGACGTCATCGATTTCAGGGACCCAGTTGGCTTCTTTTTCGGCATCAATCAGACGTTGTGGCTTCTTTTCTTCTGATTCAACTTCCAAAACGTCATCCGTCAAAGTAGAAACCGGAATATCGCAGACTACCTGACCATCATGGTGCAAGACGTATTGGTGGCCTTCCGTGATCCGGCCGATCGTTACGACTTCCAGATCATAGTAGTCAAAGATCTTCTTAACGTCTTCTTCGTGGCCCTTCTTAACACACAAAAGCATCCGTTCCTGAGACTCGCTCAGCATGATCTCATAAGCTGACATCCCCGGTTCGCGCTGTGGTACCAAATCAAGATCCAGGTCCATGCCTGAGTTACCTTCAGAAGCCATTTCGGCACTGGAGGAAACGATGCCGGCCGCACCCATGTCTTGGATGCCGACCAACCATTCAGCATGGTCTTGAATCAGTTCCAGGCAGGCTTCCATCAGCAGTTTTTCCATGAATGGGTCGCCGACTTGAACGGCCGAGTGCTGTGACTCGTTGCCAGATCCAAAGTCAGCCGAGGCAAACGTTGCCCCGTGAATCCCGTCACGACCAGTCTTGGCCCCAACGTACATCACGGCGTTGCCAACCCCAGAGGCATTCCCTTCCTGCTGGTTCTTTTGGTCCATCAGCCCTACGCTCATGGCGTTGACCAACAGATTACCCTTGTAGCAAGGATCAAAGGTCGTTTCACCCGCGACGGTTGGAATGCCCATGCAGTTGCCGTAGTCGCCAATCCCGCGAACAACGCCATCAACCTTCATCCGCGTCTCGGCATCGCTTAATTCGCCAAAGTGCAACGAGTCTAAAGAAGCGATTGGACGCGCGCCCATACTGAAGATGTCACGCAGAATCCCGCCGACCCCAGTAGCCGCGCCTTGGTATGGCTCAACCGTTGATGGGTGGTTGTGACTTTCGGCCTTGAAAACAACTGCCTGACCATCATCAATGTCAACAACACCGGCACCTTCACCTGGTCCTTGCAAAACGCGGTCATTCTTGTTCGGGAACAAACGCAGCACTGGCTTAGACTTTTTGTAGGAGCAGTGTTCCGACCACATTGCCGAATAAAGACCCGTTTCCGTGTAGTTTGGCAAACGATGCAGCAGTTTTTCGCTGATGTAGTCATATTCTTTTTCGGATAGACTCCAGTCGAGATATGGTTTCTTTTCCTTAATTTCTTCAGGGGTCATTGCTTGCTTCATTCTAATTATGCCTCCGTCTTAACCGTGCCGTTTTCCAATAAAGACTTGAACAGCCGCAAACCGTCCGTTGAACCCAACAGTGCTTCTACGGCACGCTCTGGGTGGGGCATCATGCCCAATACGTTACCGCGCTTGTTGACGATCCCAGCAATGTTGCGTAAAGAGCCGTTTGGGTTTTCGCTTGCATAGCGGAACACAACTTGGTGATTGGCTTCCAGTTCATCCAAGGTTTTTTCATCCGCGTAGTAGCTGCCTTCACCGTGTGCAATTGGCAGGGCAATACGTTCGTGAGCCTGGTACTGCGTGGTAAAAAGCGTGTTGTTGTTAACGACTTCCAAAGGCACCGTTTCACAGACGAACTTTTGGCTGTCGTTTTTCTTCAGAGCACCTGGCAAAAGGCCTGCTTCCGTTAAAATCTGGAAGCCATTGCAGGTGCCAAAAACCGGCTTGCCTTCATTAGCGAGCTTGATGACGGCCGGCATAACGTTGGCGAACCGAGCAATCGCGCCGGCCCGCAGATAGTCGCCATAGGAAAAGCCTCCTGGCAGCATAACTGCATCAAAGCCATCCAGACTCGTGGCCTTGTGTGAAACGTATTCGACATCAGCATTGCAGACATCGTGCAGCGCTGAATACAGGTCGATGTCACAGTTCGAGCCTGGGAATTGAATGACCGCAATCTTCATTTATTTCGCCTCCAGCACTTCAAACTTGTACGTTTCGATGTTGAAGTTAACCAGCAGCGATTCAGCTACTTCCTTAACCGTGTTTTCAACGGCTGCCTGATCGCCTTCAACCTGCAGATCAAAGAACTTGCCAACCGTCAGATCCTTGACTTCTTCATGCCCCAACTGGTGGATGGCATTTAAAACGGATTCGGCTTGGGGGTCAAAAACAGATTGCTTGTAGGTAACGTAAATACGAACGGTAGTCATTTGATTAGTCCTCCTTAACGGCTTCTTGCAGGCGTGCGTAAACTTCATCATAGGTCGTGGTCAGATCGGCCAGGTTCTTGCGGAAGACGTCCTTGTCCATGTGGGCGTTGGTCTTGATGTCCCACAGACGGCAGTTGTCAGGCGAAAATTCGTCAGCCAGCACCAATGAGCCATCCGAAAGCTTGCCGAATTCCAACTTGAAGTCAACCAGCTTCATGCCAGCCTTCTTAAACAATGGCGTCAAAAGCTTGTTGCAGCGCCGAGCCAATTCCCAGCATTGTTGGTATTCTTCATGCGTGCAGGCCTTAATGGCAACCGCGTCAGATTCATTGGCGAATGGGTCATCCAAAGCATCACTCTTGTAGAACGTTTCTTCAACTGGTTCGGCCAATTCCATGCCGTCTTCCAGGCCAAAGCGAGAAGCAAAGTGACCAGCACAGACATTGCGCGTAACGAATTCCAACGGGAACATGTGACACTTCTTAACCAATTCTTCCTTTTCAGAAAGGCGCTTGATGAAGTGGGTTGGAATGCCGTTATCAATCAGGTATTCAAAGACCAGCGTTGAGATGTCGTTGGCTGCTTCGCCCTTTCCGTCAAAGTGGTCCTTACGCTTACCGTTAAGCATCGTTGCCTGATCCAGGTAAACAACCCGTAAAACGTCAGGATCTTCGGTTTGCCACATTTGCTTTGCTTTGCCGGTATATAACAGCTTTTCCATTTTTGATTGCCCTCCTTATAGGCTAAAAACGAATTGATGAATTGGTTAACGGAAAATTGTTCGTTAAATCCTGCTATTATCGTACGCATAATTTTAAAAATCGTCAAGCGTACAACCGAACCTTTTTCAGTTTTTAATCATAAAATAATGGTTTTTCTAAGTTTAACGTTTAACTAAAGCTGGTTTTTAATTTTATAGTTCGTGTTTTAATCGATTTCAAGTCAAACAAAAAAGCACCGATCATTACAATCGATGCTTTGGTTTAATGATAATTAATCGTCCAAGCCAACCCGCTTGAAGATGTCGTCAACATGACGCAGGTGCCAGTGGTAGTCAAAGGCATCATCCAAGTCTTCTTTGGTCAGCTGCTTTTGAATCGTTGGGTCAGCTTCCAACAGTGGCCGGAATGGCACTTGTTCAGCCCAGCACTTAGCCGTGTATGGCTGAATCAGATCGTAAGCATTTTCCCGCGTCATGCCAGACTTAACCAGCTTAAGCAGGACCCGGCCAGAGTAGATCAGACCCAGCGTCTTATCCATATTCTTCTTCATGGTTTCTGGGAAGACGTCCAGGTTGGCCAAAATCTTGCCAAAACGGTGCAGCATGTAGTCCAAAAGCGCCGTTGTGTCTGGTAAAATCATCCGTTCAGCACTGGAGTGAGAAATGTCGCGTTCATGCCACAGTGCCACGTTTTCATAAGCCGTAACAACATGACCGCGCAATACCCGCGCACAGCCGCAGATATTTTCGGAGCCGATCGGGTTGCGCTTGTGCGGCATTGCTGAAGAACCCTTTTGACCCTTGGCAAAGTGTTCTTCAACTTCATGAATTTCCGTCCGCTGCAGCGAACGAACCTCGGTAGCCATTTCTTCTAGGCTGGTCCCAATCAAAGCTAAAGCAGCGATGTATTCAGCATGCAGATCACGTGGCAGCACTTGGCTGGAAACTTCTTGCGCGCGCAGTCCCAGTTTTTCGCAGACATATTGTTCAACGCGAGGGTCAACTTCAGCAAACGTTCCCACGGCCCCAGAGATCTTACCGGCTTCAACACCAGCGGCCGCGTGTTCGAAGCGCTCATAGTTGCGTTTCATTTCAGAGTACCAGCGGGCAACCTTGAGACCAAAAGTCGTTGGCTCAGCGTGAATCCCGTGCGTCCGCCCCATGCAGACCGTGTACTTGTATTCATTGGCCATCTTTTTCAGGATTTCCATGAAGTCCTTGATGTCTTGACGCAGAATCTCGTTAACCTGCTTAAGCTGGTAGCCTTGCGCCGTATCAACGACATCAGTACTGGTCAGGCCATAGTGCACCCATTTGCGTTCGGGACCCAGCGACTTGGAAACGTCACGCGTAAAGGCAATCACGTCATGGTGCGTAACGGCTTCGATTTCTTGGATGCCTTCAACGGTGAACTTGGCATTCTGCTTAATTTTTTCAACGTCTTCGGCTGGAATCTTGCCCAGCTTGCTCCAAGCTTCATCAGCCGCGATTTCTACGGCCAGCCAACATTGGTAGCGGGTTTCATCGCTCCACAGCTTCTTCATTTCTGGACGGGTATAACGATCAATCATTAATCTTTTCTCCTATTCATCGTCCCAAACATGGGAATCTTTAATTTGCTTTAACGTTGCTTCAATATCATCGGTCAAAATGGTAACATGCCCCATCTTGCGGTTGTGGCGGCTCTCAGCCTTGCCGTAATCGTGAAAATGCCATTGCGGATATTCATGCATCAAGCGCCGCGTGCCGGCCACGTGTTGACCTAAAACATTAACCATCACGACTGGACTCAGCAGCTTGATCTTAGGCAGCGGCCAGTTGCAGATTGCCCGATTGTGAACCGCGAACTGCGAGAAGTTGCAGGCCTCGATCGTGTAGTGGCCAGAGTTGTGCGGCCGGGGTGCCAGTTCGTTAACGTAGAGCTGACCATCGGCACCGACAAACATCTCGACGCCCAAGATGCCTTTGAGATCAATCGCTTCGGCAATCTTTTCGGCCATCTGCTGAGCGCGCTGCTGCCATTCAACCGGCATGCGGGCGGGCACGATGCTCAAATGCAGAATTTCATGAGCATGAATGTTTTCACTGACTGGAAAGACGGTAATATCGCCATCGGTATTGCGCGCTACCATAACTGAGCATTCCATCTTAAATGGTACCCAGCCTTCCAAGATGTCATCACCATACTGCAGTACTTCTTCAGTAATCGGATCATCCAAGTCTTGCGCGCTCTTTAATACTATTTGACCATGACCATCGTACCCGCCTTCACAGGTCTTTAAGACACATGGATAGCCAAGTTTTTCCACGGCCGCGTTCAGATCAGCCCGATTTTTAACTGCCGCAAATGGCGCCGTCTGCAAGCCCGCGTCGCGCAAAAACGTTTTTTCGCGAATCCGATTCTTGGTCGTGTACAAAAGATTGGTCCCTTGAGGAATGGCGACTTGATCAGCAACGTCTTTTAAGGCCTGCAGATCAACGTTTTCAAACTCATAGGTCAAAACGTCAGCCCGCCGCGCCAGTTCCTTGATCGCCGCCACGTCAGCATAGGGCGCTACGATCTGATCATCGGCTGCCTGAGCGGCTGGACACTGTGGCGTGGGGTCCAAAATGATAACCTTCATCCCAGCTGCTTTGGCAGAAAAAGCCATCATCTGCCCCAACTGACCACCGCCGATAATGCCAATGGTCTTGCCTTGTTCAATGTAGGCTTCTGGATGCTTAGTCAAGTTCGGCATTGCTGGCCACCGCCTTGTCATGCATTTCTTTACGGAAAGCCACGATCTTGTCCTGCAGCGTTTGGTCATTGATGCCTAAAATCTGAATGGCCAATAAAGCAGCGTTCTTGGCCCCGGCATTGCCGATCGCCGTCGTAGCTACCGGAATTCCTGCTGGCATCTGCACGATGGAAAGCAGCGAGTCCATGCCGCCCAACGCCTTGGTCTGTCCTGGAATCCCAATCACCGGCAATGGCGTGTTGGCCGCGATCATCCCTGGCAGATGAGCGGCCCCGCCGGCACAGGCAATAATGACCTTAACGCCATTTTCTGCCGCGTGCTGGGCAAAATCGAACATTTCATTTGGCATCCGGTGCGCTGAGATAACCTGCTTATCGTACTTGACGCCAAACTGATCCAAAATATCACATGCTTGCTTAACTGTTGGCCAATCGGACTTGCTGCCCATGACCACGCTGATTTCACTGCTCACAATGGCACCTCCTAAAAACTGTCTCTAGCATAGCAAAAGTTTTCGGCAAAAACAAGATTTTTCACGAACCAGAAGAAATAAGAGAATTATAATGTTCGTCTTTATCATAATGATCCCAACGCAAAAAAGAGCGCCTGCCGCGCCCTTTTCTTTAGTAATCTTAGAACAAACCGGTAATGTTGCCTTCACCGTCAATGTGCATGTTAACGGCAGCCGGCTTCTTACCCAGACCAGGCATCGTCATCACGCTGCCAGACAGTGCTACGACAAAGCCCGCGCCCAGCTTAGGAACGAATTCGCGAATGTGGAACGTAAAGTCAGTTGGCGCACCCAGTTCCGTTTGATCATCGGTAAATGAGTACTGCGTCTTGGCAATGCAGACCGGCATGTTTTCCCAGCCCATTTCATGGAACTTCTTGAGCTGTTTTTGAGCCTTCTTGGAGAATTCAACGTCCTTAGCCCCATAGATGGTCTTGGCAATCGTGTTGACCTTGTCTTCAATTGAGTCGTCCTCAACATTGTAGAGCTCATGGAATTCACTCGGCTGATCGGCCAGCTTAACGACTTCCTTAGCCAGATCAACCGTACCTTCGCCGCCTTTAGCCCAGGCATCAGCCAGAACCACGTTGACGCCTAATTCGTGGCAGTTGTCTTCAATGGTCTTGATCTCGGCTTCCGTGTCAAAAGTAAAGTGGTTGATGGCCACGACAACCGGCAGACCATAGCGCTGCATGTTCTTGATGTGGCGGTTCAGGTTGGCCAGCCCCTTCTTCAGTGCCGGCAGCTGTTCATCTTTCAGGTCAGCCAGGGCCGCACCACCGTTGTATTCCAGTGCCCGCACCGTAGCCACGATTACCAATGCGTCAGGCGTCTTGCCCAATACCGGCCGCTTGATGTCCAAGAACTTCTCGGCCCCCAGATCAGCACCGAAGCCGGCTTCAGTTACCGTGTAGTCTGCCAGCTGCAAAGCCGTCTTGGTAGCCAGAACCGAGTTGCAGCCGTGAGCAATGTTGGCAAATGGGCCCCCATGAACGATGGCCGGCGTGTGAGCCAGCGTCTGAACCAGGTTTGGCTTTAAGGCATCCTTAAGCAGAATCGTAATGGCATCGCTAAAGCCGAGTTCACCAACCGTAACTGGCTTTTGGTCGTAGGTGTAGCCCACCACGATCTTGGAAATCCGCTGTTTCAAGTCGGCCAGATCTTTAGAAAGACAAAGGATTGCCATCAATTCAGAAGCCGCCGTAATGTCAAAGCCGGTTTCACGCGGTACCCCCTGCATTACGCCGCCCAGACCAGTTACCACGTGCCGCAGCACCCGGTCGTTAACGTCAGCCACCCGCTTCCAGATAATGCGGCGTGGGTCCAGGTTCAGTTCGTTGTCCCGCATGATGTAGTTATCGATCAAAGCTGCCAGCGTGTTGTTGGCACTGGTCAGGGCATGCAGGTCACCCGTAAAGTGCAGGTTGATGTCTTCCATTGGTACGACTTGGCTGTAGCCGCCGCCAGTTGCGCCACCTTTGATCCCAAAGACTGGGCCCATGGATGGTTCCCGCATTGCGATTACGGTTTGGTGGCCCAGCAGGTTCAGGGCATCCCCCAAGCCGACCAGCACCGTTGACTTACCCTCACCAGCAGGAGTTGGGTTGATTGAGGTCACCAGAATCAGCTTGTGCTTTTTGTCAGGGGCTTCTTTGACCGGCAGATCGATTTTGGCCTTGTACTTGCCATATGGTTCGATCTCATCGGCACTTAAGCCCAGTTTTTCAGCAATCTTGGTAATAGGTTCCATTTCGGCAGCGTTGGCAATTTCTAGATCAGTCATTGATGCGGTTCCTCCATTTCGTGAAAAGCGAACATTTTAGCGTATTATTAGCTAAACAAACTTCAAATTAAGTACATTCATAACAATAACGACTTTAGTATGATTTGTAAACCGTAAATTGTCAAACTTAATAAAAAAGCTCCATCCTGATTGAATGGAACTTTTCTACTATTATATAACATAATTAAAGCGCTTTTAAGCTGATTCGCCAAGATAGGCCCGTTTAACCTGAGGATCGTTCAACAGCTTCTCACCACTGCCTGTTAACTGGATCTCCCCTGATGCAATCACATAGCCCCGATCAGCAATTGAAAGGGCCTGATGCGCGTTTTGTTCGATCAGCAGAATCGTGGTCCCCTGCGCGTTGATTTTTTGAATGATGTCGAAAACTTTTTGAATGTAGATTGGCGCCAGTCCCATTGATGGCTCATCCAAAAGCAAGAGGTCTGGATGAGCCATCATTGCCCGCGCCATTACCAACATCTGCTGCTCACCACCGGAAAGCGTCGCCGCGTCTTGATGCTGGCGTTCCTTTAAAATGGGAAACATTTGATAGATTTCCTGCAGCCGGGCTTCAATCTGGCTGCGATCCTTTTGCAGATAAGATCCCAGCTGCAGGTTCTCCATGACGGTCATGGCTGGAAAGACGTGCCGCCCTTCTGGAACCTGAGAGATTCCCGCGGCCACGATTTGCGGCGCCTTTTTGCCAATCAGTGATTCATTTTGATATTCAATGGAGCCCGACTGCGGCTTAACAATTCCCGAAATCGTCTTAAGAATCGTTGATTTACCCGCGCCATTCGCCCCAATTAAGGTCACGATCTCACCTTTTTTGACTTCAAAATCAACGTGACGGACTGCTTGAATCGCACCATAGCTGATACTCAAGTCCTTAACCTGCAGCATTGGCATCACCTCCCAAATATGCTTTGACAACGGCTGAATTCTGACTCACTTCTTTTGGCGTGCCACTGGCCAAAACCTCGCCTTGATCTAAAACATAAATCCGTTCAGCCAGGCTCATCACCAATGACATATCATGTTCGATTAAAAGGACGGCCAGATTGTTCTCATCGCGCAGCTGCCGAATCATCGTTGTCAGCTCCGCCGTTTCTTCAGGGTTCATCCCGGCAGCCGGCTCATCCAAAAAGATAATCTTGGGGTTGGTTGCCAGAGCCCGCACGATCTCGACACGCCGCTGCATCCCATATGGCAGCTTGTTGGCTGGACTGTCAGCAACCGCCGTCAAATGATAGCGGTCAATCAGCTTCTGGGCCGCGTCATTCATCTCGCGTTCAGTACGATAGTAGTGCGGCGTTCGAATAATCGTACCCCAAAAACTTTCCTTAAATTGATTGTTCAGCGCCGCCATGATGTTTTCCCGCACCGTCATGTCGCCAAACAGTCGAATGTTTTGAAACGTCCGTGAGATACCATGCTGCGCAACACTGGTAGCACCCTTACCGCTGACCTTATAGAAGCGACCATCATGACGGATGGCAATCGTACCGCTGGTAGCTGGTAAAAGACCGCTCAACATGTTGAACAAGGTTGTCTTACCAGCACCATTGGGACCGATTAAAGCGACCAACTCATTATCATAGATCGTCATCGAAACGTCATTGACCGCTGTCAGTCCACCAAACTGTCGCGTAACGTTGCGAACGGTTAATAATTTCTCTGCCATAGTTGCTCCTTTCTATGATTCAGCGGCAGCCTGCTTTTTGGCCGTACGTTTCGCCAGCCATTTGCCAATTGAAAACTCACGCCGGCCCATCAAACCACTTGGCTTAGCAATCATAATGACAATCAGCATGACCGCGTAGATAACCATCCGCAGCGAGCCGAAGTTTTGCAGAATCGTGTCGATTGCGCCTAAGACGACGGCAGCAATTACGGATCCAGTAATGCTGCCAATGCCGCCTAAAACCACGATAATCAGAATCGAAACCGACTCCATGATGTTAAAGTTGCTTGGGGCAATACTCTGCAAGTAGGAAGCATAGAGCGAACCGCCTACAGCTGCCAGTGACGCGCCCATTACAAAGGCCATTAATTTGTACTTAGTTGCGTTGATGCCCATGGCCGTGGCCGCCAGCTCGTCATTGCGAACCGCGCGAATCGCCCGGCCCGTCTTACTGTGAACAAAATTGGCAACGATAATAATCGTCAGACACATCATAATGTAAACGAGCGGCCAAGTGGCAAGCTGGGGAATGTTGTAGAGCCCAGCCGGTCCATTGGTAATCTTTAAGTTATTGGCGGTCAGCCGGATAATTTCGGCCGCCCCCATCGTCGCAATCGCTAAATAGTCGCCTTTAAGCCGCAAGGTTGGAACCCCAACGATCAGAGCAATCACAATCGTAATCACAATGCCAGTAATCATGGAAAAGATCAGTCCTGCAAATGTTGATTCAGTTTGCGTCATAATTCCCGTTGCATAGGCGCCAATTGCCATAAAGCCGGCATGACCCAGCGAAAACTGACCAGAAAAGCCCACGATCAGGTTCAGACTGACGGCCAGGATGATGTTGATGCCCATCATGACCAGCATGTTCTCGATAAACGTATCAACCACGCCAGTCATTTCACCAGCATAGATAATGCCATATCCGGCTGCCATGCAGACGAACCAGATGGCAATGGTCTGCCAACGTGTTTTCATCTTCGCGCCTCCCTAAACCTTTTCTGGCTGCTTGTTGCCAAACAGACCTGCTGGCAAGAACAGCAATACGATAATTAAAACAACATAGACGGCTGCGTCCTTGAAAGCTGAGAAGCCAATCGCCTGCATCAGTGATTCCAGACAGCCAATAATCACGGCCCCGACTGCTGCCCCTGGAATGGAGCCAACGCCACCAACCACGGCTGCGACAAAGGCCTTGATCCCCGGCGTCATCCCCATCGTCGGTTCAATCGAGTTGTAGTAGAGCCCGATCAAGACGCCAGCTGCCCCAGCCATTGCCGAACCGATTGCAAAGACAAATGAGATCGTACCGTTGATATTGATCCCCATCAGTTCCGCTGCCACCGGATCGGCCGCGGCCGCCCGCATTGCCCGTCCCATTTTGGTTTTCTTGACGATCAGCTGCAAAACGATCATCAGGATAATCGTTGTGGCAAAGATCAGCAGTTGAACATTCGAGACCCGAATCCCAAACCATTCATAGTTAACCTGTTTGATAACTTGGGGAAAGTCACGGGTGTCGCCAGAGAACAGGACCGACATGCCGTTTTCCAAAAAGTAAGACACCCCAATCGCCGTAATCAAAACGGCAATCCGTGATGAATGACGCAGCGGCCGATATGCGACAAACTCGATCAGCATGCCCACCAGAGCGCAGAAGATCATTGAGCCAAACAGCGCCATGATAAAGTTGAAATGCCAAACGTTGATCGTATAGTAGCCGAAGAACGCCCCCAGCATATAGACGTCACCATGCGCGAAGTGAATAATCTTGATAATCCCATAAATCATCGTGTATCCCAGAGCCAACAGCGCGTAGATGCTGCCGAGCGAGAGACCGTTGATCAGTTGCTGCATAAAGATTTGCACGGTTGGTGCCCCCTTTCTTTAATTACTTAACAGTGTAGCCGGCGACAACCTTGCCATTGGTCATTTGTTCAACCGACATCTTCATTTGGGGGTCATGGTGCTTGTTAACTGAAATCGTACCAGTAACTCCCTTCATGTTCTTGGTCTTAGCCAAGGCTTCCGTAATCTTGTTGGAGTTGGTTGAGTCGGCCTTCTTGATGGCATTGGCAACCATCATCGTCGCATCGTAGCCCAATGCAGAGTAGGTTGGTGCGGTTTGACCGTACTTAGCCTTGTATTCCTTCATAAACTTACGAGCTTCGGCATTGTTCTTAGCCGTAATCGTGGAGAATGGCGTCGTGTAGTAAACGTTGGTTGCGTTTGAAGCACCGGCAATCTTGGCAAGCTTTGGATCTGCCATTCCACCAGAACCAATGATTGGGGCATTAATTCCGGCTTCACGAGCCTGCTTAATAATTACACCGACTTCAGAGTAGTAGCCCGGAACGTAGATGGCATCGATCTTCTTGTTCTTGATAGCCGTGATCAAAGAGCTAAAGTCCTTGTCGCCTTCTTGGAAATACTGCGTTGAAACGATCGTACCCTTAAAGTTCTTCTTAAATGCTTTGGCAAGTCCCGTCCCGTAGTCACTGGAGTTATCAGCCAAGATAGCTACGCGCTTAGCCTTCAGATGCGTGTTGGCGAAGTTGGCAGCCACTTGACCTTGGTAGTTGTTTTGTGCCTGGGCCCGGAAGACGTACTTTTGAACGCCACCCTTCTTAGTCCGCGTAAAGCTTGGGTCAGCAGCGGTTGGCGAAACCAGTGGCACCTGCGCCTTAGTCTGGTTTGGAATGGCTGCTGTAGCCGCGTTGGTCGTTGCTGGGCCGACCGTAGCGACTACCTTGTCCTTGGTGGTTAACTGTGAAGCAACCGAAGCCGCCGTGGAAGTTGAGGTCTTGTTGTCGCGCGTGATGATCTTGATCTTCATCTTCTTGCCGTTAACCTTAATACCGCCTTTTTTGTTGATGTCGTGAACGGCAAGCTTGATCCCGTTTTCTTCTTGTTGACCATAACCAGCGGCCGCGCCAGACAGTTCCATGTTGACCCCAACCTTAATCGTATTGCCTGAAGCTGAGTTGCCTTTTTGCGAACCAGTTGCGGAACATCCTGCTGCCATCATGGTCATGGCTGCCATCATTATGGCAATCCCCGTTTTCTTATTTTTAATCTTCATAAGCCTGACTCCCCTTGTTTAATTTTTCTCATCATTCAATCAATCAAATATTTTGCTGACTGCATTTGATCAAAGAAAAAAGCCCTCATCCGCAATGGAATGAGGGCTTTTCTCAACCGGTATCGATCGGCCCTCATGCCAACAGAAAGAAGGGCTCAATCGCTGATCAGCAAAAATGCTTAATCACGCAACCGGGTCCTTGAACTGCAGTAGCAGTAGGGCGTTCAATTGAAGAGCCATGTTGTTAAGTTGTTCGAATAATTGCTTTTTCATGATCCATGGCTCCTTTCTTTTGCCGTAGTAAATATTTGATGTGTCTTAGTCTACGAGTTGATCATTAGAAAGTCAACACGTTTTTTAATTCGTTTTTAATTTTGTATTAATCAACAATTTAAAACGATTGCTTTTGAATGAGAATGACAATCCACAACTATCTCGCATTGCCCAACGCCGCCCTTCTTAAATTTCAAAGCGCCCAAGCCGGCTGCACCTGTTGAATTAAAAAAACCAGCACCGATTTTCATCAATGCTGGTCATTAAACCTATTCACTTTGTTTTTTGTCCCCAATCGACTTTACTCCCATAATATCAAGCAGGAAAGTAAAGATCGGCACGCCGACAATCAAGCCCCAGGTACCAAACAGTTTTTCACTGACCATCAGCACAACGAACGTATAAAAGATTGGCAGTTCCGTACGGCTGGACATAAACTTGGGATTCAAGACGTACGATTCCAGTGCATGAATTGCAATAATCATAATGATGATGTAGATTACGTCGCGAATGCCACCAACTGAATAGCCAACCATGCTCAAAGGAATCAGCGAAATAATCACCCCAGCAACCGGCACCAGACTGAAAATAAAGACCATCAAAGCCAGCGCCAGAATCTGCGGCATATGCATAAACATCAGACAGATCGTTGTCAGCGCCGTATTGCAGAGTGCAATAAAGAACTGCGCCTCCAAAACCACACCGAACGTATTAACAAACTTCTTGCCAAAATAGTAGATATCTTCAAACAGCCAGCTGAACAATTCACTAGTTAAAAACAAACGGCTAAATGAATACATCTGCTTGAGCTCAATCGTATAAAAGAAACTCAGAATAAATGACATAAAGAACGTCACTGCCATCTTCGTCAGGCTGGTTAAAGTTGAAAAGGCCAGGTTGATGCCATGCTTGACCTGGGCTGTGACGGTTTTGGCACTAATGTAGTGATTGAGCTGTTTGATCAGCCAAGAACCATCCTGCGATTGATAGAATTTTAAGACCGAATTGACCATCTTTACCATCTGCGTGATCAGCAGCGGCAAGTATTTGGTTACCGCAAAGTAGACGGCTGCGATCAAAACGACATAGGTTGCCAGGACCACCAACAGCGAGGGTAGTCTGGGAATCCAGCGCTGAACGAAGCGAACCCAATGCACTACAATGTATGTAAAGATAAACGTCAGCAGAATTGCGCTCAGCATTCCTCGTACCAAATAGAGCACCCAAATCAACAGCGCCAACACCGCAAACCGCCTTAATGGTACGTTATCGATGAATCGATGCCATGCATTGACCATCCAATCCCTCCTATTTTTAGACAATTTAGCCTAAGTATAGCATGCAATGATGCAAATTCCGCCTAATTTTACTGCCTGGTGTATAATAACCTGCATACGGATTGGAAAGAAGGAAAAGCACATGTTGGAAAAGACATTTTATAAAGTCTTGCTGAGTCGCTCATTTACCATCCCCGTCAAAATCGTTTTCTGGGATGGCTCCTCAGTCGTTTACGGCAATGACGAGCCGCAAGCAACGATCCGGTTCAACGAGAAGATCCCAGTGCGTGACCTGACCAAAAACGCTTCAATCGCTTTAGGCGAGGCCTTCATGGATAAAAAGATCGAAATTGACGGCAGCATTCAAAAAGTCATTGAATCGGCCTACGAAAGCAAAGACAGCTTTATGCGCAGCAGCAAGTTCCGCCATATGATTCCCAAACAGAGTCATGGTGAAAAGGAAAGCGCCAGTGACGTCCAAAGCCATTATGACGTCGGCAACGATTTTTATAAGCTGTGGCTGGATGACACGCTGACCTATTCATGTGCCTACTTTACCAATGGCAACCACGATGACCTGACAGCTGCTCAAATGGCCAAGGTGCACCACATCATCAACAAGCTCCATCCGCAACCAGGTAAGACGCTGCTTGATATTGGCTGCGGCTGGGGTACCCTGATGCTGACGGCTGCTCGCGAATACGGGCTGAAAGTTACCGGCGTCACGCTGAGCAAGGAACAGTATCGGCTGGTGCAGAACACGATTGAAAAAGAACACCTGCAGGACGTGGCCGAGGTCTTATTGATGGACTATCGTGAACTGGGCGATCGGCAATGGGACTACATCGTTTCTGTGGGAATGTTCGAACACGTCGGCAAGGAAAATCTGGGCCTGTACTTTAAAGACGTTGCCCGCTACCTGACCAACGACGGCGTGGCACTGATTCATGGCATCACGCGACAGCAAGGCGGGGCCTACAACGGCTGGATCAACAAGTACATCTTCCCTGGCGGCTATGTCCCTGGACTGCAGGAAATGGTTGGCCATATCGTTGAAAACAACCTGCAGATTGCTGATATCGAAATGCTGCGGCGTCACTATCAGCGTACCCTGGAAATCTGGGACATGAACTTCAACGCGCACCGGGCCCACATTCAAGACATGATGGGTGAGCGGTTCACGCGCATGTGGGATCTGTATCTGCAGGCATGCGCGGCCTCGTTTGAATCCGGCAACATTGACGTTATGCAGTTTCTGATTACCAAAGGCGCATCCGGCAAGAACCTGCCAATGACGCGCGACTACATGAGCAACAAGCACTAAATAAAAAGATCCGTCACGTCAGCAGCGTGGCGGATTTTTGTTTTTGAAGATTAAGGCAGTCTGGGACTTGCAATGGATCTTATAAGAATGCCAGTGCAGGAACCAGTCAGTCAACACCGCCAGTTACGAAATAATGCTTGTCGAATTGAATCTGGCAAGTGCCATCCAGTCATTCAACGCCGGCAACACGCTTCAGTTCCGTCAATGCCAGCGGAAATTCCGTAAAGCCATCGCTGGTTAGAAAATGCCCGCCATTAGGACGCACGATCAGCTTGGCCCCCAGACGATTAGCCATGGCAACCCCGAATTGGTAAGGTGCGATCGGATCATTTTGCGCTACGATCACGGTCGCGCGGCTGATCTTTGGCCGTACCTGGCGATAGTCAACACTGCCCTGCATAAATTCATCCAGTCCGGCATAGTTTGGCAGCGGCTGATCAAACGCCCCCACCAAAAGCAGGCCCACGTTCTTAACGTCATGACGAGCCAGCCAGCGCACTGCCGTTATGCAGCCCAGACTATGTGCGACCAGCGTAATCCCATCTTCGGCCTTGATTTGATCATCAACTGCCTGATCCCATGCTACCTGTTGCGGGGCAAATGGATCCGGTAGCCAGAGACGATCCAGCTCAATTGCCGGCCGGGCCGCTTTTTCCAGCCATGGGAACCAGTCATCATCACGAGTAGAGGTCCCATGAATCAAATATGCTTTCTTCATTAAATTACTCCTCTCGTTTTATCAATGCTTGGCTTAATTATAAGATGAATCGCCCCAGCTGGCTTGACGCAAAATGAAAAAGCGCCATTTTCAGCCAGCGCGGACAATTCCGACGCAAGGCAGCCCATGATGATCATGCCAGGCTCAGAACCCAGCCATCATGCTTTTGAAAATGACGCTTCAATTATTTGCAATTATTTTAAATTACCAAAGAAATCAGCCATACCGCGGCCAGCCCGCCGATTACTGAAACGGCCATGGAACGCGTAAAGTAGGCAACGATCATTACGATAACAGCTGCCAGGATTTGACTGACATGACCAAATGGCACAAAGGCGTAGGTCTTACTCATAAAGATCGACTTAACGACCAATGCCGTAAACAGACTGACCGGCACGTACTTCATCCATTCGTTAAACCACAGCGGAATTTTCCGGTTGGTAAAGAAACGCATTGGGAAGTAGCGCGGGATAAATGCCGCGAAGGCCGCGATCACGATGACGATCAAATGATAGGTCAGGTTGTGATGACTGGGCACCAATGATAGTACCGGCATACCAGTTAATAAATCACTCATGTCTATTTATCTCCACTCGATTTCTTGCTCTCCTGCTTGACCGCTGCCGAATCACTGGCTGCCTCATCGGTTTTGGCATCATTTTGCAGTTTTTCTTGCAACTCGGCTTTCAGCTCGGCCTCAACCTCAGCTTCTCGGTCCTTTTCTTGGCGGTCGCTGATCGTATCACGCGATGAAGCCGGTCGGAACAGTTTGCGCATGATCCAGGCATCATCGGGATGATCAGAACGTTGGCGAACCGTATTTTCGATCATGAAACCGATAAAAGAGGCAATCAAAGTCGCGATGATGATTCCCAGCGTACTCTTGGTCAGACTCAAGAAGATGACTGCCAGTACCGCAGAAACCAGACTGATCAACAATGACAGGTGATTGCGCACTTGCATCACGATCATGTATAAGAACAGCGCCGTCAAGGCAAAGTCAACGATTTCCAGATCGATGTGCACGGCACTACCGATCAGACCGCCGACCATATTGCCCCCTGCCCATGATAAAAGCGAGTAATGCTCGACCATTAAGGCGTCTTTTGGCGTCCAGTTTTTGTCGGTCGCGAATTTCAGATAGTTGACGGCATAGTTTTCATCGTTCATCGAAACAGAAAACAGCCAGACGAAGCGCTGCGACTCGTTTTGCATATACTTGGAAAGACTTGATCCCAGCAATGCATAGCGAAGTTCCAAGAAAAACAGCGTCATAAAGATTGAGGAGATGGGTGCATCAAGCATCAACAGTGAAGCCAAGATGAATTGAGCCCCACCGGAGAAAACCATCACCGAAACAAGAAACGTCAGCAGGAAGTTCATCCCCGCGGCGTGTAACAAAATCCCACAGGCAACGCCAATTGGCACGTAACTCAGGCAAAGCGGCATCGAAACGCCTAAGACCTGCAGCCATCTGGCACCTTCTGGATTGATTTGCTGTGCTTTAGCCAAAAAGTATATCCCCCAGCATTTAAATGTTTTTCATCTTTTATCTCGTATTCCTTTGAACACGATGCAATTCCAGTCTAACATATTTAAATTTTAAAGAATACCAGAATAGCCCGATTTAGTTCGGTTTTTGCTGATCGTTAAGCAAGGGCAAGCTGCCAGCACGAACTGTTCATATGCAGCATTATCATGATCAGCCCATACATACAATGCTGCCGACTCAAAAAATGCAGCACCGGCAGCCCGATCCTGCATTGATTTATGGCACCAAATTCGCTGGGCGCCAGTCAGTTAATTTCAGCTGACCGGAGCCATGGCCGATCTTAGCTGACTCAGCTATCAATAATCACTCAACTGCCGGCATTTTACAGCCAGTAGTCACAATGCTATTCGGCTGGCTGCGCTTTGGCAGAGTCCCCATTGACCGCTGCTTCTGATGGCGCGGTTTGACTGGCTGGCAGCACCACAGTAAAGGCAGTTTCTTTTTCATCAGAGGCTACCGAGACCTGACCATGGTGCCGGTCCACGACACCCTTGACGATTGCCAGGCCCAGCCCTGTCCCGCCAGTCGCTTTAGAGCGCGATGACTCAACACGGTAGAACCGGTCAAAGACGTGCTTCAGCGACTTTTGCGGAATCGGCTCCCCGTTGTTGGCAACCTTCACGATGATCATGTCATGGTAACGCGTGGCCGAAAGTTTGATCCAAGTGGCTCCATGACCATACTTCAATGCGTTTGCCACCAGATTGCTGAAGACCCGCCCCAGTTTTTCCGGATCAGCTTCAATCATTAACGGTTTTGGATCAACGTGCGTGGAAATCTCAATTCCTTTTTTTTCGGCTTCCAGCTCAAAACTGGCACTGACCTGTTCTAGCAACGGATCCAGATCGACTTTCATAAAATTAAGTGGAGCGCCATGCTGCTGTACCTTGGTAAATTCAAACAGATCATCGACCATCCCCTTCATCTGCACGGCTTTTTCGTAGGCGATGTGGTTGTATTGCAAAATGTCTTGCTCACTGTGATACTGTTTATTTTCGATTAAACCCAGGTAGCCAATAATGCTGGTCAGCGGCGTGCGCAGGTCGTGGCTGACGTTCGTGATCAGCTCATCTTTGGACTTTTCTACCTGCCGCTCATCGTCCATTGACTGAACGACGCTGTCAACCAACGTATTAACGCTGGTAATGACGTCCTGCAGCGAACCATTGAGCTTAAAGGGAATGCGGTGATCCAGATGTCCCTGCGCGATGTAATGCAGTTCTCTGATAATGTGGTCCATTTGGTACTGCCGATAGCGCCGCATCAAGCGCCACCAGAGAACCCAGACATCAATTACCAGCATGATGCCGATCACGATGCGCTGATAGCTCCAGATACGAATCTCCATCGGGCCAAACGCCAAGGATTGTTTAATGATGAAGATCCCGCTGTTGACGCCGGGATTATGCCGCACGATCCATTGCAGAATCACGACGATGGCCAGATTGATCATCGCTAGCAAAATCACCGTCGAGACGCCCTCAAAAAATAGCGAGCTCTTTTCACGCGTAGTTAACTTCAAACTTTACCCCCTAACCGCCCACTTAAATAACGCGAGCCTGCCGACCAAACATGATAAAAGGCCCAATGCCCATTTATCTGAGCGCCGGACCTCATCTATTAAATCAAAACTAGTGGCTTTCAACCTTGTAGCCAACGCCCCAAACCGTTTCGATGACCTTTTCGCCACCGGTAGCGGCTTCGATTTTATCGCGCAGGTGGCTGACGTGAACCATGACCGTCTTAGCCGAAACCACGGACTCTTGCTGCCAAACCCGTTCAAAAATATCATCCGCACTGAAAACACGGTTAGGATGACTGGCCAACAGGTACAAAATCCCAAATTCCAGCGCCGTCAGCTGAATCGTATCACCCTTGAGCGTCTTGACCTCGTGGGAATCCTTGTTAATCACCAACGGGCCAACGTTCAAGACATCCGGCTCATCGTTGGTCAGATCGCCTTTACTCCGCCGCAGCAGGGACTTGACACGGGCCATGACCTCCAGGGGATTGAAAGGCTTGGTGACATAATCATCGGCCCCCGTGATCAAGCCTTGAATCTTATCCATGTCCGTTGTCTTGGCCGAAACCACCAAAATTGGAATTGATGAATCCTTGCGCACCTGCTTGATAACTTCCATCCCGTCCATTTCTGGCATCATGATGTCTAGGATTACCAGGCTAATATCTGGGGTGGTGTTTAATTTGGTTAGGGCTTCTTTGCCGTTGTAGGCCGTGATTGGCTCATAGCCTTCATTGCGGACATAGATTTCTAATAATTGAACGATGTCTTTATCGTCATCAACAATCAAAATTTTCATAATCCGTACTCCTCATTTTTTCGTAATTTAGCTTCTTTTATTATAACGAGCCTAAAAGAAAAAAGCTCGCATCAGGCGCGGGCTTTAGAAATGTTTAAATTACAGTCGTTTCAGCGTGTGGTACTTCAATTTTAGTAAAGGAATCTTATTCATGCTTTCTTGGTACTGTACCCTGTCAAGGTAACACTTTTATTATTTCAAGTGTCACCCTTAAAGGGATTATAGCCACAATTTGAGATTGCCATTTTCATACATTTTAAGACTGCCATCGACATAAGAATTCATCCCCGACATTAAAAAATAGTTGAGCCGGAAATCATTTAAGCCAACGTATTTGGTTTTAGGTCCACCTGGAAAACTTGGTACCATGCTGTATTCTTCAGGAGCGCTCTATCTAGTTGCCGATAATAGCTTGGCGCGCTAAAATAATTAATGTAAATACATAATTTACAGCAGATTTTACACACTAAAGGGCTAGGTGCTTGATTGCGCCTAACCCTTTTTCTTATTAAATTCAAAATGGTTGTTAATTTGCCGGCACGTATGTATGCGCTTTCTTAGATAACTAATAAGCAACCTTCTATACACGTCATCTCATATAGAAGGTTGTCTTCAACTATTAATGATTGTCTTGAATCTGGCTCATAAATTCCTGTAAAGCATTCTGCCACGTTGGGATGGTGAATCCCAGTGGCTTCCGCTTTTTTCAGGCTCATAATGGAATGACGTGGTCGATATGCCTTTTGTGGATATTCTTCAGAGGTGACTGGAGCAACCTCTACATTCTTATCTTTCAAGATTTCACAGGCAAATTCATACCAAGAGCAGCTGTCTTCATTCGACAATTGATAAACGCCATACTCACAATGATGATCAACCAGATACGTCATAAATTCTGCTAATGTCCAAGTCCAGGCGGAGCACCGTGTATGCAGAGTCCTGACCATCTAACCCTAGTCAAACTCCTCAGCCACGGTCGTTAAGGCCGCCTTGATTACTTGATCCATGTTGTAGTACTTGTATTGACCCAAACGGCCACCAAAAATAACGTTTGGCGCCTTTTGTCCGGCCAATTCCGTATATTGTTGGTAAAGGCCATTGTTGCGCTGGTTGTTGACTGGATAGTATGGCTCGTCGCCGCGTTTCCAGTCAGCTGGGTATTCACGCGTAATGATGGTCTTGCCTTCATCGCCCTTGCCGAATTCAAAGTGCTTGTGCTCGATAATTCGCGTGTATGGCGTTTCGGCATCGGTGTAATTAACCACAGCGTTACCTTGATAGTTGTCTTCATCAAGCTCTTCTGTCTCAAAGTGTAAACTGCGATATTCCAACTCACCTAATTCATAGTTGAAGAATTGATCAATCATCCCAGTAAAGACGATCTTAGGGAAGTTTGCCAAATATTCGTCTTGTTTATCAAAGAAGTCGACACCCAGTTCAACATCAATTAAGTCACTGGCCAGCATTTTTTCAACGATCTGCGTGTAGCCGCCCATTGGAATGCCTTGGTACAGATCATTGAAGTAGTTGTTGTCGTAAGTCAGCCGAACTGGCAGGCGCCGAATGATAAAGGCCGGCAGCTCAGTGGCCTTTTGACCCCATTGTTTTTCGGTGTAGCCCTTGATCAACTTTTCATAGATGTCGCGGCCAATCAGAGAAATAGCCTGTTCTTCCAGGTTCTGAGGCTCTTTGCCATCCATTTCAGCCCGCTGCTCATTGATCTTAGCCAGCGCTTCTTTTGGCGTCCGCACACCCCACATCTTGTTGAAGGTGTTCATGTTAAATGGCAGGTTGTACATCTCACCCTTGTAGTTAGCAACTGGAGAGTTCGTGCAACGGTTGAATTCCGCAAACTGGTTGACGTATTCCCATACGACCTTATCGGAGGTATGGAAAATGTGGGCACCATATTCGTGTACCTGAATACCATCAACTTTTTTAGTATAGATATTGCCCGCAATATGGCTGCGCTTTTCAATCACCTTGACGCGCTTGCCACGCTTGGCTGCTTCATAGGCAAAGGTGGCTCCGAATAAGCCAGCGCCTACTACTAAATAATCATAAGTCATATAAAAGCTCCCTAAAAATCTTATTATAATTATTCTTTATTTCTTACAAGAAACTCATATAATGAGGCTTGCCACGTTGGGATGGTGAATCCAGTAGCTTCTGCCTTGTTCAAACTCATAATGGAATGACGTGGCCGATATGCCTTTTGCGGATATTCTTCAGAGGTAACTGGAGCAACCTCTACATCCTTATCCTTTAAGATTTCACAGGCAAATTCATACCAAGAGCAGCTGTCTTCATTCGACAATTGATAAACGCCATACTCACAATGATGATCAACCAGATACGTCATAAATTCTGCTAATGTCCGAGTCCAGGTTGGGCGGCCAACTTGATCATCAACCACTGTTAGACGATCATGATCCTTAGACAGGCGGAGCATCGTGTAGACAAAGTTCTTGCCATACTCACCAAAGACCCATGACGTCCGAATGATGTAATAGTCATTCATGGCTGCCTGAATGGCTTTTTCGCCAGCCAGTTTGGCCTTGCCATACTCATTTTTGGGATTGGTTGGATCGTCAACCTCGTATTCACTGGTCTTGGTACCATCAAATACGTAATCCGTGCTAAGGTAAACCAACTTAGCACCAACTTTAGCTGCTACTTCAGCCAGGTTGCGAGTGCCATCTTCATTTACTCGCCAGTTAATCTTCTTGCCTTCATCTTCAGCCTTGTCGACTGCCGTATAAGCCGCACAATGGTAGATTACTGCTGGCTTAAGAGCCGTTACCTGTTCTTCAACTGTTTGACGGTCCGTAATGTCCATATCCTTGGCATCACGGGCATCATAAGCAATTCCACGTTCGTCCAACAAATGACGCAATTCAGTCCCTAATTGACCATTCGCACCAGTAATTAAGATTTTTGACATTAGTATTCCCTCACAAGTCTTTCTTAATCTTAAAAAATCGTCGAATCGCTTACAATTCGACGATTTTAGCTATTTATTGACCATTCTTAGCATACTTGGCTTCCACAGCGGTTTTTTCCGCTTCCCACCAATCACGATGGTCGGTGTACCACTTAATTGTGTCCTTTAAGCCTTCACGGAAGTCCGTATATTTAGGCTCCCAGCCCAACTCGGTCCGTAGCTTGGTAGCGTCAATCGCGTAGCGCAGGTCATGGCCAGGACGGTCCTTAACGTGATCATAAGCGTCTTTAGGCTGACCCATCAGTTCCAGAATCAATTCTAGAACCTCTTTATTATTCTTTTCACCATTGGCACCAATCAAGTAAGTCTCGCCAATCTTGCCCTTGGTCAAAATCGTCCAAACCGCTCGTGAATGATCATTGGTATGAATCCAGTCACGCACGTTCTTACCAGAGCCATAGAGCTTGGGCCGAATCCCACTCAGGATGTTCGTGATCTGACGCGGAATAAACTTCTCGATGTGTTGGTAAGGTCCGTAGTTGTTGGAACAGTTGGAAATCGTGGCCCGCAGACCGAAGGAACGAACCCAAGCCCGAACCAGTAGGTCAGAGCTGGCCTTGGATGAGGAGTACGGACTGGATGGCCGGTATGGTGAATCTGGAGTGAACTTCTCGCCCTTCCCCTCACAGTGGCCCGGTAAGTCTTCCCGCAATGGTAAGTCCCCGTAAACTTCATCGGTGGAGATGTGGTGGTAACGAACATCGTACTTCCGGCAGGCCTGGATCAAAGTGAAGGTCCCCTCGATGTTGGTCTTGATGAATGGAGTTGGGTCGATCAGGGAGTTGTCATTGTGACTCTCGGCCGCGTAGTGAACCACGGCATCGGCTTGGCTAACCAGCTTGTCCACCAGGTCCTTGTCACAGATATCACCAACAACCAGTTCGACCTTGTCCTTCGGCAGACCAGCAATGTTGGCTGGGTTTCCGGCGTAGGTCAGCTTATCCAGAACGGTGATGTGTTCAACTTCGGGGTGGTTGTTAACGAGGAAGTGAACGAAGTTGGAACCGATGAAGCCACAGCCACCGGTAACAATAATATTCTTGAATGCTTTCTTCATAAATCGGACTCCTTAGATTTCACCGTAAACAAACGGATTGTTCTTCTCAAATTCCGTGAAGGTTGGTTGAGCGGCATCCTTCTCAGAAGTGATGGCCTTATCGAATTCGATTGGCCAGTCAATGTTCAATTCAGGGGTCTTGAAGGAGAAACCACCATCGGCTTCAGCGTCATAGTAGTTGTCCACCTTGTAGAGGAAGTTAACACTGTCGGTCAGGGTCAGAAAACCATGGGCAAAACCACGTGGTACCAGGAGTTGACGGTGGTTACTTGCGGAGAGGATGTAGCCTTCCCATTGCTTGTACGTTGGGGAACCCTTCCGGACATCCACGATGACATCCAGTACGGCCCCGGTAACGACCCGGATCAGCTTCGTCTGAGCGGCCTTACCACGTTGGAAGTGCAAACCCCGCAGCACGCCGGCCCGGCTAGACAATGATTGGTTGTCTTGGACAAAGTTGAAGTCGATCCCGGCTTCTTTGAAGTCCCGGTCAGAGTAGGTTTCCTCGAAGAAGCCCCGGTTATCACCGAAGACCTTTGGAGTAATAATCTTAACATCCTGTAACTTAGTCGTTTGTACCTTTAATTGTCCCATTATTCTCCTCCTAATCTTGCTTAGCCAGCCGTAATAAGTATTGACCGTAGTCGTTCTTTTTAAGCGGCTGGGCCAGTTTGACTAGCTTGTCCTTATCAATGTAACCCATCCGGTAGGCAATCTCTTCTAGCGCTGCCACCTTTAAGTTTTGACGCCGTTCAATTGTCGCAATGAAATTGGCTGCTTCCAGCATTGAGTCATGGGTTCCGGTGTCTAACCAGGCATACCCCCGGCCCATCAGTTTCACATCGAGCTTACCCTGCCGCAAATATTCCTTATTGACATCGGTAATTTCAAGTTCACCCCGTGCGGACGGCTTAATATTCTTAGCAATGTCAACAACATTGTTATCGTAGAAATACAAGCCAGTTACCGCATAATTGCTCTTAGGATGGGCTGGCTTTTCTTCAATTGATAGAGCGTGCATCTGGTCATCAAAGTCAACCACGCCAAAACGCTCTGGGTCATTAACGTGATAGCCAAAGACGGTTGCCCCTTCAGTCTTTTTTGCGGCAGATTGCACAAGTTCAGATAAACCAGCACCATAATAGATATTATCGCCCAGAATCAGGCAGACACTGTCGTCCCCGATAAAGTCTTCACCAAGAATAAAGGCCTCTGCCAAGCCATTCGGGTGTTCCTGAACCTTGTATGAGAAGTTCAAGCCCAGATTAGAACCATCCCCTAATAAGCCTTGAAAGAGCGACATGTATTCTGGGGTCGAAATAACTAAAATGTCACGGATTCCGGCAAGCATCAACGTCGATAATGGATAGTAAATCATCGGCTTGTCGTAAACCGGAATCAATTGCTTTGAAATACCACGTGTAATTGGATACAGGCGCGTTCCGGATCCACCTGCCAAGATTATCCCTTTCATAGTATTTTCTCCTTCTATATGTTAACTGCAAACTCCTCTATATGTTAACTGCAAACTCCTCGCTTACAGCTGTCAATGCTGTATGTAATACTTGATCCATATTGTAGTAACGATACTGCCCCAAGCGGCCACCAAAAATAACATTATCTGCCTTCTCACTAGCAAGCTTAGCATACTTCTTGTAAAGTTCATTATTCCGCTGGTTATTGATTGGGTAGTATGGCTCGTCACCACGATGCCAGTCAGCCGGGTATTCCCGAGTAATGATTGTCTTATCCTTATCGCCCTTGCCGAACTCAAAGTGCTTGTGCTCGATGACCCAGGTAAAAGGTGTCTCAGCATCCGTGTAATTAATTACCGCGTTTCATTGGTAGTTACCAACATTTTTCTCTTCAGTTTCAAAGCGAAGACTGTGATACTGTAATTCGCCAAGTTGATAATCGAAGAACTGGTCAATCATTCCGGTGAAGACTACTCTTGGATATTCCTTCAGGTATTCATCCTTCTTATTGAAGAAGTCAACCCCAGTCTCAACATCAATAAGGTCGCTAGCGAGCATCTTCTCCACAATTTGAGTATACCCACCTATTGGAATTCCTGGTATGTATCATTGAAGTAGTTGTTGTCGTATACCAGGCGGACAGGGAGGCGGCGAATGATGAAGGCCGGCAATTCAGTTGCCTTTTGCCCCCAATGCTTTTCCGTATAGCCCTTGATTAGCTTTTCGTAGATGTCTCGACCAATCAGGGAGATTGCCTGTTCTTCCAGGTTAGCTGGCTCTTTACCAGCCATCTCTTGCCGTTGCTCATTGATCTTAGCCAGCGCTTCTGCTGGTGTCCGCCCCCCACATCTCACTGAAAGTGTTCATGTTGAATGGCAGGTTGTATATGTGACCTTTGTAGTTGGCTACCGGACTGTTAGTATAACGGTTAAACTCTGCAAACTGATTTACGTAGTCCCAAATCTCTTTATTAGATGTATGGAAAATATGTGCCCCATACTGGTGAACCTGAATACCGTCTACTTCCTTGGTGTAAATGTTACCGGCAACGTGATCACGCTTTTCAATCACCTTAACCCACTTTCCCCGCTTAGCAGCCTCATACCAAAGAGGCCAGCACCAACGATAAGATAATCATAATTCTTCATAATCTCGACTCCCTTCCCAATTAATACAGCTCTAAATTTATTGGAAACTATATTTAATGTAAATTATTTTTCTATATAGTCTTTATATAATTTTTTCGCCTGTTTGAGAATCGGTGCATTAAAGATCAACAAGAATAGAATATATATAAAAGTACCAATACATACTTCTATACTTAAGTTTATAAGATTCGTGCTAAATTTATTACTATAAAATTGAACGACTACAAACATTATTAACCCATCTATCAAATAATACATTGAACTACGTAATAGTTTTCTTCTACTAATAGTTTTATTAATGTAATGTAATTGCATACTCGTAGTTACTATTTCTGAAATTACTGTCGCTACAGCTGCACCTATAGCACCAAACAAAGCAATTAAAATAAAATTAGCAAGTACATTTGTAAGAGCTCCTGCAGACACAGACAACGTAAACTCTCGAACTTTATTAACTGGTGTAAGATACTGATTCCCGATCACACTGCTCCAGGCTATGAAGATAATTGCAGGTGCTTCAAAAATAATTAGAATTCCAGTTAATTTATACTGGTTTCCTAAAAACCATGGTGCGAATTGTTTTGCTATAGCCATTAATCCAAACATCATTGGCATTGCAATAGCGCTAACAAAATCAAAAGAATTATATAGACTACTACGAACTGCATCAATTTTTCCTTTTGCATAATTATTAGCCACATGTGATAACATAACCGTTCCTGTAGCTGTTACAACAGATAAAACTAACTTCACTATTTTATCAGAATAATCAAATTCTCCTAATGCAGACTGTGTTGACATTTGACCAAGCATCAGTCGATTAACAACTAAATATACTTGAGTGGTTATAGTAGGAATAAATAATTGTACAGCAGGAAGGAAATGCCTTAGTGGGTGCAATAATTTTAATCTGATAAGATTAACGCTGTTTCTAAGGTAAGGCCAGAGTGTAACACTACCAGCCATTTGCGCAACTCCAATTAATAATATATACTTTCCAAGATCATTCTTATTTTTTACAGTTAAAAAAATTAAGATAATAGAAATAATCTTAACTAAAGCATTTTTTGTTACCGTCTTTTTAAAATCTTCCATTCCCATAAAATACCAAGAAATATCAAGGCCTGTGGAAACTATCCAAAAAGACTGGAGTGCAAAAAAGACTTTAAACCTTTTACAAAAAAATAGAACAAAAAAAATATATAAAATTAAAGAAATTAAACTAGTACATATTTGGAGAAACTCAATCTCCCAGAACACAATTGACCTCTTGTACTTACTATTCCTATAGTAAGCTATTTCTCTATTCCCATATAAAGTAATCCCAAGTTGTCCCAATAAATAAAAAAAGGTAACACAACTATTTGTATAAGAATTTATTCCACTACAGTACGACCCCAAAACCCTTGAAACATAAGGTACTGTTATCAGAGGAACTAGCATTAATAAAAGTTGATACCCCATATTATATAAATAGTTTTTTATAACTTTCATAAAATTATTTACTGTCCCAATAATTTAGTCTATAAAAATGGTTTTACATTCTTGTATAAATTGACTTTTTTCATTAATAATTTGTTTTCGATAAGGTTCAAAATCTTTTACTATTTCATCATAATTTTTTAACAATAATCGAATTTTTTCAACTATATAAGGAATACTACTTGCTTTATCATCAAATTTATAAGTCTCTGAAATAGGTATATCTTCTTTAAAGGCAGCTGCTCCTTTTTTCCCTGTAATAATACAGCAACCACAAATTGCGGCTTCTCTAGGCAGACGATCCTTACCTGGATGATTTCCAAAATCAATATAAACTTTACTTGTTTTCAAATAATTCAGTACCTGATCATTAGACATCCCAACCAATGGAACCCAGTTAATATCAGGAGAAGCATCTATTATTTTCTTTGTAAACTTAAAACCCTTTTTGGGATTATAAAGAACAATATTTTTTCTATTCGATTTCAAAAAATCTTTATAATTCTCAATATAAAAATCGTTAAGATAATCAGACAATAGTTTTATATTACTAATTCCTTGCTTTTTCAAGAAATCAACAGCATAGTAAGATTGGCACAAGTTAAGATCTGCCATTTTAATAAGCTTCGATCTATCCCTAATTGTTCCATTTATATAATAATGTAATGCTGTTCTTATTCCAAACTCACTGCATACAAAACTAAGACTATTATTACAAAGGTAATTATCTACGCTTAACCACCATATAAACTTTTTTGCATAATGAAAATTTGTGAATTCAGAAAGTGCCGTTTCAGGAAAAATTATTAAATTTTGTGGTTCATCTATAATATCTTTTTCTAAAAGCCAGTCACTATTTAAATACTTCTTAAACTCCTTAACAACTGGTGACTTAACATTTTTAAAATATACAACATGACTGCATATCGAAGAAGATAGTTTATTAATTTGATAATTCAATTGATGAAGTAATTCTGGACCACCTGTTTTTAGTGCCCCTGGACATAATATATATATATTATTAAATTTCATGCTATGCCATCCTTTAATTAAAATTTAGGCTATTGTTCTTAAAATAACTTGGAAATCTTAATAGTAAATAGATAAAATAAAAATTTTGAATTAAGAGCCTTTTCTTTGGGAAAAATTTTTTAACCAATAAAAGATTATTTAAGAAACTACTATGCAATAATAAATTCCCATAATGGTTAACATATTCATAATCGTTTCTTTTCATTTTCTTTCCGTAGATGTTGGAAAATGCAAAACAAATATTTAATATTTTATTTATTTCTTTTTTGTCATATGATTTGTCGAGCACTCTCGAAATTATACTTTTATTAATGTTACCAACTACATTGCTATTATGTTGACGATATAACATAGTTTTCTTATTTAAATATATTAGTTTTCCAAATTCAGAAGCAACTAAAGCTAACCACCAATCATGCATATAAATATAATCGTAATTCAAAATTTTAAAATCAATCATTTTTTTTAGTGCTTCATTAATCATTACGGTACATCCAACTACACAATTACAAAACAATAATTCTTTAAAATCACAGAATACATTTCTTTTTTTCTGGCCTATTTCTTTTAAATTAGAATCAACTAATTTAAAATCAGTATGGATACAAATAGGAAAATCTCGCTTATTTTCTGAAAGCATAATACTTAACATATTCCTAATTTTGTTTTTAAGCCAGACATCATCCTGGTCAGAAAACATATATATATCTGCATTAACTCCATTTAATAACTCCATAAATGAACGAACCACGCCGATGTTTTTAACATTACCCTTATTAAAGAAAGATATTCTTCTATCTTTTCTTTCATATTCTTGAATTATAGCTTGCGTATTGTCGACAGAGCCATCATCTCTTATATACAAGTGCCAGTTTTTATAGGTCTGAGATATAATTGACTCAATTTGTTCCGATAAATATTTTTCACCGTTATAAGTCGACATTAAAATTGCTAATTTTGTGTTTCTTTTCTTATTCATTTTTCTCCTCAGTAAACACTATTCTTAAATTTTTATTTAGTGTTTCTTTGTAACTAAAATTTTTAAGATCGTTAAGTGGTAATGGTGACAAACTAGACTTTAATCTTAATTCTATAGCTTCTGTAATAGTCGATATATCTGAAATATCAACAAGTTTATATCTACCAGGAAAATGTTTTAATTAAATTTGGATGGTGGATTATAGAATGAAGTTAGCCACCCAGTTGGTGGTAAATAAAAAACGCCA